>Ga0207884_1000756_pt1 | contig 16185 bp, 17 predicted proteins | sample MalvirmetaMSP144_FD_184236 | JGI IMG/M metagenome (GOLD analysis project Ga0207884, IMG submission 184236) | Marine viral communities from the Deep Pacific Ocean - MSP-144 (SPAdes) | ecosystem: Environmental > Aquatic > Marine > Oceanic | place: Pacific Ocean | collected 2011-07-08 | reverse complement strand
AAAACTTTATCCACATTACTGTTGATAACCCAAGAATAAACTCGTATTTTTATCGGCTCTGAACTAAGCGAATAATCCTGTTCAAATAAATGTTTGATAGTTTATCCTCAAAATTAGATAAAGCCTTTCAGAATCTGAAAGGCGAAGCTCGTATCACCGATGTAAATATCGCTGAAACTATACGAGAAATTCGTCGTGCTTTATTGGATGCGGATGTTAACTATGAGGTTGCTCGCGAGTTCACGAAAGAAATTCAGGAAAAAGCACTCGGTTCAGATGTGCTCACCAGCGTTAACCCGGGACAGCAATTCACGAAGATCGTGTTTGATGAACTGGTTGAAACTTTTGGTGGCGAAAAATCTGATATCGCAGTTACCCACACCCCACCTACTGTAATTCTTATTGCAGGTTTACAAGGTTCCGGTAAAACTACCTTTGTTGGTAAGTTAGCCCGTTACCTAAAGCAGGAGCATAAAAGGAATCCTCTTCTTGCTGCCGCCGATGTTTATCGCCCTGCTGCCGTAAATCAGCTTAAGTCTCTGGCATCCCAAATTGATGTGCCGGTTTATTCCATTGAACAACAAGATGCCGTTCGCGTAGCTAAAGAAGCTGTCGCAATGGCAAAAAGTTTGGCAATGGATACCGTTATTATTGATACTGCCGGACGTTTACATGTAGATGAGGAGATGATGAATGAGGTTGCGGAAATTAAGAAAGCCGTAAATCCTCATGAAATTTTGTTTGTTGTTGATTCGATGACCGGTCAGGACGCGGTTAACACAGCAAAAGAGTTTAATGAGCGGATCGATTATAACGGGGTAGTTCTTACCAAGTTAGACGGTGACACCAGAGGTGGTGCTGCACTTTCTATAAAAACCGTTGTAAATAAACCGATCAAATTTGTGAGTACCGGCGAAAAGCTGGATGCTCTTTCCCCATTTTACCCAGACCGTATGGCACAGCGCATACTTGGTATGGGAGATGTGGTATCGCTCGTTGAAAAAGCTCAAAAAGAATTTGATGAAGACGAAGCCAAGCGACTTCAGGGACGTATTAGTTCTGATAAGTTCGACCTTGAAGACTTCCTCGAGCAAATTCAAAAGATCAAAAAGATGGGAGATTTCTCCGATCTTGTTTCTATGATCCCCGGCGCCAGCAAAGCATTGGATAACAACGAAATCGATGAAGACGCCTTCAAACCGATTGAAGCTATTATCTATTCAATGACGCCGGAGGAGCGTCAGAATCCGGAAATTCTTAATGGAACTCGTCGTAGACGAATTGCAGCCGGTTCTGGCACTACTGTCCGTGAGATCAATGATCTCATTAAACAGTTCGAACAGATGAAAAAAATGATGAAGACCATGTCCAAAATGGGAAAGATGGGTAGGGCTCTTCAAGGATTAAAAAATTTACCGATTGGTAAGTAACATTATATATACACAACTCACTGGAGAACAACATTGATTAGAATTAGACTTCAAAAGAAAGGACGTAAAAAACGACCAATCTTTCATATTGTAGTTGCAGACAGCAAAGTTGCTCGTGATGGAAGAATCATTGAGCAGGTAGGCCGTTATGACAACGTAACTGAGAAAAAAGAAGTGGTACTCAACGAAGACCGCATTCTTTACTGGTTAGATACCGGCGCTCAACCATCCGACACTGTACGCAAGATCCTTAGAAATGAAGGGGTCCTTTACAAGCGTCATTTGATGATGTGGGGAAAAAGCGAAGAAGAGATTGAAACAGCACTTGCTGAGTGGAAATCTTACCGCGATTCAAAAGGAGACGACAGCGATTCCCGTAAAGACAAGCACAAGGACGTTCTTGCTGCAGAAGAAAAAGAATTTAAAGATCAGGTTCAGAAAAAAGCGGCTAAAGCAGCTGTTGAATTAGAAACTGAGTCTTCTGATGAAGAAACAGCTACTGAAGAGACAGAAGCTACAGCTGAAACTGAAGTGGCTGAAGAAGCTGCAACAGAAGAAACTACTGACGAAGCTCCCGCTGAAGAGGAAGTTGTTGAAGAAACAGCTCCTGAAGCAGAAGTTGAGGCAAAAGAAGCTGCTGAAGAAGTAGAAGAAAATGTAGCTGAAGCTACTGAAGAGCCCGCTACCGAAGAAGCAACTGTTGAAGAAACAGAAGACGCTCCGGCTGAAGAAGAAAAAGAAGAAGTTGCTGAAGAGCCAAAAGCTGAAGCAAGTTCAACTCAAACTTCTGATGACATGACTGCTAAAGAAGCTATCGATCATATCAGAGATACTGATCTTGATGCATTAAAAGGGTTTATTTCTGACGACGAGTCAAGAAAAACCGTTATTGCAGCATGGGAAAGCAAACAATCTGAAGGATAATTTAATCCGGCTCCTATGAATCAGGAAGCCAATATACAACCATTTACTTTAGTCGGGCGCGTAGATCGCTCGCACGGACTTGACGGCGAAGTTAAAATCATTTTTGAGTTTGACGATCCCGAAATCCTGAATGAAATAACTGTTGTGTATTTGCGGAACGAAAGGGGCGATTACTTCCCTGCCCGAATTAAAGATGTTCGGACTGAGGAAAAAAGAAATGAAATTTCGTTCTTTGTACATTTTGAACATATCGCTGATCGCACAGCGGCAGAAGAATTAAAAAATTCTGGTGTGTATCTGGAAACGGATCTGGCCAACACTTTAATTCCTGACGTTGAAGAAACAAACAGCTTGCTTCATTTTGATGTTTATAACACAAATGGTGAGCACATCGGAACAGTAATGGACATCATCGAGAACTCCATGCAGTCTATTCTGAATGTTTCTTCAAAAAACGGTTCTCTTCTTATTCCTAATGTTAGCCACTATGTGGTTAAGGAAAATTTTGAAGAAGAATCTGTCATCTGCCAAAACCTGGAAGAACTCGGAGAACTTTAGAAATGAGAATTGATATCATATCTGCAGTTCCGGGATTACTTACAGGTCCGCTGGAAAATAGCATTGTGCAACGCGCCAAAGAAAAAGGATTGGTTGAGATCTTTGTTCATGATCTTCGGGATTACACAGAAGACAAACACAACAAGATTGATGACTACCCTTATGGAGGCGAACCGGGCATGGTGCTGACACCACAACCGATCTTCAGCTGTATAGATCATCTGACTTCTGAAAGGAAATACGATGAAATTATCTTTACAGCTCCTGATGGAAAGGTGTTTAACCAGGAAGAAGCCAACAAGCTGTCACTTTTAAAAAACGTGATCATATTGTGCGGCCACTATAAAGGAATCGATCAGCGAGTTAGAGATGCATTAATCACCAAAGAATATACCATTGGTGATTACGTGCTTTCAGGGGGGGAACTTCCCGCTATGGTTATTACAGATGCTTTGGTTAGATTGATACCGAATGCCATTGGAGATGCCGGAAGCGCATTAAGCGATTCGTTTCAGGATGGATTACTTGAAGCTCCCATTTATACCCGACCGGCCGAGTTCAAAGGAATGAATGTTCCTGAGGTCTTAAGATCCGGCGATCATAAAAAGATCGAAGCGTGGAAAAGCGAGCAATCTCTTGCAAAAACAAAAGAACGAAGAAAAGATTTGTACGAAAAATTTAAGAAAGATTATTAACGGCTGATTAGTCAGCAAAGAAACAGAATCATGGATAAGCTAAAACTTGTAGAACAAACGATAGTTAATGACGACATCGCTCAATTCACCGCCGGTGATACAGTGAATGTTCACTACCGTGTACGTGAAGGAGAAAAAGAACGTATTCAGCAGTACGAAGGTGTTGTATTGAATGAGCGTGGAAGCGGAGCTAATAAAACGTTTACCGTTCGTAAAATAAGCAGCAACGTTGGTGTTGAGCGTATTTTCCCTCTTTACTCTCCTTTTATTGCAAAGATCGAAGTTAAAAAACGCGGGAGTGTAAGACGTTCTAAACTATTTTATCTGCGTGAACTAAGAGGTAAAGCTGCTCGTATTAAGGAGCGCGGACAGGAAAGCAAAAAGAAGTAACATTCTCCTTTTAAGAACCGGATTCGGGCGTTATATGTATTAATCCCGGATTCTTCTTTTTTAAAACTAAATTTATTTAGATGAATATTATTCTTTTTGGACCTCCCGGTGCCGGAAAAGGCACGCAAGCGAAATTACTTCAGGACAAATACTCAATACCTCACCTTTCAACCGGTGATATATTTAGAACTGCGATAAAAAACCAGACTCCTCTTGGCGTTAAGGTTAAGTCTATTCTTGACTCAGGTCAGCTGGTTCCGGATGAAACCGTGGTTGATCTTGTGGCGGACGAGCTTAAAGACCCTAAATATGATAGCGGGTTTATCCTTGACGGTTTTCCAAGAACGGTTCCTCAGGCAGAAGCTTTTGATGAGATCGCGGAAAACCAGAACAAAGCTATAGATGCTTTTGTGGTTCTTACTGTTCCCGAGAAGGAGTTGATCTCCAGAATTCTTTCAAGAGGTCAGGGAAGAACTGATGATACCGAGGAAAAGATCAAAACTCGTTTAGAGGTTTATCACGAAGAAACAGAGCCGGTGCAAAATCACTACTCTTCAAAAGGTGTTGTTAAAGAAATTGATGGCATAGGAACCATTGATGAAATCTTTGAGCGCATTACTTCTTCGTTAAAGTAATTATTTAAAAGCCATCACTTAGTGATGGCTTTTTTTATTCTTCCTTAAGTTGTTTTATCATAATTCTGGTTTCAGGAACCGCCCCTTTTGATATTGTAAACTGAAGGCCTCCTAAATAATCGGAAAGTACCTCGAGCTCTTCGGCGTACCATTTTTTAAATTCCCTTTCATTTCCTTCTCCGTAGATCAAAAACTTCCTTGTTTCTGCTTCCAGAATATCGACTCTTTTTTCGATAACAGAGATCAGATTCGATCCTCGGTCAAGGCTGGAAAGATATTCTTTTCCGATAGTTGTGAAGTTTTCAGACTCAAACCCCGATCTAACTATCAGCATGTTATTAGTGAAATCGATAGATCTGTTTAGCGATATCTCGTAATCCGGATTGTTGGCTAATTCACTTCTTAAACTGTCAACTTCTTCCTTTGCAGAAACAGCTTTGGCATAAAGATCATCCAGATTCAACAGAAACGTTTCATAATAATTGACCCTGTTCCTTCTTTCCACTGCTTCTTCTCGTAAAGTTGTTAAATAGAAAGCGCCATAAACCCTAATAAATACAACTAATAGTTCAAGTAAGAGAAATTTCCAGCTTCGGTTTTGAATGATTTTTTTCATGCGAATAGATTAAAAGATAGACAATCCTGTTTTTGTAGTTAGTCTTTCCAGAACCTCCATTCCTAAAACCGAATTTCCGGCTTTATTTAGTTTTGGACTCCAAACAGCAACACTGTAGTGTTCCGGAAAAACCGCCACAATTCCTCCACCAACACCACTTTTTCCGGGCAGACCAACTTTAAAAGTAAACTCCCCTGCCTGATCATAAAAACCACAGGTAAGCAAAATTGCACTTAATCTTTTTGACTGAGAGGCATTCAGAATTCGTTCATTGGTTACAAAATGTTTTCCATGATTTGCGTAGAGCAAAAAGGTTTGCGCAAGCTCTTTACAACTCATTTCAATCGAGCACATATAGAAATAAAAATCCAGAACATCTTCCACAAGATTTTCAATGTTGCCGAATGACTTCATAAGACTGGCGAGTGCTACATTTCTGTATCCCGTTTCTTTCTCGGACTCAGCTACCTTTTTATTAAAACCAATGCTTGGGTTGCCCGACAGCTTTTGTACAAACTCGAGAAATTCCTGTTTTGGGTTATGAAGATTAGAGATCAGTATATCACAAATAACAAGTGCTCCCGCATTTATAAGTGGGTTTCTTGGAATACCTGATTCATATTCTAATTGAACCAAAGAATTGAATGGGTTTCCAGAGGGCTCAACACCAACTCTTTTCCACAACTTCTCTCCCAACATCGGATACGCCATTGTGAGCGCAAATACTTTACTTATGCTTTGAATGGAAAATCGTTCGTCACTTTGACCGATAGCAAAGTTTCCTTTTTCCAGACTACAAAGATGTATGCCAAAACTATCTTCTTTTACATCAGCAAGTTCCGGTATATAGTTTGCTACTTTGCCCCCAAACTTCTCTTTGTTCAGCTCCGAATCTATCTCATTAAGTATCTTTTGATAATCCATTAATTTATAACATAGTTTTTAGCCAATTCCAGAAACTCTTTCACTTCCTGTTTTTGCCATTTTTTATCTTCACCGAATTCTTCAGCTAATATCTCCACAACCTTTGGCGCCACTTCAATTGCAGCTTCCGCATCTAACAACAGGGCCCGGGTTCTTCGGGACAAAAGATCCTCTATGGTTTGAGCCCATTCATTTCTTATCGCCCAAACGATCTCTGCTTTTATATACGGAAGACCCGGATGCAGCTGTTCTTTCATAGAATCATTTTCTTCCATTATTTTTTCAATAGCTACCCTATCTGATCCATACACACTCAACGGGTCGTTCTTATCCACATTTTTTAACCAGCCGTGAATACGTTGATTCTTTGTTTTTGTCTTTTTGAATTCCACACCTGCAACCATTGCCGCCCGATCGATTGTGTCTTCGGCCATTTTTCTATAGGTCGTCCATTTTCCCCCGGCAATTGTAACCAATCCGGATTCAGAAATCTGAATGTGATGACTTCTGGATATTTCAGACGTAGACTTTGACTCCGGTGGTTTCACAAGAGGTCTTAATCCTGCAAAAACACTCTTTACGTCTTTTCTGGTTGGGTCTTTGGTTAAGTACTCTTTCGCATGTTTAAGAATAAAATCTATTTCTTCATCTAATGCTATTGGCTCTAAAGCAGGCTTGTCAATTGGTGTGTCCGTTGTACCTACAAGAGCTTTCCCGTGCCATGGAACAGCAAAAAGAACTCGTCCGTCATCTGTATGAGGAACCATTATAGCTGCGTCTCCGGGTAAAAATTCTTTATCCAGCACCAGATGAATGCCTTGTGCGCACTGAATTATATTTTCGTGTTTCTGGTCATCCATTTTGAGTATGGAATCAGAAAAAATTCCCGTTGCGTTAACAACCGCTCTGGCTTTGATCGTAAATTCTTCTCCATGAATATGATCTCTGGCAACTACGCCATCAATAAATCCTGAATCGCCTTTTATCAATTCATTTACTTTCATATAATTTACCGGAATCGCCCCAAGATCAGCAGCTGTTTGGGCTAAATTGATCGCCAGGCGCGAATCATCAAACTGTCCATCGTAATAAATTACTCCTCCTCTCAATCCTTCCGGCTCCAGTGTTGGGATCTTTTCGAGTACTTCTTCCTTTGAAAGTGTTTTGGATTTTTTGATGCCCAGTTTTCCGGCTAAGGCATCATACACTTTCATTCCAATTCCATAAAACGGACCATTCCACCATTCATAGCTTGGAACTATAAAAGATTGGTGACTCACCAAATGTGGCGCGTTCTGAATAAGCAAGCCCCGTTCATGCAAAGCTTCTATCACCAATGACACATCTCCTTGTTGTAAATAGCGAACCCCACCATGAACCAATTTTGTGCTTCTGCTGGATGTTCCTTTGGCAAAATCAGCCATATCTAGCAACAGGGTTTTATAGCCTCTGTTTGCTGAATCCACAGCACAACCTAAACCTGTTGCTCCTCCTCCAATTATCAGAATATCCCAATAATCGTTGTATTCTCTGATGTGGTTTAGTGATTCTTTTCGGTTCATGAGGCTAAGCTTTTTGCTTTAATTTAGATGATGTAAGTGATTCGGTACGATTCATTTTGGTTATTCAAATTTTAGATAGAAAATTAAATTTAGCCCTTACATAAGATCCCGAAATAAATTCGGGATGACGATCTTTCTTGAAAACAATACTAATTCAAAATTCATCATTTAGAATTAGTAATTATTTAAACCCAATTCTTACTCTTCTCTACCGCCTGATTCCATTTTTCTAACAACATTTCTTTCTCTGATGTTTTCATTTCCGGCTCAAACCTTGCATCAATTTCCCATTTCTTTTGTAGTTCATCCGTGCTTTTCCAGAAACCAACAGCTAGTCCTGCTAAATATGCGGCTCCAAGCGCTGTAGTTTCTGTTACTTTTGGTCTCACGATCGGAATTCCAAGAATATCAGACTGAAACTGCATGAGTGTTTTATTTACAGACGCGCCTCCATCAACCCGGAGCTCTTTAATTGAAATTCCAGAATCTGCTTCCATTGCCATCAGTACATCTTTCACCTGAAATGCGATTCCTTCCAGAGCGGCTCTTGCTATGTGTCCGGCTGTTGCTCCGCGCGTTAATCCATACATGGCTCCGCGTGCTTTTTGATCCCAATGCGGAGCGCCAAGCCCTGCAAAAGCGGGAACCAGATACACGCCTCCATTATCTTTTTCTGTCAAGGCCAGTTTTTCCACATCTGCTGAAGATTCAATAATTCCCAACCCGTCTCTTAGCCACTGAACCAATGCTCCTGCAATAAATATTGAACCTTCCAAAGCATAGGTCGTCTCACCGTTCATCTGCCAACCGATCGTCGTTAACAGGTTGTTCTCAGAAGTAATAGCTTTTTCACCCGTGTTGAACATGATAAAAGAACCTGTTCCATACGTATTCTTAAGCATTCCGGGCTCAAGACACATTTGTCCAAACAGTGCCGCCTGCTGATCTCCGGCTATTCCTGTAATTGGAATTCCACTTTCAAAACAATCCAGTTCTGCTGCTGCAATTTCTCCGCTTGATGAACAAACATTCGGTAACATATTTTCCGGTATGTCCATTAGCTCCAAAAGTTCTGTATCCCATTCTTTATCATGGATATTGAAAAGAAGTGTGCGTGAAGCATTTGTAATATCCGTAACGTTCTTTTTTCCTTTAGTAAGATTCCATATCAGCCAGCAGTCAATCGTTCCGAAAGCAAGTTTGCCTTCTTCTGCTTTTTGTCGAGCTCCATCAACATTATCGAGAATCCACTTAAGTTTCGTGCCTGAGAAATAGCTGTCTAAAACGAGCCCCGTTTTTTGCTGAATTTTATCCGACCACCCATCATTTCTAAGCTCATCGCAGTAATCTGATGTTCTTCGGTCTTGCCATACTATAGCGTTATAAACCGGTTCTCCTGTTTCCTTATCCCAAACGACCGTGGTTTCTCTTTGGTTGGTGATGCCTATCGCGGCAATTGTTTTCCCGCCTTCAGCATATTTTGAAACGACTTCTTCAATTACTTCTTTTTGGGTGTTCCAAATCTCCTCAGGATCGTGTTCAACCCAACCATCTTTAGGAAAATGTTGTTTGAATTCTTTTTGGGCGACATGTTCAACTTCCCCTTTTTTGTTGAAAAGAATTGCTCTTGAACTGGTTGTTCCCTGATCTATGGATAGGATGTATTCTTTAGCCATGAAGAAAACATAATGCTATTTTTGTTTTTCTTCTGCTTTATTTTGTAGCCACTTAAAAGCCTGGTCTTTATCTACAAAAATCTTAGAAACCAATCCATTATTACTGGCAACCGTTTCCCAGAATTTCCAATAATCTAATTTTGAGCCTTCAACGAAAAGTGCGGCGATAACGGATTTGTGTTTAATATTTAGTTTTTCATTTTTTTTTGGATCAAAAAACTCCATCACCTGCAGTACACCTGCGTCCAACTCAACTTTACTTAAATCCTTTAATAATTGATAGCCAAGGTTATGTGCTTTTTCCCGGCTTTTGGAGCTTATTTCTATTGCAGACTCCAAATTCAACATCCCTGTTCCAACAACTTCCAGTATCTCTATTTCATCGTGGCTTTTGAATTCAAGCTCATACATTACAACCCCAATTATTAATGCTTACATCAATAAACTAAATTTTATATCTACCGCAAAGCTTTTTATTCGGGTATACCGTCTAAACAGATTTAGCCAATGCATTTCTGAATGCTCTGGCTCCAATTTCCACCAACTGCTTTGATTTGTAGAATTCAAAAGTATCGCAGGTGTCTCTGGGCACTTCTACTAAAATATCCGGCTTGTAATGTTCTATCATTAATTCTGTAAGTCGGTCTTGTGTAAAGCTGAAAGTACTTTCCATTAGCTCAAATAGTGAAAATGATTCCTTTTTTCTTTCTTCGTGGTTTTGTGCAAACTCTTTTATGGAATCCGGAAGGATGTTTTCGAACCAATACTTTTTACGTTGTTTCTTTTCTTCTTTGATCAATAAATCCTCTACAATGGTTCTGGAATTTATATCCACTGCTACAATGATGGCGTCATCTCTTTTTTGAACCAGATTTATGGGCAAAGGATTTAAAACACCGCCATCTACCAAAACAAGATTTTCATCAACAATGGGAGTGAAAATTCCCGGAATAGAAACCGACGCTCTCAAGGCTTTAAAAAGATCTCCTTCTTTAAAATGAACCTCTTTGTGATGTTTCATATCGGTTGCAACCGCTGTAAAAGGAATTTTAAAATCTTCTATTTTCTGTTGTCCGGTAACCTCGATGTGTTTTCCGAACAGTTTTTCTCCTTTTACAAAACCCTGAGAAGTAAATGTGAAATCCAACAGATCAAATACTCCTTTTTTGGTGAGACTCAGCATCCATTTTTTGTATTCAGATAACTGGCCTGCACAGTAAATTCCTCCTACAACCGCTCCCATTGAGCAGCCAATTACTTCTATGATCTCGTAGCCTTCTTTTTCGAGTTCTTCAATAACGCCTATATGCGCAACTCCTCTGGCTCCTCCGGAACCTAATACAAGATGTACTTTTTTCTTCTCTGATCTCATCCTACAACCTGACTCTCTTTATTTCAAAAAAATTCTAGTTCTTACAACCCGATTCTTTCTCAGCTAATTTAACCAATTCCCAATACGGTGGTTTATATCCGTTTTCTTCGATAAATGAATCAACCGCAGTTGAGGTTTTCTCTTTCAACTCTTTATGTCTTTGTATAAAGGCATCACTTTTCAACGCTTGGGTTGCACTCATTCCTTCGGGAATCGGTCCTTCCGATTCAAACTGATTTTTGATCCAACTGTTTCCTTTCATAATCCTTGCAAAAGGAAGCATCAGCGGATTGAATTCGATCTCTTCTCCTTGTTCGGCACACACAAGCATGGCGTCTATTACCGCGTTGTATAAATGATCATCAAACAAGCTTTCAGCACTTCTCCACTCAGCCACTACGGAAAGTTGTGGATCGTATTCTAAGTCTGACGGCATTTGTGTTACAAAATTCTCGACGCCAAAAGTGTTCAGTAATTTCACAACCCCATTAGATGATATGGTTGATTCCGATTCCCACAATTGAATTCCATTATTTTTGTACGCATATGATCCCACTTCAGAACAAAACATAGCTTCCGGATCATAAAAATTCATTTTGAAATCGTAGGGAATGTGTCGTTGTTGAACTTCTTCAAACATTTCTTTAGCAGCAATATGAGGAAGCATCGGATTTTCCTTTATTTCAGGAAGATCAGCTCTGGGACGCAAAACCATGAACCGAAGCTTTCGGTCTTTGATGTATTCTTCCAGCGTAGCGATAGCAACACCTCTTTCTATATGTGCCTCTATCAAATAAGGAATATTTGTTCCTTCCTCTACATAGATCAGAGCAACGTGCGAAAAGTTTCCGGGATAATCATTTCCCCTTGAAATAAGCGCTGAGACTTCCGCTCCTCCTCGTGATACCAAAAGATCTCCACTGTGAACTTTTATTCCCAAAATATTTGTAGATGGAGTTTGTGATTCCTCTTCCTTCACATACAAAACCGGATCAATAGGCTCTTCTGATTGCAATAAAACTTCTTCGACTGTCGCTCGCATTCCATACAGAGTTTTGTAAAGAATATCTCTGGATTCTTTTTCTGATATATCCCATTCCGCAGACAGATCTTTGATCACTTTTCGTGCTCTATTATATACCTCAAAAAACTCCGGATTTTGTACTTCCTGTGCAGCAATAACCGGAGCCACCTCAAAGAAACTCAGAAGGAGTTCATCGAAAATTACATCATCCGGTTTAGGTTCTCTGTTTTCAATTTCATCAACAATTGAGAATAGATCTGAAATTAATGCCTCAATAACACCGGGCGTAATTATCTCTTTATCTGCTTTTGCTTCCGTAAATTTACTTTCCAAAAAATCCCATCGTTCATCCTGATCCCAAATAAAAGGAGTGGAATTACCTTCGCTTTCAATGTTGATGGTGGAGTTGTCGGGAATCAGTAATAATCCGTAGAGAATGATTATTCCCAGAAGGGTAATGCTAAGTTTCTTTTTCATGGATAGAATTTAATAAATGCTATTCGTCTTCCCACTTAAATTTATAGATTTAACTTACAAAAATAGATCTGGTTTATTAGAAAGACGGCTATTTTTAATCCATATCAAGATTTCATAAATACTTCCAACTTCACCGACCTTTAGAATTATTGGCGAGCCAAGAACGCAATGAAATCGGCGGCTCCGCAGGAGCAATCATTACACTTCTGGCTGATTTGTGAATGTGTTCAGTTCGAACGAAGACCTTTTGTAATGATTAGTCGATGTAATGGAGTTCGCGCCAATAATTCTTGTCGGGAGCTTTTGGTACTTTTGTCGGCACAAAAGTACAGGAATCGAAATACAATATGAGCTAACTCATAAATCCAACATCCCTCGGATTCAATCGAGAACCATCGATTGAATCATCTCCCTTCGAAGGGAGAATTACTTTAATATCTTCATTATCCCATCCTTAACACCAACCAAACTATCCACATCATTAAAGTGCTCAATTCCTTCTCCCATTACAAATAGCGGGACTTCATTTCGAGTATGAGTTTTAACTGACAGATCTTCCAGATTTCCGTGATCGCTGGTTATTACCAATACATCTTCACTTCTTTTATGTTTGATGATATGCAGTAAAAATTCATCCAGTGGTTGAAGAACTCTTCGTGCATCATCAATGCTTTTGTTATGACCGGCTTTGTCTGTGAGATAATATTCGTACAAAACCAGATCGTGATCCGGAACAACATTCAGTAATCTTTTTGCCGCATCCGTAGCTGTTATCTTTGGGATATTTATATCCAGTTTTTCTCTCCAGGCGTTTTGGACGATCTCTGCTGTCAGTGCTTTTTCTGCCAGAATATCATCCGTAGAATTCAAATGCATTTCAGCACTTTTGGTCATGAGCGTTGTACAGCTCCATCTGTTTCTCCGACTTGCGTGCTCAAAGAAAATAGGAGGATATGCATTCATGAAATATGGTTTCTTTCCTGATTGTTTTACCGCCTGAAAAACACTCTGCTCTTTTAGTAAATGCTTTATTCCGGAATGCGGAAATGGACCAAAATGCTTTCCTATCACTTTGGATGCATTTTCGCCGGAAAATAGAGTTGTTTGCCCGGTTCCACTTTGAGGAAGACCTTCAACCCCAAGATTGGCATCGATCGCTTTATATAATTGATTTGAAGATCGTACTCCTTTTGTATTCTTAAAAAAACTCTCTCCGGAAAGGATCTGAAAACTTTCGTAAGAATCTATGAGGAAAGGATTTTCTTTGCCTTCATTCCCTATTCCAACACCATCAATAAAAATGAAAATTACAGCCAAATCACTTCTCCAATATCAGTGTAACCGGACCATCATTTACTAATTCAACATCCATCATTGCACCAAATTTTCCGTTCTGAACATTTAGATCTAAATGTTCTTTAAAATAAGAGATCATTTCTTCATACATTGGCTCTGCTTTATCCGGTTTAGCTGCTTCTATAAAACTTGGTCGAGTTCCTTTTTTTGCATTACCATATAAAGTGAATTGTGACACTACTAAAAGTCCTCCACCTACATCACTGACCGAAAGATTCATTTTTTCTTCTTTATCTTCAAATATCCGCAGCTTCAGGATCTTCTCACACATCCATTCCAGTTGTTCTTTAGTGTCATCCTGATGGATTCCCACCAGCAATAATAAACCCTCTTCGATAGCTCCGGTAATTTCATTTCCGACGGTTACTGATGCAGATTTTACGCGCTGAATTACAACTTTCATATACTAGAATTATGTGGATTACTATGTGGAATACTTACTAACAAAAACTGGATAACTAAAATCGTTCAAAGTTCTCAACAAGTTTCCACAATTTGTTCACCTAATCAACATTCAAAAAGAATAACTTTTGCTGTTGAACAGCTTCTGCTGATTTATATGTACAATACAGATACACTTGTTGATAACAAAAAATATCAGCCTATAAATTACTGTTTTATATAAGAAATATATCAACATTGATATCCACAAAGTTTTGTCAAGCGATGTAGAGAAAAAGAATAACTTTGTTATCCACAAATCCACACTCTCTACTACTATATATTAAATTTATAAATCTCATTTTATTTGTCTTTTAGGATGTGGATAAGAAGTGAGAAAAAGGATTCTCAAAGAGTTTTATAAGAACGTATATTTAAGCAATAAAAAATTCCTGATCTCATGGATAAAAGATACCCTATTGGAAATTTTGATTACGAGAAAGATCACGATCTAAATGATACAGAAATGTACATCAATGAGATCAAAGAACTTCCTTCAAAAGTAAGAGCTCTTGTTTCAGAATTATCAGAAGAACAATTGAATACTCCGTACAGAGAAAATGGTTGGACTCCCGTTCAGGTTATCCATCATTTGGGAGACAGCCACCTTAATTCATTGTGCAGATTCAAACTTGCTATGACAGAAGAAAATCCTACAATTCGTCCCTACAATGAAGCTGCCTGGGCTGTTTTAGGTGATTATGAGTTGATGAGTGTTGAAGAAGGATTGAATTTTCTGGAAGCAGTTCATTTGAAATGGGTTGCTATCTTTAAAACAATTAAAAAAGATGATTGGAAGCGAACGTTTCAGCATCCTGAATCAGGAATTAATTATAAACTTATAAATGCCTTAGCGATGTATGCCTGGCATGGAAATCATCACTTAGCTCATATTGAGTTGGTAAGAAATTAAAGCTAAACAAGGAAACACTCCCCGGAATCAGTTCAGAACTGTGAACTGATTCATCCCCTCTCGAGAGGGGATTTAAATACATAAAAAAATGACAAAAAAGACATTCACATACAAAGATTCAGGCGTAGATATCAAAGCTGGAGAAGAGCTTGTTAATTCCATAAAAGGAGTAGTTAAAGAGACTCATGGTCCTGCAGTGCTTTCCAACATTGGTGGTTTTGGTGGATTTTTTAAACCGGATATGGGAGCGTTTAAAAATCCTGTATTTGTAAGTTCTGTGGATGGCGTTGGTACCAAATTGATTGTGGCGTTCAAAGCCGGAAAATATGATACCGTTGGGCAGGATCTGGTAAATCATTGTGTGAATGATATTGCGGTTTGTGGGGCGACTCCTCTGTTTTTTCTGGATTATTTCTCTACAGGAAAACTTGAGCAAAATGTGGGTTACGATGTGATCAAAGGATTTGCAACGGCTTGCAAAGAAAATAATGTGGCTTTGATTGGTGGAGAAACTGCCGAGATGCCTGATATTTATGGAGAAGGTGAATTCGATCTGGCCGGAACAATTGTTGGTATTGTGGATGAAGACAAAGTGATCAACGGTGCAGGAATTGAAAGCGGAGATGTTCTTCTTGGATTCAAAAGTTCGGGTTTACACACCAATGGATATTCACTTGCCAGAAAAGTGTTGTTCAGTGAGTACGATGTAAACGATCATGTGGAAGAACTGGGATGTACAGTTGCAGAAGAATTATTGCAAGTTCACCGATCGTATTTAGGTTTGATATCTGAATTAAAAGAAATGGATGGGGTAAACGGTTTTTCTCATATTACCGGTGGTGGAATGGTAGGAAATACCAAAAGAATTTTACCGGAAGGATTGGCTTTAAATATTAACTGGGAAGGTTGGGAACGTCCGGCGGTTTACAAACTGATTCAGGAAATAGGAAATGTTCCTGAAGAAGATATGCAAGCAACTTTCAATCTTGGAATTGGATTAGTTTGTGTGGTTTCTGCAGATAAAATAGCGGACGTAAAAGTAAAAGCGGAAAGTTTAGGAGAAGAGGTTTTTGAGGTGGGGAGTGTAATTAAGGATTAAAAATTAAGAATTATGGAATGGTATGAAAAGTGTAAAGAAATAGGAGTTAATTCAGTCTTATTTAGATTTGATTATCCAAGAGAATTATTTATA
>Ga0207884_1000750_pt1 | contig 16264 bp, 17 predicted proteins | sample MalvirmetaMSP144_FD_184236 | JGI IMG/M metagenome (GOLD analysis project Ga0207884, IMG submission 184236) | Marine viral communities from the Deep Pacific Ocean - MSP-144 (SPAdes) | ecosystem: Environmental > Aquatic > Marine > Oceanic | place: Pacific Ocean | collected 2011-07-08 | reverse complement strand
CGATGATGCCGACGACAACGGTCCCGGCGCGCCGCATGTCGATGTGCCCGAACATCCAGACAATTCCGGTCAGGATCACTGCGATGGTCGCAAGACCCCGGATGACGCTGCTGTTGAGGAGGTCGACGATGTTCTGGATGAAACCGCCGATTTGACCGCCAACGCCGGAGCTCTGCGCCAGGGCTGGGCCAGCCGCGGCGAGGCTGGCTAGGAGGGCAAGGGTCGTCAGGCGCCGGGTGATCCGAGGCGCGTTCCTTGGCGCGCTTCGGTTGTGGCGCCGCGCTTCGAGCGAAGATGGGCTGCAGTTTGGGAGACGTCTGATCATGGGGTCCTCCGTGATCAGCAGTCTGCCGGCGTCATTCGCGCAGGTAGATCCGTAACCCTACGGATTGCCGTCTGTCGGCCCGACCCGGCGCTTCAGGATCGAGCCGACATCATACGGGATTGGGCAAGTCCCTGGCGGTTGGCGCGCACCCCTTGCGCGGCGACCATGCTCGGGTACTCATCCGGCAGCAAAAGGTGAGATGAACATGACAACCCCGTCCGTCGCCACGCCAGATCCGTTTACCGAGGGCCGGGTGACCGCCGCAGTGCTGATCATCGGCGACGAAATCCTGTCGGGGCGCACCCGCGACACCAACCTGGGCGACATCGCCCGCTATCTCGGGGCCCATGGGGTGGAGTTGGCCGAGGCGCGGACGGTGTCCGATGTGCTCGACGAGATCGTGGCGGCCTTGAACGCCCTGCGCGCCCGCTATGACTATGTGATCACCACCGGCGGCATCGGCCCCACCCATGACGACATCACCGCTGACGCCGTCGCCGCCGCCTTCGGCGTGGAGCTTGTGGAGCATCCGGACATCCTGGCCATGATGGCCGCCCGCTGGGGCGGCGAGGTCAACGCGGCCCGACGGCGGATGGCGCGCATCCCGGTGGGCGGGGATCTGGTGAACAACCCGGTCCAGGGCCCCCCGGGCTTCACCATCGGCAATGTCTTTGTCCTGGCCGGCGTGCCCCAGATCATGCGCGGCATGCTGCAGGATGTGGGGCCGCGGCTGAAGGGCGGCGCGGTCGTGGTGTCGCGCACCCTGCGGGTCGAGGGCTCAGGGGAGGGCGCGATCGCAGCCCCCCTGGAGGGCCTGGCCAAGGCCCATCCCGCCCTCTCCCTGGGCAGCTATCCCTTCTACGGCGCAGACGGGTTCGGCTCGAACCTGGTGATCCGAGGCCGCGATCCCGTCGAGGTCGAGGCGACCTTGAGCGAGCTCATCACGGTGCTGCGAGAGGCCGGCATCGAACAGTTGCAGGTGGTGGAGACGCCGGCCTGAAGGCCGGCGTCCGGCTCAGTCGGGTCAGGAAATCGCCGTCTGGGTGGCCTGTCCGAAGGGCTCGGTCGGCGTCTGGACGCGGCGGCTCTTGGCGGGCCGATAGGTCTGGGCGCGGGTGGTCTTCAGGCCGTCGAGGCCATGGCGCTCGAACAGGCTGAGCCAGCCGGCGATTTCTTCGGCCGACAACTTATAGAGGGCGACCGCCTCGCGCAGGGAGATCAGCTCAGCGCGTATGGCCAGCAGCAGCTCGGCCTTGCGCCGCGCATTCCACCGCACGGTGTCGGGCGGCGGCAGGGTGTCGCGGGTGATCGGATAGCCCAAGGGGCCGACGACGGCGCGCAGGATATCGCCTGGCTGGCTCATTGGGGACGTCCCTCCGGGGGCGGCGCGTGCGCCCGCCCGGTGAATGGATCAAGCAGGCGGGACAACATCTGGGCGCCGCCGAGGCGCGGTCCTCGGGCCGGGGGCTGAAAGCTGCGGGCTTCCTCCATGGGGAAGGGCAAGATCACGGCGTCGACGACGTCCTCGGGCGGATTGCGCCGAGCCTCCTCGCTGATCGCCCAGACCTCATGCAGGCGGGCGGCCACCAGGAAGGCGGTGAACTCCGACTCCAGGGCCTCGGCATGGGCGCGGGCCATGCGGGCGCAGGCGGCCGGCGCATGCGCCCGCAGCTGGCGGTTCTCATAGAATTCTTGGCCCTCGACCACGCGCCGCGCCTCTTCGATGGCGGCGATGGGCAGAAGGGAGTCCTCAGCCTTGCGGCTGGCGATGACCACGGTCTCGCGCGCCACGGCCAGGCGCAGCATCAGAAGGCCGGCCAGGGCGTCCGAGCCGGGCTGCCAGCGCAGGCGGCCATGGCTGGGCGCAAGGGTCCATTCGGCGCGGAACTTCAGCGCGATCGTGGCGAAGGTGTCGAGCAGGCAGTACTCCACCACACGCCGATCGCTGTCCTGGCTGAGGAGGCCTGAACCGAAGAAATAGGGCGCGGCCGGCTGGGGCGCGTCTACAGCGCCCGGCTCTCGGCTCAATTCAAGATTGAAAATCTGCGCCGACGGGGGCTCTGAGGCGTTCATTGAAGCGCCTCCCAGTCGTAGGGCAACTCGAGGGGTTGGGCGCGTTGAACAAACTCTCGGATCGCCTCGCGGGCGAGCGTCAGGCTGAAGGCCGAGCCGGGTCCTGGCACGATCATGCCCCGGTCTGCCAGGATGCGCAGCTTGCGGCGAACCGTCTCGCGAGGGATGCCCGTCATTGACGCAATACTGAAGGCAGACAATGTCGCGGTGACTTCGCCGCTCATATCATTTTCATTCAGCCCCACGGACTTTACCGCTTCTGCAGCAAGAGCGAGTAGGAAAGCCGTATATATGTACAGCGCTTCTGAATCGTTTCCGCACTTCGCTCGCCATGACGAAGTCAGCTTGAACAGCGTGCTTGCGGCCAAGTGGAATCGATACATCAGTGAAGTAAAATTATCGGACGAATGAGCTTTCACCCTTGCTATGGGCCAGTCCGCTGAAGGTTCAGTAACCATAACAACCTCGCAAGTTCCATCCTAAGGTGGTCTCCTGCGACATTTTGGCAAGCAAGTCGGTGCGCAATATGGGCACGCAACGCTCAAAATGGATGGTTAACGAACCGTTAAGGGGTGACTTCTGGTCGAAACGCCTCAGCTGCCGGCGGAGCTTGAGCGCGTTCGCCCAATGGCCATTGGGCGGTGGAAAGTGCAAGTGGCTCGCACAAATAATTCGCCTCTAGCGGGAATTTTGTTAGCCCGTTCAAGGCGCGATTTGCCCGTCACGGTGGCAAGCCTGACCATTGTGTCGCCTGCTCGGCGCCGCCGACACACGCCGCAACATTCGAGCAATGGCGCGGCGCAAGCATCAAATGGTCGAAACACGCTTGATTGCGTTTCTGTTGAATAACTTACGTGGGGGAAGGACAGGTTCGTCTAGGCTCCCGCCCATTCAGGCTGTAGACCCGCAGGCCATGCTCGAGACCCCCCTAGCGACCGACGTCCTTCAGCCGCCCCATTCTGGCCGTCCACGAAGAGGCGGCTCCCTGAGGATCGCCTTCCTGTCGTATCGATCCGACCCTCGGGTGGGAGGACAGGGCGTGTACCTCTTTCAGGCCGCGCGGGCCCTGGCCGCCCGCGGCCACAAGGTCGATATCCTGTCTGGACCGCCCTATCCGGATTTGCCGCCGGGGGTGGAGCTGGTCAAAATCCCGTCCCTGGACCTCTATGCCCAGCCCCATAATGGGCACATGGCCCTGCGCCCTAGGCACCTTCTGAGCTGGACGGATCTGGCGGAATATTTCGGGCATCTGTCGGGCAAGTTCATGGAACCCTACACCTTCGGCCGCCGGATCGCCCGCTATCTGAAGGCGCACACCAGCGACTATGACGTGGTCATCGACAACCAGTCGCTCTGCTATGGGCTGCTGGAGGCTCAGCGCGCGGGACTGCCGGTGGTCGGCGTGATCCACCATCCCATCCGCCGCGATCTGGAACTCGCCCTGGACGCCGAACCCGACCCGAAGGTCAGGTGGCTGATCCGCCGCTGGTACAGTTTCCTGGGCATGCAGGAGCATGTGGCGCCCCGGCTCGACCGGGTGATCGTGGTGTCCAAGAGCGCCGGGCGCGATGTCGCCCGCTACCTGAAGATTGCGCCCGAGCGGATGACCGCCATCCCCATTGGGGTCGATCAGAACATCTTCCGCCCGCAGCCGGACCTGCGTCGGCGGGATCGCCGGCTGCTGACCACGGCGAGCGCAGACGTGCCGCTCAAAGGTTTGGGCGTCCTAATCCAAGCCTATGCCAACCTGCTGGCGGCCTATCCCGACCTGGAGCTGGTGGTGATCGGCAAGCTCAAGCCCGACGGCCCGACCGGAAAGCTGCTCAACAGCCTCGGCCTGGCCGATCGGGTCAGCTTCATCAGCGACCTGACCGGCGAAGAGATGGCCGAACAGTACGCCAGGGCCACGGTCTGTGTGACGCCGTCGCTCTATGAAGGCTTCGGCCTGCCGGCGGCCGAGGCCATGAGCTGCGCCTCGCCCGTGGTGGTCACCGATGGCGGCGCCCTGCCCGAAGTTGTCGGAGACGCCGGGGTGGTGGTGCGTCGCGGCGATCCCCAGGCGCTGGCCACGGCGATCGCCCAGCTGCTTGACGATCCGGCCAAGCGCACGACCCTGAGCGAGGCTAGCCGTCGCCGCGCCCGCGAAGTGTTTTCCTGGGACCGTGCCGCAGCCGCCTATGAAACTGTCCTCGAAGATGCGGTGATCTCGGCGTGCTGACCGTGAAGATTGACCGCCTGGCCCTGCGCCCGGGGGACTGGGTCCTGGACCTCGGCTGCGGGGAGGGGCGGCACTGCCACGGGGTTCATCTGGAGGACGGCGTCAATGTCGTCGGCCTGGACATGGATCTTCCGTCGCTGCGCAAGGCGATTGGCGGGGTCGGCGAATTGCCCAAGCCGGCGAACCCCGGGGCCTGCGCCTTCATCAAGGGCGACGCCTATCGACTGCCGTTCGCCGAGGCGACTTTCGACGCGGTCATCTGCTCCGAAGTGCTCGAGCACCTGGACGACTATTTCGCGGTGCTGGCCGAGATCAGCCGGGTCCTGAAGCCCGGCGGCGTCTTTTCCCCGACTGTGCCCCGCGCCTGGCCCGAAGCCATCTGCTGGAAGCTGGCGCCGGGCAAGGGCGGCTATGCTGACCAGCCGGGCGGCCACGTTCGCATCTTCCAGGAAGACAGCCTGCGCCGGGAGGTCGAGCGCCTCGGCTACCGGTTCCTCGGCCAGCACTATGCGCACGGTCTGCACAGTCCCTACTGGTGGCTGAAATGCGCGTTCTGGAGCCGCCAGGACGACCATCCGATGATCAAGGCCTACCACCGGTTCCTGGTGTGGGACCTGATGGAGAAGCCGGCCCTGACCCGGGGCCTCGAGGCCCTGGCCGATCCGATCATGGGCAAGAGTGTGGCCTTCTATTTCCGCAAATCCGCGGCGGCCGGCGAGGCGGCGGCATGAGTCAGGGCGTGGTTTCACGCCGGGCGCCCCCGCGGCGGCGCGATCCGTTGGGCGGCGCGGTCATCTGCATGCTGGAGGCCCAGGAGCCGGACGGCGCCATTCCCTGGTTCACGGGCGGCCCTTGGGATCCCTGGAACCACGGGGAATGCGTCATGGGCCTGGCGGTGGCCGGTGAGTGGGACGCCGCCCGCGCCGGCCTCGACTGCCTGATGGCGCGGCAGGGCTCAGACGGCGCCTGGCTGGGCGAGTATGGCAACATGCTGCCCATGGCCGACCGGCTGCACATGGCCCGGGTGAAGCCGCCGGCCTTCCGCGACACCAACTTCGCCGCCTATTGCGCCGTCGTAGTCTGGCACTTCGTGACGCTGACGGGCGAGGCCGCGGTCGCTCGCCGCTACTGGCCGATGGTGCGGGAGGCGATCAGCTTTGTCCTGCGCCTGCAGCACCCGCAGGGCGACATTTCCTGGTCGCAGGAGGCCCATGGGACCTCAGCCGACGACGCCGTGCGCGCCGGCTGCGCCTCGATCCACAAGAGCCTGGACTGCGCCCTGGCGCTGGCGAACCTGATCGGCGAGCCGCAGTCGGCCTGGCGGGCGGCGCAGGCGCGGCTCGGCGAGGCGCTGGGCAGTCGCCCGGCGCGCTTCGACCGGACCGCCGACCGCTCGGGCTTCGCCATGGACTGGTACTATCCGATGCTGGGCGGCGCCCTGCAGGGTCGGGCGGCGCTGGACCGGTTGGACGCCGACTGGGACCGGTTCGTCGAGCCTGGCGTCGGCTGCCGCTGCGTGGCCGAGCAGCCCTGGGCCACCGTGGCGGAATCCTGCGAGCTGGTGATGACCCTCGTCGCGCTGGACCGCCGCGACCAGGCCGCCGAGCTCCTGACCTGGCAGGACGCCCACCGGGACGCCAATGGCGCCTATTGGATGGGATGGCAGTTCGAAGAGGCGATCATCTGGCCCGAGGAGCGGCCCACCTGGACCCAGGCCGCCGCCATCCTGGCCCACGACGCGCTCTATGACCTGACGCGAGCCTCAGGCGTGTTGGTGCGGCACGGCTGAGCGGTCGGCCAAGGGCTACTCTTCTGAGCCGCTCATCTCCATGCGATGCCGCTCGGCTTGGTTCTGGGTGTCGTGCGCGCGCCCCTCACCAACGCCCACCGCGAACAGGCCAAGACTGATGCCGGTCAGGTCAGCCACGATATCGCCGAGCTCGAAGCGCCCGGGCGCGAGCTGGCTGAGTTGAAGTAGTTCAAGGCTAATGCCGAGGCCGAGCACGCCAAGGCCTATCAGCAGGAGTCGCATCTTCGGCAGCGCGGCGCTGATCAGCACCACGAGACCAAATGTCATAAGGCCATGCTCAAGGGCGTCCGCCGCGACCTCAAGGCGCGCCGCGTCGTGGTTTGGTTCGAAGACGATTGAGGCCGCCCAGACCAGAAATATGATGAGCGCGGCTCGCGCTCCAAGGAGAAGCATGGAGGGCCCTTAGCATTCTGGGTACGATCGATCGCCGTGCCTTTTGCCGCTTGGCGCCTATCAAACCGTGATCGCGGCCGTGTGACACGAATTCGACCAGAGCGGCGCCCGAACGCGCGCGCTGGAGTTCGAAGGCGCCAGCTCGCTTGCACGTTGGGGATGGAGCCCTGTTGGCGCGCGATTACAGCCGCCGCAGGACCCGCAGGCTCTTCACCGCCTCCACCTCGGCGAAGAGGTCCGAGGCGAGCGCCCGCTGGTAGATCTCGAAGGGGGGCCGCCCACCGTCCGCTGGGTTAGGGAAGACGTCATGGATCGCCAGCAAGCCGCCCTGCGCGAGGTGCGGCGTCCATCCCCGATAGTCGTTCATCGCCGCCTCCAGGGTGTGCCCGCCGTCGATGAACAGGAAGCCCAGGCGTCCACCCCAGTGGGCGGCCACCGTAGCTGAGCGCCCGACGATGGGGATCACCGTCTCCTCCAGCCCAGCCGCCCGCAGGTTGCGACGAAGGTGGGGCAGGGTGTCCATGGCGCCTTGCGCCGCGTCCCAGAGCTCGGCGTCGTGATACGCCCAGCCGGGCTGGTTCTCTTCCGACCCCCTGTGATGATCGAGTGAGAACAGGACGGCGCCGACGCTCTGGCAGGCGACGCCGATATAGATGGCGGACTTGCCGCAATAGGCGCCGATCTCCAGGCAGCCTCCGAGCCCCGCGCCTTCGATCGCCGCGCGCTGCAGGGCGGCGCCTTCAGCTGGATCGAGGAAGCCTTTGATCTGATCGATGTCCAAGGGCAGTGGCAGGGGCGGCTTGGCCATGGTTAAGCTTCCAGATTAGGGTGCGGCGCGGAGGCTTCGCACATAGACGGCTTCGCGTCAGAATGCGACGGAGGGGGCCGCGCCTCGTCTGGGTTCGGAACAGTTTCCTTTGGGGGAGCGAGCCAGCACCGTCATGAAGCCGCTATTCTACGACAATCCGGTCACGATCAGCCTGGAGCGCCATGGGGCGCTGCAGCTTCGTGCGCCCCTGGACTTCGGCTTCGCCAGGAACACCAATGCTGTTCCGCTCACCCTGGCGGAGATCCCGCTCGCCGCCCAATGGTATCCCATCGCCTTTTCTGCCGGTGAGGCGGCTCGACCTTTGGCGATCCTCGGACTGCGCGAGGGAGAGAACCTCTTTGTCGACCATGCGGGCGCATGGCGCGAGGGCGCCTATGTCCCGATTTATGTGCGCCGCTACCCCTTCATCCTCCGGCAGGAGGACGATCTGGTCACCCTGTGCATCGAGGAGACGGGCGACGTGCTGATCGAAAGCGGTGGCGCGCCCCTGTTCGTCCAGGATCAGCCGGCGGATCTGTTGGCGTCAGCCATGCAGTTCTGTCGCTCCGCCCAGGCCGCCGAACGGGCGACCATCCCGTTTGTCGAGGAACTCAAGGCGCTGGAGCTGCTCGACGGTCGGACAGCCATGATCGCCGTGCCAGGCGGGGCGCAGATGTCCCTGTCAGGCTTTCTGACGATCGATGAAGCGCGATTGCGGGCGCTCAGTGATGAGCGCTTTCTCGAGCTCCGCCGCCGGGGCTGGTTGAGCGCCATCTTCAGTCAGATTCAGTCGACCCTGAACTGGGCTCGTCTGGCTGATCGCATTGGCGCGGTTGCTGCGGCTTGAAGGACGGCCCGCCGGGCTCTTGAGGAGTCTTCCCGCCGCGTACGCGCGCCTGATGTCACGCAGCGCCGGGACGATCATGAACCAAGGTTCGACGCAGTACCTGCGCCATAGCCTGACGGGGTCATGGACCAGCCGGTACAGCCACTCGAAGCCCGCCCTGCCCATCCAGCGCGGCGCAGCTTTTTGAACGCCGGCCTCGTAGTCGAATGCAGCTCCCACTGAAAACACGGCGCATGGCGGCAGGTCGGACCGGTTGTTGACGATCCATTCTTCCTGGCGGGGCATTCCCATGCCCACAAACAGGATGTGCGGGGCGAAGGCGGCGATGTCCGCCAGGATTTCTGAGTTCTCGGCGGACCCAGGCGTGGCGTCGAAATACCCATCCCGAACGCGGATCTGCGCCTCGGGATAGGATAGATTCAGCTGGTTCGCAGCCGCCTGAGCAACACCTGGCGCGCCGCCCAGATAGAAGACGCGCCAGGCCTTTCGGTTGGCGACACTCCAGAAGTGGTCCCGCCAATCCAGATAGGTGCAGCGATGGAAGGGGCGGCTCTGCAGGCCTAGAGCGCGCGTGAAGGTGATCACCGGCGTGGAGTCGACCTCGATCAGGTCTGCGTCGTCAAAGAAGGCGGCCAGCTGGGGCGTGCGACGTAGGAGATAGAGGCTGTGGAGGTTGTGGTTGGCGACCAGGTAGGGTTTGGCTGCGTCAACAGCCAGCTCCACGTGGTGCATCACTTCCTCGGGCCGAACCAGATCGACCTTGGCGCCGAGCACCTCGATCCGCTCCAGCGCGCGACGCGCCTTGCGAAAGGGTCTGCGTTCTGAGTTTCGCCGCTCCAACATCCACCTGACCTTCGGGGTGCAGGGCAGCGCCTGACCCTCTTGTTTCTGAAGGGAAGGATAGGGGGAGCGGGTTAAGCGGCCCTTTCGCCGGCGCGGGACGGGCAAATCCGCCTCGCGTCGATTTAGGGGGTGTGGCAGGAAGACGCCACCATGTGCGGACGTGGCGAAACTGGTAGACGCAGCAGACTTTGACTTCAGAGTGCCCGCGGGGAAATCCGCGGCGTAGAACCGCTCAAATTCGGGGAAGGCTAAGGGGCGACCTAGGCTAATCCCGAGCCAAGCCCCTGGCCCGCCAGGGGAAGGTGTAGAGACTAGACGGGCGGCGCCTAAGGCCTTGCGGCTAGGGCGAAGGGATAGTCCAGACCACGAACAGCCCGGGGCGACCGGGCAGGCGGCGAAAGTCGAAGTGGTACGAAAATCTGTTTTCCGAAAGGAAGTGCGGGTTCGATTCCCGCCGTCCGCACCACCACTAGCCTGGCGGGCCTGGGAACTTGGCAGCCCCTGACCCGGTTGCCGTCGCATCAGATTTTTCAGGAGATGCGACATGCCTGCCAAATCCGCCGCCCAGCAAAAGGCCGCCGGCGCCGCCCTGTCGGCCAAACGCGGCGATACGCCCAAATCCGATCTGCAGGGGGCCTCCAAGTCCATGGTCAAGTCGATGAGCGAGACGGAGCTGGAGGAGATGGCCTCCACCTCCCGCAAGGATAAGCCGCAGCACAAGTCCGACTGACGGCGGCTGCGGCCTGAGCTTCACCTCGCCGTGATTTCATGCGACCCCTGCGCGGCCCGGCCGTCCAAATGGCAGGGTCGTGGGAGGGAGTTCCAAGCTTGGTCATGTCGGCGCCTGTCATCGTCACCGGCGCGGCCGGCTTCATCGGCATGCATGTGGCCGAGCGCCTGCTGGCCCGCGGCGAGGCCGTGGTCGGCGTCGATGAGTTCAACGCCTATTATGATCCTGCGCTGAAGGCCGCTCGGGCGGCCCGGCTGGAGGCCCACCCGGCGTTCCGCATGGTGCGCATGGACATCGCCGATGCGCCGGCCTTTGCGGCCGTGGTGGCGGAGAGCGGCGCACGGCGCGTGGTGCATCTGGCGGCTCAGGCGGGCGTGCGCTACTCGATCGACAACCCCTTCGCCTATGAGCGCTCCAACCTGGCGGGCCATCTGTCGGTGATGGAGGCCTGCCGCCATGCGCCAGGTTTCGAGCATCTCGTCTATGCCTCCTCCAGCTCGGTCTATGGGGACCGACCCGGCGCCGGCGCGGGCTTTCGCGAGGAGGACGCCGTCGATGCGCCCGTATCGCTCTATGCGGCGACCAAGCGGGCCTGCGAGCTGATGAGCCACGCCTATGGCAAGCTCTACGACTTCCCGCAGACCGGCCTGCGGTTCTTCACCGTCTACGGCCCCTGGGGCCGGCCGGACATGGCCTATTTTTCGTTCACCGAGAAGATCCTGGCCGGCGAGCCCATTGAGGTGTTCGGACAGGGACAGATGGCCCGGGACTTCACCTATATCGACGACATCGTCGATGGGGTGATCGGGGCGCTGGACCATCCGCCCGCGCGAGGGGTCAACCGGATCCTGAATATCGGCGACAGCCGCCCTGTCGGTCTGATGGACATGATCGCGGTGCTGGAAGCGGCCTTGGGCAAGACCGCGCACAAGGTCTTCCTGCCCATGCAGCCGGGGGATGTGACGGCCACCTATGCCGACATCTCCAAGCTGGCGGCGCTCACCGGCTATGCGCCCAAGGTGTCGCTGGAAGAGGGCATTCCGCGGTTCGTCGCCTGGTGGCGGGCGTTCTACGGCTAAGGCGTCGAGCTGGCCTGCGCAGCGTTCGCGCAAGGAACCCGGGCCGCCTGTGATGTGGACGCAATAAATTCAGCCGATAAGCGGCCGCCGCGCAGAATGAGCGGCTTTAGGCTTGGCCGGCGCGGGATTTGCACGCTAACCGAGAGCCGGCGCTTTTTCGCGCGAGGGGGTGTATCTGGCTCCCATCGCGACACGCCGCAATGCGGGGGAAGACTTCAGTTGGCCATCTATCCCGTCATCATGTGCGGCGGCTCCGGCTCGCGCCTCTGGCCGGCGTCGCGTCCGGCTCATCCCAAGCAGTTTCTCCCGCTGGTCGGCGCGCTTTCCATGTTCCAGGAGACGGTGCTGCGGGTCGCCGATTTGGGCGAGGCCGGCGACATGGTCGTCGTGGCCGGGATCGCTCATGGAGAACTGATCTCCGCCCAGTTGGCGGAGATCCGAGTCTCGGCGACCGTCCTGCTCGAGCCCGAGCCTCGCGATTCCGCCCCGGCCATGGCGGCGGCGTGCGCCTGGATCGCCGGGCGCGACCCGCAAGGCGTCGCCGTGGTGGTCGCCGCCGATCACCACATGCCCGATGGCGCCGCCTTCCGCGCAGCCGCGCGGACGGCCGTGGACGCCGCGCGCCAGGGCCAGATCGTCACCCTGGGCATGCGGCCCGCCAGCCCCTCGACCGCCTACGGCTATATCTCCCCAGGCGAGGCGACCGGCGCCGTGCGTCCTGTACATGCCTTTGTCGAGAAGCCTGATGGGGCCACGGCGCAGGCCTATATCGAGGCCGGATACCTGTGGAACAGCGGCAACTTCGTGGTGGCCGCCGACGTGCTCCTGGCCGAGCTGGACGCCTTCGCCCCAGCCATCGCCGAGGCCGCCCGCGCCGCCGTGGGGCCCTGCGCCGCGGGCCAGAGCGTCCTGGCTGAAACCTTCCGGACCGCGCCCAAGATCTCCATCGACTATGCGGTCATGGAGAAGACCCGGCGGGCGGCCGTGCTGCCCGTGGACTTCGCCTGGTCCGACCTCGGGGCCTGGGACGCAGTCTGGCAGGCCAGCGACAAGGACGCGGCCGGCAACGCCATCCGCGGCGAAGCGCTGATGGTGGGCGCGACCGACTGCCTGGTCCGGGCGCCGGCCGGCATGCAGGTGACCCTGGTGGGGGTCAAGGACCTCGCCGTAGTGGCCGATGGCGGCCAGCTCCTGGTCTGCGACCTGGCGTCCAGCCAGCAGGTTAAGACCGCTGTCGATCAGCTGAAGGCGCAGGGCCGCGAGGCGCCAGCGCCGGCCCCGCCGTTCCAAACCATGGCCGAGGCTGCGGCCTGGTTCGACCAGTGGCTGAAGACCAGCGCCCTGCCGCTCTGGTGGACCCTGGGCGCCGACCATGTGCGGGGCGGCTTCCGCGAGGCCCTGACCCCGGAGGGCGCGCCGGTTGAGGCGCCGCGGCGGTCCCGGGTCCAGACCCGCCAGACCTTCGTCTACGCCACCGCGGGTCTGATGGGCTGGCAGGGGCCCTGGCGCCAGGCCGCCTGGCACGGCCTGACCTATTTCCTGGACCGCTACCGGCGGCCCGACGGCCTGTTCCGCGCCCTGGTGTCAGAGGCCGGCGAGCCGCTGGATGAGACCGCGGCCCTCTATGACCAGGCCTTCGCGCTCTTGGCCATGGCCACACTCAACGCCGCTGACCCGGGCCATGTGGACCTGGCCGGCGAAGGCCGCCGGCTGCTCGAGGCCCTCCAGGCCCTGCGCCATCCGGCCGGCGGCTTCCGGGAGGAAGGCGCCCATCCCTTCCAGGCCAACGCCCACATGCACCTGCTGGAGGCCGCCATGGCCTGGGCCGAGGCCGGCGGCGGCCCGGAGTGGCAGGCCCTGGCGGCCGAGATCGTCGAGCTGGCCCTGACCCGCTTCATCGACGCCCACGGCGGTTACTTGAGGGAGTTCTTCGACGCCGAATGGGCGCCCGCGCCCGGCGAAGACGGCCGCCTGGTGGAGCCCGGCCATCAATTCGAATGGGCCTGGCTGCTGGCTCGCTGGTCGCAGATGACCGGCGAGCCCCGCGCCCTGCCGGCCGCCCGCAGGCTCTACGCCTCAGGCCTCAAGGGCGTCGACCCCGCCCGCGGCGTCGCCATCAACGCCCTGAACGACGACTCCACCGTGCGCGACACCAACGCCCGCCTCTGGCCGCAGACCGAGTGGCTGAAGGCTACGTTGATCTTGGGACAAGACCTACTTCCCCCGGCCCAGGCCCTGGCCCGCTACCTCGACACCCCAGCGACCGGCACCTGGCGCGATGTGTGGGGGCTTAGCGGAGGGTTCAAACCAGAGCCCGCGCCAGCAAGCTCGTTCTATCACTTGGTGGCGGCTTGCCGGGGGTTGGCCGGCAGGGGCGGTCAATAGGCGCTGGCTTATGGACTCAGATCGCACGGCGCTCTCTTACGGAGCATATTCTTCGCTCTACTAGGGCTTTGAATGTAGTGGTCTATTCGCCAGAAATCGTGTTCCCGGTTGTCCTTTAACCCCTGGCACACGAATCGCGAACAAGGCACCATCACTATCATATGGCTCCGCCAACCCGATGCGTGCCGATGTCACAAATAGCGTCGAGTTATCCGGCCCGCCAAACTCACAACTAGTCGGCCGGGCTGCCGGCAAATGGATCTCCAGCACGGTCTCTCCCGTCATCGGGGAGAGGGCTCGGACACAGGCACCGTCCCAAAAAGCCACCCAAAGGTGCCCTGAAGCGTCGACCGTCATGCCATCAGGATAGCCTTCGGTTTCAGAGAATTCTCGGAAGACGCACTTGCTACGGCATGAAACAGCGTCCCATCCGTCGGTCACATAAATCGTTCGAGCACCGGAGTCTGTGAGATAGGTGCGTCCAAGGTCATGATCAAAGGCAGGGCCATTGGTAACGTCATAGCCCGTGTCCACCTCGACCATTTCGCCTGATGGAGCGAGCCGCCACCAAGCGCCGATTTTGCGCGTCTCTTCGTCATCCATGACCCCGACCCAGTAGGCTCCATCTGGGGCTACTTTACCGTCATTAAATCGCAGATAGCTTGGTGGGTTCTGGAGACGCGCAAGTACACCTGCGGACTTAACGGCGTCTCCTTCCAGTGAAAGGCGGCAGATCGTGGAACCAAGCGCGCCAACGAGACCAACGTTGGACAGTGCTACAGAGCTCAACAGCTCGGGTGTCGAATAAACGGAAAATCTATCTTTACTGGACATTTGAAATAGCTGGCGACCCTTGATGTCGACCCATGAGAGTACTCTGTTAGCAGCGTCCCAACACGGGCCCTCACCAAGTAAAGCCCCTCCACTCCAAATGATCTCGACGCTTGTGTCCATGGACTATTCAACGTCATGTAGACGGACGGTTATGCCACCATCAAGCCAGAGAGCACTGCCTGTCATAAACGAGGCGCCCCCGTTTGAGAGCCATAAAATAGCCTCTGCAACTTCCTCCGGATGACCGATGCGTCCCGCTGGGTGGATTTCGCGAAGTGCTTCAAGCGCCTGCCCATCTCCGTCAAATCCCGCCAAAAGCATAGGCGTCTCGATAGCGGCTGGCGCCAATGTGACAACGCGAATTTCAGGACCAAGATCGACTGCGAGGGCGCGCGTTAGGCCGTGGAGCGCGGCCTTGCTTGTCGCATATGCAGCGAATTTTGGTTTCGTGGCGCGGGCATGCACGCTGCCGATATTGATCACCAGACCTTTGCTCCGCCGAAGCCTTTTTACGAAACATTGGATCAGAACAAAGGGAGCAGTCAGGTTGACTTGGATCGTCTCATTCCAGGCTTCCCACTCCAAGTCCTCGGTGCGCCCTAACCGCTGGACTGCAGCATTATTGATCAACAAGGGAAGGTCGCGATCACCCACCGCGTCCTGGATCTGGCGCAAGAGCGGGGTGGCCCGGTCAAGCCCCTGGGCAAGAGTTGCCAAATTTCCTGCAACGTGGACAGAACAACTCCCGAGCGGTGGCGTTATCGTATCAATGCCGACCACATGTCGTCCGGATGATACCAGGGCTTTGCCGATCGCCGCGCCGATGCCACCGGCAACGCCCGTGAGAATAGCGGCAGACACTGTCACGCTGGGTCCTTGTCGAGAAAGCCAAACATGAGGTCGATGGAAGTGTGTGACACCCTTTCCACCGCATCGATTGTATTCGAAGCATTATGGGACCCAAAAATGCAGCGGTTGAACTCCCGTAGCTCCGAATGAGGAGGCAATGGTTCATCTTCGAAGACATCTAGGGCGGCCGAGTGGACAATATTACAGCGCAATCCCTCGATGAGCGCACTTGTTACAATCAAAGGACCTCGGCCAACGTTCACAATTCGAACGCCGCGCTTCAAACCAAGAAGCAGTTCGGCGTTAAACAGTCCTCTGGTCGAGTCATTGAGTGGACAAGTGAAGACAATAAAGTCCGCCTCCCCAACCCGATCAGGCCACACAGCGCGGTCTACGCCAAGAGCTGCATCGAGAGTTGCGGCGGGATCATAGCCCACGACCTGCATTTCGGCAGCAAGTAGACGTTTCGCTGTTTGCCGGCCGATATCACCAAGTCCAACGAGGGCAACCGTCTTGCCTGCAAGTGATATCCCGCTTGGTTTTGGCCAGGCGTTGTTCAGACGGATCTCGCGGTCGATAAGAAAGGTTTCTCGTGCGAGTCCGCTAACATAGTTCATGGCAACGTCGGCGACTTCGCGCCCGAACACTCCGGGCGTATTGGTCACGGAGACGCCTAGATCACGGCAGGCAGCAAAATCGACGTTATCGGTACCGACGCCCCACTTCACGAGGTGGCGGAAGCGACCTTCAACTCCCGCGGACAGAACGCGCCGGGTAGCGGGATCGTCGCCAGCGATCCACCCGTCGAAATGCGGGAGCTGCACGATCAACTCCTCTTCGGAGAGAACCTGCACAACTTCTGGCGTGACAACCTCAACGTCGGCTTGGGCAAACCGGTCGCGGAAGCGGTCCATTGACAACAGCATGGGCGGACAAGTGACAAGCACGCGCTTCATTCGACTTCACTCTCTGGAACGGCACCCTTGTGAAGGGCGAGGGCCTCGGCAATCACCCAGTCATCTGGCCCGTCGATGTCGCAGGATTCAATCCGCGCCATTTCCAAAAACATC
>Ga0207884_1000742_pt1 | contig 16452 bp, 14 predicted proteins | sample MalvirmetaMSP144_FD_184236 | JGI IMG/M metagenome (GOLD analysis project Ga0207884, IMG submission 184236) | Marine viral communities from the Deep Pacific Ocean - MSP-144 (SPAdes) | ecosystem: Environmental > Aquatic > Marine > Oceanic | place: Pacific Ocean | collected 2011-07-08 | reverse complement strand
ATATGAGAAGGTTTAATACGCGCCTTCGCCAGTTACCACTGGTAGAAATGCCCAGATAGCTCAGTTGGTAGAGCAGAGGATTGAAAATCCTCGTGTCGGTGGTTCGATTCCGCCTCTGGGCACCACGTATTTAAAGGCCTGCAGCCAATCGCAGGCCTTTTTCATTTTTGGACTGTGCCAAAATTGTGCCTTGGACGTTACCCGCCACGCTGCGTTACTAAAAGGGGTCTACTAAAAGGGGCCGGTGACAACTGAGAACCATTCCCATTTAATTTTCACTGATTTTCTGGCTTTGACATGGCCAGGTCTTCTTTCCCACACCTTTCCAATCTGCTTGGAAATCAGTGGCCATTGAAAGCATGGAAGTTTTCTGGATAGCGTGTAGCAGTGAGTTTCCTCATCCAATTTAAGCAGAGCAATTAACAAGAATGATTCTCAGTTGTCACCGACCCCTTTATCGGTGGTTCGATTCCGCCTCTGGGCACCATTTTAAAGGCCTGCGACTAATCGCGGGCCTTTTTCATTTCTGGACTGTGCCAAAATTGTGCCCTGGGATGGAGGCCGGGCCATATAAAGCACAGAATACCGGTGAAAATTAAATGGGAATGGTTCTCAGTTGTCACCGACCCCTTTATCCTTTATCTGCAGTTGTCACCGACCCCTTTATCTGCAGTTGTCACCGACCCCTTTATCTGCTTTATCTGCTTTATCTGTGGACCCCTTTATCTGACCCCTTTATCCCAAGCATCATATACCCTCAAAAAGCCCTGGCATCCCTTCATACAGCTTACGAGCAGTCTCTTCAGCTTGTGCCCTCTCATTTACGGGGAGCGCTTGATTTTTTGAATTACTCAGTGACCAGCGATGCATTTCTCTAAATATATGCTCAATCTCATCGGTGAACTCACCTCCACTTTCTTCAACCAAGATTTTCCCTAGCTGTCCCAACGAAATTGGCAGATTAAGAGCTTCAGTTGCTACACCTGACTCGGAGGCCAATGTGCCAAACTCAATTGCTTTTCTAAGCCCAAATTTCAGTATATTGGGATCTACTTCACCTTCACACAGCATAATATTCCACTGTGCTACTAGCTCTTGACATTGTGCATTTCCTGATTTTGCAAAAGCTTCAATTTCTTCCATATACGCTCTTGAATCATGCATCTTCGATATTTTCACCCATATTTTTGGTTTAAATATTTTATCAAGGTTATCTGAATTTTTTCTCAAGCTCTGTCTAAAATTTAATGGTGTAGATAGATCTAATTTATTCTTGTTGGAGAAAAATGCCATTAAATGTTCCTACTTTAATCTATTTAGTTTTGTGGAATTTTTGATACGAGATCTACATTCACCCTCATTTTAGAACTTATGTCCTACGGCATTAGATTGAGTGTAGATACACACTGCAAGCAATAAAAATATATTTTTTTTGGGTATCTCGGAGCCCTAACGCCCATATTTTTGGCTGGTTTGGAGCGCAGCGGAAAACCAGTTCGACAACACGCGTTTGTTAAATTTTTTCACTCAAGCTTATAAAGAAGCTACTGATCAGTCATCAGCTCCTCGCCTAGCGATTTGTAGTCCTGCATAATTGCTCGGAGTGTACTTTTCTGATAGTCACTGTACGAATCTAAATGCCCTTCAAAATACTTAGGAATCGCCGCTCCAATACACATGAAGTAGCTATACGCAACATCATTTTCTCCCTGATCTATAAAGTAACCAGTCGCATTTGATAGAACTGAAACTGCCAAAACCTTCGTCCCAACTTTTGAAACCTCTCTATCTCCCACATTAGCCGAAACATTTTCCACAATCTTTTTTACGTCACCCTCTGTAACCAAGGCTTCTTGCTCTTTCATTAGCTGCATTATTACTTGTACTGCATCCGATTTAATTTCATCTATATCTCCCTGAGATGGTGCACTAAGCCCGCTTGACAAAACTTGCTCACCGAACTGGAAGATACCTTTCTCAAGCGATGTCATTTTTTCAAATGGCCCCAACTTGCCTTTTAACACGCCTGCCATGACAGACAATTTAAGGACTGCTATCTTGTCATCAGCCGAACTTGTTTCACTGATCATGCTGCACATAGAGTAAAAAGCCAATATGTTTTCTTTCGGATCTGGGCCATCATGAAACATGCCGCTTGAAATATGACCTCTTAGCTCATTTAGACACTCTCCCGCGAGGTTATAAGCATTTTCCAACGGCAACGTTGGGCCAATATTCTCGTGAAGTATTTCTGCAACTTTTAACAAATATTGATCCTTATCACCTTTCTTTTTGAAAAACCTAAACATCCTTAAAATTCCTTATAAATGAAGACAAAAAACCACAGTTGGGCCAAATTCTACGATTGTGTAAGGGTCATATTCGAGCCTTGCCACATCCAAATACTCCATCACTTCTGAACGAGTAAGATTATTTGCGCCAAAGCTTTTAAAGGCATATTGCACCCAATAACCATTTTCTTTTTTAGACCTGACGATAAAGCCTTGGCGAACAAACCATGCGCCTGGGAATTGGTAATCTGCACTATCAAGATTATTGAACTTTGATAGCTCGACATCGTGCTCTAATGGGATATTAAGCTCTGCTTTTACTACCGCAGCTGGGACAGACTTCGTAAGAGTTATCCTATGCACTTCTCTTCCCTTGCTGAGCAAGTATTTTTCTTCGCTGGCGCGCTCTTGCTCCGATATTCTGTCAAGCGCAACATCAATGACATCGTGATCTTCGCAGTCATAAATCCCAAATATTTTTCTAAGGTCTTTCAGGCCGCTCATATTTGCCTCGATACTTCTTTAAATTTAACCGTCTGTTAATTAGGCCTTCGGCCTCATAATAATTATTAAAAGGCGGCCACTGTAATATATTAGAGTGGCAATCATGCCATCTCTAACCAATTGTTATTTTTTCTGTTTATTTTATTGTCCGGGTGGGCGTTCAAATAGGCTGGCCTGTAACGTACGGATGACCATTGATTTTTCTGAAAAAGCGGAAGACTGTTTATATCAGCAGTCTGTTTGAAAGTGCATTCGATCATGGCTGCGTCACCGCTCCCTGGTTCGATTAACGAGTAGATGCTGGTCGGGCGCTACAGTCGCCGCGCTGTTCAATCGTACCTTCACTGGATTGAATGTTATATGTTTTTTCATGGCAAGGCACATCCGGAGATGCTGTCGGCAGCCGATGTTAAGTAGTTTTTGACCCACCTGGCAGTCGACCGGCAGTATCAGTGTAAAAGGGTATGACTCTCAGTTTTCACTGCACTCTTACTCTTTTGCTAACTCCTTACTGACCCCCTTTTACTGACCTCTTTTGCTGCACCCTCTTACTCCCCGCTTTGTCCAGTTACCCAGGTCGTCAACTTCAGGCTTTGCGTGTAAAATCTGGTCAATAACGAATATTTATAACGGAACACTCATAGACCATGCACCATTTCACATTGAATCAACAAGTTGCAGCAGAGACTTTTGAAGACGAATGTATTATCGCGAACCTGGATAGCGGGCTTTATTACAGTATTCAGGGCATTGCTGCTGGCCTGATCCAGGCCTTGCCGTGTGATGACCCTGACGCCGCAATCGCAACGATTTGCGCGTCGTTGGGCGAACACCGTGCAACGGCTATGGCTGAGCTCTCGAGTATCTGGCAAGAGTTGATCAATGAACAGCTGGTGGTTGACAGAGCATCCAGTAATGCAGCACTGGGCATCGCAACGGCGGCGAAAGAGTACAAACGCTCAGAGCTCAACCGCTACGCTGATATGCAGGACCTGCTGCTACTTGACCCGATACACGATGTGGATGAAGACGGCTGGGAGCTCAGAGAATAAGCCACGTAACTGAGCCCCTACCCGCGACGATGTTCAATCTCGGTGATTATTTTGAGGAAGCGCTGGCACTTCTGGACAGGGAGTCCCTGTGCTATTGGGACAGGATTGACCTGGGTGGCCACATCGTTGATCTGGCAACGCACTCCCCGATACTGCGGGCTCAATTCCTCCCCGCGCTCGCGCACCTCGCCAGCGAGTCCGGATCGGATGCCGATCTCACCATCCTCTATGCCGACAGCAGCGGCACAACATCCCCGCTAAAAGCCCCGCCAATGGATTTGTTTAACGGCCAGGGATACGCCGCCACCCTTGACCAGAATGATGTGCAGATTTTTTACCAACCCTGGTTAAGGCAGGTTTTTCTGTACTCGCGGCTTAGACACATTGGCCTGTACTGGGTCATCAATCCGGATGAAGTGCCCTGGTGGGAGACGACATTCTCATTCCGTATTATTTTTCACTGGTGGAGCCGCGATCAGGACCTGCAGCTGATGCACGCTGGTGCCATCTCTGAAGATGGAAAGCGCGGCTGGCTTATTCCCGGCCCGAGTGGCTCGGGAAAATCCACCAGCTGTCTGCAGCTCCTGCTCAGTGGTCGATATTACCTGGGCGATGACTATGTCGTCCTGCGCACAAAACCGCCATTTAAAGTACACAGCCTGTATCAGTCCGCGAAAATCAATCATGATAATTTTGATGAGCGATTCACTGATTTGCACAGTCAGTTGCGAAACCCCCAGAATTATCGGGACCAGAAGGCCATCCTACATATTGGCGAACACTACCCTGACAGGCTGCTGGAAAGTGCAGATCTGGTCGGCATACTGGTGCCGCGCATTGCCTCTCCCGGTGTCGCTCAATCGACCACATCTGCCGTCTCGGCAGCCAAAGCACTGATGAGCATTGCACCCACCACGTTGCATCACTTGCCACACCACCGTGCCGAAGCCTTCAGCAAAATCTCCACGGTCATTAACGCGGTCCCTTGCTACCAATGGCTTTTAGGGTCGGATAAGAACCTGCTAACCGAGTCTTTTGGACGTGTGGCGAGCGATTAAGGAATAAATGAATGCTGAGTGTCATCACCCCTGTTTACAATAATGGCGAAGAATTACACCGGGCGATCAACTCGGTGCTGCAACAGGCTGAAATCAGCAATGGGCAACTTCCTGTTGAAATAATACTCATCAACGATGGTTCGAATGCCCAGTGCTGTGAGCTACTGGCAGATATAAAAGATCAGTACCCGCAGGTGACCCTGCTCAATCATAAGGAAAATCGTGGCCCGGCGGCTGCCCGCAATACGGGCCTCAAACATGCCAGGGGTGAGCTGATCAGTTTTATCGACGGCGACGATGAATGGCCCGAGAACAAATTGACGTTGCTACTGCCACACCTGAATGACCCCGACACTAGCGTCGCTGGCGGCAAAGTCCGCTATGTCGCCAGCGACGGCACGCCCATGCCGAACATGCTTTTTGACCCGGAGACACAAGAGATTACCCATGTGCATCTGGGTGCCATTCTCGTCAAACGACAGGTATTTGATAACGGCATGATGTTTGATGAGAATCTTCGCTATAGCGAAGATGTAAATTGGTGGCTGCTACTGAGGGAACAGCGACAGGGAATCGTGTTACTGGAGGAGGCGACACTGATTTACCATGTTCATGGCAACAACATGTCGGTGGAGAAAACCCCACAGGAGCTGGATCTCTTGAACGTATTACGCCGTTCGCTGCGCAGAAGACGAGAGACCGCACAGAGTAGCCCCCTGCCCCAAATAAACGACTTCAGGCGGTTTTATCGCCCTCTGGTCAGCGTCATTATCCCGCTGTATAACGGTGCCGAAACGATTGTTCGCACACTCGACACCGTAAAACAGCAAACCTATGAATCGATTGAACTCATCGTCGTGGACGATGGTTCCAGTGATGATGGCGCCGGCCGCCAATTGGTTGCTGAGCACTATCCAACTGCCATCCTGGTAACAACGCCCAACCGGGGCGTGGCAGCGGCCCGCAACACAGGTGCAGGACTGGCGTCGGGTAAATACCTCGCCTTTCTTGATCAGGATGATGAATGGGAAGGAGACAAAACCAGCGCACAGGTGGCGCACTTAAACGCCCACCCCTATGTCGGCTGGGTCACCTGCAATCAGACTTTGCATGCTCAGGAAGAACTTGTATTGCCCCGACACCTTTTACGCCTCCCCACCGATGAGCACCGGTCATTTGTACCCAGTGCACTGATGCTCCGCAGCCATGTTCTTGCCAGCCTCGGCGGGTTCGATTCCAGCCTGGTGGCTGGCGATGATACCGAGCTGATCGTCAATTTACGCAATGCCGGATTTGAGGAGGCCAATATTGAGCGCCCCCTATTGAGAAAATGGTGGCATCAGAATAACGGTACCTACGCCAGCGACAAAATGCGTGCGGGCCTGTTCGAGGTCCTTCGTCGCCAATCGCAGCGCAAGAAGGGACTGGTGCGATGACAGAGACAGGCGACAACAACGCTAACGCCCCGTTAATCGATATTATTATTCCGGTTTATAATGGCGAGCGGTTTGTGTGCGAAGCCATCGACAGCGTCCGCAAACAGACTCACCAGAATGTTCGTATTATCGTTGTCAACGATGGTTCAACCGACGGCAGCCGGGAGAAAATTCTGGCGCTCGCCGGGCAGTTGCCCAACCTTGTTTTTATCGATCGCCCACATTGCGGAGTGAGCGCGACACTCAATACAGCCCTGGAGCACACTAGGGCCGACTGGATCGCCTTTCTTGATTGTGACGACCTGTGGGCGACCAACAAGCTACAGGCTCAGCTCGCTGCCCTGACTGCCGACCCGTCGCTCGACATCTGCTTCACAAAATTAAACGAGTTTGATGACGAATCGGCTGTTAATACAAAGTACCGTGCGCGTCTTGAGCCACTGGATGGCTTCAACAAAACCTCGATGCTATGCCGGCGCAGCATTTTTGATCGAGTCGGGAGGTTTGACGAAGCTTTGCAAATGGGTGATTTTATCGAATGGTTTAACCGCTGCAAAACTCACAACATTAAACATATCGTTCTTCCCGAGGTCCTGGCTTTTCGACGTATCCACGACAACAACATGACCAGCGGTGTCTCTGCCGTTGACTATCTGAAAGTGATCAGGCTGCACCTGAACAGCAAGAGACAAGTTTCCGGTAATGACTGACTCATTTCACTTTACACCGTTGTCTGTATTGCGCGCCATTCCCAGCAGGCAACTGTACCGCAGCCTGTTGCTGGGCCTGCTCCAGACGGGCTTGTCGATTGGCTGGCCCCTGTTGATCTATCGTGCAATCCAGCCACTGCCCACAGCCTTCGATGGCCCATTTTTTGTTGAAATTGCCGGCATTGTCGTTGTGTTTTCGCTCGCGCAATGGCTGGCGTGGCGACAGGCGTTTTATAACTTCGCGATCATTGATGCAGCCTGCCTCAGGCTGAGCGATAAACTCTATCATCAACTGGCCGGTTTGCAGTGGCTGGCCTTTAAACAATCCAAACGCGCGTATTTGTACGACCTGTTGATGTCCGACTTTTGGCGTATTCGCCAGGGAATCAGCAAACTGCTGGACTCGGTGCTGATCAGCACAATTATTGTGCTTGCGATGCTGGGTTTTATTGCGTGGCTCAGTACAACCATGGTGATATTTTGTCTGGTCGGCATGGGCCTGATTGCGCTACTGGGTATTACCACCAAACAAAAAACACGGCCGCTACTGGTCGCCTTTCAGGCTGCCTGGCGCCGGCAACATGGTTGGGCCGTCGCCCTGCTGGACAAGTTTGAATTATTCAAAATGGGGCGCGGGGTAGCCGATACCGCTACGCAACATCACGACCATACACGCGAGTTTCTCTCCGATAACACTCGCATGTTGCGAGAGCAGTTATTCTGGAAGTCATGGCTTAACTGGTCCGGCAACGTACTCCGCGTCGCCACCCTTTTTCTTGGCGTTTATCTCATACAAAGTGGTGAACTCAGCGCTCAGGAGTTTGTTCTTGTGCTGTTCCTGCTGAGCATTATCCAAAGTCATATACAACCGCTAAGCACCGCACTTTTCAGCTTTATGGATGCGCAAGAGGCAGCTATAACGCTCGACAGGTTTTTCAGGTTGCCCTCCGAGCTAAAACCCACCAAGTCAGACCGCGAGCACGAAAGTGCCCATTCTTGTGCCACAGAACCGCTAAAGTCGATTGTCCTGAGCAACGTTTGCTTCAGTTATCCCGACAAGCCAGTCATCAAAAACAAATCGCTCAGCCTCGAGCAGGGCAACATTTATCTGTGGAAAGGTGAAAATGGCGCGGGGAAATCCACCATGGCCCGCATTCTACTGGGCCATTTAACGCCCAGTGCCGGTGAGCTGTGTATTAACGGTGCGCCAACACCCTGGCCGGAACTATCCCTGTGGCGCCATCAAACAGCCCTGATTGATCAGCATGTGACCCTGTTTGGCGGCACGATCAAAGACAATGTACTGTTCGGCCACCCTGCGGCAGAACAGCAATGGAGTGAAGGTGACCCTGAACTGAAACGGCAGTTGTTACCTGTGCAGAAAGACCCGGAAAACTATCAAGTTGGCGAATGTGGCGGTGCGTTATCGGGGGGAGAAGCCCGGCGAGTTGCTCTACTTCGTGAGCTCTACACGGACCATACCCTACTGGTTCTCGATGAGCCCACCAATCACCTAGATCGCACATCCATCAATTTACTGAAGCGTACTATCACGCAGTTAAAAGATGACAAAATCATCATTATCATCAGTCATCTTGACGAATTCGATGACGTTGCCGATCAAACCATAAAGTTCACACCATGCTGACAACGCTATCTATTGAAGAGCTTTCACTAAAACTCTGTCTGGCTGAGGATGCGGTCACTGCAGGCGAGCTACTGGATGCCTGGGATCAGATGATCGTCATCGATACAATGAGTTTCGGTATTATGCGCTTGTCGCCACTGATCCATCATCAGACACAGCGCTTTGGTTTGTCGTCAATCCACCAAGCTCGTCTCAAAATACTTTATCAATACTGGTGGATAGCCTATCAGCATCGCACCAATCAGTTAAAAAAAGTAGCCGACCTGTTTGCCCAGCAGGATATACCTGTCATGGCTTTGAAGGGGGTCGGCCTGGCTGACTACTACTCCCAGCGGACCCTGCGGTCGATGGCCGACATGGATCTCTTGGTGGCACCAAAACACCATGCCCGCGCGCTGAAGCTGCTACTGCAGAATGGTTGGGCGCATGAGTATGCCGATTTGGAGAGGAAAGGCACCGTTCATCGTTTTTTGGGCCTGGATCCGAACCACGGTGTTCAACTTATTCACCCCCAGAGTGGCGTAAAGCTCGATCTGCACCGTCGTCTGGGTAGCTATACATCCGACCGGCTTACGCAACTGGCCTGGGCCCAACCAGCACATTCAGCAGCAACCGGGTTGTTAAAACCAGCCAGACCCATTGAGCTATTCATGGTGGTCCTGCATGCGGTCATGGGTGACTTCGAGGACAACCTGAACTGGCTTGTCGACCTGGCGCAGATGTCGAAAAGCCTCACGGCAGAGGATTGGCAAGAAGCACACGCACTTGCAATTGCCGACAAGAAGGAAACGCTTTTTTTGGCCGGCATCAACATTGCCGCCGATTACGGCATCGACCTGCCGCAGGCCATCACCACAGCTGCCGCAAATAGTCCTCCTCGAGGCCCGATTCCGAGGTTTTCCGACGCCAAACCGCTCTCGGCCAAATGGCTTAAAGAGACAATCGCTGGGCGCTACACAGTGATCTGCCACCGTTTTCCAGATCGCCCAGCCTACCGCCGCCTAGCAATTTTTTCTGCCGCAACAGTCGTTCTGGCATTGGTTTATCTGGTTTTCATGGCTATTCCCAAACCGGCACCTCGAACGGGCAAAGGGAAGGTAACAGGGGTCGGAACGGATAAAGAGATCGGAACGGATAAAGAGATCGGTACGACAAACTAAATCCAGGTTTCTGTTTAAACATGAGGCTCGCGGCAACGCTGTGGAATACACTTGACGTTTTCACCGTCCATTAACAGAACAGGCATTTGATAGTTATGACAACCTCGGTTATTTTTGACAGCCTTGAATCAGACCTCCCCACCAACAGCAATGCATGCAAATGGCGGCTGGTAACCGACGGTGTGATGGGTGGGCTGTCGGAAGGCACCCTGACTCGTGAAACCATCTGCAACCGTTTGGCACTGCGTATGCGCGGCCGGGTGAGCCTCGAGAATAACGGCGGGTTTCTGCAGATGGCACTGGATTTATCCGGCGATCAGTCAGCCGTGGATGCTGGCGCGTGGCAGGGCATAGAGCTGGATGTCTGCGGTCCGGCGGAGGAATACGCTGTTCACTTGAGAACCACCGAACTGAGCAGGCCCTGGCAGTCCTACCGGCAGCCCTTCAAGGTCAAACCGGAATGGCAAACGCTCAGGCTGCCCTTCAATGACTTCGTTGCCCATCGCACCGAGACGCCGCTCAATCTCGGCAAACTGAAACGGATAGGTCTGGTGGCTATCGGGCGCGCCTTCGAGGCGGATCTGGCAGTGTCGGGAATACGTTTTTACTGACCGGGAAAATCCGGCTGAAAACCCAATGAGTCAGCGTCCTCCAAACATTGCCAACGCTACCATTTCGACGGGCATCCGCCCCGGTGTTTTGTCATTCAGGCAGTAGTTGGCCGTCGACCAAAGTACTTGCAGGCTATTAACTTTTCGCATTGTTTACGACACATGTTTGAAGCGCACCCCGATAGTCTTTATGCTCACCGGCAGCCCTTTTGCCCATGTTCAAACAGGTCCCTCTCCCATGACTGATCGGTCTCCGGTAACCCCATGACAGATTATTTATTGCTTTGTGCCGTCGCTTTTGGTGCAGCCACTCTGCTGCCTTTTTATTCCGAGATTCTGCTGGTCGCCCAGCTCCGGGATGGACTCGACCCGCTGTTGCTGTGGCTGTTCGCCACCACCGGAAATACCCTGGGTGCAGGGGTTAACTGGTGGATCGGCCTGCGGCTGGGGGACTACTCGGAACGCCGCTGGTTTACTTCCCGCAAGGCGGATATAGAGCGGGCACAAAACTGGTTCAACCGCTACGGCAAATGGAGTCTGCTGATGACCTGGCTGCCGATAGGTGGCGATGCCCTGACGGTGGTCGGCGGCCTGATGAAAGTCCCCGCCAGCACTTTTTTTATTCTGGTGGCCACGGGAAAAGGCCTGCGATATGCAGTAGTGATCATGGGCTATCTGGCTATTTGACGAAAAAAATCCGGGCAATAGAAATAGATCGAAAGGATGACCGGCGATCAGTCTATTGGCAGACCACCGCATTGCGGCCTTTACGCTTCGCCGCGTACAACGCCATGTCCGCCCGCAACAACAGGTCGTCCACCGTTTCACCGGGCTTGTGCGCCAGCACACCAAAACTGGCCGTGACGGTTTTAACCTCACCATAATCGCCGCTCGCCACAAGTGCGCGGATCTTTTCGGCGGTCTGTGCGGCCGCATCGACCGACGTGTGTGGCAGAATAATCAGGAACTCTTCCCCACCCCAGCGACCGGCCGTGTCATTGACACGAATGCTGTGCCGAAGAATGTCCGAAAATGCCACCAGCGCGGCATCGCCCTTGTGATGACCGAAGGTGTCGTTGATCATCTTGAAGTCGTCGATATCTGCCATGATGACGCAGAATTCCGTGCCATAGCGGTTGTGGCGGACAATCTCCTCATCCAGGACCTGATCGAGTTTGGCCCGATTGAACAACCCGGTCAGCTTGTCGGTAACCGCCAGTTGCATGAGCTCTTTGTTTCGATCTTCAAGTTCGGCAGTGATGGTTTCGATGAAGTGAATGAGCTGGGTCACCACGCGAATGTGCTGATTTTTGTACAGGTCCGGTCTGTCTGCCAGATCGGCTTCAGGTGCCCGACTGACGACATCACAGGCCATCGGCTGTTTCGGCTCACCTTCCCGCATACCCACTACCAACATGGTGGAGTTGTAATGGCTGATGTGACTGCCCTTACCGAGGAATTCACCATAGGTATAGAAACCCGCCGTTGGCGCGACCTCTTCAAATGGCAGCGTTTCCATTTCAACGTCATTTTGCATCAGGAAGCGTCTGCAGCAGCAGGTATAGAGAAAAATAGCCTCGGGACAGAATTTGCTCAGCTCATCACGGGCATGTTTGGCGTGGGCAATAATTTCTTTGGGATCACCGTAACCGATACGAAATTTATCGCCGGGCTTTACATCAGCAATGAAATGTATTCCGCCTTCCTCGGTTGCCTTCATGGGCGTACGGCCAAGCAGTTCGTTACCACGCTCCACCAGAAACGGGAATTCGAGGGCGTTGAGGAAGAACTGCTGGTCGCTCTCGATGCCCAGATAACCGCTGTACACGTCATAGGCAGGCCGGCCATCAATCTCGGTGGCAATCCTGTCATTTTTCGTGGCGGTAATGGTCATTTCCCTGGTCAGCGGCATCCAGCCCGAGTAGGTGTATTCCTTGATGACCAGATCGTCGCTGATCAGGGCAACCGCCACAGCCCCACGGTCGATGGTCTGCTGATTGGCAATGACCAGACTGTGTTCCATGACGGCATAATCACCTGCCCCGCCGCCGAACAGGGGGAAATTGATACCCCCCGACGCCAGCCCATCCAACAGCCTGCTGACATTGATTGACAGGGGGGTTGCCAGGAAAAGCACACCGGCAATCTGCCGCTCCTCCCTGAGCAACCGGTCTCGCAAACCTTCCCCGAGCGTCAGCTCCTCGCCGGGGAGGCAGCTATCGGCAACAATCTGCAGAGTGGTTTTTTCAAATAGCGAGATGGAAAAGACGGTGCTATTGGTCAGTGTCTTGCCGTTGGCAATCTCGCCATCGGTGGTAGCACCGACAACAACCGCCCCGGGCATGATGGTCAGCACAGCCTCAGTTACCTGATCGATCCACTCGAGGTTATCGGAAGAAAAAAATAGCTGCACCAGAATGGCTGAAGGCAGTTCGGCCCGATCGCTCTGGAACCCCCCGGCCAGCACCTCCAGCTCAGACTGGAAATCGGGGATCGTTTGTACCACGCCGATATGCTGCTTCATAAATTCATCAAATTGTATGCCCAAAAAATGGCGGGGAGGTATCCCCGGTTTTTGATCAGTATGCAGTCCATGGGCAGGCGATGCCCGGCAGGTACATGGCGCACCTGTCGGTCATCGATTTTCTGCTCATTACATGCCTGGGCCAGGTAATGGGCACAGCGATTTGCCGTGGTTGAAACGGTCTGCGCTGCAGACCATTTATTGTCAAATCAGCTCGATCATGAGCGCAGTGCACCCAGCAACTTATCCACGGTTTCCTTGGCGTCGCCAAATAACATCCGGGTGTTGTCCTTATAAAACAGGGGATTTTCCACACCGGAATAGCCGGTTGCCATACCGCGTTTCAGTATCACTACCTGACGGGATTTCCAGACTTCGAGAACAGGCATACCCGCAATTGGGCTACCCGGGTCTTCGGCCGCAGCCGGGTTGACGGTGTCATTGGCACCGATTACCAGCACCACGTCTGTTGAAGGAAAGTCTTCGTTGATTTCGTCCATTTCCAGCACGATGTCATAGGGAACGTGGGCCTCTGCCAGCAACACATTCATGTGCCCCGGCAATCGACCCGCCACCGGATGGATACCAAACCGCACTGTAATACCCTTCTCGCGCAACAGCTTGGTAATGTCGCCCACCGCATTCTGCGCCTGGGCCACTGCCATGCCGTAGCCAGGCACGATAATTACCGAGTCCGAAGACAACAGTTCCTCGGCGAGCTCATCGATGGAGGTTTCCTGAACACTTTCATCACCCGTCAACGCACTGCTGCTACTGGTGGTTTGGCCAAAGCCACCGAGAATCACGCTGATAAACGAGCGATTCATGGCGCGACACATAATGTAACTGAGGATGGCACCACTGCTGCCCACCAGTGCGCCGGTTACAATCAACAGGTCGTTGCCCAGCATGAAACCGATAGAGGCGGCAGCCCAACCCGAGTAGCTGTTGAGCATGGAAACCACCACCGGCATGTCGGCACCGCCGATAGCCATAATCAGGTGGACACCCAGTACACTGGCGATGATGGTCATGATGATCAGTGCCAGCAATCCGGCCCAGTGACTGTCGGCCCCGACAAACATGATCCCCAGTGCCACGGTAATGGCCAGTGCCACCAGGTTCATCAGGTGACGACCCGGCAGGGTCAATGCTTTGCTGGACACACGGCCATCCAGCTTGCCGCAGGCAATCAACGAGCCGGTAAAGGTTACCGCACCGATGAAAATACCTAGAAATATCTCCACCAGTTTGATGGTGTGCTCCGCACCGTGGGTCACGATCAAAGGTTCGATGTAACCGGAGAAGCCCACCAACACGGCAGCCAGACCGACAAAACTGTGCAGCAGGGCTACCAATTGCGGCATCTGGGTCATTTCGACCCGGTTGGCGAGAAAAATACCAATAATGCTGCCGAGCACAATCGCAACCAGAATTGCGACCATATCGCCCGTGCCGACATTGGCTATGGTGACGCCAACGGCAATCAGAATCCCGGCGACACCATAGTAGTTACCGCGACGAGCGGACTCCTGATGACTCAAACCACCGAGGCTGAGAATGAATAATATACTGGCCACTACGTAGGCCACACTGACGATTCCTGGACTCATGGTGTGCCCTCCTTATCGGCGAAACATTTTCAGCATGCGGTGGGTAACCCGAAAGCCCCCGGCCACATTGATGGTTGCAATCAGCACGGCGATAAAAGCCATGATGCCCACTGCACCGCTTTCAGACTGCGCCAGATGCAGCAACGCCCCGATCACGATAATGCCACTGATCGCATTGGTCACACTCATCAGAGGGGTGTGGAGGGACGCCGTCACATTCCAGATCACCTGCCAGCCGATAAAGCAGGCCAGGACAAACACCGTAAAATGGGTAAGGAAACTGGGAGGGGCGTAGGTACCAATACCCAGCAGGGCCAGCGCTGTCACCACCAGCAGCAGGCCCTTGCCCAGCCACCGGCCAATCACGGAGGGCTCGCCTTTGGCCTTTTTACCCTTGGGCGATGGCTCTTCAGTACTCGGCGGCGGCGGGGCATTCACCGCCACCTCCACTTTCGGTGGTGGCCAGGTAACTTCACCATCGTGAACAACCGTGAGTCCGCGAATGACGGTATCTTCCATGTCAACGCTGGGCTGGCCATCCTTCTCAGGCGTCAGATCGTTCATCAAGTGTGTCAGGTTGCTTGCATAGAGATCACTGGAAACCTTTGCCATGCGGCTGGGCAGATCGGTATAACCGATGATGGACACGTCGTGATGCACAGCGACCTTGCCAGGCTCGGTGAGTTCACAGTTACCACCCCGTTCCGAGGCCAGATCAACAATCACACTGCCGGGTTTCATCGCAGCCACCATCTCGGCGGTAATCAGTTTCGGTGCCGGACGGCCGGGAATCAGGGCAGTAGTGATAATGATATCCACCTCTTCTGCCTGCTCGGCAAACAGTGCCATCTCGGCCTTGATGAACTCATCGCTCATCTGCTTGGCATAACCGCCGCCACCACTGCCATCTTCATCGCCAAAATCCAGTTCGAGGAATTCGGCACCCATGCTCTCCACCTGTTCCTTCACTTCGAGGCGGGTATCGAAAGCACGCACGATGGCACCCATGCTGTTAGCGGTACCAACCGCAGCAAGGCCTGCCACACCGGCACCAATCACCATAACCTTGGCGGGGGGGACCTTCCCGGCCGCCGTCACCTGGCCGGTAAAAAAGCGACCGAAATGGTTGGCTGCCTCAATAACGGCACGGTAACCGGCGACATTGGCCATGGCGCTCAACGCATCCATTTTCTGCGCGCGACTGATACGGGGCAGGCTATCGATAGCGAACACCGTGGCCCCTTTTGCCGCAAACTTCTCCAGCAGTTCAGGGGTTTGTGCCGGCCAGATGTAGCTGGCCAGACCAGCGCCCTGCTTCATCATGTCAACTTCATGCCTGTTGAGCATGGCGTTTTCCATAGGGGCACGCACTTTCAGAATAAAATCTGCCTGGCTCCAGAGCGCAGGCGCATCAACAGCAATTGCCGCGCCGGCATTGATGTAGGCTTCATCATCATAATGCGCTGGTTCACCAGCTCCCGACTGGACCAATACCTCATAGCCGAGCTTGAGCAGCTTTTGAACGGAGGCAGGAGTGGCGGCAACACGCCTTTCGTCGGGATAAATTTCTTTGGGGATACCTATTGTTGTCATTCGCTTTCTCTCCAGGTCTGAACACCATTCTCTGGTGCACTGATCGAAACATGGAAACCCTGGCTTCGGGCTCATTCTCATTTCAGCGGATCATGTCAGTTTCACAGCAAACCTGACTGTGATACCGAGTTTAATGATTTAACGACTCGCCCCACAGGACCGGGCAGGGTTACGATCCTACGCGAATTTTAACTTCCATGCCTCTTTTCGTGGCATCAGGATAAACCATTAGCAGATAGTATTCTGCAAAGA
>Ga0207884_1000741_pt1 | contig 16490 bp, 7 predicted proteins | sample MalvirmetaMSP144_FD_184236 | JGI IMG/M metagenome (GOLD analysis project Ga0207884, IMG submission 184236) | Marine viral communities from the Deep Pacific Ocean - MSP-144 (SPAdes) | ecosystem: Environmental > Aquatic > Marine > Oceanic | place: Pacific Ocean | collected 2011-07-08 | reverse complement strand
GTGTGCCGGTTACCGTTACTGCTTCATCGAAAGTAACTGTTATCGCTATCGATTCTCCTAATCCATAACTGCCATCAACCTTCGGAGAGGTTACACTGGTGATAGTTGGGGCGACTCCGTCAATCACTATCGCTTTATTCGCTCCCAATGAATTGGCTGCCCCCGGGGCTGGCAAGGTTAAAACTGCATCATTACCTGCTGCATCCCTAGCCGTTCCACTTAAAGAAATATCCAAAGAGTTCGTTGCTTTATAGTCTAAATCCGCACTTTCTGTACCTGCCTGAACAGTATATGTAAAATTCAAAGTGTTAGTACCGCTTCCTGAGACAGCTGCAATGTAATAATCCAAGGTTCCTGTCTCTAATTGAAGCTGAATTTGATTAATCGTATTAACATAGATAACCTCACTAAATACTACCTGAACATTTACTTGGTCACCTATCTTATAGGTTCCGTCTGCAGTGCTACTCGTCACGTTCGTCACCGTTGGCACAACGCCATCTACCAATACAGCTGCGGTAGAGGGCACTATTGGTAAGGTTAAAACCAAATTATTACCTGCACCATCTTTAATTGTTCCAGTGGTATTGAGGTCTAAAGATGCTCCTAAACTAATACCGTCAGTAGGGTCTAAATCTCCACTTTGAACTGTGTATTGAAACCTAAGCAAGGTAGTAGTAGATAGCCCTGGCTGATAGGTGGCTTGTCGGGTAACTCCTCCTATGTCCAGTGGCAATTGTGGCGTATTCGTTACCACAACGCTTTCGCTTACTGTTACTGTAAATGTAAATGTAGAACCCGTTTTATATATACCGTCTGCCGGCACACTTACACTGGTAATCGTTGGGACAACTCCATCAATCACTATGGCTTTGTTAGATGCCAGAGAACCTCCTGTAGCTCCTTGCTGTACTGTGAGGCTAGCATTGTTTCCTGCTGCATCTTTTATTGTTCCGCCATTCAAGCTAAGGGCAGTTGAGCTCGTAACATCTAAATCTGCACTCACATCACCTGCTTGAACAGTATATACGAAACGTAGGGTAGATACACTTCTATCTACATAGTTAATGGTTCTATCAGTAGTTCCTGTTTCTAATTCTAACTGCGGGGTACCTGTTACTAATACCTCTTCACTGTATTGAACATATATATTAATGTTGTCCCCAACTTTGAAGGTTCCATTGGTAGCATTCGAGGTTACTTCTAAAACAGTTGGCACAACTTTATCATTGAGGGCTGCTGTGTTATTAGTGGTTTGATTAGCCTCTGCGGCCAATCCATTAGCATCAAACACCGCATTTGCCTGAAGATCTACCTCTAGCGTTTCAGCACCATCAGGTGTACCTGTTACACTAAAGAAAATTCTGACAACAGTTTCTCCGCCAGTTAGGGCTGTAGCTGAACCTTCTGCCGTATTATCATTCTTCTTTACGCTTGAAATGACTGGAGTAGTTGCTGTTCCATTGCTTATTGAAAGATTAAAATCACTTGCTTGCAAACCACCTCCCGTACAATTGTCTTCATATACTCCTTCGTTGAAGGTAACATCAATGTAAGAGTTGTCTGCCGCTAAACTAACGCCTGTAATGTTAGGCTTGATTAGGTCATTTAAAGTTCTGGTGTTATTGCTTTGAGTTGCACTTGCTGCATTACCTGCTGCATCGAAAACTGAGCTTCCATCTGCAAAATCAATTTTTACAACTTCCGAACCATCGGCTACTCCTGTGGTAGTGAAAGTAACTCTAATAATATTTTCCCCTCCTGTTAAGTCTGTGGTTCCATCGACCTTTTTCAAGCTGGTTATTACTGGATTGGTAGCCGTTCCACCAGAAATCGAAATGGCAATATCACTGATCTCCAATGCTCCACTCCCTCCATTGGTATTGAAAACACCTTCATTCAAGAATATTTCGATAAAGGCATTGCTGTTTGCTAAACCTAAGCTGGTAATGGTTGGGGCAGACGAGTCTACCAAAACACTCGTTGTCGCTCCAACACTATTTAAGGTGAGTGTTGCATTGTTACCGGCTGCATCCTTTAGAGTTCCGCCATTAGCTATTAAATTCCCAACCACTATACCATCGGTATCCAATTCACCTGATACTACCGTATAACGGAAAAGCAAAGCTTGAGTGCCTGAGCCACTTTGATAAGTAGCTTGACGCGTAGTAGACCCAATAGTAATTGCTAGTTGTGGAGTTCCGCCTGTTGTTACTACTGTTACATTCTCAGAAAAATTGACTGTGAAATCCAAGTTCTGATTGGCAATATATGTTGCGTTCGCTGGGACGGAAACGCTCGTTACTGTTGGAGCTGACGAATCTATCAAAATACTCGTTGTCACTCCTACACTATTTAAAGTTAGTGTTGCGTTGTTGCCAGCTGCATCTTGAAGGGTTCCGCCATTGGTTACTAAGTTTCCAACCACTATACCATCGGTATCCAATTCACCTGATACTACCGTATAACGGAAAAGCAAAGCTTGAGTGCCTGAGCCACTTTGATAAGTTGCTTGACGCGTAGTAGACCCAATAGTAATTGCTAGTTGTGGAGTTCCGCCTGTAGTTACTACTGTTACATTCTCAGAAAAATTGACTGTGAAATCCAAATTCTGATTGGCAATATATGTTGCGTTCGCTGGGACGGAAACGCTCGTTACTGTTGGAGCTGATGAATCTACCAAAATACCAGTTGTTGCTCCTACATTATTTAAAGTTAGTGTTGCGTTGTTGCCAGCTGCATCTTGAAGGGTTCCGCCATTGGTTACTAAGTTTCCAAGCACTATACCATCGGTATCCAATTCGCCTGATTGTACAACATATCTAAACAGTAAGGCACTTGTTCCTGAACCGCTCTGATATGTTGCCTGACGGGTGGTAGAACCTATTGTTACTGCCAATTGAGGAGTTCCGCCTGTTGTTACTACGGTTACGTTCTCAGAAAAATTGACTGTGAAATCCAAATTCTGATTAGCAATATATGTTGCATTCGCTGGGCCAGAAACGCTCGTTACTGTTGGGGCGGTTACGTCATTGATAGCCCCAGGAGTAGAAGCCTGAACTAAGAATCCTCCCGTACCATCTGGCGAGCGAGATAACGAGTTAGAACCATCTCCTGCGGCAATTAAAGCTGAGTTACCCAAAGCTGCTCTCAGGGTAGCATCATCAGAAGACCCATAAAAAAGAACATCTACAAGGCCATCTGTTGTTGGAGGAGATGCAGATGTAAAGTCTGACTCGGCTCCCACATAAAGTGCAATTGCATCTGGGCCGTTTTGAAGATCAAATGCTCCCCATGACAAGTCTAGATTGGTAACCCCAGCATCACCTATTACATAAAAACCCGTGCCGTCCGTTGATCCAGTAGGTGAAACATCTTTATAGGCTAAGTCATCACCTCCATTGAACATTACAAGTACAAGTCCAGTAATATCCGTATTACCAGCGCCTCCATCATATATTTCAACAAACTCAGATGTAGAAACCGCACTTGGGTGAGCTTCATTAATTCTTATACTTGTAGGGGTAACATAAATATTAAAAGTTTGATTAGCTGAAATATTATCGTCATTCCCTCCATTAGCTCCATTATCTTGAATGGAAACAGTAACTACAGCTTTTCCAAACTTCGTTGCATCTGGTGTAAAGGTCAATACTCCAGTGGCGCTTATGGCTGGTTGAACAGTAAACAGTCCATTATTGTTATTGGCCACATTGAAGGATAACGTCTGTGCAACTTCAGGATCACCATCATCAAACACAGAGATAAAGCCATTTACAGTTTGAGCACCTGCATTTTGGGCTACAGTTGTGTTAACACCAATAGTGAACGATGGCTCATCGTTTACCGCTGTAATATCTATATTCCCTGAACCCACTTGCGGATTTACTGTACCGTCATTGGCATTGATCGTATAGGTAGCAGCATCTGCTCCATTTACATTGGAAGCTCCAGTATATTTTATATTTGCGGGGGTATCTAGGTAAGTATTAATATCTGCTGGGGAACCTACAAGGGTGATAGTAGTAGCATTCACTAATGTTTCGACTACTCCCGCTCCTACTGCGGCACCATCGACTGGTGAACCAAAACTACCTGCTGAAACAACAATAGTTACTGTTAACTGGTTATCCTCAGGGTCGGCAAAGGTTACTGATGAAAGGTCGAAGTTTGAAGCAATATCTTCAATCACAGTAATATCTGTAGGAACGCCAGTTGCTGTTGGGGCATCATTAACTGGGGTAATCGTAATATTAAAGGTCTGATTGGTTAATTCTCCGCCAGCAGAGTCGCTTATCTTAAATACAAAACTGTCCGAAATATCGTTATCGGTTGTACTTACATACCTAATTTTGTCACTATCAAGATCATTTTTAGTGAAAGTGGCATTCAAAACAAGTTCGGTATCTCCAGCATTAAAAGTATTGCTTGGGTTGGTATCTATGAACAGCGTGCCTTTGGTTGTGGCCGTTGTAATCGTAAAAGTGATTGCTCCCCCCTCAATATCACTAGCATTTAATTTCCCTGAATCAATAAGTTCTGTGGCTCCTTCGTTTAAGGTTAGGCCAGTATTTACGGTTACCGTTGGGGCGTTATTTGTTCCGAAGTTCAAGACTGTACCGTTTGTGATTCCTGAGTAACTGTTTCCTGCAATATCATCTATAGCAGTAGCAGCAATTCTTACAGAGTAATTGGATGATAAATCCAAATTGCTGCTTGGGTTTATGGTCAATACAGCTCCACTAATAGAGGCTTGAGTACCTGGAGAAGCTGCGTCTATAGTGAAAGAATTAGACGCATCAGTCTCGTCAATTACTTCTATATTTCCTGTTCCAAAGGCTATATTTTCATTAAATGTAAGGGTAATATTTCCACTTGTATTTACCCCAGTTGCATCGTCAGCAGGACTGCTTGAGCTTAGGGTTGGAGCCGAGGTATCTACAACAACCGATAAAGCAGAAGAAGATGAACTCTCGTTACCTGCAGCATCTGTAGCTGTAACGGTAATATTATGTGTTCCTTCAGAGAGGGTTCCCGTAATGATATAACTGTAAGAGCCGCCAACATTGGTAGTTGTTGTACCTACCAATCCATTGATTGAAGAGGATATTTTTATGGTTACACCAACTTCAATTCCTGTACCAGCAAACCTTGGTTGGGTAACAGATGTAATATTGTCTGTACTGGAAGTACCAGAGTCAAAACCTCCAATCAGGTCTGGCGTACCTGGGGTTGTAGGAGCTTGGGTATCTACTGTAAAGCTAGTAATTGACAGCGGAGATGAAGCTTTTCCCCCTGCGTCTGTTACCGTAACTGTACAGTTGCTGTAAGTACCATCTGCCAACGCAGATGAATTATTTGTTTGTGTTAATGTAATTGTTTGGTTGCCAGTACCAGATATCGTTGTTGACGTACTTGTTCCACAGCTACCTCCTAAAGAGAATGTTCCTGTTTCGTTAGTTGTAAAAGTATAATTTGGAGTATTATCGTTGGTTGGGGTTGCTACAGGAGTTACCTGAGAAATTACTGGTGCCACCGCACTCGATACTACTGTGGTAGTATTATTGGTAGCATCGACCGTACCGTCATTCACCACAACGGTAAAAGTGGTTGTTTCTGATGTTGATGTTCTATTATCGGTTGGGTTAAATACCAAGGCTCTCAGTGCTGTTTGCATAGCAGCAGCTGTTTTGCTAGTCATTGTATAGGGGCCAGCTCCACCATCAGCTCCTGTAATCACTCCTTTGGCATTATTATCCAAGGTAATGGTAGCAGTAACATTATCACCATCGGCATCGGTTACAGTAATTCCCGAAAACGGAGAAATTGTTGCATTGTCATTTACGTTCTGACCTGCTGAAGCACCTCCTATTACTGGGGTAGTATTGCCCGTTATGTTAAATGTAACTGACGCTGTATTAGAATCAGCAATTCCATCATTAGATTTAAAGGCAATAGTACCCGCATTTGCTCCAGACAGCCCATTTGTTGGGGTAAAAGTAGCAGCATCTAAAGCAGTATTTATTGCCGCTAAAGAGCCTGATGCCGTAAAAGAAGCAGAGCCATTACCGCCTCCTCCAAAAGTAATACCCGCAGTTCCTAATGAAACAGTACCTCCTGTAACCGTAAATGTTACAGTCTGAGCATCTCCATTAATATCTGTTACTTGAATGTTATCAGCTAACGCTACATTGGTTGAATTCATCGCAACCGTTGGGGCAGTAGGTGCTGTTGCTACAGGTGGGGTTGTAATGTTACTAAATGTAATATCATCAAAAACAAACGCATAAGTGTTTGCCGTTGTAATTGTAAAAGAAGAAATCCCTTGAAAAAAGCTTGCATTTCCATTGGCCGCAACGTTGTGAGTAGTAGAAGCTCCTGCAGCTTGAGTTAGATTAATTGACCCCTTTGATGAAGTTAGAGTAACCGTTTCACCAACCGCCTCATAATCTGTAATGTTCAAAGATGATAAGGTAAACACTTTACTCCCATCCAATGAAAAGGTAACGGAAGTTTCGAAACCTGTTCCAAAATCAGTAGACAGAGATTCTGCCCCGTTGGTAGCAACACCAAATCCAGAAGCGGCTACCAAATTAAAAGAAGTTGAAGTTGCTGTCAGTATATGCCCCCCTTTGGTTTGTGTTACTGTTTTCGTACCAAAGCCTGCCGTAGCAGATTCGTAATCAAAAACTGTTTGCGCATTAGTATTTAGAACTATTAGCATTAAAAAACTCACACAAAAGAAGGATATGAGAACAGAGCACTTCATAGCACGTATTAATATGGTTGAAAGAAAATCTATTGGTAAACAGAAAATCACAGATAGCCCTGTGATTTTCTCAAATTCAAATATAAGAACCCTTTATTAATTTCTACTTGGAAATATACCAAACAGACAGATAATCCAATTAATTACTAAAAAAGGCTGCATGTTATTATGTGATTGTGAACCACCAGCGTTCATATTAGTAACAGTGCCGCCACCGCCACCGCCACCGCTTACGGTAACTCCTCCCAATGGAACAGTAGCCGAAGGTGTTGTAGTCTGATACATATTGGCTGGAAAAGCTCCAGCTTTTGCCTGTGAAAGATGAGCTCCCGAAGCAGGAGTACTAACGTCTCCCAAATCTACACTTGCATTTAATGTAACAGTGGTAGGCCCCCCGCCTCCAGTAGGAGTAAAGTTTGCACCATGGGTATGTACAGGCATCTCCAATTGAGTTAGAGTAACGTACTCTTGTCCCGATCTTTGCGACATTACCCGTGGGGTAAGTCCAGGCCCAGTACCTTGCCCAATTGGGGCTCTACCTCTTAAGTCTGGCAATGCAAATGTAGTGCGGCAGTCGCCTCCATATTCACAACCGATGATTGAAAACAAAGCTGTATTCGATGAAATAGCCAATAATTGACCTTGGCATGTAGACCAGTTTCGAGGTGCCCAGCCAGCCGCAAACCCTCTAATTTCTCCAATGTAACCTTCCATAGTTTTAAAATGTGTGATTTAAAAAAATATTAAGCATTTCTAATTTGACTCTTAATCTATGAATTTTATTAGTATTTAACCTGAAACGAGTGTATTTTTTTTGTTAAGAAAGTTTTAGGTATGGGTAATACCTATTTGAATGGTTAATTGCAATGTTCTTTAATGCGTATATCATTATCCAATATAACCAAATGAACTAAACCTATTTAATTATACTACCCGAACTTATGTCCCTTTACAAAACCGAGGTTAAACAACCTCACACCAGACATGTAGCCCTCTGAAGTTTTTGCAATCGTTATTCTTAAAAAATCTCCACCAAAACAAGCCACCACCAAGCCATATATAACATCTGCATAAACAATTTGACCTGGCTCAGCCTCTATTTTTGTTTCCATGGTTACAGGAGTAACTTCCAAAATCCTTAATTCAAATTGCCCCATGGTAGTTTGCGCCCCTCCATACTTAGGGTTTGTAGCATTTACTAGATACTCTATGTTTTCTGCTGTTTGTGTTTGCCAATCAATTGTGAGGTCTTCCTTTCTTGGCTTCCAATCAAAATGCTTTTCTACTTTTTCAAGTTCTTGATATTGCTGGTTTTCGTTCATTAAAGCATCTAAAACCTTATCCATCAAGGAAGGTGCAAGCCCACCAATACGCTGACAGTGCAATCCGTAATTCTCACCTGGCATTAACATGGTTTGCTCCTGATAGATAACTGGGCCTGAATCTACTTCCTCGGTCATTAAATGAACGGTTATTCCACCTGATTTTTCTTGATTTTTAATCTGCCAGAACACAGGGTCTATTCCTCTATATTTTGGTAACAGTCCAAAGTGAAAGTTGACAAACCCTTTAGGTGGGACTTCAAGAAGGCTCGCAGGCAATAGCCATGGAAAAGTCAGTACCCAAACCGTATCTACTTTATTTTCCAACAAAGTATCTTTTAGCCGTATTACCCAAGATGCTCTGTCGAGCACTAAGCAATCTTTTGTTTGAATACCTAAGCTATTTAAAGCTGGCATTAAGCTACTAACATTTTCCTTTGCAATGCCTACCCCCACCAACAGGCCACGTTCTTTTAGTGAGTTCAACATTGGTAATGCCAACAAGTCGGAATTACAAAGAACGAAAATCCTCATACTTAAATACCTAAATATGGATTGATCCAACTTGAGTTAACTCCTCTTCTCAACTCGTTCAATTGATTATCTTCACTTATATTGTATTCTTGTTCTTTTAGTCTTTCGGTAGAAAGGCTGTCTCCACTACCAAAGGTATTCTTCAGTATATGAATTGGGCCTAAAAAACGCGGAGACTCGCAAAGCTGATAGAGACTATTCCCTTCACTTCTTAAAACTTGGTTTAAGGTTTCAAACTTTGGGCTACCATTATCTTTAATTATAGCCTTACCAATTGCTTTACCAGCCCTGTTGCCCAGCATGGCAAAAACATCTTTACAGTAAGGGTCAGGGGTTTGTTCATTATATGATTCTGAGGAAGTATAAACACTTATTCCTGAAAGGTCTTCTGTCCCTCGCTCTAATAAAAAAGGTAAACCAAGAAGCTGGGTTTTTTCATTAAGTCTCCTATCCTTAAATTCTTTCAAAAAAATAGTAGCTTCTTCTCCACAAAAAAGCGGAAAAACGAAATCTGAACCATCCCAGTCTACAGTATCAAAGATAGATTTCACATCAGAAAGACCACCACCTACTGGCATCTCTAAAAGCTTAATGTCTAAAAATGCATTAGGGTTAGCGAAAAGTAGCCCAAACTGAAAAGCTGGCAAAAAAGCATAACCTGAATCATAAACTGCAGCAATTACAGACCCACGGCTTCCTAATTCTGAACCTGCATAGTAGCCTAGATTCCACGCTTGCTGCCATAAATGTATAGAGTTTTGAAAAACACATTTACTCTCTGAGTCCAACAAAGGAAAATGCTCTCCTAGGTTACTACATACAAGAGGCTTTTCGTTTTTGTCGAATTTTTCGGTAAGGTTTTGAATTCCTGCTTGAGACATAATGCCGGTCACACAGTCTACATCATGAAAACCAAAAAATTTATCAAGCGCTTCTTCAATTTTCTGAACACTTCCTTGCCCAATCATCTCAGTAAATATCTCTACCTCAAAATCTGTATTCTTTAAAGTTGACTCAATAGATTTTCTAAACGCCCGATCATAATCTTTGCCCATTGGCCGAATAGTTGATGTAGGCGTCATCATACCTATAGAAATTGTCTGCATTTTATTCTAGTTTTTGTTTTTAATTAATCTTAATGTTCCTCTTTGGAACAACGAAGGTTGACAAGTAGCTAAAGCTCTGCCCACATGCGAATTAGGTTACTATATACTTGTTGTAAGTTTAAGAAGGCGTTTGGGTTGGCACTTCTTAATTCGTCATTTGCAGCCTTGAGCTTAAACAAGATTTCTCTCTTCTGCGAATCTCTTACAACACACTGCATCCAAGTGACTGCTGCCAATCGCTCTCCAGAAGTTACAGGGTTTACCTTATGCAGCTTTGTGGTTGGGTAAATAATGGCATCACCCTTGGCCAACTTGTATTTTACCTCGCCAATTTCACTATGGATAACCAACTCGCCACCTTCATAGCTTTCTGGGTCAGATAGAAATAGTGTCATGCCCACATCTGTTCTTATGGTATATTGGCTGCCCATTAGCGGACTATCTACATGTAGTCCGTAATTCATACCTGGCTGATATTTGCTAACAATGGGAGGCAAAATCATTTTTGGCATTATTGCGGACTGAACAATTGGGTTTTGAGCAATGACCCGCATTACAATATTTCCAATTTGTTGTGATTCCAAACTGCCTTCTTGGGGCATTTGCATATTACTTTTAACACTGGCAGCAGCATCTACAGCAGTTAGCTTACCATCTACAAAGCGCCCTACAGTAGCCAATCCCACAACAGTTTCTAATTCTTCTGGTTTTAAAAGTTGCTTGATATGCAAATATCCAGACTCAGAAATCTCCATAATATAAAGTCGAAAAATGATTAGGTTATGAAGCCTGAATATAGGCAAAACATAAACTAAAAGAATAGCGATTTGTATTTAAATCGTTGTAGAATAAATCGCCAGACAAGTAAACCCATCAAAAATAGCTTATACAGTGTTTTATCATACCCTAACGTTTACTCAAACAAAAAAGAGGAACTGTTGATTAACAATTCCTCTTTCAAATTTTTAAAAAGTTCTGTTACAGATCAAACTTGATTCCTTGCGCTAATGGCAATTCTGTAGAATAATTTAATGTGTTGGTTTGTCTACGCATATAGGCTTTCCAAGCATCTGAGCCAGACTCTCGCCCTCCACCAGTTTCTTTTTCTCCACCAAATGCACCTCCAATTTCTGCTCCAGAGGTACCAATATTGACATTGGCAATTCCGCAGTCTGAACCTACTGCAGAAAGGAACTGATGTGCATCGCGCATACTGTTGGTCATAATGGCTGAAGATAAGCCTTGAGCTACTCCATTCTGAATTGCAATGGCATCGTGTACATCGCCCTTATATTTTATGATGTAAAGTATAGGAGCGAAAGTTTCTGATTGAACAATCTTAAAGCTATTCTCAGCTTCAATAATACAGGGCTTTACATAGCAGCCGCTTTCATAACCTGCACCAGAAAGCACACCACCTTCAACCAAGACTTTACCTCCTTCAGCTTTAGCTGCTTCAATGGCCTTATTATAATTGTTTACTGAATCTTTATCGATAACTGGTCCAACGTGATTCTTTTCGTCCAAAGGGTTTCCAATTCTCAACTGTCCGTAAGCCCCAACAACAGCATCTCTTACTTTATCATAAATATCTTCGTGAACAATTAATCTGCGGGTTGAAGTACATCTTTGGCCTGCTGTACCTACTGCACCAAACACAGCTCCAATTACCGTCATTTTTATGTCGGCATCTGGTGTTACAATAATGGCATTATTGCCCCCCAATTCAAGAATAGATTTTCCCAATCGAGCCGCTACTGTTTGGCCAACTATTTTACCCATTCGGGTTGAACCTGTTGCCGATATTAATGGTACACGCTCATCACTCGTCATCCAAGAACCAACGTTATAATCACCATTGATTAAGCAGCTGATTCCTTCAGGCAGATTATTCTCTTTTAATACTCCAGCAATTATATTTTGGCAGGCTACACCTGTTAAAGGTGTTTTTTCAGAAGGTTTCCAAACACATACATCGCCACAAACCCAAGCTAGGGCAGTATTCCAAGCCCATACAGCTACTGGAAAATTAAACGCTGAAATAATACCCACAATGCCAAGCGGATGATATTGCTCTTGCATATGGTGAAGCGGACGCTCTGACTTAATGGTAAGGCCATGTAGCTGACGAGAAAGACCTACTGCAAAATCGCAGATATCGATCATCTCTTGTACTTCGCCTAAACCTTCTTGGTAAGATTTACCCATTTCATATGAAACCAGCTTACCTAAGTCGGCCTTATGTTCTCTTAATTTCTGACCGAATTGACGAACAATTTCTCCTCTCAAAGGTGCTGGAGAGTTTCTCCAATCTTTAAAAGCAGCCTGAGCTGTTTTGATTACCTCGTCATACTGAGCTTGTGTTGTTACACTTACTTTGCCTATTAGTGCGCCATCTACTGGAGAGTAGGATTCTATAAACTTATCTCCACCATGCGACTGCAATCCTGTTGAGGTTCCGTTATTCTCCGCTGCTACTCCTAAGTTTTTCAGGGCCTCTGCAAGACCAAATTCAGTTTGAATATTCATAATATTTTATCTGTCAATTAATAGAATTCATAGTTACGGGAATTTTCAAAGGAGTGCAAAAAAGGCCTCGACTAATTCAAAATCTATATCTCAGAAAATAAGTTCACCTCCTCAATACAAGCATGTGATTAGCAAGAAATAAGGCATGCTAATCCAGCCCATTACAGAAACGGCCTTTAAGCCCTACCGTGAACTCGAGCGAGCATATAAAATTATAAAGTGGATATTTTATAATTTTCTTGTGTAGAAGAGAAGCTTGTCTTATTTTGATACGTTAACCTTATAACTTTTTTAAAATGAAGAGAGTAATCTTGTGTGTAGCTATTCTGTGCTTGTTTTTTTTCAATTCCTCAGCTCAGGTTGAATCTCATGAATTTGGAGAAATAGATAAATCTGACTTGGAAATGACTGTGTATTCCGCTGATTCTGGCGCTGCTGCTGTTTACCTTGTGGACAAGGGAAGAGCTATATTTAATGAAACCAGTTTTGATATATATCTCACCCAACTGGTGAGAATAAAAATACTAAAAGAGGAAGGTTTCAAATGGGCCGATATAAAGCTCGACTATTTAAAAGGTAATGGACTTAGTAAGTTAAAAGCTGCTACTTACAACCTAGTTGATGGGAAAATAGTAAAAACTGAACTTGGAAAAAGAGATTGGGTTGATGAAAAAATCAACGACAATCTTTGGTCAAAAAAAGCCTCTCTTCCAGATGTTAAAGTTGGTTCTATTATAGAGTATACCTATACGCGAAGAACAGGAGATTTTTCAAGTCTCCCTGGATGGGTGTTTCAAACTTCAATTCCTGTAAGATACTCCGAGTATGAGATTGACATCCCTAGATATGGAGATTACCAGCCTATGATGAAAGGCTATATCCGGCCTGCATTTATAGACAACTCTGGTGGTAAGCAGCATATTGTAATGAAAAATGTTTCTGCTTTAGATAATGAGCCCTATGTGGCCACCATGGAAAATTTCAGGTCAAAAATTGAGTTTGAAATTAAGGCTATTGATATACCTGGCTACTTTAAAGAGGTATATATGGAGAACTGGGAAGCCATTAATGACGATTTGCTAAAAGATGAAGTCTTTGGTAAAGCTTTAGAAGCCACGGGGCAAATAAAGAAGGCATACCCTGATGATAAGGGTTGGAAAAATGACGAAGCTAGTTTGATAGATATCTATGATTTTGTCAGAGATCATTATGAATGGGATGAAAGAGGAGGTCTGTATATGTACAAGAGTCCTCGTGAAACCTGGGGAGATAAAAAGGCATCTGCACCTGAAATTAACATGACACTTGTAATGTTCTTACGAAATGCAGGCATAAGTGCTGATCCCGTTATTTTGAGTACACGTGCGCATGGCTATTTAAACACTTATGTTCCAATAATCAGGCAATTTAATAGAACCATTGCTTCAGCAACAATAGAAGGAAAAACCTACTTAATGGATGCCACCAATAAACTCAGGCCGTATAATATACTACCAACAAGTTGTCTTAATGGCCAAGGCCTGAAGATTACACCTACTGGGCCAGAATGGGTTGATTTGAGTACGAATAATGAAATGGATACCGAGATAATCACAGGTAATTTATGGCTCAATGATGATGACATATTGGAAGGAAACATGAATGTGGTTTTTAGAGGAACAGCCGCTACTAGAACCAAAAGCGCAATTTCTGAGCTTGAAGAGGATGACTTAAAAGAGATATTTGAAGACTTTGGAGGAGAAATAGAAAACGTAGTATTTCAACGTGCCAAAGAGGCTAAAGATAATTTGGAAGCTCAATATGACTTTACCAAAGAAAGCAATGTAAGCTTTCTTGGAAACAAAATATTCTTGAATCCAGTATTAACTAAGTTCATAAAGGAAAATCCTTTCAAACTTGAAAGCCGTCTTTATCCAGTCGAATTTTCTGCCCCTATACTAAATACATACATGTATAATATTAGTATTCCTGAAGGTTTTGAAGTTGAAGAATTACCTCTGGCTCATAATATGGCCTTACCAGATAGCGGAGGCAAATACAGTTATCTTTCTGCCGTTCAGGGAGATAAAGTTCAGATTGTTATTCGTTTATCCATATCTAAAACCCAATATTTACCTGAAGAATACCCAGCGTTGAAAGAGTTTTTCAATCAAATTATTGCAAAGCAAGAAGCGCAGATTGTGTTTAAGAAAAAGGAAAGTAAGCCATGAAAAGGATCACTTTTATTATCATGTTATATCTGAGTATAGCTACAGTTGATGCGCAAGATTATGCTGTCAGCAAAATACCAGAGAATCTTAAGAAGGGGGCAAATGCTATTGTAAGAACTTGGGATAGTCAATTCACTATTGAAAACGAAGAAATGTCTGTTTATCAAGTAAAGAAGGCCATTACAATTCTTAAAGAAGAAGGGAAATCCTGGGGACAGTTTATAGAGTTTTATGATAAGTTGGATAAAATTAAAAGCATCAAAATCACTCTTTTTGATGGCGAAGGGAAATCGATAAAAAAAGTAAAGTCTTCTGAAATAGAAGATGTGAATATTACCAGTTCTGGATCTCTCTATGACTCTAATCGATTAAAAGGATACATCGCTCCTGATATTGATTTACCTTATACTATAGAGATTGAGTTTGAGAAAATAGAGAAATCTTCTCTCCACTATCCTGTTTGGGGCTTAAGATCCGCTTCAGGTTTGGCTGTTGAAAAAGGCACACTAGAGGTGCGTACTCCCCCTGCTTATGGACTTAGGTATAGAGAAGAGCATTATGATGGCGAGGCAGTAATTAACACTAACGACTCAGGCACTACGTATCAGTGGGAAGTTTCTAATCTTCCAGCCATAGAGCAAGAATACCTTGGCTCTTCTGTTTTCGATATGAGCCCTCACGTACTTTTAGCTCCTTCCACTTTTAGTATGGAGGGGTTTAGTGGATCAATGGACTCTTGGAAAGATTTTGGAATGTGGATCAATAAGCTGAATAATGGACGTGATCAATTACCAGCAGAATTAGAAACCAAGTTAAAACAGATGGTGGCTAGTACTCCAGATGATAAAGAGAAAATAAGATTGATTTACGAATACCTCCAATCTAACACCCGATATGTGAGTATTCAACTTGGAATAGGCGGGTATCAACCTTTTGAAGCTACCGATGTCGCCAAAACGGGTTATGGGGATTGTAAGGCCCTTACCTACTTTACCTATAGCATGTTAAAAAGCGTTGGAATTAAGTCTAATTACACACTTGTTCGTGCCGGGGAAGATGAAGATGATATTATTACAGACTTTCCTAGTAGCCAGTTTAATCACGTAATCCTTTCGGTTCCCATGGAAAAGGACACCGTATGGTTAGAATGCACAAGCCAAAATGCGCCATTCAACTTTCTAGGAGGCTTTACGAGCGACAGACATGTATTGATGATTACCGAAGAAGGTGGAAAACTAATAAAGACTCCAAGCTATTCCATGAAACAGAATAGCCAAACCCGCGTGGGTGAAGTAACTTTTGACAGCGAAGGCAATGCACAAGCTTCTGTACAGACTGTATATAAAGGAAGACGGTATGACGATTATTATACCGTAATGAAAGCCGGGAAGGACGACCAGCGAAAACATTTACTGAACAGCATTGACATTCCTGCATTTGATTTAGGTGATTTCACTTTTGAAGATGAAAAGTCAGAGAATCCAACTCTCAAACAAACAATTAACCTTGGATTGAGAAAGTATGCTTCCGCATCTGGAGAACGTTTATTTTTTGTGCCAAATCTGCTCAGCAGACTTGAGTTTGTTCCACCCAAAAAGGAAGACCGTCAGTCACCGATAGTGCTTAAATATGCCTATGTAAACACAGACTCCATAAAATTTAGAATCCCTGAACGTTTTAGGTTAGAATTTCAACCTGAACCTATTCTTCATAAGTCAGAGTTTGGAGAATACAGTGTGAATTATGTGTTTAATGAAGAGACCAACGAACTTACATATATTCGTACCATTCAAATGAAGAAGGGAACCTACTCAGCTATTTTGTATAACGACTATCGAGATTTTAGAAGAGAAATATCTAGGGCCGATAGAAGTAAATTGGTTTTGATTGGATCGACTTAACTAAACCACTATGCACTCAAAGTGCATAGGTTTGGTGGAGACTGAAAGTCTCTCAGTCTAATATGAAGTCTGACTGATCATCATCTTTAGGTCTACGGTGGTGCTCAAGATATTCATTC
>Ga0207884_1000740_pt1 | contig 16498 bp, 19 predicted proteins | sample MalvirmetaMSP144_FD_184236 | JGI IMG/M metagenome (GOLD analysis project Ga0207884, IMG submission 184236) | Marine viral communities from the Deep Pacific Ocean - MSP-144 (SPAdes) | ecosystem: Environmental > Aquatic > Marine > Oceanic | place: Pacific Ocean | collected 2011-07-08 | reverse complement strand
GACAGGCACAGTGCGCGGAGGTGGCGCGCCTCGCGGCCGCGCAGCAGCCGGGCCAGTTGGCGGGCCGCCCGGGGGGAGTGGAGCAGGACCGACTCGGCCTTCAGCGCCCGCGCCAGCTCGTCGCGCGACGGCGTCAGCGGATGGGTTTCATAGATGGCCTGGCTGCGCGCCGAGACGCCGGCCCCAGCCAGGGCGCCCACCAGATCGCCGGCCGGTTCGGCGGCGGACAGGTGCAGGACCGACCCCCGGAACTCGCCGGCCCGCCCCGCCAGGCCGCGGGCCAGGGCGTCCACGTCGCCATCTGCGGAATAGACCTGGCGGAAGCCCGCGGCCCGGGCCGCTTGGGCCGTAGCCTGGCCAACCACGTAGACGGGCAGGCTCCGGTCGGGGTTCAGGCCGGCGAACACCCGGACCCCGTTGGCGCTGGTGAAGGCCAGGGCGCCGACGCCCTTGAGGTCGGGGACGACGCCGGCCAGGGGCGCGACCTCCAGCAGCGGCAGGACCAGGGGCCGGCAGCCCATGGCGCGCAGGCGCTCGGCCGTGGCCGCGGCGCCCGGCTCGGCGCGGGTGATCCAGATCAGGCGCCGGTCTTGGGACGTCATCGCCGCAGAAAAGCTTGAGCGGCCGCCCCGATGCAAGCCTGTAGACGCCGCCAGGGCGCTTTAGGGCGCGGTCTCTTCCGGCAGGATGATGGCGTCGCCGGCCTCATCGCGCAGCGCGGCGCCCAGCTTCAGGCCCAGCTCGCGGGCCGCCACCATGGGGTCGGCGGCGCTGGTGAGATCCAGCCCCTCTTCGCGGCGGAAGCGCAGGCGGCCGTCCGGCGACAGGGCCTCGACGATCAGGAAGAGCTGGCCGGCCGTCAGGGTCGCATAGGCGCCGATGGGCGTGCGGCAGGAGCTTTCCAGGGCCGCCATGGCGCCGCGTTCGGCGGCCACGGTGGTGGTGGTGTCGAGATCCCGCAGGGCCTCCAGCCAGGGCTGGCCCTGGTCGGCCTCGCGGGTCTCGATGGCCAGCGCCCCTTGGCCCGGGGCCGGCGGGCGCTCCACGGGGTCGATGAAGCTCTTGGCCGATCCATCCAGGCCCAGGCGCTTGAGCCCCGACAGCGCCAGGATGATGGCGTCGTACTCGCCGGCCTCCAGCTTGGCCATGCGGGTGCCGACATTGCCCCGCAGCAGCTGGACGTCCAGATCGGGGCGGGCGTACAGGCTCTGGGCCTGGCGGCGCAGGCTGGCGGTGCCCAGCCGCGCGCCGCGGGGCAGGTCTTCCAGGGTGCGGGCCTCGCGGCTGAGGAAGGCGTCGCGGGGATCTTCCCGTTCCGGAATGGCGGCGATGACCAGGCCCGGCGGCAGGACGGCGGGCATGTCCTTCATGGAATGGACCGCGCAGTCGATGCGGCCGTCCAGCATCGCCTCCTCGATCTCCTTGGTGAACAGCGCCTTGCCGCCCACCTCCAGCAGGCGCCGGTCCTGGATCTGGTCGCCCGAGGTGCGGATGATCACCAGGGGGGCCACACGCTCGGCGTCTTCCGGCGCGGCGCCCAGGGCCGCAGCGATGCGACGCTGCATCTGGCCGGCCTGGGCCAGGGAGAGCTGGGAGCCACGGGCCCCGATGCGGACGACGGGCGGTTGCGAAGACACGGTGGGCGGTCTACCTGCGATGCGATGACTGACAGCCCGCTGCTACAGGACAGGCGCCTTGGCCGCAACCGGATGACCGATCCCATGGCGCCGGGCCTCACGGTCCTGGGTCTCGAGACCAGCTGCGACGAAACCGCCGCGGCCGTGGTGCGGCGGAGCGCTGAGGGCGAGGTGCGCGTGCTGTCCTCGGTGATCGCCAGCCAGATCGCCCAGCACGCCCCCTATGGCGGGGTGGTGCCCGAGATCGCCGCCCGCTCGCACGTGGAGGCGATCGACGCCATCGCCGCCCAGGCGATGAGCGAGGCGGGTCTCTCCTATGACGATCTGGACGGGGTGGCGGCCACCGCCGGCCCTGGCCTGGTGGGCGGGGTGATGGTGGGGCTGGCCTTTGGCAAGGCCGTGGCGCTGGCGAGGTCCCTGCCGCTGGTGGCGGTCAACCATCTGGAGGGCCATGCGGTCTCGGCGAGGCTCGGGGCGGCCGTGCCCTATCCCTTCCTGCTGCTGCTGGTCTCCGGCGGTCATTGCCAGCTGCTGGAGGTGGGCGGGGTCGGCGCCTGTCGCCGGCTGGGCACGACCATGGACGACGCGGCCGGCGAGGCCTTCGACAAGATCGCCAAGACGCTGGGCCTGCCCTATCCCGGCGGTCCCGCCCTGGAGAAGCTGGCCGTGGGCGGCGATCCCGAGCGGTATGTCCTGCCGCGGGCGCGCCTGGGCCACAAGGACTGCGACTTTTCCTTTTCGGGCCTGAAGACCGCCGCGGCGCGGATCGCCGAGGGCCTGACCACCGAGCCTGAGCGCCGGGATCTGGCCGCCGCGGTCCAGGCCGCCATCGCCCGCCAGCTGCGCGAACGCACCGAGCGGGCCATGGACCTCTATGCCCAAGATCATGGGGGCGAGGCGCTGCGCTTCGTCGTCGCCGGGGGCGTGGCCGCCAACGGCGCGGTGCGCGCCACCCTGGAAGAGACCGCCAGGGCGCGGGGCTTTTCCTTCACCGCCCCGCCGCTGGCCTACTGCACCGACAACGGCGCCATGATCGCCCTGGCCGGCGCCGAGCGGCTGGCCCTGGGGATCAGCGATCCCCTGGACGCCCCGGCTCGCCCCCGCTGGCCCCTCGACGCCGCGGCGGCCGCCGCCCATCCCAGCCACCTCGCCGGCCGAAAGGGCGCCAAGTCATGAGCCAGCCGATGAAACGCGCCGGGGTCATCGGGGCCGGCGCCTGGGGCACGGCCCTGGCCCAGGTCTGCCTGCGGGCCGGGCTCGCCACCACCCTTTGGGCCCGCGAGCCGGAGGTGGTGGCCTCCATCGCAGAGACCGGCGAGAACCGCCTGTTCCTGCCCGGCGTGGCCCTGGACGACGGCCTCGTCTGCACCGGCGACTTGGCCGATCTGGCCGGTTGCGACCTCATCCTGATGGTGGCGCCGGCCCAGCATCTGCGGGCCGCGCTCACGGCCTTTTCCCCCCACGCCCGGCCGGGCCTGCCCATCCTGCTCTGCGCCAAGGGGGTGGAGCAGGGCTCGCTGAAGCTGATGACGCAGGTCCTGGCCGAGACCCTGCCCGACGCCGCGCCCGCCGTGCTGTCAGGCCCCAGCTTCGCCGGCGAGGTGGCCCGCGGCCTGCCCACCGCCGTGACCCTTGCCTGCCCGGACGAGGCCCTGGGCCGGGCGCTGGCCGAAGCCATAGCCGGGCCGGCCTTCCGCCCCTACTACGCCGCCGACATGGTCGGGGCCGAGGTGGGCGGGGCGATCAAGAATGTGCTGGCCATCGCCTGCGGCATTGTCGAGGGCCGGGGCCTGGGGCGCAGCGCCCATGCCGCCCTGATCACCCGCGGCTTTGCAGAGATGACCCGGGTGGCCGTGGCTCTGGGCGGCGAGCCGGAGACCGTGGCCGGTCTCTGTGGCCTCGGCGACCTGGTGCTGACCTGCTCCAGCCCGCAGTCGCGCAATATGAGCGTCGGCCTGGCGCTGGGCGCCGGCCAGACCCTGGAGGCGGCCCTGGCCGGCAAGCTGTCGGTGGCCGAGGGGGTGGCCTCGGCGCCGGCGGTGCGCCAGCTGGCCGCCAAGCTCGGCGTCGAGACCCCGATCTGCGAGGCCGTGGCCGCCATCCTGGCCGGCGAGGTCGCCGTGGATGTCGCCATCGAAAACCTGTTGTCCCGGCCCTTGAGGGACGAACGCTAGAGCGCGTCCCGATACGTGGGACCCGGTTATCGGAACGAAGCGCGCGCAAGACTTGGAGTGTAGATCTGGAATGAGCCTGTTTGTCCTGATGTGCTTCGACAAGGCCGACGCCCTGCCGCGCCGCACCGCCGCCCGGGCCGACCACCTGGCCTATATCGAACAGCGCCTGGAGAAGGTGAAGCTGGCCGGCCCGCTGCTGACCGAGGCCGGCGACATGGCCGGCTCGCTGATCATCTATGAGGCCGCCGACCGCGCCGAGGTCGAGGCCTTTGCGGCCGGCGATCCCTACAAGGCCGCCGACGTCTTCGCGCGGGTGGAGATCTCGGCCTTCAAGGTCACCCGCGGAGCCCTGGCTTGAGCACAAATCCCGCCCGCCCGCCGGCCGGGACCGATCTCTGCGCCCTGGACGAGGTGGCCGAGCCCGGCGCCAAGGGCTTCCGGTTTCGCGCCGAGGCGGCGATGTTCGCCGGCGTCGTGGTGCGGATCGGCGGGGAGATCCGCGGCTATGTGGATTCCTGCCCCCATGCCGGCTGGCCGCTCTCAGCCCTGGACGACCGCTACCTGACGCGGGATCATCGCCACATCCTCTGCGCCGGCCACGGGGCGCTGTTCACCCCGCTCACCGGCGAATGCGTGGTGGGCCCCTGCTTCGGCGAACGCCTGGCGCCCTGGCCGGTCGAGGTCCGCGACGGCCGGCTGGTGACGGCCTGATATGAGGATCGCCGCCGCCCAGACGCCGGTCTTCTGGGAGGATGTGGCCGGCGCGCTGGCCTATGCACGGGGCGTGATCGCACAGGCGCAGGCGGCCGGGGCGGCTCTGCTGTGTTTTCCGGAAGGGTTTCTGCAGGGCTATCTGGTGGAGCCCCAGGCGGCCCGGCGGGCGGCCCTGGACCTCGGCTCATCGGCCTTCGCCGATGTGGCGGGCCAGCTGCCGGAGGCCGGCCCCCTGCTGGTGCTGGGTCTGATCGAGGCCGAAGGCGGGCGGCTCTACAACACCGCCGTGGTGATCGAGGGGCGCCGGCTGATCGGCCGCTATCGCAAGACCCATCTGCTGAAGAGCGAGACGGTGTTTTCGCCCGGCGAGGACTGTCCGGTGTTCGAGACCGACGGTCTGCGCTTCGGGATCAATATCTGCTTCGACACCAACTTCCCGGAAGCCGCCCGGAACGTGGCAGATCAGGGCGCGTCCCTGCTGGTCTGCCCCGCCAACAACATGCTGCCCCGCGCCATCGCCCTGGACTGGAAGGATCGGCATAATCCGGTGCGGGGCGAGCGCTGCTGCGAGACCGGCCTCTGGTGTCTCTCCGCCGATGTCACCGGCGAACGGGGCGACCGCGTGGCCTGGGCGCCGACGGCGCTGCTGGACGACCAAGGCGCGGTGGCGGCCCAGCTGCCCCTGGACGCGCCGGGCCTGCTGGTCTGCGACCTGCCGCTATTTGCTCGGTGAGATAAGGCCGGGGCTTGACCGTCATTTAGACGCTTAGCTAAATGTCGTCATGAGCAGTGTCTTCAAGGCCTTGTCCGATCCCACCCGACGTCGGGTGCTACAGCTGCTCAAGGCGCGTCCCATGAGCGCAGGGGAGCTGGCCGACCAGTTCCCTGTCTCCAAGGCCACGATGTCGGCCCACTTCACCGTGCTCCGCGAGGCGGACCTGATCGCCGCGGAGAAGCAGGGAAAGTCGATCATCTACACCCTGCGAATCTCGGTCCTGGAGGACGCCCTGCTGGGCTTCGCCGACGGCCTCGGCCTCGGTATCGCCCGCGCCCCTGAGACGCGCCCGCAAGAAGGTGAGACATGAACCGCCACGTGAAGTTCGTTCTGTTCACCGCCGTCCTGGCGAGTCTGGTCTTTGCGCTGGCCGCCATCGGCTGGCGCATCCACATGGTCCACAACCTCGGTCTGGAGCTTCGGCCCCGGCCGCTGGCGCCCTTCATCCTGCTGGCGGTCCCCGCCGTTTTGGCTGTCATTCTCTGGCGGTCTGACCGTCTCCTGGCCGAACACGGGCCGGGCGTCTCCGACGAGAACCCGCGTCACCTGCAGGCGAGCCTCATCTTCACCTTCGTCTTCACGGCGCTCTGCACGGCCTGGATGGGCCTGCTCTATGTCGCGGCCCGTCCTCCGGAGGGCGAGCTGCTGATTCGGCTGACCGTCGGCCTGATGGGCCTGAGCGTCGCGATCCGCGCCAACCTGTTCGCTAAGCTGTCCCCGCCGGCTCTGGACCGGCCTTTCAATCGCGACGCCTGGTCCCGGGCCGCTCTTCGCGCAGGCTGGGGCTCGGTGGGCATTGGCCTCGTGCTGATCGCCGCCGCCGCCGTCCTGCCGCTGAAACCGCTCTTCTTCGCCTGTCTCGCGGGGGCCGCCGCACTCATCCTCCTCAGCCTCGCCCTCCGTCGCGCCGTGCGGCCAGGATAGCTGCAGCCGCCTACATCACCCCCAGGCGGCGCAGGACCCGCAGGTGCAGGTCGCGCTCGTGGGTGTGGACCCCCGGCGCGCCGGCCACGACGATCAGGGCCTTCCAGAGCGCCCAGGCCTGGCCGCGCAGCCAGGTGTCGGCGTCCAGGCCCAGGCGCCGGCGGAAGGTGTCGCGGGCGGCGTCCTCGAGGAAGGTCCAGGCAAACGCCAGGTCGCAGGCCGGGTCGCCGACGCCGCAGGTCCCGAAGTCGATCACCGCAGCCAGCCGGCCGTCCCGGACCAGCAGATTGCCCGGCGCCACGTCCCCATGGATCCAGACCGGAGCCGCCGTCCAGCGAGTGGCCAGCGCCGCATCCCAGAGGGCGAGCGCCGCGGCGCTGTCGATCTGGTCGCCCAGGGTCTGCGCGGCGGCCCGGGTCTGGCCGTCATAGACCGCCGGATCGCCGCCCCGGTGGAAGTTGTGCCGGCCGGCCGCCGGGCCATCGGCGGCGTCGATGGCGTGCAGGGCCAGCAGGAAGTCAGCCAGATCCCGGGCAAGCGTCTCATGGTCGAGACCGTCTGCCGCGGCCACGGTCTCGCCGTCGATCCAGGCGCAGATCGACCAGGCAAAAGGATAGCCGTGGCCGGGCGCGCCTACGTCCACCGGCGCGGGGATCGGCAGGGGGAGCTGGGGGGCGAGCCTCGGCAGCCAGGCCTGCTCCTTCTCCACCTGGGCGATGTAGTGGTCTGCGGCCGGCATGCGGACCAGCAGGTCAGCTCCCAGCCGGAAGGTGCGGTTGTCCCACCCACCGGGCTTGACCCTGGTGATGGGCAGGTCCGCCCACTGGGGAAACTGGTCGGCCAGCAGGGCGGCCACCGTCGCCTCGTCCACCTTGACCCGTTCGGTCATCACTTCCCCCAGCTCCGGCTTCAGGCTTCCCTGGCGTCAGGGTTGAAGCCCCTGATCGGCGCGGTCCATGGTCCGCTCCATTCTTCTCACCCATTCAAGACAGATAAGGGAGGGCCATATGCCCATCAGCCGCGAAGTTCATCTCATCACCCGCCCCAACGGCATGCCGCAGGAGCGCGAGTTCGAGATCGTCGAGACCAACGTGCCGGACGCCGCCGATGGCCAGGTGCTGGTCCAGAACCTCTACATGTCGGTGGACCCGGCCATGCGCCCGCGGCTGACCGCCGGCCAGGCCCTGAACGAGGCCATGATGGGCGGCGCGCTGGGCCGCGTGGTCCAGTCCAAGAGCCCCGACTTCGCCGTGGGGGACCTGGTCACCAATCGCCTGGGCTTCAGGGAATATTTCGTCTCTGACCCCAAGGGCCTGTCGAAGCTGACCCCGGCCGAAGGCCTGCCGCTGACGGTGCATATGCATGCGCTGGGCATGACCGGCTTCACGGCCTATGGCGGCCTGCTGTTCATCGGCGCCATGAAAGAGGGCGAGCAGGTGTTCGTCTCCACCGCCGCCGGCGCGGTGGGCTCCATCGCCGCCCAGATCGCCAAGATCAAAGGCGGCTACGTGGTCGGCTCCACCGGCTCGGACGACAAGGCCGCCTGGCTGCGCGACGAGATCGGCTTGGACGCGGTGATCAACTACAAGACGCAACCCATCCGCCAGGCCCTGGAAGAGGCCACGCCGAAGGGGATCGACGTCTATTTCGAGAATGTCGGCGGCGAGCACCTGGAAGCCGCGCTGCGCCGGATGAACACGCTCGGCCGCATCGCTGTCTGCGGCATGATCTCGGGCTATAACGAGGGCCAGGCGCCGGTGCGCAACCTGTCCAACATCATCTATTCGCGGGTGATGCTGCGGGGCTTTGTGGGCACCGACTTCATGCACCTGCAGCCCGACTTCCAGCGCGACATGGCCGCCTGGCTGCGAGAGGGGAAGATCAAGTACCAGGAGACGGTGATGGACGGGATCACGTCCGCGCCCAAGGCGCTGATCGGCCTGCTGGAAGGCGCCAATTCCGGCAAGATGCTGGTCAAGCTCGCCGAGTAGAGCTTCGCCTGCCGCCGAGGGGTCCTGCGCTGCAGGACCCCGAAGGGGCTACGCTTACAGCCCCAGGTCGGCGGTGACCGGGGCGTGGTCGCTGGGCCGTTCCCATTCGCGGACGTCGTCATGGACGCGGGACGAGGCCGCGCCGGTGCGGAAGGCCGCCTCGCGCAGGCCGGGCGACACCCAGATGTGGTCCAGGCGCAGGCCGCGGTTAGACTTGCGGAAGTCCGCCGAACGATAGCTCCACCAGGAAAACAGTTTTTCCGGCTCCGGCGTCGCGGCCCGGGGCAGGTCGATGAAGCCCAGGGAGGCCTGCAGGGCCTCCATGGCCGCCACCTCGACCGGGGTGTGGCTGACGATGCGCGACATCTGCTTGTGGCTCCAGACATCGAACTCGCCGGGCGCCACGTTCAGATCGCCGACGATGGCCAGGGGCGCCTGGGGGTCGCGGCGGCCCATCTCGGCGGTCAGGCTCTCGAAGAAGTCGAGCTTGTGGTCGAACTTGGGGTTCAGGGCGCGGTCGGGCGTGTCGCCGCCGGCCGGCACATAGAAGTTCTGGATCTCCACCCCGGCCACCTTGGCCGAGACGCAGCGGGCATGGCCCTCACGGCACACATTGAGGATCGGGGCGTCCTCGATCGGCAGGCGCGAGGCTATGGCCACCCCGTGCCAGCCCTTCTGGCCGGCGATCTTCACATGCGGCAGGCCCATGGCGGCGAAGGCCTCGCGGGGAAACTCGGCCTCCTGGCACTTGATCTCCTGCAGGCACAGGACGTCGGGCGCCTGTTCGTCGACGAAGCGGGCGACCTGCTCGGCGCGCAGGCGGACGGAGTTGATGTTCCAGGAGGCGATACGGAGGCGCATGGGCAGGGGTTTAGGCCACAGAGCCCGTTCCGATAAGGGGGAACCGGCTGCCGGATCAAAACTCGCTCCGGCGCCAGGCTGCGCCAAAAGAAAACGCCCGGGGACTGGAGAACCCCGGGCGCCAAGTCATTCGTCTCTCATGCCGCCGCCGGGAGGGGATAGGTTCCGGCACGGCGCTGATATCGGGCCAGCGGCCCTGCCTCAGCGATGCGTGTCATATTTGCCACGAGGCAGATAAAAGTCAAGCGCGAATCACGATGATTCTTGCGTGTTGTGAGATTGTCACATTCGGCCCTGACCGGGGCGCAGGTTGCGGGGGTCCTTCAGGACGAACAGGCTGTCATCCAGGCTGGTCACCTTGTCCAGACGGGTCAGGCGCACGCGGGTGGCCTGGCCCTGGGCGTCGCTGATCGTCCAGCCCACCAGCTTCATCGGCGAGTTGGAGAAGGAAAGCGTGATCTGGCCCTCGGCTTCCTTCTTGCCGTCCCGGGCGGTGATGGAGAAGCCGTCGGCCAGGCGGTTGACCCGGGTCACCTGCACGCCGCGATCCAGACGGATCTGCTTGGCCAGGAACAGGGACAGGGGTGTGGCGCCCAGGGGGTAGGACTCGAAGGTCTTGAGCTTGGAATTGGCCACGGACACCAGGCTGCCGTCCGACACCACCAGTAGGCCGGAAGGCGCCGCATAGGCGAAGCGGGCCTTGCCGGGGCGCTTCAGATAGATCTCGCCCTGGGTGGTCACGCCCCGGGGATCGGTCTGCACGAACGTGCCCTTGGCCTGGCTGAGGCCTTCCAGATAGGCCACGGCGCGGTCCACCAGGGCCTGGTCGGCCGAGGACAGGGCGGCGGCGGCCGGGCTCGCCGACAGCAGGCCGGCGAAGGGCGCGGCCGCAAGGCCCAAGGCCAGCGTCCGGCGGGAGAGGGCGGGGGTGCGGATCATGAAAATCGGCTCCTTGGTCTTAGGCGGCGCCCTTAACAGGCGCCCGCGGCGTCAATAGGGCGGCGCAGCCCTTGCCCGGGGCATGGCCAAACGGCCACGCTTTGGCTTCGTTCCCGGACGGAGGCGCGCCTTCAAGCCGCAAGTTCTAGCCGAGGGCCGATGAATGGGTCATGTCCAGAGGGTTCAGCCCGCAGTGGATCGCCCATGACCGCCTCGTCCTCCGTCCCGCCTCGCCAAGACCGCCCCATGGCCACCCTGTGCCGCGACCGGGCCTGGATCGATCAGGCGGTGCAGACCATCGAGGCCGACTTCAACCGCTCGGCCGACACGCACCTGCTGCGCGCGCCCCTGGCGGGCGGGGTCCACCTCTATTTCAAGGACGAATCCACCCACCCGACGGGCAGCCTCAAGCACCGGCTGGCCCGCTCGCTGTTCCTCTACGCGCTGTGCAACGGCTGGATCGGCCCGCGGACGCCGATCATCGAGGCGTCCAGCGGCTCGACGGCGGTGTCGGAGGCCTATTTCGCCCGGCTGCTGGGCCTGAGATTCATTGCGGTGATGCCGAGGTCCACCTCGGCCGAGAAGGTGGCGCAGATCGCCTTCCACGGGGGCGAGACCCATTTCGTCGAGGCCAGCCCCGACGTTTACGCCGAGAGCGCCCGGCTGGCCGCCGAGCTTTCCGGCCACTACATGGACCAGTTCACCTATGCCGAGCGGGCCACCGACTGGCGGGGCAACAACAATATCGCCCAGTCGATCTTCAGCCAGATGGGTCAGGAGCCGCACCCGGAACCCAGCTGGATCGTGGCCGGGGCCGGCACCGGCGGCACCACCGCCACGCTTGGCCGCTTCATCCGCTACAATCGCGCCCAGACCCAGCTCTGCCTGGCCGACCCGCAGGCCTCGGTCTTCCACCGCCATGTGGCCGACCGCGCCGTGACCGCCAGCGCCGACCGGGGCTCGGTCATCGAGGGGATCGGCCGCGCCCGCTGCGAGCCGTCATTCAATCCCGAACTGATCGACCGGGCCATCGCCGTGCCTGACGCCGCCAGCATCGCCGGCGCCCGGGTGGCCTCGCGGCGCCTCGGCCGGTCCTGCGGGGGCTCCACCGGCACCAACCTCTTCGCCTGCGCCCAGGTGATCGAGGCCATGGCCGCCGCCGGCCAAACCGGGTCGGTGGTCACCCTGCTGTGCGATTCCGGCGAGCGCTACGCCAGCACCCTGTCCAACCCCGCCTGGCTGGCCGCGTCCGGCCTCGACGTGGCCCCCTATGAGGCGGCGCTGGAGGCCTTCTTCGACACCGGCCGGTTCACGGTCTAGTCGGCCGGCCAGGGCTGACGGGCGCCGTCTTGCCTGTGGACCACGCCGCGGCGCATGACAAAGGTCACCCGCTCCAGCTGGGTGACGTCCTCCAGGGGGCTTGCGGCGACGGCGACGATATCGGCCGACTTGCCGGCTTCCAGCGTGCCCAGGCTGGCCGAGAGGCCCAGCAGGTCGGCGGCGTCCACCGTGGCGCTGCGGATGGCGCGGGCGGGGCTCATGCCGGCGTCGACCATCATCTTGAACTCCGTCGCATTGTCCCCGTGGGCCGAGACGCCGGTGTCGGTGCCAAAGGCGATCTTCACGCCAGGCGCGGCGTACTGCTCGATGTGCTTTTCGAAGGCGATGCGGGCGGCCTCCTCGGCCTTGGCCAGCACCGCGGGCGGGCGCTCGCCGGCCCGGGCCTGTTTCACGGCCGCCTCCGGGGCGATCATGGTCGGCACCAGATAGGCGCCGGTCTGGCGGAACAGGGCGAGCGTCTCAGCGTCGGTGAAGGTGGCGTGCTCGATGGAATCGACGCCAGCCCGCAGGGCCGCCTCGATCCCGTCCTTGCCGTGGGCGTGCGCCGTGGCCTTGCGGCCGAAGGCGTGGGCGGTGTCGACGATGGCCTTCATCTCGTCGTCGAACATCTGCCGGCCGAGACCGCCGGCGACGTTGGACAGCACCCCGCCGGTGGCGGCGAACTTGATCACCTGGGCGCCCTGCGACACCTGGATTCGCACCGCGCGGCGGCAGTCCTCAGGCCCGTCGCAGGTGTTGACCGCATGCGCCCGCTCCAGCTCGGCATAGGGCTCGGCCAGGCCGTTGGCGCCGTCGCCATGGCCGCCGCTGATGGAGATCATGCGGCCGGCGTTGACGATGGTCGGACCCTCGACCAGGCCCTTCTCGATGCCGTCGCGCAGGGCGGTGATGGCGGCGGGATCTGAGCCCAGGTCGCGCACGGTGGTGAAGCCGGCCTCCAGGGTGCGCCGGGCGTTGTCCAGCCCGACCACGAACCTCGTCTCGGCCCCCCGGGTCATGGCCTCGAGCCGGGCGGCGGTCTTGTCGTCATCGGAGAAGATGTGGACGTGGGAATCGATCAGGCCCGGCAGGACGAACTGGTCCGACAGGTCGATCAGCCGCGCCCCAGCTGGGGCGGCCAGCAGGCCGTCGGCCACCTGGACGATCCGGCCGTCCTGCACCACCAGGGTCGAGGCGCCCCGCGGCGCCTGGCCGGGCCGGTCGAGCAGCGCGCCGGCGTGGATATAGGTCTGGGTGGGGGCGGGGGCCGGCTGGGCCTGCGCCGGTTGACTGACGAGTCCGGCGGCGACGATGGCGGCGGCGATGTAGCGCAACATGATCTTGGTGCTTCCCCTCCCGGCCCGGTCGGGCCTCACGCCGGGCAGTCTAGCGGTCGCGCTTCCGAGGTCCAGGCTTCACCCGGCCTCGCCTACCAGGGCTTCCACCAGGGTTCGGCGTCCAGGGCCGGGTCGCCGGGCTTCACCTCCTGCTTGCCCCAGGTCATGACCATCAGGAACTTGTGGCTGCGCATCTGAGTCTCGCCGGAAATCCGGTGGATCACCGGCACGGGCGCGCCGGTGCGGGCGTCGTAGGCGAAGATCGAGAACTCGGCGACGCCGGAGCGCTCGGCCTGGCTGTAGAGGGAGAGCTCCGGCACCGAGAAGGTCGAATAGTTGTTGCCGGTGGGCAGGGTGAGCGCCGGGACGCCCAGGACGCGGCTCATCTGGTCGATGGACAGGGCGCCCATGCGGATCTCGACCACCAGGTCGGCCTCGCTCCGGCTCGTCGAGAGCCGATGGCCGCCGTTCAGGATTCGCTGGCGCAGGGCGCTGGCGGCGTAGGGCGCCCATTCGCCGGTGAAGTTGATGGTGTCGAGGAAGACCAGGCTGCCCTCGGGCGCCTCAAGATGGAAATCGGCCGCCGCCCGTTCGGCGGCGTGCGCCACCAGCAGCTGCTCGGTGGCCGTCCGGCCGGGCCTGGTCTGCACCGCGGTGGCGCAGGCGGCGAGACCGCCCAGGGCCAGGGTCAGAGAGAGGATCAGGGCGGCGCTCACGCGCTTACGGGTACTGAAAGATCTCATCGCTCGACTCGCGGCCGGTCGCCCCCCGGCTGTCCCTGGGGGCTTAAGCCTGATCGGCCGCCCGCCGCAACCGGAGCCCTGCACAATCTGGGGGTTTTGCCTCTGTTCCGGTCAGCGTCGGCCCCTTGCCGAGCATCGTGTGGGCGGCGCAAGCTGCGATGGTCAAACAGGGGAAAGACCATGCCGTTCACGCCGCCGGACTTCGTCATTCCCCGCCGGCTTGAGCACGCCGAGTTTCGGCTGCGGCCCCTGACCATCCATGACGTGATCAAGGACTATGCGGCGGTGATGACCAGTCTCGACCGCCTGGCCGGCGTGTTCGGCCCTGGCAATGACTGGCCCCGGGCCGACATGACCCTGGAGGAGGACCTGGTGGACCTGGGCTGGCACCAGGGGGAGTTCGAGCGCCGCACCTCGTTCGCCTTCACCATGATGTCCCTGGACGAGAGCCAGTGCCTAGGCTGCGCCTACATCTATCCCGCCGACCGGCCGGGTTATGACGCCAAGGCCTATTGCTGGGTGCGCGCCTCGGCGGCCCATCTGGACGAACCGCTCTATGGCGCGTTCAAGGCCTGGTTGGCGACCGACTGGCCCTTCGAGCGGACGGCCTTCCCCGGGCGGGACGTGTCCTGGGCCGACTGGGGCGCTACTTGATCACCATGCCCTGGCCGGTGGGCAGCTCCAGGATGTGGTAGCCGCGGGGCAGCATCCATTGGATTTCGGCCTTCATCTGCTTCTGGTAAGCCAGCCAGCCGAAATCATCGAGGATCAGCACCCCGCCGGGCGAAATCCGGTCGAACAGGACCTCCAGAGCGCCAATCTCAGCCTCGGCGTTGTTCAAGTCCAGGTGCATGAAGGCGATCTTGTCCGGCGCGGCCTGCGCCAGGCTGTCGGGCACCCGCCCCTGGGTGATCGTCACATTGGGCATGTCGGCGAAGCGTTCGCGGACCTGATCGACCAGGGTCTCACTGTGCTCCAGCATGCTGTGGTGGGGCATGGTTTCATCATGCTGGAACAGGTCGTAGAGGTAGTAGTGGCGGGGCAGATCCGCGAAGCCCACCACCTCGGAAATGATCCGCGCCGAGACGCCCTTGTAGCAGCCGCATTCGACGAAATCGCCGTCCGCACGAAGCGCTGTGCGGGCCGCCCAGACCAGGGTCACCAGCCGCCACAGGGCGCCGCGCTCGGGCGCCGTCTGGGCGTTGCGCACGAACGCCTCCATCAGGACCCGATCCTCCAGGAAGCCCAGGCTCTTGCCGAAGGTGATCAGGTTGTCGCCGAGAAATAGGCCGCGGGGCTCCACCATGACCTCGGCGATGCTCTCCACCGCCGCCCGAACCGGCGCAATGTCGGTCACCCCATAGAAGGCGCGGGACATGACCGCCGTGGGATGGACGAAATCTTTCAGGGCGGTCATGGCGCCTCCAAGCGTTGCAAGCCGGCATGATTTACCACGCTTCGGGCGCCGCACCACGGCCGAGAGGGGCTTCAGGCGTCCAGCGCTTCAGCCGCTCAGCCACCGTCTGGGCCGTCGCTCGCCCAGGTCGCGGCGCTCGCCCGACGCCAGGCCGAGCGCCCGCATGCGCACCGGCGGCAGGGGCGCCAGGGCCTCCACCGGCTCCTGACCGCCGGCCGGGCTGGCGGCGACCCGCAGGCCCAGACTGATGGCCATGTCGACGGCCACCCATTCGGCCTGGGCGCGGTCGGCGCGGCCGATGGCGAAGTAGCGGCGGGCCTGTTCGGCCTCGCGGCCGGGTTCCAGAAGCACGGCCACCACCCAGCCGGCGGGCGCCCGGGACTCGGCGGCGCGGGGGTCTGTGGGGGGCGTGGTCATGGGCCTCTTCGGATCACGAAAGCGGCGTCGCGCCAAGACCTCGCAGCGCCCCTGGCTATTTGGTGGTCGAAGCCCCATCTAGGGTCATGCGTCATCGGGCGTGTGCCGTGTCTCAAGCGGTCGAACCCCTCCGATGCGGCGCGATCCTGGTTTTCCCCAATGTCTCCCCTCCTGATTGTGTCGGCGGTCTGCGTCGTGACCGCCATTCTGGCCCCCTTGGCCTTCTCCCTGCTGGGCCTGCGGCCGCGCTGAGCCGCGCCTGATCGCTGCGGGCTCGTGATGAACCTTTACTGAGCCCACCCCTTCTCAATGTCAGCGGCGCCCGCCGCCCCGGAGATCCCCATGGCCAAGGGCCAGAAAAAGTCCAACAAAGAAGTCCGCAAGCCCAAGCAGGCGGCGGCCGCCAAGCCGGAAGCCGCCCCGCGCTCCTTCCTCGACGCCACCGGCGCCATGCCGGGCAAGAAGCGCTGATCGCGGCTGGGGCCGGCGTGACGCCCTCGACCTTCGAGATCGTCCACCAGACCACCTACCGGTTCGTCCGCCCCGTGACCCTGCATCCGCACCGGCTGATGCTGCGGCCCCGGGACAGTCACGAACTGAGCGTCCTCGACTTCCAGCTGACTTGCGCGCCCGCCGCCGAGATCGCCTGGAGCCAGGACGTGTTCGGCAATCTCTGCGCCGTGGCGAGCTTCCGCCACACGGCGCAAACCCTGGTCATCGAGAGCCGCCTGACGGCGGCCTCAAGGGCCCGGGCCTGGCCGGTGTTTCCGATCACGCCGGCCGCCCAGACCTATCCCTTCGCCTATGAGGACGACGCGGCCACAGATCTCGGCCATCTGCGCCTGCCCCAGCCTGACCCCGATGTGGCCCGCTGGGCGCACGGCTTTGTGGCCGGACCCCGCACCGACACCCTGTCCCTGCTCAAGGACCTCAACGCCGGCGTCCTCGGCGCGGCGGCCTATCGGGTGCGGGACGAAGAAGGCGTGCAGAGCGCCGGCGAATCCCTGCGTCTGGCCAGCGGCTCCTGCCGCGACCTGGCGGCCCTGTTCATCGAGGCCGTCCGCCAGCTGGGCCTGGGCGCCCGGGCGGTCAGCGGCTATCTGTTCGATCCCGACCAGGTCGAGCGTCAGGCCGACACCACCCACGCCTGGGCCGAGGTCTATCTGCCGGGCGCCGGCTGGATCACCTTTGATCCCACCCACAACAGCATCGGCGCGGCAGGGCTCATCCCCCTGGCCGTCGGCCGGGC
>Ga0207884_1000735_pt1 | contig 16560 bp, 11 predicted proteins | sample MalvirmetaMSP144_FD_184236 | JGI IMG/M metagenome (GOLD analysis project Ga0207884, IMG submission 184236) | Marine viral communities from the Deep Pacific Ocean - MSP-144 (SPAdes) | ecosystem: Environmental > Aquatic > Marine > Oceanic | place: Pacific Ocean | collected 2011-07-08 | reverse complement strand
CCCATTATGAATTGAACTTAACCCATGTGCAGGCCGCCGTTCAGGGAAAAATCAGCACCGGTTGCAAAGCCCGCGTCGTCAGACGCGATCCATGCAATGATGGAACCAATTTCCTCTGGTGTGCCAAGGCGACGCACTGGAATCGTAGTAACGATTTTCTCGAGAACATCCGGGCGCATTGCCCGAACCATATCTGTACCAATATAACCCGGGGACACCGTATTCACAGTGACGCCTTTGGCAGCGACCTCTTGGGCCAAGGCCATGGTGAAACCATGAATACCCGCCTTGGCGGTAGAGTAATTGGTTTGCCCGAACTGCCCTTTCTGCCCGTTAACGGAACTAATATTAATGATGCGACCCCACTGCCTCTCGACCATACCTTCAATAACCTGCTTGGTGACATTAAACAAGCTATTCAAATTGGTGTCCATGACAGCGTACCAATCATCGCGTGACATTTTGCGAAATAGCCCATCACGCGTAATACCGGCATTATTCACAAGCACATCGATAGGCCCAAGTTCAGTTTTAACCTTATTGAAAGCGTCAACTGTAGAATCCCAATCGGCCACGTTCCCCATTGAGATATGAAACTGATAACCCAGCGCGGCTTGCTCTTCGAGCCACTGTTGATAGTTACGTTTCGGACCGCAGCCGGCCACCACAGTAAACCCCTCTTTCGCCAGGCGCTGGCAAATGGAAGTTCCAATGCCACCCATGCCCCCGGTTACATACGCTATTTTTCCGGCCATTTTTATCCCCTGCTTTACCCTTTCGAAATCCTACACTGCTCGCAACCGGACGTAACGACCCGGCGCAGCTTCCACAGGACGATGTCTGGCATTACCCATGCGTTTGGTCGCTCGCTTCCTAACCCCCGAATGGCTTGCCAACCAATCAGACCAATCGGGCCACCAGCTTCCGGGATGCTCCTTTGCCTGGTCAAACCATTGTTGCGGGTCGCCGGGTTTTTGAGGCAAATCTGCCGTCCAGTATGAGCGTTTTTGTCGGGCGGGCGGATTAACGACCCCTGCGATATGCCCAGACGCCCCAAGCACGAATCGCTGGGTATTGGGCAACCATTTGGCACTGGCATAGGCCGATCGCCAGGGCACAATGTGGTCCTCGCGCGATCCATACAAGTACACCGGCATATCGACTTTGCCCAAATCAACGGGCGTGCCGTCGACCGTCACCTTCCCGGGTTGAACCAGGCTGTTTTCCAAATAAGTGTGACGCAAATACCAGGCAAAGAACGGGCCCGGCAAATTAGTACCGTCGGCGTTCCAGTAGAGCAAATCGAACGCAGGTGGCGACTGCCCTTTCAGGTAATTGCTTACCACATAGTTCCACACCAGTTCATTGGGGCGCAAAAATGAAAACGTGGACGCCAACTCGCGCGCCGACATTAAGCCGCCTTGCGCAAGCTGCAGTTCGCGGTACGCCACGTGCGCGTCGTCGACAAAAATATCCAGAATCCCCGTATCTGAAAAATCCAGAAAAGTCGTGAGCAAGCTTAGGCTGTTAACCGGATTCTCGCCGCGCGCACGCGCCACGGCCAAAGCGCTGGCCAACAAAGTTCCCCCCACGCAAAAGCCCAGTGCATTGATTTTGTCTTCACCGGAAATATCGCGCACAACATCAATAGCCTGCAATACACCGTGCTGCAGGTAGTCGGCCCATGTGGCTTTATCGATGCCGTCAGTATCGGTGGGTTGTGGATTACGCCATGAAATCATGAACACCGTAAAGCCTTGTTCGGCTGCATACTGAACAAAAGAATTATCGGGATGGAGATCGAGAATATAGTATTTGTTGATGCAGGGCGGCACCATGAGTAATGGTGTTTTGTATACCTGTGCGGTTTGCGGTGCGTATTGAATTAACTGAAACAACGTATTTTCGTATACGACCTGGCCGGGTGTAACCGCCAGATTCACACCAACCTCGAAACGACTTTCATCGGTTTGCGACATGCGCCCTTTTTGCATGTCTTCAAGGAAGTTCGTCATCCCCTGAAGCAATGACATTCCCTTGGTCTCGAGCAGCGTTTGCTGTACATCGGGGTTTGTCGCCAAATAATTCGACGGCGCCACAGCATCAAGCCATTGCATGGCTGAAAATTTCAAGCGCTCACGCTGATCTTCGGGTAGGTCGGCGGCGTCAATCATGCGTTGCATGGTTTGTGTTGCCAGTAAATGCGCGTGCGCCAGAAAAAGAAAATTGGGATGCGCCTGCCAGGCTGCACTGCTGAAGCGGCGATCTTTGGGAACCGGTAAAGAGCCTGACTGTGCCTGCGCCAGCAAATCTTGCCAGCCAGACATGAATTCGCCCTGGAGTTGGGCCAGACTATCGGGGAAACGAGGTGAATTCATTACGACGACCTGCCTGCATTTTGTGATGTACCGGTTTCATAAGGATAGTGACCGCCATTGATGCACGTGTCAATTCGGGTTAGTCGGTAGCGCCGCTTAACCAGGCCAGCGTCGCCATTCGGCCGGTATGCGGCGTACGACGATAAGAATAGAAAAGCGCCGACTCACGAAATGAACAGTAGCCGCTTAACTCGATATTGGTCACGCCCGCAGCCCACAGGCGATGACGCGCCAGCCCGGGTAAATCGGCCAGCCATTTTTGGCCGGCGGCAGGATATTCGACATAACGCTGCACAAAATAAACCGACGTCGACGCATCAGCGTCGACAAAAGCCGCGCGCACTTCAGGCCCAACCTCAAACGCAGCTTGAGAAATACCGGGCCCAATCCAGGCTCTTAGAACACTTCGGGGCTGTAAATGTTTTCGCATCGCCGAAATAGTATTTTCCAACACGCCGGCAGCCAGACCGCGCCAACCCGCATGCGCAACCCCCAAAACTGAGCCGGCATCATCTGCCAGCACCACCGGCAGACAGTCGGCCGTCAGTATGGCAAGCACGCATTGTGCGCGGGTCGTCACAGCGGCATCGGCACACACAACAGACGGCCTACACTGAGTCGGGGCGTCACCGTTGAACTCCGCCACATCCACTCCGTGGACCTGCTCCAGCCATTGAGGAGGCCCTGGCAGCAAAGCCTCAAGACGCGCCCTATTAAGAGCCACATTCTCAACGCTATCATTAACATGCGTTGCCAGATTCAAACTACTGTAGGGCTCCGGACTCACCCCGCCTTGTCGGGTCGAGCAGAAATAATGAACGCCGGGCCAAGCTGTGCCGGTAATGCGTAACAGGTCCTCATTCATTTCTTCAACCATTTACCTCACCAACCTCGGTTTGTTTGACTTCACCTGGTATTACCTATTGCACATCCCACGACAGTTGTTCCATCACAGTCTTAAAGTCGGACGGTAAAGGAGCCTCAAACGACACCGAAGCATTGGAAGCGGGATCAACAAAACTCAAGGCATGTGCGTGCAACATTTGTCGCTGCGCGCCGGCAATACACTTCCCACCGTACAACACATCTGCGACAAGAGGATGACGAATGCTAGCCATATGGACGCGAATCTGATGCGTACGCCCGGTCTCCAGCTCGCACCGAACATGCGAAACAGCGTGGCCGGCAAAATCGCGCCCACGCCCAACAGGTGCGTAATGAGTAATGGCCTCTTTAGGCGCAATGGGCCGCTCCACAGTCATCTTCACCGGAACATGGGGGTCTCGTCCGATCGGACGATTAACCGTTCCTTGTTTAATGACATTTCCGTGTACTAAAGCGGCATAAACACGTTTGACAGCTCTGGACTGCAGTAGACGCACAAGATGCGTCTGGGTTGTTTCATTGCGTGCCACAACCAATAAGCCAGACGTATCTTTGTCGAGCCGGTGAACAATGCCTGCCCGGGCCACCGACGCGAGTTCAGGAAAACGGAAAAGCAAACCATTGAGCAGCGTCCCGCTCCAGTTGCCCGCGCCGGGGTGTGTAACCAGGCCGGCAGGCTTGTTTACAACAATCCAGTCCGATGATTGCGCGACCACCTCGAAATCCACGTTTTCAGGGGTAAACGCCTGCTGTTCCGGCGCCGGTTGCACATGAACTTCGATATGATCCCCCGGCCCCACTTTCTGTCGCACCTTAGCCGGGGTACCATTGACCCAAACCTGACCCGCCTCAACCCAACTTTGCAGGCGACTGCGGGAATGCTCCGGAATATGTTGCGCCAAAACCTTATCCAACCTCTCGGGGCCGGCCGTAATGGGTAGCCGGAAAGTCAAAACCTCGGGGCTGGAATCAACGCATTGCATAATCTTTAGTAATATCTGTGTCAGGCATATCGACAAATCATATAATCTGCGTGCAATGCTAACACCAAGGATGCTTTTGTGACTCGCTCTACTCTGATGTTTTCTTTACCCCTGGGAATGTCCCGACTGTTCCGGCTGGCCGCGCTGTTCGCGTTTTCCGTCTTGCTCGCCGCTTGCGGATCGCTCAGCAAACCCGACGCCGACCCTACCGCCGGTTGGAGCGCTGAACGGCTTTACCGCGAAGCACGCATGGAAATGAGCGATTCGAACTGGACTGACGCGCGAACGCATCTTGAATCGTTGGAAGCACGCTATCCGTTTGGCGGCTACGCCCAACAAGCGCTCATCGACCTGGCTTACGTAAACTGGAAAGACGACGAGCCCGAACAGGCTTTGGCGGCAATCGACCGCTTCCAGCAACAGTACCCGAACCACCCCGGTACCGACTATATGCTGTATCTGAAAGGGCTGATTACCTTCACTCCACCCAGCGCGATCTTTTCTTCGGTTACCCAGCAAGACCCCAGTGAGCGTGACCCTAAAGGCCTGCGAGAGTCTTACGAAGCCTTCACCGAACTCATTCGCCGCTACCCCGACAGCCGGTACACCCCCGATGCAGAAAAGCGCGTGACATGGCTGGTGAACACCCTGGCCGAGAATGAAGTGCACGTTGCCCAATACTATTATGAACGTGGTGCTTACCTGGCTGCCATTAATCGCGCACAAACCGTCATTACCGATTTCAAAGGAGTACCCATCTCCGAGAAAGCCTTGTACATCATGTACATGGCATACGACAAGCTGAACATGCCCGAGCTGCGCGATGACGCCAAACGTGTACTGGACACCAACTTTCCAAACAGCAAATACTATGAACAAGGCCTAGACGCCTCACAGGGCAGTTGGTGGAATCCTCTTTACTGGTTCTAGCGCTTCAATTGATTTCGGCGCAATGTTGTTTTGCCATGAACACAAGAACCTGCTCAGGGTCTCGTGTTCGGGCAAACGGCGGCAGACCCCGCCACAATAGTTTTCCATAAGGCTTGTCCACCAGCCTGCGATCGGCCACCATCAGCACGCCCCAATCAGACTCCGAACGAATTAAACGCCCCGCCCCTTGCTTCAATGCGACCGCCGCTTCCGGAAGTTGATACTCCATGAACGGATTCCCGCCCTCATCACGACATGCATTAAGCCTGGCCTCCAAGACAGGATCGTCGGGCGGCGCAAACGGCAATTTGTCGATGGCCACCAAAGTAAGCGCCTCACCGGGTACATCGATCCCTTCCCAGAAACTGGCACTCCCCACCAACACGGCATTCTTCGACGCTTGAAAACGCTCCAGTAAGCCACGTCGCGAGCCCACTCCTTGCTGCATTAGCAGGCGATCAATACCGCGTTCGTCGAAAGCTTCCTTCAGCAACTCAGTAATACGATCTACCGCCCTTAGGGTTGTACACAACACCAACACGCCTCCGGGCGAGGCTTCGATGAGCGGCACCAACTGCTGAACAAACTGCTCAGTAAACGCGGGGGAATTGGGTAACGGCAAACTGGACGGCACAAACAACACACCCTGCGTTGCATAATCGAATGGAGACTCCCAGCGCTCAGTGGCGGCGTCGTATAAGCCCAACTGACGCTGAAAATAAGAAAAATCGCCGTTAACCGACAAAGTGGCCGAGGTAAAAACCCACGATTGATCCGGACGGCGAAAACGCGAGAACAATTGTGCCACTGACAACGGAGCGCTATGCAAGCGAAAATGCTGGGGGCTGGTTTCAACCCATCGCACCAGCGATGTCGTTATTGGTTCTTGAGTACCCCCCGCATTCGCCGCCGCGCGAGCCCATTGGAACAAACGTGCCGCCAAATCTGTGCAGGTTCTATGCAAGGTCTGCAAATCAGGATGTTTTTCAGCGACAACGGCAAGCCGTTCATTGCACGCCGCAAGCACCTCATGCAATTGAGTCAAACCTTCGTGCACAGACTCAGCAGAAGGCATGGACTCGTATGTTGCTCTCTTGGCCGGTAAACGATCCACCGGGTCGACACGCAAACGCAATTCACGCGTCGCCTGCTGAATTTTCACATGCCATTGCGGCCAGTCAGTGGCCTCGCGCGCCTGAGCCAGCCCTACCGCCTCAACCTGACGTGCCAACTCGAGCAACTGATTCGACGACACACTACTACCCAGAAACCGCGTCGCGATGTCGGGAAGCTGATGCGCTTCGTCGAACACGACTAACTGCACCTCGGGCAGTAAATCAGTAATCCCTTCGTCACGCAAAGCCAAGTCGGCCATGAACAGCGCGTGATTCACAACGATAACGTCGGCCTCCTGAGCTTGTCGTCTGGCCTTGTAAACAAAACACGACTTCAAATGAGGGCACGTCTGACCCAGGCAGTTATCACGCGTTGAAACCACACGGTTCCAGATATCTGCGTTATCGGGAACTTGCGTCAATTCGGCCTTGTCACCGCTTTGGCTTTGACTTGCAAATACTTGTATATGTCTTAGCTGGGCGACCTCTTGGCGCGACTTCAAGGCCCGGTCGTCGTCTTGCAGACGTTCGAGATGATAGTGACACACGTAATTGCTGCGCCCTTTCAGTAGTGCGGCCGCGACCGGCAAAGCCAGCGCCTCTCTCAAACGCGGCAAATCGCGCCGATACAACTGATCCTGCAATGTACGCGTGCCGGTTGACACCAACACTTTGGCGCCGCTTAAAAAGGCCGGTACGAGATAAGCCCATGTTTTACCCGTACCAGTCCCTGCCTCCGCAATCAGAACGGAACGATCATGAACCGCCTGTTCAATTGCCTGCGCCAACGCCAACTGCGCCTGACGCGGACGATAACCGGACACCGAACGAGCAAGCGGCCCATCGTCGGCAAAGGTTGTAGCAAGTGCGTCGTCCAACATCAGGTAATCCTGTTCTACTCTATCAAGACATAATCATAACTGGCGAAAAAGACTGGATTGCGCTCAATGTGGCAAAATGCCCCGCTTGAAGTTAATAAAGCCGTATCCAAAACATGTCGACAATTGCTGAAAACAAAACACCCGCCACCCAAACTCATCAGAGCGCCGGCCCTGATTTGATTATTGCATTATTGGCTGAAGAGCTTAGTGTTCGCCCGGCCCAGGTGCGCACCGCTGTCGAGCTCATGGATGGCGGCGCCACAGTTCCGTTTATTGCCCGTTATCGGAAGGAAGCAACCGGTGGTTTGGACGATGGTCAGCTGCGACAGCTGGAGGTTCGCTTACTGTATGTGCGCGAACTCGAAGACCGCCGTCACACCGTTCTGGAATCGATCGAGCAGCAAGGTAAGCTAACAGAAGCGCTAAAGCAAGACCTTTTGGCTGCCACGACAAAACAGCGCCTGGAAGACTTGTACGCGCCCTACAAGCCAAAACGTCGCACTCGCGCGCAAATAGCCATTGAGGCGGGGCTGGAACCTCTGGCAGACGCGATTCTGAACGATAAAAACAGCGACCCCTTTGCACTGGCAAGTGCCTATTTAAACGCTGAAGCGAATATCAATGATGACAAGGCCGCGCTAGACGGTGCAAGAGATATTCTGGCCGAGCGCTTTGCCGAGAATGCCGACCTATTGGCTCATATGCGTTCATACATAGAAACGAACGGCATGCTGTACGCGAAGGTCATTGACGGCAAAGAGCAGGAAGGCGCCAATTTTCGCGATTGGTTCAACTTTCATGAGGCGCTCAAAAGCCTGCCTTCGCATCGTATTTTGGCGTTATTGCGTGGCCGCCAACAGGGTGTGCTCGATTTGCGTATCGGCTTGAATCCCGACCTGGACGAACAAACGCCCCATCCCTGCATTACCCGCATCGCCGAATTTCTGCATCTGGGCGCCCGTTTCGACAACCAGGCGCCCGCTCGCGCCAAATGGCTGGGCGAAGTATGTCGTTGGTCGTGGCGGGTAAAGTTGCTGACCACTTTTGAAACTGAATTTATCGGAGTGCTGCGTGAGCGCGCCGAACAAGAAGCCATTCACGTTTTCGCCAATAACCTGAAAGATTTGCTGCTGGCCGCCCCTGCAGGCCCCAAATCCGTCATCGGACTGGACCCCGGTATCCGGACCGGCGTAAAAGTAGCGGTAATCAACTCAACGGGGAAACTACTGGAAACAGCCACCATTTATCCGTTCGAACCAAAACGAGATCGTAAAGGCGCATTAACAACGCTGGCAACACTGGTACAACGGCACCACGTTGAGCTAATCGCCATCGGCAACGGCACGGCTTCGCGCGAAACAGAGCAATTGGCAGCCGAGCTGCAAGACCTGCTACCCGAGCCTCACCCCACCCGTGTCATTGTCTCCGAGGCGGGCGCCTCGGTATATTCTGCGTCGGAACTGGCCGCTCTTGAATTCCCCGATCTGGACGTCAGTTTACGTGGCGCCGTATCGATCGCGCGACGCCTGCAAGATCCCTTAGCCGAACTCGTAAAGATTGAACCTAAAGCCATTGGCGTAGGCCAATACCAGCACGACGTCAACCAACGGGAACTGGCTCGATCACTTGGTGCGGTGGTTGAAGACTGCGTGAACGCCGTTGGCGTCGATGTCAACACCGCTTCGGCCGCCTTACTAAGCCGAGTGTCCGGTCTGAATGCCGGTTTGGCGCGCCAAATTGTGGAATGGCGCAATGAAAACGGTGCCTTCCCCGACCGCAAGACCCTGCTGAAAGTACCCCGTTTTGGTGAAAAAACCTTCGAGCAAGCAGCCGGATTTTTGCGTATTCCCGATGGCCAAAATCCACTCGACGCTTCGGCGGTTCACCCCGAAGCCTATCCGGTCGTCGAACGCATTCTAAAGAAAATCAATGCACAGGCAAAACAAATTGTTGGCCGGCAAGGAGGGCTTAAAGGCTTGTCGCCAAGCGAATTTACTGACGAACGCTTCGGGCTGCCAACCGTGAAAGATATTTTCCAGGAACTGGAAAAGCCCGGCCGTGACCCACGGCCCGAATTCAAAACAGCGCAATTCAAAGAAGGCGTGAATACTTTAAGCGACCTTCAACCAGGCATGGTTCTTGAAGGTGTCGTAACCAATGTAGCCAATTTTGGGGCATTTATTGATATTGGCGTTCACCAGGACGGCCTGGTGCACATTTCGGCGCTGTCGAACCGCTTTGTAAAAGATCCCCGCGATGTCGTGCGCGTGGGTCAAACCGTTCAGGTGAAGGTGATGGAAATTGATCTAAACCGCAAGCGCGTTGGCTTAAGCATGCGTCTTGATGACGTACCGGGTGACGCTCCAGGGCCCTCCAAGGCAACCGGCAAACCGATGCAATCCGGTCAGAAACGCGCGGCGGCTCCCAACAAAGCCGGCGGCCAGGCGCAACCGGCTAATAGCGCCATGGCGGCAGCGTTCGCCAAACTCAAGCAGAAATAATAAAGCAACCAGAAACCGCAGGAGCCCCTACCGCCTTACGCGGTGTCATGATTCAACTGATGCACAACGTCGGCTACCGCTTTTAGTTGCTCATCAGACAAGCGACAGAAAATTTGCCCTTGCCACGTCAGTTGCCAAACACCCTCTTGAAACTGCCCCAAGGCACGCGGCCCCTGCTGTTTCAACGCGGCCATGGCCTGACCCGCGTCTTTGGGTTGATCAAACGCTTCCGATAAAAGCAATTCTTCGCCTTGTGCAGACAACAAGCGAAAATGGAACTTTCCATTCTCCCTGAAACTAACGAAACGCGCGCTGCGGATTTTTGCTTTATCTTTCTTGCCGTCGCCTGCAGACGAGGCAGGTGCACGTAACCCCACTGCCTCGCGCAAACGCGTCATTAAATCGCCCGACTGCTTGCGTGCTTTCAACGCACCGGCCTGCAAAATAGATTCGATTTTCAATGGGTCGGCCATTAGTTGGTTATATGTTTCACGCATCGGCCCAATAATGGATTCGAGCAATTCATACAACTGAGTTTTTGCCTCACCCCAACCCAGACCTTCTTCAAGGGCGCGACGAAACGCACTGGCTTGATCCGGCGTTGCAAATGCACGGTACAAGGAAAATACATGTGAGCTGTCGGGATCCTTGGACACACCCGGCTCGCGCGAATCAGTCACGATACGCATAATTGCGTCACGCAAGGCTTTCGACCCACCTTCAAACAAGGGGATAGTATTATCGTAGCTCTTGGACATCTTGCGCCCATCCAAACCCGGCAAGGTCGCCACCTCATCGTCAACCTGCGCCTCGGGCAATACAAAAAACGCCTCGCCTTTACCGTATAAATGATTAAAACGTTGTGCGATATCGCGAGCCATTTCAAGATGCTGAATTTGATCACGCCCAACGGGTACTTTATTCGCATTAAAAATAAGGATGTCGGCGGCCATAAGTACCGGATACGAAAACAAACCCATGGTCACACCGTCGTCAGGGTCCTCGCCTTTCTCGGTATTCTGGTCTACTGACGCTTTATAAGCATGGGCACGATTCATCAATCCTTTAGGCGTTACGCACGACAACATCCAGCACAGCTCGGTGGTTTCCGGAATATCCGACTGCCGATAAAAGGTGACTTTTTCGGGATCCAACCCTGCTGCAATCCAGGTTGCGGCAATTTCCAGCCGCGAGCGCGCCACCCTTTCAGGATCTTCACACTTAATCAGCGCGTGATAATCAGCCATGAAAAAGAAGGCATCGACATCCGATTGGCGGCTTAACTCAATGGCGGGACGGATCGCGCCCGCATAGTTACCCAAATGCGGGGTGCCTGTTGTTGTAATACCGGTTAGAACACGAGTTGTCATGATAAAAATAAAAAATGATTCAACAAAAATGAGTACGCAACCGCACGCTAAAGCGTTACCGCAGCGCGTCGTTCGGCATCAAGATAGTCACGCGACTGCATCTCAAGCAAGCGCGATACCGTGCGATGAAACTCATTGGACATCGGCCCTTCAGTGTAAAGCGCTTCCGGCTCACACTCTGCGGAAATCAGTAACTTAACTTTATGATCATAAAAAACGTCGACCAACCATGTGAAGCGCCGGGCCTCCGAAGCCTGTCGTGAATCCATACGCGGCACATCAGACAAAATAACGGTTTGAAAACGGCTGGCTAATTCCAGGTAATCGTTTTGCGAACGGGGCCCACCGCACATCGTGGCGAAATCGAACCACACAACGCTCCCTGCAAGTGCAACCGCCTTAAGCTGTCGATGCTCAACCGTGAGTACCGGTTTCTGAGGGGCGGTATCAGCCAAGCGGTCGAACGCGTCCTGCAACGCCTCGCGCGTTTTGGCATTCAACGGAGTAAGATACATTTTGACCTGCTCTAATGCGCGGCGCCTGTAGTCAACTCCCGTGTCCACGTTAACAACATCCAACCGTTCCTGAATCAATTTAATAGCAGGAAGAATACGATCGCGATGCAAACCGTCCGGATACAAGGTGGACGGCTCGTAGTTGGACGTCATGACAAATGACGTTCCATTTTCAAACAGCTTAAGCAACAAACGATACAGAATCATGGCATCGGCCACATCCGACACATGGAACTCATCGAAGCAAATGAGGCGATAGCGCTTGGAAATACGACGTGCAACCTCGTCTAAAGGGTCTTGTCGACCCTTGACTTCATCAAGCTGTCGATGAACACCTCGCATGAACTCATGAAAATGCAGCCGCCCCTTGCGTTTAAGCGGCACGGTGGCGTAGAAAGCGTCCATAAGAAAACTTTTCCCCCGACCCACGCCCCCCCACATGTACACACCACGCGGGATGTCAGGACGACGAAACAGCTTGCGCAATGGAGACGAACGTGCCTGCTTATACACGACCCAGTCGTCATAAAACTGTTGCAGGCGATCAATTGCCGCTTCTTGTGCCTGGTCGGCGCTAAACCCTCGTTCGCCTAACGCCTGCTGATAATATTCACGTACATTCATAAGAAAAGTTTTAACGCAAAAAGGGGCGAACCCGCCCCTTTTTGCAGCACATTACGACAACGTCGATAACATTAGAAATTAAGCGCGCGCTTATCAACCGCCAACGCGGCTTCCTTCATCGATTCAGATAAAGTTGGGTGCGCGTGACAAATACGCGCAATGTCTTCAGCCGCGCCACGGAACTCCATGATGGTAACGGCCTCGGAAATCAGTTCGGATGCCGACGGCCCGATAATATGGACACCCAAAACTTCGTCGGATTTGGCATCGGCCAGAATTTTCACAAAACCAGTAGTGTCACCCAGCGCCCGGGCGCGACCATTGGCCATGAACGGGAAGGAGCCGGCGTTGTACTGAACGCCCTCTTTCTTCAATTGCTGCTCGGTTTTACCGACCCACGCGATTTCCGGTGAGGTGTAAATAACATTGGGAATCGTATCGAAATTCACATGACCATGCTGACCCGCCATGCGTTCAGCCACCGCCACCCCTTCTTCCTCGGCTTTATGCGCCAGCATGGGGCCGCGAACAACGTCACCCACCGCCCATACATTGGGCAAATTGGTGCGGCAATCTTCGTCGACCAACACAAAGCCGCGCTCATCCAGCTTCAAGCCGACGGTATCGACACCCAAGCCTTCCGTATGCGGAACACGGCCAATTGACACGACAAGGCGATCGACCGAAATGGACTGCTCTTGACCTTTGGCATCGGTATAGGGAATGGTAATAGACTTGGCTGTCGTTTTAACTTCGCCGATTTTCACGCCGGTTTGAATGTTCAGGCCTTGCTTGGTAAACACCTTAAGCGCTTCTTTTGCCACCGCCTGATCAGTGACCGGCAGAAAATCGGGCATGGCTTCCAGAACAGTCACTTCAGCGCCCAAACGGCGCCAGACGCTGCCTAACTCAAGACCAATGACACCGGCACCAATCACGCCTAGTTTCTTGGGTACCCCATCGATACGCAGCGCGCCGTCGTTCGAGAGCACTTTTTTTTCGTCGAACGGCAGACCAGGCAGTTCACGCGGAGCCGAACCCGTTGCGACCACCACGTTTTTGGCGATGAGGTCTTCTTCCTTGTCACCCGATACCTTGATCGACCAGCCACCATCGACCTTGGCAACGAAAGAGCCTGTGCCATTGAAGTAGGTCACTTTATTCTTTTTGAACAAGTACAGAATCCCTTCGTTATTCTGCTTGACCACCGTTTCCTTGCGACCCAGCATCGTATCCAGTTTCAAGCTTACGCCCTTCACGTCGATACCGTGTTCCGAGAAATGATGATTGGCTTGCTCAAAATGCTCTGACGATTGCAGCAAAGCCTTCGAAGGGATGCAACCCACGTTAGTGCAGGTGCCGCCGGGAGCGGGCTTGCCATCGGACGTCTTCCAGGCGTCGATACATGCAACCGACATGCCCAGCTGCGCTGCGCGAATTGCCGCAATATAACCACCAGGGCCGGCCCCGATTACCACTACATCAAAATTCTTAGCCATTGTTTATCCAATTAGTTTGGTCCGCCAAAATTTAAACGTCGAGCAACAAACGTTGCGGATCTTCCAACGCTTCTTTCATTGCCACCAACGCCAGCACGGCTTCGCGCCCATCAATGATACGGTGATCGTATGACAGTGCGAGGTAATTCATGGGGCGAATGACAATTTGGCCGTTTTCGACAACCGGGCGATCTTTCGTGGCATGGATGCCCAAAATAGCGGATTGAGGCGGGTTAATAATCGGTGTAGACAACATTGAGCCAAACACACCGCCATTGGAAATTGAGAATGTACCGCCAGTGAGCTCTTCCAGACCCAACTTGCCGTCACGTGCGCGAGCCCCAAAATCGGCAATCTGCTTTTCAATCTCAGCAATCGTGAGTTGGTCGGCATTACGCAAGATAGGCACAACCAGACCGCGCGGGCTACCTACGGCAATACCGATGTCGAAATAACCATGGTAGATGATATCTTTGCCATCTACCGACGCATTCACAACCGGGTATTTCTTCAAAGCTGCAACAGCCGCCTTAACGAAGAAAGAAGTAAAGCCCAGTTTTACGCCATGCTCTTTCTCGAATTTGTCTTTGTAACGCGCACGGATATCGAGTACACCCTGCATGTTTACTTCGTTAAACGTAGTCAGAATGGCGTTTTCTGACTGCGACTGAAGCAGGCGCTCGGCCACGCGAGCCCGCAGGCGGCTCATCGGTACGCGCTGCTCAGGACGACCATCAAGCGACAGGCTGGTTGGTGCAGGCGCGGCCGCCTGTTGTTTCTTGGCACCGGCTTCAGCACTCATGGCATCGGCTTTGGTAACACGGCCACCACGACCTGAGCCATCGACATCGGAAGGGTCAATGCCTTTTTCAGCCAAAATTTTACCGGCAGCCGGAGACGCAGCGGATGCAGCGGAGGACTTCGAGCCGGCAGCGGCCGGAGCACTTTCCTCTTTAGCAGGCGCCGCCTCTTGCTTGGCAGATTCCGCCTCTTTTGCCGGCGCTTCCTTGGGTGCAGTGGCCTTGCCTTCACTGTCGATACGCGCGAGCACCTCGCCGGAACCGACGGTGCTGCCGTCGCCTTTAACAATTTCAGACAAAACGCCGGAGGCTGGCGCCGGCACTTCCAGCACAACCTTGTCGGTTTCTACTTCGATCAGGATTTCATCGGCTTCCACAGCCTCACCGGGTTTTTTCTTCCACTCGAGCAACGTTGCCTCTGAAACAGATTCCGACAATTGGGGAACGAGAACTTCTGTAATAGCCATAATATTTTGATTCCGTAATGTTAGATATGCGTTTATCGGGACTGGGCAACGCCCTTGAACTTATCGGCGAACGCCTGCTCAATAAGCGCCTTCTGTTGCTCAACGTGTTTAGCCAGATAGCCCACTGCCGGAGAGGCCGAAGCAGAACGCCCTGCATAACCCAGGCGCTGACCGTCGGTCATGTTCTCGTACAAGTGATGCTGAATGTAGAACCAGGGCCCTTGATTTTGCGGTTCGTCCTGAACCCAAATGATTTCTTTGGCATTGGGATATTTTTGCAATTCGGCCTGGAATGCCTTGTGGGCAAACGGATATAACTGCTCAATACGCAAAATGACGACGTCATTACGTTCGCGCTCTTTGCGGGCATTCACTAAATCGTAGTACACCTTGCCCGAACAAATCAGCACACGTTTAACCTGCTCTGGATTGATGTCATCATGCGTCTCGCCAATGACCGGCATGAAATGCTTGTCTGCCAAATCAGTTAACGGTGAAGTTGCATCCTTATTACGCAGCAATGATTTGGGCGTGAACAAAATGAGCGGTTTGCGGAAGGGCCGGATCATCTGACGACGCAGCACATGGAAAATTTGTGCCGCGTTGGTGGGCTGAATGACCTGCATATTGTTGTCTGCACACAATTGCAGGAAACGCTCGATACGCGCCGAAGAGTGCTCGGGCCCTTGACCTTCATAGCCATGCGGCAACATGAGTGTCAGGCCGCATTGACGACCCCACTTGGCTTCACCCGAAGAAATGAATTGATCAATCACCACCTGGGCGCCGTTCACGAAATCGCCAAACTGGGCTTCCCAAATAGTTAGCGTATTGGGCTCAGCCGATGCATAACCATATTCGAACGCCAGAACAGCTTCTTCCGACAAGACCGAATCGATGACTGAAAATAGCGCCTGGTTTTCAGATACATTTTGCAGCGGGATATAAGCACCGTCATTCCAGCGCTCACGTTTCTGGTCGTGCAACACAGCATGACGATGGGTAAACGTGCCGCGACCTGAGTCTTGACCTGTGATTCGAATGGGATAACCCGACGCAACCAGTGTGGCAAACGCCAGATGCTCGCCCATGCCCCAATCCAGGGGCTGCTCACCCCGGGCCATTTTCTGGCGCTCACCCAACAAGCGCTTGACCAGCGGGTGTACAGTGAGATTATCAGGCACTGTGGTTATGCGCTCACCAATACGGGTAAGCTCGGCCAGAGGAATTGCCGTATCGGCTTGATCAGTCCATTTAGCATTCAGGAATGGAGACCAATCGGTTGCATATTTGTTCTTGTAATCGGTTAAAACAGGCTCAACTGTTTTTTGCCCGTCTTCCATGAGCTGACGATAGTCTTTGACCATATCATCGGGCTCATTGTCGGATAACACACCTTGCGCAATCAGTTTGTCGGCGTAAAACTTGCGCGTGCCGGGGTGCTGACCAATGCTTTTATACATCAGCGGTTGCGTAAGCGACGGCGTGTCTTGTTCGTTGTGACCCAGTTTGCGGAAACACACAATATCCACAACGACGTCGTGCTTGAACTGCCGGCGGTAATCGAGCGCCAACTCAGTGACGTAAACGACTGCCTCGGGGTCATCGCCGT
>Ga0207884_1000732_pt1 | contig 16585 bp, 14 predicted proteins | sample MalvirmetaMSP144_FD_184236 | JGI IMG/M metagenome (GOLD analysis project Ga0207884, IMG submission 184236) | Marine viral communities from the Deep Pacific Ocean - MSP-144 (SPAdes) | ecosystem: Environmental > Aquatic > Marine > Oceanic | place: Pacific Ocean | collected 2011-07-08 | reverse complement strand
CAGCGCGTCGCGGCGCTCCAGGCCCAGGGTGTCGATCCGTTCGCCCAGCACCACCGCGCGGGCGGTCAGGGATCGATCGTCGCGGCGAGCGGGTAGTGGTTCGGTGCTCTGGTCCATCGCCGCCTAGACACCACAGGCGCGTCACCGTTGGAAGGCCCGATGGCCCTAAGCGCGTTCCTGCAGGTCCAGCAGGGCGTCCCACATGTCGCGGGCCGTCTCGACCGTGGCGAGGTTGGCCTTGAACTGGTGCTTGGCCGTGATCTGCTCGACGGCCTCCTGCTCGTAGCTGGTGGTCGAGCCTTCGACGCCCATGGTCGCGGTGCGCTGGGCGGAGGCTTCGAAGCGGCGGCTGGCGGCGAGCATGCCGTAGCTGGCGGTGGCGATCGGGTCCATGGCGGGTTCTCCTGCCCACACACCCTGCGACCGCAGCGGTTAAGCTTCCGCTTGCAAAAATGGTGAACGCCGTTCTGCCGCCAGCCGTAGTTGAAGCTGATGCTGATTCGCGGGGTCTTCGCGGCGTTGGCCGGCACCTCGTGGCGCAGCCAGCTCTCCCACATCAGGACCGTTCCCGGCTCAGGCTGCAGATAGACGAAGCTGCGCTCGGCCTCCGGTGCGTCGGCCAGGCGGGGCGGGGCGGCCATCATCAGGGGCAGGCGGGGATCTTCCAGCTTGAGCGCGCTGGCGCCGGGCGGGGTGCGCACATAGACCGTGCCCGACAGCACGCTGTGGGGATGGATATGGCCGCTGTGGCCGGCGCCTGGCTTCAGCAGATTGACCCAAAGGCTGTCGAGCTTCAGCCGGCGAGCGCCGAGATCCAGGTTCAGCCCCTGGGCGTAGGCCCTGGCGTGGCGGTCGAGCTTCGACTTCAGCGCGCCGAACACCGTCGCCCGCTGGGGCAGGTCGTCGAGCGAGGCGTAGGAGGTGTAGCCGCCATAGGCGTTGGCGCGGCACCAGGCGCGACCGGCGGCGTCCTCGGCCGCCAGCATCTGGACGGCGTCTTCGAGTTCGTCGTTGAACGAGGCGAAGTCCCGCTCATCGGCGAGGCTCGCCTGATAGATCTGGGTGACGAAAAGCGGACGAAGGCTCATGCTCGGGCGCTTACATCAGGCCCGGCCCGATGGGAAGCCACAGGCCCGAAACACGCCATATTTCCGTGGCTTATGGGAGGTCTGGAGGATAATAACATGAAACGCGTCTCTCTTCTGGCTGGTCTCGCCGCCCTGGCGATCGCCGGCGCCGCCCACGCTCAAGGCCATGGCGATCACGCCGGCATGAGCCACGCCAACCCGCCGACCAAGACCCAGGTCTGCCTTGATGTCAGCGGCGGCCTGCTGCCGGTGGTCTGCAAGGTGCCCGCCAGCCGCCTCGACCAGCGCGAGGATATCTGCAGCTGTCCGCAAGGCATGCGCACCGACGTGGCCGTCTGCGGCCCCGGCCAGGATGCGCCGGCCGAAAACAACGCCCTCTACGCCGCCCGCCGCGAAGCCGGCCGCGACGGCAGCCTGCTGGGCGACATGTTCCAGGGTAAGCCCATCTGCGTCGCCCCCCGGGGCTAGCTGGCCCAAGCCCCGCCTCTTTGAGGGGCGGGGCTAAAGCCTCAGCCGGCGAGGGCGCCGTAGACCATCTTCTGGAACACCGGCAGAGCGGCGCGGCCGCCCATGCGCTGGCCGGTGGCCAGCTGCGCCGCAGCCTCAGGCCCAAGCGGCATCGAGTTCTGGATCAGATAGATCAGCACCATCTCGGCCTGCGGATCGGCCTGCCACCAGGTGCCGAACGCGCCTGGCCAGCCAAAGGCGCCGGCATTGCCCGCCCCCATCCAGGCCTGCTTCACCGGATCGGTGATCATCGAGACCCCCAGGCCAAAGCCCTGACCCATCCAGAACGGGATGCCCATGAAGGGGATCTCCCTCTGAGCCGGGGTCAGCCGGTCGGCGGTCATCATCTCCACCGTCTCGGCCTTCAGCAGGCGCACCCCGTCCACCTCGCCCTTGCCCAGCATCAGGCGGGCGAACTTCAGATAGTCATCGGCGGTGGAGACCAGGCCGCCCCCGCCGGCCGCAAACGCCGGTGGCGCCTGATAGTAGGGGAAGGGGACCTCCTCCATGGCGTCGGTCTTGGGGTTGATTCGATAGAGCTTGGCCGCCCGGTCCAGCTTGTCCGGCGGCACGTGGAAGGCCGTGTCGCTCATGCCCAGCGGCCCGAAGACGCGGTCCTGCAGGACCTGATCGAAGGGCTTGCCCTCGATCCGGCCGATGATGAAGCCGAGCACGTCGGTGGCGTGGCTGTAGTGGAACCGGTCCCCGGGCTGGAAGCTCAGCGGAAGTTCGCCCAGCCGCTTCATCCATTCGTCGGGCGCAAGGGGCGTGCCGAGCGCCGGCCCCAGGGCCTTTTCGTGGGCCTCGGCGATCGGGCCCATGGAGGTGAAGCCATAGGCCAGGCCCGCGCGGTGGGTCATCAGGTCTTCGATGGTGATGTCGCGGGCGGCCGGGACGGTGTCGTCGAGCGGGCCGGTGGGGGCGGCCAGCACCTGCATGTCGGAAAACTCCGGCGCCCAGCGGGTGATCGGGTCGTCCAGCTTCAGCCGGCCCTCCTCCATCAGCATCAGGGCCGCCACCGAGGTGATCGGCTTGGTCATGGAGGCGATGCGGAACAGGGTGTCGCGGGTCATCGGCTTGCCGCCTTCGATGTCGCGATGGCCCACCGTGTCGACGCGAACCACTTCGCCCTTTCGCCAGACCAGGGTGACGAAGCCCGACAGGTCGCCAGCGTCCACCACGCCCTGGAGCGCTGGCCCGATGGCCTCGAGACCATTTGAGGAAAAGCCGCCGTCCATTCGTTTCGTCCCTTCGTAGCGTTCTTGTATGTCCTGCTTGTCCGCCATACCGCCGGGCGCGCAGGCTCGCGTCAAGCCGAACCCGGAGTCTAAGTCCGCCCATGTCCCTCCCGCCCCTGGCTCCCGTCCTCGCCGTCCTCGGCCTGGCGCTCACCCTCTGCGCCTGCTCGCCCTTGACCGCCTTCGCCACCCTGACGCCCAAGGACCCGGCCAGCCGCGAGGGGCAAGGCCTGGCCTATGGTTCAGAGCCCCGCCAGAGGCTCGACGTCTATGCGCCGGCCGGCGGGGCGGAGGCGGCGCCGGTGGCGATCTTCTTCTATGGCGGCTCCTGGACCGACGGGCGACGGCAGGACTATGGCTGGGTCGGCCGGGCCCTGGCGGCCGAGGGTTTCCTGGCCCTGGCCCCGGACTACCGCCTCTATCCCGAGGTCACCTATCCGGACTTTCTGACCGATGGCGCGCTCGCCGTGGCCTGGGCGGTGGAGAACGCCGCCCGCTATGGCGGCGATGCGCAGAAGATCGTCCTGATCGGCCATTCGGCCGGGGCCTATAACGCCATCATGCTGGGTCTAGACGAGACCTATCTGCGCACGGCCGGCGTCGATCCCGGCCGCATCCGCGCGGTCGCCGGGCTGGCCGGCCCCTACGACTTCCTGCCGCTGGAGGGGGAGACGACCCAGGCGGTTTTCGGCGGCGCGCCCGATCTGGACGCCACCCAGCCCGTTCATCAGGTCCGGCGTGGCGCGCCGCCGGTCTTCCTGGCCACCGGCGCCAGCGACACCGTGGTCCGGCCGCGCAACACCGAGGCGCTGGCCAGCGCCCTGCGCCAAAGCGGCGTGAGGGTCGAGACCCGGGTCTATCCCGACCTCGGCCATGCCGGCGTCCTGCTGGCCCTTTCGCGCCCGCTGCGGGGGCGGGCGCCGGTGCTGGAGGAGATGACCGCCTTCCTGAAGGCCCAGACCCAATCTGGGCCCAGCGCTGCGGTTTCGGTTGCGGCGCCCTAGATCGGCCAGCCCTTGGCCCGTCGGGGCTCGCCTTAGCCTTCCCTTGCGGCAGGTTGTTGCAACGCCGCAATTGAACCGACCGATTGAAATGCGTATATGCCTTTTCCCCATCGGCCTTCGGGCTGGCGGGCCTGTCAGTTCTCGTGAACGCAAGGACGCGCTCCGCCCATGCTGGTCACCCTTATGAAGGCCAAGCTTCACCGCGCGACGGTGACCCAGGCCGACCTGGACTACGAAGGCTCCATCGCCATCGACCGCGACCTGCTGGACGCCTCGGGCATCCTGCCGCACGAGCAGGTGGATGTGCTGAACATCACCACCGGCGCCCGCTTCACCACCTACGCCATCGAGGCCCCCCGGGGGTCTCGGGTGATCGGCGTGAACGGCGCGGCCGCCCGCCTGGTGCAGAAGGGCGACAAGGTCATCGTGGTCACCTACGGCCTGCTGCCGGCCGAGGAGGCCCGAAATTACGCCCCCACGGTCGTCCTGCTGGACGATGGTAACGAGATGAAGCAGGCGGCCTGATGGTTCGCTGGCCCGCCGCGCTGACCCTGTCTGCGGCCGCCCTGCTGATCTTCGCCTGCTCCCCCGCCGGCCCCGAAGGGGTCGACACCTCGGTTCTGGATCGCGAGATCGGCCAGCGGATCGGCGATCCTTCGACCTGCGTGCTGCTGGCCGAGCGGGTGTCGCGCAAGATCGTCTACCGCTATGGCACGAACACGGTCTGCGCCCGGACCTATCCCGGCTGCCAGGACCAGCCAGAGCGGACGGCGGAGGATCTGCTGAAGGGCCTCGATCCCACCGCCGAAGGCGTGGCGATCAGTTGCCCCACCGCCGCCGACGGCTCGCGCAGCGTCGGATGGGCGGCCGGACCCGTGGCCGGCCGGGATTTGGTCTTCGCCGCCGTCATGGAAGGTCAGCGCGCCCTGCCGGGCATGATCATGACCGACCGACTGGCCAGCGCCTTCTCCGCCGCCGGTCTGGAATAGGCCTCCGCCCTCTTTGGGGGAGAGCGAAGGCCCGTTTCCTTAGCGGGTCAGTTCATAGAGACCCGAAATATCCACGCGCACGGTCAGCTCGCCGCCGGAGACCGGGGTGGAGTCCTTCATGCTCTCGCTGCGGGCCATGGCCATGTAGGGCATGGGCGGCTGCGGGGCCGAATAGCTGGTCCCTTCGCTCAGGGTGACCAGGCGACCGACCCGGTGGCCGGTGGCCTGGGCGTACAGCTGGGCCTTGGCCTGCAGGTCGCGGACGGCGGCCTGGCGGGCGGCGTTCTCGGCCTGGCTCCGGTCGTTCAGGCCAAAGCTGATATTGTTGATCTGATTGGCGCCGGCGTTGACCGTGGCGTCCACCGCCGCGCCCAGCCGGTCCAGATCACGCACCTTCACGGTCACCTGGTTGCTCGCCTGATAGCCCCGCAGACGCGGCGGCTGGTTCTCCACATAGTCGTACTGGGCGTTCAGGTTGAGGTTCGAGGTCTGGATGTCGCGACCCTCGATCCCGGCGCGGTTCAGGGCGGCCATCACCCGGCTCATCTGCTGGGCGTTGGCCTGCATGGCCGCCTGGGCGGTGGGCGCTTCGGTCTGCACGCCGAGGCTGATGGTCGCCATGTCAGGCGCGACATCCACCTCGCCGACGGCCGAAAGGTTCAGGGTGGTGGCGCGGAACATGGAGTCGGCCGCCGGCGCAGCAGGCGCCGGGGCGGTCTGGGCGAGGGCGGCAGGCGCCAGGGCCGCGAGGCTCAGGCTCAACACGCCGGCGCGCAACAGGGTCTTCATGGAAATCTCCAGTCCAATTGAAACTTGACCATAGGCCACAGCGGAAAGCGCCGCGACGGCCTTGGCGTTCCACCCTCGCAAGCTGAACCTGAACCGGAGCTTTAAGCCGCGTGCAGCCCATGCTAACCGCAGGCCCTTCGCTGATGGGGCCTGTAGCTCAATGGTTAGAGCCGGCCGCTCATAACGGTCTGGTTGCAGGTTCGAGTCCTGCCGGGCCCACCAGCGGGGTGTTTCGCGAGGTTCATCTTTGATCCAACCGGATGCGGTAAATAGCTGATTAACAGCCGTTTTCCGGGTCTTGTGCGTCAAGGTCGTCCCATCGTGTTTCACCCGCATCCGCATTCGTTGATGGTATGCATGTGGGTTGATACCAGCAGGCTGGCGCGCGATACCAACACCATGCCTCTTTCCGACACCCAACTGCGCGGCCTTAAGCCCGATTCGAAGCCCCGGAAACTCAGTGATTTTGAGGGCTTATTCCTACTCGTGAACCCCAGCGGATCACGCCTATGGCGCTTCAGCTATCGCTTCGGTGGAAAGCAGAAACTCCTGGCGCTCGGGGCCTACCCGACTGTGTCGCTCCGAGAGGCGCGCCGAGCGAAGGATGATGCACGTGAGCTGCTAGCAAAAGGCATGGACCCAGCCCATGAACGTAAAGTCGCGAAAGCCCGGAACAGGATGGCGGCCGCGAACACCTTTGAGGCAGTGGCGAGTGAGTGGTTTGACGCCCGCAAGGACGGGTGGGTGCCCAGCTATTCAGATCGGCTGAAGGCGCGCCTGGATGCCGATTTGATCCCTTATCTGGGGCGTCGGCCCATCGCTGAGATTGAGCCCGTCGAGTTGCTCTCAACAATCCGAAGCATTGAGGGCCGAGGGGCGCCGGAAATGGCTCGTAGGGTGCTGCAGATGGCCAGCGCGATCTTCCGATATGGGGTCGCTTTGGGGGTATGTCCTCGGGATCCCGCCGCCGACCTCCGCGGAGCCTTGAAGAGCGCACCGCCGGCCAAGCGACGCTCCGCCATCCTCCCCAAGGACCTTCCGCAGTTCATGCAAGACCTCACCGTCTACAACGGAGCGGCGCAAACGAAACTCGCCCTCGAACTACTGATCCACACCTTCGTCCGCACGTCCGAGGTTCGCTTCGCGCGCTGGTCGGAGTTCGAAGACCTGGAAGGGGAGGGCGCGCTTTGGAGAGTTCCTGCGGCCCGCATGAAAATGCGTCGTGATCACCTGGTGCCCCTGACGCCGCAGGTGGTCAAAATTCTGGCTGAAATCAGGGAAGCTGCTGGCCGTTCCGAGCTCCTATTCCCGGCCCCGACCCGCAGCGGTGTGATCTCCGAGAATACGATGATCTATGCGATCTATCGCATGGGCTACCATGGTCGAGCGACCGTGCACGGGTTCCGCTCGACGGCATCCACCGTTCTCAATGAACAAGAGTTCAACCGAGACTGGATCGAGCTCCAACTTGCCCACGCCGAGGGTGATATCCGCTCAATCTACAACGCCGCTGAATGGCTCAGCGGACGCCGCACTATGATGCGCTGGTGGTCCGATCACTTGGAGAAGGTTGCGAACTTGGTGACCCGCTCAGAGTAGCCGAACGGGTCTCGGTCAAGCTCATCGTTGATGTCTCAGATGGGCTCCTTGCTGCCGTTCAGAATGTCCGCTGTAGAGCGCGCTGTGGGCGGCCGGCTTCCTGCATCAGTCGTCGAGGGCGCAGGCGGTCTGATCGGCCGCCAGCCGGGCGCCTAGGCACCCACCTCTGCCGGCGGGAAGGCGACATCATGCTGGCCGCCGCGAAACGACAGATAGGTCCCGCGATAGCCGATGAGGGTAAGGACGAAGCGGATGGCCACCTCCCGCATCAGCAGCAGATGGTCCCAGAGATCGACCTGTTCCCGCGAGCCGCGCTCCGGCTCGTAGTAGTAGCCCCGATGGATGATGCTGTTGCGGGCATTGATTGCCGCGCGGATGTCGGCCTCGTCAAAGTCCTGAAGCGGCACGCCCCAAAGCTCGGCCAAGCGCATGACGCGGGCGTGCAAGGGGAGGCGGTTCAGGTCCTGCATCTTTCCAGGAAAGGCCGCGCGCATCGCCTCAAGGGCCGCGGCCTGCTGATCGTCGGCGTCGGGGAACGCCGCCGCCAGCTCCGCCGCCGCAACCTCGCGCAGCCGCTTGGCGAAGGCCTCAAACGGCTTTTTCGGTAGGAACGTCTGGTCGGCGGCGGTGAGGTTAGCGGCGGTCAGATGCTCCAAGGCGGTCATGGCGTTGGTCAGTCGCATCTCCGAATAGGTCACCGGCAACGTCAGCCATTCGACGGCGTAGTTGAGCCCCTTGGCCACGATAGGTGGGGCCGCGTGCGAGGCCAGGGCGGCCTCAAAGACCGGCTGAAGCTGCATCGGATGGAAGACGTGCGCATAGGTGCGCCGCGACCGGGTCTGCGAATAGGCCGTCCGCACCCACTTACCGTCCGCCCAGACGTCGCGGGTCGGGTAGTCGATTTGCCTCGCCATCGCCAAGCTCATGATGGCGCGCAAATGCTGGAACAGCCGCTCGGCCTCGGCGAGCCAAGCGGCGGCGGCGGCGACCGGTGCCTTGGCCATGATGGTCGCCACCCCGCTGACCTGCTCCGGCTTATTCGCAGGATAGTTGCCGGCCAGGCTGACGTCGCCGAGGTCACAGGCGCCGTGCAGCGCTGGGAAGGCTTCGAAACCGCGCAGGTGCCAGCGGACGGCCGGCGGCTTGCCGGCGTCGTCTCTCGCGCGGGTGAAGGTGGCCTTGGTGTAGGCGAACTGCAGCGTGACGTAGTCCGAAGTGTCGGTCGACTTGGTGCCTGTGCCGGTCAGGATGATGCCGTCGGACTCGAACTGGGTGCCGGCGGCTGAAACCGCCGAGACCTTGTAGCTAGCCATCTTGTTCGAGGTCGTGCGCTCGGTGCGGAGGTCCATAGCCTCGCTGGTCATGGGCAGCGGGTAGACGCGAAACCGTAGCTCGCCATCCAAGCCAAATCGAACGCGGAATCGGATCGGCACGACGATATCGTCGCGGGCGATCGTCCCGGTGAAGGTGACGAAGCGGTTGAGGTCTTCGTCGCTGACAGAGCGGCGGGTTCGCTGGGTGGCCACGCCGCATTGTGCCACAACTCGCTGCTTTGGACCGCCCGATTGGGGCGACCCTGGCTCAGGCACGTCTCCTGGCGAGATCGGCCGACACCCGGGATCGTCGACTGGCGCAGCAGGTGGTGGAGTTCTCCGCACGATGCCGCCGCCTGATAGTCAGCGGCTCGCACTGGCGCGTGAGCTTCGGGGTGAACGCGCAGTTTGACCATCAACGAAGTCAGTCCGGCAAGGAGCATCCGGACGGTATCGAGCGTGGCCGTTAGCTCGCCATTCTGCAACTTATACGTATAGTCTTCGGGTACGAGGGCGAGGCGCAATTGGCACCTGAGGCAAAGGCAAGACTTCTCGCGTCAATGCACGCAGGGCGCTTGGTCGTCGTTTGCGGCGCGGGCCTTTCGATGGCTGCGCCGAGCAATCTGCCCCCAGCCTGGCGCGTCGCTGAGGCCAGTTTCGACAAGTATGTGGTCGAGACTGATCCGACCTGCGATGCGACCATGCGGCACGACCTTGAGGCTTTCGCCCAGCACTTCGTCGCCTTGCATACGCTTGAAACAGTCTTCATCGAAAGTCTGGTGCCTTGGCATACGTTCGTCAGGCCTCCAAACGCCGGACATGCGGCGGTGGCGGACTTTCTGATCACGCGCGCTGCGTCTGCTGCCCTCTCGGCCAATTACGACACCCTGATCGAGCGTTGCGGAATCGGGATTGGCTTCGATTTCCAGAACTCGCTGGACGGAGATGAGGCGACAGTTCGATCCCGGACCCAGAGTCCGCTGCTGAAGTTTCACGGCTGTGCGACACGCGATCGACTCGCGACTGTCTGGGCGCCGTCACAACTCGGCGCGCAACCGATCGCGGATCGGATCGCGAAGAGCAAAGCCTGGATGGCTGCTAACTTGCGGCAGAAAGACCTCCTCGTCGTCGGCTTTTGGTCCGACTGGGATTACCTAAACACGGTCTTGGGAACCGTCCTCGACGGCTTGGCACCGCTTTCTGTAACGGTGATCGATCCCACTGATGCAGCGGCTCTGGAAGCCAAGGCGCCGGAGTTGTGGGCGCTTGCCCATGGCCTCGGCGTGGTCTTCACCCACGTTCAGGAATCTGGCGCTGAAGCGCTTGCTGAATTGCGCAAGGCGTTCTCCCAGAACTACATCCGCGGAATGCTGTCGGCAGGCAGAGCTTCGTTCGAGGCCGCAACCGGGACGGTGTGCGATCCTGCTTGGCTTGAACCGCCCGACTTTGAGAATGACGTCCTGTACGGCTGGCGCCGCGACGCCGAAGGTGTTCCGTCAGATCAACCGGCGACGCGTTCCCAACCCAGCCAATGCGAAGTCGTTGGAACGTTCCACCTGCTGTTGCGGCAGGCTGGGGCGACCAGCGGTCCGACAGGCTACGATCTGGGCGGGCGTTCTATCCGCGTCGTCAATGGCGCCGGTGCTATCCTGAGCCAGCTCCAATCGCGGTTTATCGAAGCGCCCGCGACGGCTGCGACCGATATTGTCGTGGCCGCAGGTGCAATTGACCTGCCGCTGCCAGGGAGCGTCGTGAGACCCGGGTATGCCGGCAGTTTCATGCGGCCGGCTCCCGCCGGCTCTTGGTATGATCTTGCCGATGCGCGCGTGGAGCTGGGTATCTGATGGACATCCCGACACAGTCCGAAGTGATCCTTCGCGAGGCTGGCTACGAGACCTGGGCTTGGACCGGCTCATCTCCGCCAGTGACCTGCTTCGAGAGCGCCACACTGGTCGGCTTCGTCCACGTGTTCAGCACCGCGAGAGATTTGCTGGAAAACTGGGAGGCCGCGCAGCAGCGGGTCTTGAGTCGGCACGCGCCGGCGTTGAAGGCCGCGGGCGCCAAGGCGTGGAACGTCTACTCGGTGCTGCTGACATCCGAGCTGTCTCCGAGCTTCCAATGGCGGGTCGAGCGGTTGGAGGAGAATTTCACGCTCACGCGGAAGATTGCCCGCACCGCTATCCAAACCGTCGAGGATCTCGCTAACGCCTTACTGCCGCTAGGACCTATCCGGGCCCAGCCGATCTTAGAGGACGCCGATATCGCAGACCGTCTACGGTCGCGCGCGAAGGACATTCCAGTCGAGGCTCTCAATGCCTTCCTTGGCGACATGAAGCCTGACGACGTGGCCGAGATCTTAGGGAGCCGGCCATGAGGCTAGACTATGTCGAAGTCTGCGGCTTCCGGGGGTTCCGGGACAAGGTCCGAGTTGACTTCGGGGCGGGCTTCACGGTGATCACCGGCCGGAACGGCGTCGGAAAGAGCACGCTTTGCGACGCGGTTGAGTTCGCCATCCTCGGGGAGATCGGGAAGTACGCCGTTGAGTCCGCGGCCAAGGAGACTGTACGCGACTACATCTGGTGGCGAGGCGACACTGAACCCGAGAAGCACTACGTCACCGCCGCCTTTGTGGGCGTCGACGGAAACGCGTTCTCGATCACACGGACCCGCGAGGGCGCCGACAAATCGCCGGAGGAAATCGAAGCGGCCCTCTGTCAGGGGGCGGTGCCGGATGATCCCCTCCGGCAACTTTGCAAGACGTCCGTCATTCGCGACGAGTGGATTGCCGCGCTCAGTCTCGACCTGAGCGAGACGCAGCGCTTCGACCTCGTGAGGGCAGCTTTAGGCTCCATCGAGGGCGCCGACCTCGCAACAAAGGCGAAAGCGGTTGTGGCGATCGCCGAAGCGGCCGCAGAGCGTGTGAACTCGCAGTACGAAGAGGCCCGGTCGGCGCTGTCTGGTGGCCTGGTTCAATTGTCGGAGGCCAACGAGGCGGCAAGCCGCAGCGCCGATGTTTCAGCGGCGATGATCGTTATCGACCGCTTCGTTCCGCCTGCGCAGGGTGATCTCGCTCAGCGCTTGGACATCGCCCACCGTTCGCTGCCGCATCAACGGAGGCGCTTGGAAGGGCTGAACCAAGCGGCGTTCGAAGGGCGCGAGCTGCAGGCGGCGCAACAACTGTTCAGCACGCCCGAGCAAGCTGCGCGTCGCGAGCGTCTGCGGGCCGAGCTGAACGTGGTGTCAGCTGAGTTGGAGCGTCGACAGGCTGAACTTGGGGAAGCCCAGCGGGCATATGATATCGAGGCCGCCGCAAGCGAGATCGCGGCCTCGCTTTCTGCGCTTGTCGAGCACGGAGAGGCCGTAGGTCTACACGACGAGCATTGCCCCCTTTGTGCCGCCGCACGGACGCGCGATGAATTTGAAGCTGGCATCGCTGAAGCACGCGCTCGGATCGACAGGTTGGCCGGTGGCGTCAACGCGGCGCGAGAGCGTCTCGCGGCCGCGCGAGGCGCCGCCGGGGCTGCAGAACAGTCGTTCGCGGCGGCACAAGCCGCCTGGGGCGAAGTTGATCGTGAAGAGCAGGCGCTCCGCGAGCGGGAAGCCGCTCACTTGGCCGTTTTCGGCCAGTACGATTTGAACCCTGCGAACGCGGGCGATCCTGCGGCCCTGGAGGTTGAAGCTACTGTCGAACGCGAGCAACTGATTGCACTTGAGAGGGCTTTGAACGCCATGGAGGCGTCGCGCGCCGTGCGCACGCTCAGCTCAGTCGAAGCCCGCGTGGGGGTGCTTCGGGGTCAGGCCGAAACCACAGCGGATATGCTCGCCAAGGCTCAAAGTGCTGTCACCGCGGCGAAATCGCTGGAAAAGAGTGTCCGGCGATCAGCATCCGAAATCGTCGACGAGCGTCTCGCCCGCATAAGTCCCCTTCTGAACGAAATCTATCAGCGGCTGCGGCCCCACGCGAACTGGCGGAGCATCGACTACAGCATCAGGGGGGACGTGAGGCGCTTCCTCAGCCTCAAGGTCGGCGACGACCTCAATCCCCAATTCGTCTTCAGTAGCGGTCAGCGGCGCGCCGCAGGGCTAGCATTCTTGCTGTCCGTACACATGGCGCGGCCTTGGGCGAAGTGGCAGACGCTCCTGCTGGACGATCCCGTGCAGCATATTGATGACTTCCGCGCTTTGCAGCTCGTCGAAGTGTTGGCGTCGTTCCGCCAAGCCGGACGCCAAGTTGTGGTGGCTGTCGAAGATGAGGCCCTTGCGGACCTTTTGTGTCGGCGCCTGCTGAGTTCACCTGAACAGGGCGGTCGGCGATTCGAAATAGATTACGGAGCGAACGGTGCTGCCGACGTCGTAGATCGCCTTGAAATCCCACCCATGCCCCCTGGCGTCCTGCGCGCCGCTGAGGGAACCCAAGCCACCGCCTAGAAGCCATACGGCCTTTCGGTCAGTCTGCGGTTCTGTGGATCACCTCGATGGCTAACAAGCCGTCGGCGAAGGCGCGAACATGTCAGTGAGCTGGGTTGGGGCGGGTCGTCCCTGGCGCAAGCGCCGCTCTATTGTCGGGCTAAGGACAAGCGAGATAGCGGCCCCCGCTGCGCACCCGCCTACGTCAGCGACTGGTTGAAGGCAGTGTTACCCCGGAAGACGTTCGAACGTCGCAAGCGGAACTCGGGTTTACACCGGGATCCAGACGCAGGCGGCGGTCCGAAGGTCTGGTTTCGAACCGGTGGGTTCGAAGGTCCGCACCTGGCGCATCCTTGCGGTCGCTCTAGTCGCCGAGGGGGCGACCGCAGTGCAGACGTCCTGAACCGCCAAGAGGGGCTCTTAGCAGCCGTCAGAAACGTCCGCCCTCCGCGAGCTAGCCAGGAGCCCTATTTCGACACCCTGTAGGCGACGCTGTAATACGTTCCTAGCTCTTGGACTCGCCGAAGTTCGGGCCTGTGTCGACAGTGGCAGATACGCCGATGTCGTCGTCGAGGCTGTTCCACAAGTCCTGAATGAGGATCCGTTGGCCGCGCGAGTGCATCGTGTAGGGGATGGGGGTGCGCCCTACCGGCTTCGCAGCCTCCTCCTGCACCCGGCGTGCGATCTCGGCGAAGACGGGCACTCCGGGACCGATCTCATGGCGAAGGCGGATCAGCTGCGGCCAAGTGAATACCAGCACGGTCGAGCCCGGGGCGTATCCAAGGCTCCGGAACCGAGCGCTAAACCGGCCAAGCCCCCATAACCGGATCATGACAGGCAGCTTTCCCGAGGGAAGCTTGAGCTTCAGCACCTGGCAGAGGCGTTCAACCCCGTGTTCATCGACCCAGTCTGATACGGCCGCGCCCCAGGCTTCGACCTTGTCCACGAAGTTCTTGGCCTTGCTGCGTTGTACCTTCAGGTTGCTGGAGCCGAAGTCCTGCCATTTGAGCTGGAACAGGACGAGTTCGCCGGTGATGTAGTCTAGGATCGCCGCATCCGCGTCGGTGACCACGCGACCACCGGATCTCAGTTTCGTCTGGGTGGAGACGCACTGGTAGCGATCCCCTCGGAACAACGCGCAGAGGTCATCCGCCATCCAGACTTCGTGATGAGATCGCACCGCATTCAGCAGAGCCGGAGTTGTCGATTCACGGAGCGCGCGGATGTGCTTGAGAGGATTGCGAAAAACGGCGCTGATCGGCATCAGCAGGTATCCGTGGGCAATCTCGATCAGCATGGGGAAGCTGGGCGTGTGCTCCTTGAAGAAGAACGGAGCGTCGCTGGCGCGGACGGTCACGAGATCCACGACGGCCGCCGCGAGTGGCTCCGGCGTGCCGATGATCACAAGTTCCGCGATAAGTTCCGGCCTAGTCTTCCAGATGCAAAGGCTCATGGCGAAGTTGATGTCCGGAAGGATCTTCCGCGCCTCCTCGATATAGACGATGTGCGCGAGGTAACGGCCCAACAGCATATGCACCGTCGTCACCATGTCGGCGCCGGTACACGCCCCTAACTGCGCGTCGGGGTGAATGCCGGCGTCGGTGCGCCATTCGAGCACCGTGTCAGTCAAGAATTTCAGGAAGGCGCTGTTGACGTCGCGGCTGGACGTGTAGCCCACCATCGTTCCCTGCGGCAGCTTCCAAGGGAAAACCTGCTTCGCCATTTCCGCGCGGAGCGCAGGACCGAGGTCCGAGTCCGTCGCCGGCCGGTCGGCGACGAACTTCATCTTCAAATCCAGAACCCGCGCCCGATCGACCTGATCACGGAAGAAGTCGGTCTGGACAGCTTCGGATAGAGATAGCTCGATGTCGTCACCCGACACGCGCCCCTCCACCATGCCGTGACGGATGCGCTCGGCGGTATCCGTCAGCATCACGTAGCGGCCGCACGCGTGCATGAGGTTGAGCACGATATGACGTGTTTCCTCGGTGCTCGCGGCTGCTGGGATGCCGCTGAAGCGCCCGACCCGCGGCAGGAGCAGGCTAAGCAGGACGTTCCAACCCCGCTCGATGAGGTCGAAATCGGCCAACGGCATGTACTCGCCTGGTGGCCGACCCAGATTTTGCATGACCTGCACAAGGTCGAGCGCTCGACATGCTTCGATCAACAAGGCCCCGCATGACCAGTCGGGGTGCTGGCCAACAAACGTGACTACGTCCGCCAACTCAGCCTCGCCCAGAGCCTGAAGCCGGGCTGCGATCTGCTCTTGCGCACCCTCCATCTACTTCGAAGTCCCGGCGAACTGGGCTAGGGCGTCGTGCTGCTTCATGAGTCCTCGTCGCCTTCACCCTCCTTCGGCACCGACATCGCCCCGCCGGTGGCCTCGAAGCGTCGCGCCGCCAGCCATTGCAATCGCTTGGCCTGGGTGAGCATCACGCGGCGAAGCCCGCCCTTCACCTGCCGCTCGGAGATCACCTGGGCCAGTCGGGAGATGATCAGCGCGCGTCGCGCGATCCGAAAATCCGGGTGCCCGCGTAGCTCCAGAACCCTCTCAGAGACGATGCGGCCGCGGAAGGAAGGTGGCGCCTCGACGAGGAGGTCGTCCGGCGGCGGATCCTTTTCGTTGAGGATCGCCTTGAACTGGGATTCCGCGACGGCCTTAGCCGTGATCAATCGCTCAAGCGCATCGAGATGCGCGCGGGCCGGTGGCGCAAGTTCCTTGTCCTTGGGGTTGACCGTCTGGAACTGCGGCAGCGGCCAGACCTCAATCTCGAAGACCTCGAACGGATCAAGGACGGACATGGCGACGGCATCGGTGCGCTGGTTCGTCAGGTGGCGACGAATGCGCGTGCGGAGCTGCTCGTTGGTCTGGCCGACGTAGATCGGTTCGCCGTCGTAGTCGAAGAAGGCGTAGACGCCCCACCTGTAGTGACCGACCAGGGGCTTTGCCCCCGACGGATCGTGGTCAAAGGGCGTATCGAGGAACTTAGTCAGGCAGGCCCGCAGATCGTCGGTCTCGAACGGTGGCCGCTTGATGAAGTCGGGATTGGTCCCGAAGAGGGCGGGGCCCGCGTCAGACACGACGGATCGCCGTCATTTCCGACGCGTGTTGGATCAAGCCCGCCCTGCGGATCGTCGTGCGCCGGAAAAGCTCATCGCCCTGTCCGCTGAGTTCGAAGTCGACATAGTTGATCTCGTCATCCGTGCCGCCGAAGGCGTGGTGAAAGGCCGACAACAGCTCCACGCCATTGAGACTTTGGGCTTGGGCGTACGGGTGGTTGATCGACGGGATTTCCCCGGGAAGTACGTAGACGCACGGCGGCGGCGTCGTGAACGGCCCAAGCACAGTGGTCCGGTTCGAAGGGGCTAGAGTGGCCAACTTCGGGCAGGGCCGGCCCACGGTCCCGCAGATCATGTCCCAGATCACCACGCCATCGACGCGCTGATTGCGACTGATCATCTCGGCGCTCAGGCGGGTGTGGATTCCCGACCAGGCGTTTCTGCGAGGGTCCGCGCCACTGTTTGTGCAGAGGCTCCAGGTGACGAACTCGTCGGCCTCGGGCGGGCGCTCGAAAATGTTGGTGTTGGCCCCATCCAAACAGCCTTTCTGGTCGATCACCGCCGTCCGGCCGCTGTTGAGGCGCACATAAT
>Ga0207884_1000730_pt1 | contig 16614 bp, 20 predicted proteins | sample MalvirmetaMSP144_FD_184236 | JGI IMG/M metagenome (GOLD analysis project Ga0207884, IMG submission 184236) | Marine viral communities from the Deep Pacific Ocean - MSP-144 (SPAdes) | ecosystem: Environmental > Aquatic > Marine > Oceanic | place: Pacific Ocean | collected 2011-07-08 | reverse complement strand
ATGTCAACAACCCGGCAGTCATTCGAAAAAATGCTCAGGTGGTATCGATCAACAGTGCGATTCAGATCGACCTGTCCGGTCAGGTCTGTGCGGATTCCATTGGCGGAAAGGTTTATTCGGGTTTTGGTGGGCAGGTGGATTTTGTCACTGGTTCCCAGCTTTCAGAGGGCGGTCGCTCTATCATTGCGATGCCATCCACGGCTCTCTCTGGCAGTCAATCGCGCATTGTCAGCCACCTCTCGGGCGGCGCCGGTGTGGTGACGTCGCGTGCCCAGGTGGATTTCATCGTGACCGAGTATGGTGTTGCACACCTGCATGGTCGCAGTCTTCGTGAGCGGGCCGAGCGATTGATTGCCATTGCACATCCGGATTTCCGGGAGGACCTGGCAAAATCTGTCAATTTCTAGTCACCGGCTTCGGGTGCAGCAGAAAACCAGATATCGCCATACCAGGCCCGTGCACTGAGACCGGTGTTGTCGGTATCGGTCATCAGGGCGACGGCCGCGATCTCCCCGGGATCTTCACCGAACAGACGTCGATAATCGGCCAGTACATCCCGTTGTTCCTGTACCCATTGATCCTGCAACCCGCGACTACCCCGGACGGCGATCATTCGGGCATTTGAGGTAAAGGCATTGGGCCACTCACTGCCTGCGGGCTGATTGCTCGACCAGACATAATTGATCGCACGGGTGCGCCAGAACCTCAGCCCGCCGGAAAATACCACATACAGCCGCGCCGGATAATCATCGCCGGCCTTGTGGCGCTCATTGTTGCCAGTCAGCAGGTCGTTGACTTTCCAGGACCAGTTCAGCAGCGGCGTCTGTTTCAGATCAATTGCTATTTCCCGGTAAAGGCCCGAGGCGCTGGCGCGACTGTCAGCCCGCAGCACCTGTCGACCGTCATCGGGAACCAGCGCATAATCGGTTTTTCCGGTAAACACTTTGGTGTTCCACTGATCGAGCTGACCTTCGGAAAAGTTGCCGACATCGATTCGGTCAACCTCGGCGAGTGCTATCCCCGAACAGGGCAACAGTGCAGTGATGAGCGAGATTTTCAGCCATACCGCCATTGCTCGACAGGTTGTTGGTGATGAAAGAGATGGGAGCATAGGAATATCCGAACAAGGAGGGTAGCCTGGTCAGCTGTCCAATAAGGCAACAGGTTAGTGTGGATTGCGGGGCCGGGCAACTCGTCAGGCGCATCGAAATCTGTAGGGCGGGAGCAAACGGTTTGATGATTGCTTCGTCAAAACAGGTAGCTTCGTATTTATGCAGCAATTACCAGGTGAACTCACGACCATGGAGCGCCGCAGGCTTAAATACCTCGGGTTGGCATTGCTGCTGGCATTGTCACTGGGGATTGCACTCGCCCTGTACCTTGCTTCCGCAGTGGGTGCCGTGATTGCACTGGTGGTCGGTTACCTTATCTGGAGATTATTTATTCTGTTGATTGATCGGCAGCTGGCATTGACCTGCAGTATTTGTCGGCGGCGGGGATTGGCCGAAATACCGGGGTTGCCCTGCCGACTGCCGGAATACCAATGCAGTGCATGCGGGGCACGCTTCAAGCAGGGCCATCCCATATCGGCGGTGCAAACCGATAAAACCGACTGAACAGCGACTTGCCAAGCCAGTTTGCAGCGTGGCGGAGATGAAACACCTAATGCCGGGTAGGGCTGATCAACTTGACGACCTGGCGGTCCGGTTCGCGAAACTCTCCGGCTGCCTCCAGCGCTGAGAGATAATCCTGCCAGTAACTCTGGTAGTTGATGGCAAGGTCGCGCAGATAGTCCCAGGTGAAAATACCGCTGTCGTGACCATCACTGAAGGTCACCTGCAGGGCATAGTTTCCCGAAGGGGCCACATGGGTGATACGGACACCATGTTTTCCCGACTGAAGTATTCCCTGTCCCTTGCCGTGTCCGCGAACTTCCGCGCTGGGGGAGTGGACCCGCAAATACTCTCCGGTCAGTGTGAACCGGCTGCCATCAGCATACTCGAGCAGCAGGCTGCCTTCCTCAAGGTTCAGTTTGATTTTTTCTGGTGTCATCGCGGCCACGCTGCCGGTGTTATCCGGCCCCTGTTATCCGGCATCTACAGAATGAATCGGGACAAATCTTCATCCCGGGAAATTTCATTCAGGTATTTATCGACATAGGCACTGTCAATATCGATGGGCTCGCTTTTTTCGCCGAGGTCAGAGGCTTCGAACGACATTTCCTCCAGCAGACGCTCCATGATGGTATGCAGGCGTCGGGCACCGATATTCTCCGTCCGCTCATTGACATCAAAGGCAATTTCCGCAATACGCTTTACGCCATCGGCGGTAAAGCGGATGCGGAGCTGTTCGGTCGCCAGCAGCTCCCGGTATTGCTCGGTCAGAGACGCGCTGGGCTCGGTTAGGATTCGTTCAAAGTCACCACTGGTGAGGGACTCAAGTTCTACCCTGATGGGCAACCTGCCCTGCAGCTCCGGAATCAGATCCGAGGGTTTTGAGAAGTGGAAGGCGCCGGAAGCGATAAACAGGATATGGTCGGTTTTGATCATGCCGTATTTGGTGGAGACCGTGCAGCCCTCAATCAACGGTAGTAAATCCCGCTGCACACCTTCCCGGGAAATGTCGGTACCGGAGGTTTCGCCGCGCTTGGCCACCTTGTCAATTTCATCGATGAAAACAATGCCGTTCTGCTCTGCAACAGTTACCGCGCGAACTTTCAGTTCGTCATCATTGACCAGTTTTACTGCTTCGTCCTCGGTGAGTTTTTTCATGGCCTGTGCCACGGTCATTTTTTGCCGACTGGTTTTGTTTTTCCCCAGGTTGGAAAACATGCTTTGCAGCTGGTTGGTCATCTCTTCCATGCCGGGCGGCGCCATGATTTCAACGCCCACCGGCGACGCATTGACTTCGATTTCGATTTCCCGGTCATCCAGCTCGCCCTGGCGGAGCTTTTTGCGGAATACCTGCCGGGTACCTGACTCCGTTTCCGTCTGTTCCTTGTCCCGGGCAGGGGGCAACAGGACATCCAGGATACGCTCTTCGGCAGCGTCCATGGCGCGATGCTGGACCTTTTGCATTTCCTGTTCACGCAGCTGCTTCACCGACGTCTCCACCAGATCGCGAATAATCGATTCCACATCCTTGCCCACATAGCCCACCTCGGTGAACTTGGTGGCTTCCACCTTGACAAAAGGCGCGTCTGCCAGCCGGGCCAGTCGACGGGCAATTTCAGTTTTACCCACCCCGGTGGGGCCGATCATCAGAATGTTCTTCGGTGTTACTTCATTGCGCAACTCCTCTCTGAGTTGCATGCGACGCCAGCGGTTGCGCAGGGCAATGGCTACAGCGCGCTTGGCTGCATCCTGCCCTATGATATGGCTGTCGAGTTCATGGACGATTTCACGAGGGGTCATATTGGACATGTCTTGGTCTCTTGTTTCCGGTTGCCGTCAAACCCTCGGGCTGTAGCGGCAAATAATGGAGCCCAACCGGGCAGTGTGACAGTGGTAACAGGGCTTCGCTCTGCCAACACCCGGTTGATCAGTAATCGAGTTGTTCAATCGTGCGGTTGTGATTGGTATAGATACAGATATCGCCGGCGATGGCGAGTCCCTTCTCGACGATATCTCTGGCACTCAGCTCGGTGTTGTCGAGCAGGGCGCGCGCCGCAGACTGGGCGAAAGGGCCACCTGAGCCAATGGCAATCAGATCTTCTTCGGGCTGGATCACATCGCCGTTGCCGGTAATGATCAGCGAGGCTTCTTTGTCGGCTACCGCCAGCAAGGCTTCCAGTTTCCGGAGGATACGGTCCGAGCGCCAGTCTTTGGCCAACTCCACGGCGGCGCGGGTCAGGTTGCCGCTGTGCTGTTCCAGTTTGGCCTCGAATCGTTCGAAAAGTGTGAAGGCGTCGGCTGTGCCGCCGGCAAACCCGGCAATAATCTGATCTTTGTAAAGGCGGCGCACTTTGCGCGCGTTGCCTTTCATAACCGTATTGCCAAGGGTGACCTGGCCGTCTCCGCCGATGACAACGGTGCCATTGCGGCGCACGGAGAGAATGGTGGTACCGCGATATTGTTCCAAAAGATTCTCCTGTGGATTATTCATCCATCCAAAATAATTTTATACAGGGGCCTAGGTGGGGCCAAAATGCAGAAATTCAACAGTGACAGTTACCCGATGTCATCCGTTGCCGGGTCTTCCCTGAGGTACAGTGCCCCGTTCTCGATGTGACAGGGCACCATGTCCAGGTATTGGCCGGCACAGGGCCCGGCGATGCATTGACCGCTGTCCATCTCAAATAAGGCGCCGTGCGTACTGCACTGAATGTATTGCCGGTCATAATCCAGAAAACGATCCGGCATCAAGTTCAAGGGTGCGCCCGTATGGGGGCAGTGGTTGCGATAAGCAAACAGTGCCTGTCCTCGCCTCACCACAAAACAGCTTGCCCCAGCGATCTTCAGTTCCCTGCTGCCCGGATTCGGTAGCTCTGCCAGATGGCAGAGCGGTTGTGCGGACATCAGCCACCCCGGCGCAGTGTTTCAATGCGCTCGCTGAGGGGAGGGTGTGTCATGAACAGGCGCGAAGCATGTTCTTTCCAGCCACTGGAAATACCGAAAGCTGTAAGGGTATCCGGCATCTGGTTGGGCACGTGAGCCTGGGTTTCTTCCTGAAGTCGTTGCAGGGCCGAAATCATTGCCCCGCGACTGGCCAGGTGTGCGCCACTGGCGTCGGCGCGGAATTCCCGCCAGCGGGAAAACCACATCACAATCATTGACGCAAAAATGCCCAATACCACCTGCAGCACCATGACGATCATGAAGTAACCGATGCCGTGGCCACTGTTGTTTTTGAATACGGCCCTGTCGATAATCGAGCCGAGAATCCGGGCAAAAAACATCACAAAGGTATTCAGAACCCCTTGCACCAGTGACAGGGTTACCATGTCGCCATTGGCCACATGGCCAATTTCATGGGCCAGCACAGCGCGGACTTCCTCGCGATCAAAACGCTGCATCAACCCTGCGCTGACTGCAACCAGGGCATCGTTCCTGTTCCAGCCTGTGGCGAAGGCATTTGATTGCTGGGCCGGAAAAATGCCGACTTCGGGCATGCCGATGCCCGCTTTTTTTGCCAGATCGGCAACCGTTTCTTTCAGCCAGCGCTCCTCGGGGGTGCGCGGCTGGTCGATCAGTTGCACGCCGGTGGACCGCTTCGCCATCCACTTTGAGATAAGCAGCGAGATGAATGAGCCGGCAAAACCGAATATCCCGCACATGATCAGCAATCCGGTGAGGTTCCCCTGAACCCCTTGGGCGGCAAGGTATTGCTCCAGTCCAAGTACTTTGAAAATGATGCTGAACAGCACCAGAATGGCAATGTTGGTGCCCAGAAAAAGCCCGATTCTTAACACGTGATCTCTCCTAGTGATGATGTCCGCCAGTATGGTGTCAACAACTGGCATCCCTGTAAGATGCGACTGGTTTCAAAAAATTCAACTGCCGGATTGATGAATATCCCCGGGTGTCTTGTTGGAAGGCCTGTCATAAACTGTCAATGGTTGCTGTGGTAAAAAACAGTGGGAGACTATAGCAAAGATGACCGGTCGGCTCTCCAGAAGATTGATGGCTTCCTGTTCGGGACTGCAGTCACCCGGTAGCAATCCGATGTACTATGTGGGCAGGTTCCACTCTGAGTTCGCCAAAACGAGGTCTGCCATGGCAGCAATGAAACCGCTGATAATAATGCTGATGGCACTGAATGTGCTGTCCGGGTGCGCTCTATTGTCGTCGGGGCAGCCGCCGCCAGAAGTTCAGCTCAGCAATGTGGAACCTGCCGGACGACAGGGCCTTGAGCAGAGTTTTATGATCAGTTTGCGAATCCTCAACCACAGCAGTACACCACTGAATATTTCCGGATTATCCTATAGCCTCAATTTGGAAGGACACAAGCTGATCAGCGGGGTAGCCGGGGGGCTTCAGCCCATTCCTCCGCACAGCCAGGTCGCCATTAAAGTCCCAGCCTCCACCAATCTGATCAGTGGTCTGAAAATCATTGGTGCCTTTATGGAAAAGAACAAGCAATCGGTGGATTTTGAACTGGAGACCCGGATCAGCATGGGCTGGTGGCGCATGCCCGTTACTGTGGTCGAATCGGGTTCGCTCGACTTGAGCCAATAATCCCCCGGTTGCCTCGGATCAAACGAACGTGATACTCCAGCGAATAGGTGAATGGTTAGCAAGCAAGCTGGCCGAGCCCAGATATCGCAGTACGATGCCAACCCGTACGGACTTGCTGGCGGCGACACTTCGTCCCGGTGACGTATTGCTCGTGGAGGGGCTGAGTCGTTTCAGTATCGCCATCAAGTATCTCACCCAGTCTACCTGGTCTCATTCCGCACTCTATATCGGTTCCTGGCAGGGACAGACGGGAATGCTGGTGGAGGTGGATGTGCGTGAAGGGGTCAGGCTGGTTCCGCTGAGTCATTTTTTTGGCCTTCAGGCACGTATCTGTCGGCCGGTGAAACTGGATGAAAGCGAGATAACCGAGTTGATCGGCTATGCGACTGACAGGCTTGGCTATCATTACGACCTGAAAAATATTCTGGACCTGATGAGGTATCTGATTCCGACACCCCCCGTGCCGAATCGATGGCGGCGGCGGATGCTGTCGCTGGGCAGTGGTGATCCCACCCGAGCCATCTGCTCGTCCCTGATTGCTCAGGCATTCCAGTCAATACGCTATCCGATTTTGCCTAAAGTAACCCTGGAAAAGGCCCTCGATCCCGATATGCAGGAAATCTATCAGGAAATTCTTCATATCCGGCACCACAGTCTTTTTGTGCCGAGGGACTTTGATCTGTCGCCCTATTTTGAAGTGATCAAACCGACCCTGGCAGCCGGTTTTGATCCTCATCTGGTAACCTGGGGTGAACCGTCCGTTGAGCAGGAGGTGCAGCCGCAGCAGGCATCCCGGCATATATCGGCGGATTAACAGGTAGCCAATCAACCCGCATTATCCAACAGACGAACCTCTCTCTGTGGGAAAGGTATGCTGATGTTGGCGTCATTGAGTGCCTGAAAAATCGCCCCGTTCACCCGGAACCGCGTTTCGTGAAAATGTTCTGTAGGCACCCAGAAACGCACCATGAAGTTAATCCCGCTATCACCAAAATTGTCGATGCCGATCAAAGGGTTCCGGGCCTCTGCGGCGCCCTGTTCTGCCAATACTGATTGCAGTACCCTGACCACGGTCTCCGGGTCAGAGTCGTAACTGACGCCCACCGTAGTTTCTGCCAGTTTGTTGGCAGCAGAGTTGTGCAGAATCTCGCCGACGATATGCCGGTTGGGAATGGTGATGCGCACATTGTCCTCATCCTTCAGGACGGTATAAGCGAGATGAACCTCGTCCACCAGTCCGGTTTCCCCCTTTACTGTGATGGTATCGCCCACGACGAATGGACGGGTAATGATAATATTCAGTCCCGCACCATAGTTGGAGAGCAGCCCCTGAACGGCCAGGCCGGCCCCCAGTGAAATGGCACCGATGGCGGCCACGAAAGGTGTCACACTGATACCGATTTTGCCGAGGGCAATAATGGCCACACCCACGAGAATGACAATTTTGACAAAGCTGGCGATAAAGCGGCTCAGGGTGATATCGAGGGATTTTTTCTCACACAGTCTAAGTGTTGCGGCCGATACTTTGGATGCCACAAACATGCCGATCAGGAAAACGATCAGTGCGCCAACCAACTGGAAGCTGTAGTTGACAAAAAATTGCACGATACTGTTGTAGATTGCCTCGACTTGCTGAATTTCTTCCTGCATGGGTGGTCACTCCTGCTGTGTTTTGGGCGAAGCATAGCAAAATACTATTCGGCATATTAAGGTGTTATTTTTCCGACAGGCTGTATTCCCGGTAAAACCTACATGGCAAGTATTAACAATCGAATGCTAATGGGCTGTGATGGGCAGCTCCTGTGCAAACTGGATGGCAGTGTGTTGTTGCACGGTGACGTCATCAGGCCATTTCAGGCGATGTGTGATGCGGCTGCAGGTGAGGGCCTACAGATTACCGTGGCCAGTGGCCATCGCTCTTTCGCGCGGCAACTGGCCATCTGGAACAGCAAGGCTCGGGGTTTGCGCCCGGTGCTGGATGATACTGGCTCCCCGATTGATCTCGAATCGCTCAGTGACTGCGACAAGGTAATGGCGATCTTGCGCTGGTCCGCACTGCCGGGGTGTTCCCGGCATCACTGGGGAACCGATATGGATGTCTGGGACGCAGCGGCTGTGCCTGGCGACTACAGGTTGCAGCTTGTCCCGGAGGAGTATGCCGGGTCAGGGCCGTTTTGCAGATTGTCCGAATGGTTGCAGGAACATGCCGCCGGTTTTGGTTTTATCAGACCCTATGCCATTGATCGTGGTGGCGTGGCCCCAGAGCCATGGCACCTGAGTTATCTGCCGGTAGCACGGCTGTTTGAGGAGAAACTGGATAGAGTATTTCTGCGCGAAATTCTGGATAATGACCAGTTGGAATTGCGAGATGCTGTTCTGTCGAATCTCGATACAATCATGGCAAGGTTCATTTTTCCCGCAATAACTTTACCGCAATAACTTTACCGCAATTAAAGAGACACTGATGGTCGATCTGCCACAAACAACCCCCGCCGACGACGCGCTCTGGCAATCAATTCGCCAGGAAGTTGTTGAGCGGGCCAGGCTGGAGCCGGTTCTGGCGAGCTTTTTCCATGCCGCTGTCCTGAGCCATAAATCGCTGGAGGATGCGCTCGCCTACAACCTGGCTGAACAACTCGGTAATAGTATTTTATCCCCGCTGGCCATTTATCAGGTGCTGCTGGACGCAATGCAGAGTGACAGCTCAATTTGTGAGCGGATGAGATGCGACCTGACGGCCCATATGGAACGTGATCCGGCCTGCGGCCAGTATTGTCTGCCCCTGCTTTACTTCAAGGGGTTTCATGCCCTGCAGGTGTATCGTGTAGCGAACTGGCTCTGGCGGCACCAGCGGCGCTCCCTGGCCCTGTTTTTACAAAGCCGGGCCTCGGAAATATTTGCGGTGGATATTCACCCCGCAGCCGAGATCGGCGGCGGAATCATGCTCGATCATGCCACGGGTCTGGTGATCGGTGAAACGGCGGTGATCGGTGAAAATGTTTCCCTCTTGCATTCTGTCACCTTGGGTGGCACTGGCGCTCAGGCAGGTGATCGCCATCCAAAAATACGTTGCGGTGTGCTGATTGCTGCCGGTGCCAAAGTACTTGGCAATATCGAGGTGGGTGAAGGCGCCAAGATCGGTGCCGGAAGCCTGGTTCTCGATTCAGTGTTACCGCATACCACAGTGGTGGGTGTCCCAGCCAGAGTGGTGGGGGTTCCCGGCGAGGCCGAGCCCTCCCGTACCATGGACCAACGTATCAACCTGGGTTGTGGCTGATGGAACGTATTTATGGCTTGATAAAACGTCGCGCTTTTTATGCCGCCATTAACTCCTGGCGTGGTTTGCTGGCCTGTTTTAAATACGAGGAAGCCTTCAGGATTGAAGTGGCGGCTACCTGCCTGCTTTTTCCTCTGGCATTTTTAATAGCTGAAACCCCGGTCGAGCTGGTTCTTCTGCTGGGTTCCGTTTTATTGTTGCTGATCGTGGAGCTGCTCAATTCCGCTGTGGAGGCTGCCATTGACCGTATCGGTGAAGAGCGCCATGATTTATCTGGCAGGGCCAAGGATCTCGGTTCTGCGGCGGTGCTGTTGACGATGTTGTTGGTATTGATTACCTGGGTTGCTATCGCCGTTCAATGAATAGGCGTCGTTTGACTGAACATCAGGATTGATTGCTATCCGTAACGGATAAGGGGAACGGGTGATGAGCGATAGACGTTTTGAAGTGATTTTTCGCGGAGACGTGGTGCCCGGGCAGTCCCTGATGGACGTGAAGCGACGCCTGGCCGAATTATTCGGCGCACCGGCCGCCAAGGTTGAACAGATGTTTTCCGGCAGACCGGTGGTCATCAAACGTGATCTCGATGAAGAGGCGGCAGCGCGTTACAGGGTTGCCCTGAAAGATGCCGGTGCGTTAGTGGAGCTTCGCCCCGTTGATCCCGACAGCCAGATAGGGAAGGATACCAACCGCGCAGATCAAACAGTACCACCGGCTGCCAACCTAGCTCGGGGTGCTGATGGCCCATCGGGTCAGAAGACAGTAGCGCCACAATCCGGTCCGGAACATTCGAAGGCAGCAGAGACCATCGGTGTAGCCCCGGTGGGAGCGGACGTTCTGCCTCCTGAATATCGCCGTGACTTTACGCCCAGAGAGGTGGATACGTCCTATATAACGGTGGATGAACCCGGCGCCGATGTGCTGAAAGCAGATGAGAAGTCCCCATCCATCGAACGGGATGTGGATACCTCCCATCTCTCTGTGAAAGATCCCGAATAGCCAGCTCCCGCTGAGACTCTTCTGTCCGTCGGTATTGAAGGTGGTGTTCAGGGCTGCTGCCAGGCGAGGGTAACGAGCGCATTGGATGCCAGTCCCGGTCAACTGGCCCGGGAGCGTTTCATGATTTAGTCTGTCGGCGATACTGAGGTAACCTGGCCTTTACCGGCGCTATAATGCACTTTGTTCATGGCAGGAAAGGAATACAGTGTGACTGACGACGATAACGGTATTTTTCGCCAACAGATGAAGGATGTTGAACCGCTTAAAAAGCCGGCGGAGCGCGTTCGTCTGAAGCCACCCGTTGTGATGACCCCCGGCCTGGAATCCCGCCGGCGGGCTGCCGAGGCGTTGATCGCCAGTGATGTCGATGGCCTGTCGTCAGAAGCGTATATTCCGCCAGTGAAACCGAGGGATGTGTTGTCGTTCAAGCGCAGTGGCGTTCAGCACGGTGTCTTCAAAAATCTGCGGATGGGCAACTATCTTGTCGATTCGCGGCTCGATCTGCACCGCCTGACGGTTGAACAGGCGCGACAGCAGGTCTACCTCTTTATTCAGGATTGTCTGAAACACGACATACGCTGTGCATTGATCACGCACGGGAGAGGGGAGAACCGGGAAAAACCCGCACTGCTTAAAAGCTGCACCAACCATTGGTTGCAGCAGATGGATGAGGTGTTGGCTTTTCACAGTGCCCAGCCACAGCACGGGGGCACGGGTGCTACCTATGTCATGTTGCGCAAAAGCGCTGAGAAACGCGTTGAAAATCTGGAGCGGCACCACAAGGGGATCAAGTCGCGACTGTAGTTTGTCGCTCTGGTTCCTGAGTTCAAGGTGCCCGATGGGTTTGGTTAAAGGCTATTGTTTGCGCTTTAACAGCAGTGAATCAATCCCGTTTCCCGACAGGCTGTCCCTCGCACTCGCCAATTCCGCACGGTTGGTAAATGGCCCAACCAGAACCCGGTGCCAGGTTTCTCCCGGGCGGGGCGTGACCATCTCGATACTGGCGCTAAGGTTCAGAAGCAACAACCTGGCCCTCAGGCTGTCGGCATCCCGGTTACTCTTGAACGACCCCACCTGAAGCAGAAACACCTCTTTTACTGTGGGTGTTGCCGGTGTACTGGTGGACTGATCTGGCGGCGCTTCTTCTGTCTGGGGTACTGATGAATCCGGGACGATCACTTCGGTTTCCCGCAACAGTGTATAGAAATCAAAACGGGGTTTGACGCCGGACTCTTCCTCGACCGGTTTGACGGTGGGCTGTTCGGTGAGAGCCGGGTCTGGTTCTGGTCCCTGGAGAAGGAAGGTTGCCACTATACCCACCAAGATGCCGGCCAACAGCCACAGCCATCCCGGAAGAGACTGTCGGGATGGCGTTTTTCTGCGAACATTGCCGCTGCTGCGACGGCTTGTTTTTCTCGCGTAATCCCTGGTCATTTGTTTATCTATACTCCGCTGAAGGGCGCCATTGTAGGGGTAACCTGCCGAGCCTTCCAGACTCTAATTAGCTCATATCCTGTGGATCAACGTCCACCGACCAGCGGATTTTCCCCGCCAGTGGCGACTGCTCCAGAATCGGGCAGAGGGTTGCCAGTAGGTGTTGGAGTGCGGGTCGCTCTGTGGCGCAGATGGTCAATTGATGGCGAAAACGCCCACCTCTCCGTTCCATGGGGGCAGGTAACGGGCCGAGGTAGCTGATGTTGCCTGCCGGTGGCAGTAGCATTTCTGCCTGTTGGCGGGCGAAACTGAGAAAATTCACCGCCAGTTGGCCATTTTCAGCTTCGGCGCGCAGCAACGTCAGGTAGCTGAACGGTGGCAGGTTGGCCAGTTTCCGTTCGGTCATCAACAGATCAGAAAAAGTGGCGTAGTCCTGTTGGGTCAGGGTAGTGATCAGTGGGTGATCACAATGATGGCTTTGCAAAATGACCGTGCCGGGTTTATCGCCCCTGCCCGCCCGTCCAGCCACCTGAGTAATCAATTGTCCCATCCTCTCCGGTGCCCGGAAATCCGGGCTGAACAGGCCGGCATCGGCATCCAGAATGGCCACCAGCGTGACGTTGGGAAAATGGTGCCCCTTTGCCAGAAGCTGGGTGCCGAGCAGAATGCAGGGCTCTCCCTGATGCACCCGGTCGACCATGTTCTGCATGGCCTGCTTGCGTCGGGTGCTGTCCCTGTCCACCCGAATAACCGGAAAGTCCGGAAACAGCGCTTCGAGGGTTTCTTCGCTGCGCTCGGTGCCCTGACCGAGGCACTGCAAATGAATGCTGTGACAAACCGGGCAGCGGGGTGGCACCGGTTGCCTGAATTCGCAGTGATGGCAAACCAGCCGTTGAACCTGACGATGTACCGTCAGTCGCGCTTCACAGTGCTGGCAGTTCGCTATCCAGCCACATTCATGGCAGGTCAAAGTCGGTGCAAACCCGCGGCGATTCAGGAAAACCAGCACCTGATTGCCATCATCGAGGTGGGACTGAATGGCATCGATCAGCTCCCTGGAATAGCCTCCGGACAGGTTTGCCTTTCGGATGTCGACCGGCTGCCAGCGGGGTTGCCGGGCGATGCCCGGGCGGCAGGACAGGATCAGTCGGGTGTAGCGTTGCTGTTCGCAGTTATACCGTGTTTCGAGGGACGGGGTGGCCGAGCCCAGAATCAGGGGAATGGACTCCATTCGCGCCCGCACCACGGCGAGGTCTCGCGCCGAGTAGCGAAACCCCTCCTGCTGCTTGAATGAACCGTCGTGTTCCTCATCCACAATCAGAATGCCCGGTGACTCCAGCGGTGTGAAAATGGCGGAACGTGTACCCAGTACAATCGGGGCGGCACCGGTGCGCGCAGCGTCCCATGCCAGTATGCGCTCCCGGTCGGTGAGGCCGGAGTGAAGCACTGCCACCGGGCAGTTGAAACGGGCTTTAAAGCGCTCCAGCGTCTGTGGCGTCAAGCTGATTTCCGGAATTAGTACCAGCGCCTGTCTTCCGTACCGAATGATTTTTTCAATGGCCTGTAAATAAATTTCGGTTTTGCCACTGCCGGTTTGACCATCCAGTAAGTAGGCGTGGAAGCCATGCAGCTCAATGCTGTCCATCGCCTGTTGCTGTTCAGGATAAAGGGGCAGGGGGGATTCCGAGAGCAGTCTGTCCGGATCGAACAACGGGGTGTTCAGCCGGAGTTCCAACGATTCGATCAGGCCTTTGTTTTCCAGCTGTCGAAGTGCGGCAATGCTGATGCCCTGTCGCTGAAAATCGTCTTTTGAGGCGGAGGGTTGCAGCTGCAGTAAATTCAGTGCCTGTTGTTGTCGGGGGGCACGCGCCAGGGCAGTGTCTGGCAGCCCCTTGCCGGCTAGTGTCAATTGCCAATGGACTTCGCTTTGCCGGGGTATCGCATCCCCCTTGCGGAGCGTTGCCGGCAGCGCTGTACTGAGTGCGTCGCCCGGTGGGTGCTGGTAGTAACCAGCGGCCCAGACACAGAGCTCCAGCAGGGTTTCGGGCAGCAACGGTTCATCATCCACCAGTTCGGTAACGGGTTTCAACCGTGTGGCGGGATGTTCGCTGGATGCCGCAATTTCGATGACAACCCCGATGACCTGACGGCGGCCAAAAGGCACCTTGACGCGGCAGCCGGGCCGGGGTGTCCGGGTACTGTTTTCTGAAGGCAGGTAGTCGAACAGCCGCCGCAGGGGAGAGGGGACAGCAACACGAATAATGATGGATTCTGTCATTGATGTGTTTTTTTGTTAAAACCTTGAATGGGCATCGTTTTCTGGTAGTATTCGCGCTCCGTTTAAAGGCGGCATATGGTGCCCGACAATTGAAAGGCATCCCGAGGGATTAAACGCGACCTGTTATCAGCAAACCGAGGCGAGGCATCCAGTGTACCAGAAGTGCATCGGGGTTCGGGCGATCGGTTTGGCAGGCAGGAGCGAATCAATATTCGGGTTGCACAGAGATCGGGTTGGCGATATGCAAGAGACTGAGGCAATGAGACATGAGATCTGAAATCCATCCAAATTACGGCACACTGTCAGCTACCTGCAGCTGTGGTAATGCATTTGAAGTAGGCTCCACCATGAACGGTAGCATCCACGTGGATGTCTGTTCAGCCTGCCACCCGTTCTACACCGGCAAGCAGAAAGTTGCTGATACCGGTGGTCGTATCGACCGTTTCAACAAACGTTTCGCCGGTCGTTCCGCCAAAAAATAATCTGAATATGTCTGCCTTTCGAGGCAAACGATGCGCGCTCTGGATGATATGCCAGAGCGCGTTTTTCGTTGTCTGGCTGTTTATCGCCGGCGGGCCCGCCAGCGCCGATCTTCGCTGTCAGCCTTTCGCCCCATTGGAGAGGGTTTCCGTCACTCGTGTCTATGACGGCGATACCGTCAAACTGGATGACGGCCGCAAAGTTCGATTGATCGGTATCAATGCCACAGAACCGGGCCGCGGTGGGCAACCGGATCAGCCGTTCGCCGCCGAGGCCCGTGACAGATTGCGCAGCCTGATCAAGTCTGCCTCGCAGCTACATTTGTTAACGGATCGGCAAACCCATGACCGCTATGGTCGAACGCTCGCCCACCTGTTCAATGAGCGAGGAGAAAGTCTCGAACAAATCCTGCTGGAACAGGGGCTGGCCTACCATGTTGCAGTGCCACCCAATCTGACCCTGGCCGACTGCTTTGCCAGCGCCGAGCAGTTGGCTGTCAAACAGCAGCGGGGACTCTGGAGCAACGCCGGCATGGCCCCCGTCGCTGCCCGGGATGTGCAGGACGGGGGGTTTAAGCGATTGCAGGGTACCGTAACAGCCGTCCAAACCGGCAGGCACTGGCGGCTCGTCCTGGATGATGTGATCAAGGTAATGATTTATCCAGAACACCGCCATCGCTTTGAGGCAAAACAGCTAAACAGCTTGCAGGGCCGGCGAGTGGAAATACAGGGATGGGTTTACCGCAGTCGCGGGGAATGGCGGGTCAAGCTGGAAACCGATCACGGATTGTTGGTGCTGTAGTCAATATGGCATTACAGACCGTAGACTGTATTTCGGGGTAATTACTTCTAAATGTCCCTGCGCCTCTTATGGTTGGACCTTGGGGTGTCAAAAATCCGGTAACACCAGATGAATCGACATGCTAATCTGGTGTCTCCTGGTTGCTTTTATGAGGATGTGTCGTGGACAGAAATACTGTTTTGTTGAGTGTTGTACTGGTGATTACACCCTTGTCTGTCAGTGCCGCCAGCTGGTGGGATACCGGCAAGGAACTGCTCGGTGGCAACACGGGAAACACGACAGAATCCGCTGCGCCGGTCAGTGGGCTCTCCAGCGATGAAATTGCCGCAGGGTTGAAAGAGGCGTTGCGGGTGGGTGCCGGTAATGTGGTTTCACAGCTTGGGACTCAGGATGGATTTTACCTCGACGACGCGATTCGTATTCCTTTGCCCCCTCAACTTCAGCAGGCCAAAGGTGTTCTTGAGCAGGTGGGCATGGGCGCCAGTTTGCAGGAGCTTGAAATGAAACTGAACCGGGCTGCCGAGGCGGCTACTCCGCGGGCAAAGGCGATGTTTCTCGATGCCATCAGTGCCATGACCATCGACGATGCGAAGAAGATTTACAGTGGCTCGGAAGATGCCGCTACCCGCTATTTCAGTGACAAAATGCGCGGCCCCCTCGCGGAGGAAATGCGCCCGGTGATTGAAGCCAGCCTCGCAGAGGTGGGCGCGCTACAGACTTACGATGCGATTGTCAGTAAATACAAGACCCTGCCTTTTGTCCCCGACCTCAAAGCCGACTTGACGGACTACACGATAAACGGGGGGATGGACGGCATCTTCTATTATCTGGCGCGGGAAGAAGCTGCGATCCGTGAGAATCCGGTCAAGCAAACCACCTCGCTGTTGAAAAAGCTGTTTGGTCAGCCCTGAACCCGGCCCGGCACTATGGCCGATCAAAAATACGCTTCTGATTTCGAGGCCATGCAGCCTGTTCTGGTCTCCATATAGTCGCTCTCTCATAGGGGTTGCGGGGTTATACCAATCAAAATTCCCTATCAGTCTCTTTGCAGAATACTATCTGCTAATGGTTTATCCTGATGCCACGAAAAGAGGCATGGAAGTTAAAATTCGCGTAGGATCGTAACCCTGCCCGGTCCTGTGGGGCGAGTCGTTAAATCATTAAACTCG
>Ga0207884_1000727_pt1 | contig 16636 bp, 15 predicted proteins | sample MalvirmetaMSP144_FD_184236 | JGI IMG/M metagenome (GOLD analysis project Ga0207884, IMG submission 184236) | Marine viral communities from the Deep Pacific Ocean - MSP-144 (SPAdes) | ecosystem: Environmental > Aquatic > Marine > Oceanic | place: Pacific Ocean | collected 2011-07-08 | reverse complement strand
AGGTAGAGGCTCCACGGCGACAGATCGCCGGGCCGGGCGCCGTCGCCGAGCGCGGCCAGGGCCTGTTCGCGGCTCTGCTGGCGGCGGTTCACGCGCAGGGTGAACGGCGGCGGCGCCAGGGCCGCCGGGGCGCCGGGAAGGCGCAGTTCGAAGGTGGTGCCGGCTGCGCCGCTCTCCACCAGGCTCAGATCGCCCCCATGGCCCTGGGCCAGCTCCCGGGCGATGGCGAGGCCCAGGCCCGCGCCGTCGGCCCGGCCGGAGCCCGTGAAGGGCAGGAACAGCCGCTCACGCACCCTGGCGGGGACTCCGGGGCCATTGTCGCTCAGCCGAACGCGGCTCTGGCCCTCGTCCTGCTGAAGACTGAGGGTCACCACGCCACGCCCCTCCTGGCCCTGCTGCTCGATGGCCTCGCGCGCATTGCGCATCAGATTGACCAGGATGCGGTGCAGCTGGTCAGGATCGGCCAGCACCTGGTCGGCGGCGGCCACCTGCAGGTCCAGCCGCACCCCGTCGGAGGCCAGGCGCGCCTCCTCGGCGGCCATCTCGGCGGCCTCGGCCAGACCCACCGTGCGCGCCTCCGGCGGCGCCTCCTGGGTCTTGCCATAGGTCAGGACGTGGGAGGCCAGCTTCACCGCCCGGTCGAGCGCGCGCTCCAGCCGCGGCAGGGCGCGGCCCACATCGGGGTCGGCCGAGGCGGCCAGCCGCTCCGAAGCGATCTGGGCGCTGGTCAGCATGTTGCGCAGGTCGTGATTGATCTTGGCCACAGCCTCGCCCAGGGCCGCCAGCCGGGCCCGGGCGTTGAGGGCGGCGCGCAGGTCCCCTTGCATCAGGGCCAGCTCCACTTCGGCGCGGCCGATCTCGTCACGGCGGCCGGACAGCTTGACCGTGGCGCGCGGATCGTCCGGATCGGTGCGGAACAGCTCCATCCCGCGGGTGATCCGCTGCATGGGCCGCACCAGGAAGAGGTTGAGGGACAGGTAGACCAGCCCGCCGGCCATGGCCGAGACGAAGGCGGTCACGGCGATCAGCCGCCACAGGTAGGCGGTCAGCTCCTGGCGCAGTTCGGCGTCAGGGGCGACGATCTCGATGAATTCGGCGTCGCGAAACCGGGGCTCGGCCACCACGCGGACCATGCGCCCCTCGCCGCCGAACATGGTCTGGAACGGCGCCGCCAGCCAGGAGGCGACGGCCTGGTCGCGCAGGTCCACCAGATAGGGGGTGCGGCTCATATTGTTGCCCCGCAGGACGAGGCGGCGGACGCCGTCGCTCTGGATGGCCACCCACTCTACGCCGGCCACCTCCAGCAGCTCGGAGGAGAGCTGTTCGCTGACCACCACATCGGGCGCCACCTCGGTGGCCAGCGAGGCCAGTTCGGCCGCCCGCACCCGGTCCAGCAGCCACTGTTCCTCGAAGGCCGCCAGGGTCGGCGGCACGATCAGAGCGCCGCCGAACAGCACGAACAGACTGGTGAGGATGAGCAGGCGAGCAGAAAGGCCGCCCGGCCAGAAGAAGCCGCGCCTGTCAGGCCCCGAGGGCTCCGGTGGCGAGGGGGGCTCCGCCATGCCTGTCCGTTAATGCACCCCGCCCGATTGGGCAACGCGGCTCATGGTCCCGCAGGCGGCCAATGACGCCAACGCCTCAGCTTGCGGCGACCGCCTCGGCCGTCGAGGTGAACCCGTCGGCCCTCAGGCGGGCGGCGAGGTCACGCTTGATGCGCGTCACCAGGCCCGGCCCCTGGAAGACCAGGGCGGAATAGAGCTGCACCACGCAGGCGCCGGCCCGGATCTTGGCGTAGGCGTCCGCGCCCGAAGCGACGCCCCCGGCCCCGGCCAGGGGAAAGCGGCCCTGGGCGGCCTCATGGAACTGGCGAAGCACCCGGGTTGAGGCCGTGAGCAATGGCGCGCCAGAGAGGCCCCCGGCCTCGCCAGCTTGGGCCGAGCGCAGGTCGGCCGGCCTGGCGATGGTGGTGTTCGACACGATCACGGCCTCAAGCCCGGCCTGCGCCACCACATCGCAGATCGCCTCGATCTCGGCCTCTTCCAGGTCGGGGGCGACCTTGAGGAACATGGGCGCCGCGCCCGCCGCCGGCAGGCTGTCGCGGGCCTCGCCGAGGCGGCCCAGCAGGTCCTGCAGCGCCTCGCGGGTCTGCAGGGCGCGCAGGCCCGGCGTATTGGGCGACGAGATGTTGATGGTGAAGTAGGAGGCCAGGCCCCACAGGCGGCGCAGACCCGTCACATAGTCACCGATCCGGTCGTCGGAGTCCTTGTTGGCGCCGATATTGGCCCCCACCACCCCGCGGCGGCGACGGGCGAGACGCGCGGCGAAGGGCTCGAGGCCCTCATTGTTGAAGCCCATGCGGTTGATCACCGCCTTGTCCTTGCTCAGCCGGAACAGCCGGGGCCGCGGATTGCCGGCCTGCGCCAGGGGGGTGACCGTGCCGCATTCCACGAAGCCGAAGCCCGCCCCCAGCATGGGGGCGAACACCTGGGCGTTCTTGTCGAAGCCCGCAGCCAGCCCCAGGCAGTTGGGCAGGGACAGGCCGCAGAAGGTGATGGCCAGAATCGGGTCTTCCGGCCCGCTCGCCCGGGGACCAAGACCCATCTGCAGGGCGCGGATGGTCAGGCCATGGGCGTCCTCGGGGTCCATCTGGCGCAGAGCGCCAGCCGCCAGGCTGTGCACGACGCTCAAGACAGGTCTCCCAGCACGGGCGCGCCGTCGTCGCCCAGCGGCGCCTCATGGACAGCCCGGACGAGGGCCGTGTCGAAGCTGCCATAGAGGTGGGCGAACAGGTCGCCGCCGCGGGAGGGCTCCCACTTCACGCCCGGCCCCAGGTCGTCGGTGTCCAGTTCCAGCACCACCAGGTCATCCTGGCCGGCGAAGTGCCGTCGGGCGGTTTCCTGCGCCTGGGCGGCGGTGGAGAAATGAATATAGCCGTCCGCCAGATCGACAGCCGACCCTTCGAACCGGCCAAGGGTCCTGGCCTGGTCCCACGCCTCGCGGCGGAGGATCTTATAGATCCGGGTCAATCATATCCTCCGCGCGGCGGCATCATCAGGCCGTCATAGACGGGGCGACCTTGGCCGTCGAACAGGAAGACCGCGGCGGCCGAGGTGGGAAACCGCGAACGGGCGGTGTTCAGCAGGTCGCCAGACGCCCCGCCCTCGATGAGCAGCCGCAGGACCAGCTCATGCAGTCCCGGATTGTGACCGACCACCAGCACAGTTCCCGCCTGGCCGGCGACCTCTCGCACCCGGTCGAGCACGGTCTGGGCCTCGGCGTGGTAGAGGCCGTCGTCGAACCGGACTTCGCAGGCGTCACAGACCGGCTTCAGCGACTCCCAGGTCTCCCGCGTCCGGGCCGCGTCGGACACCAGGGCGAGATCGGGGGTGAAGCCCATCTCGGTCAGGCGCTGGCCCGCCTCCAGGGCGTCGCGGCGGCCCCGCGGCGTCAGTCGCCGCGCATGGTCGTCCCCGCTCAATGACTCGCGCTCGGCCTTGCCGTGCCGCAAGAGGATCAGCCGCTGCATTCCCACTCCATAAGCCCAAGCCTGTTCCATAGCGCGACCTGGCCTGGACGCGAAGCGGTTGACAGTCGCAGAGCTTGGCGGTCCAAGGCGGCATGAGCCAGACGGTCATCGCCAGCCCGGCTATCGAAACCAACGGCGGGACCCTGCGCCTGCCGGCCGAAGCCCCCCTACGCCTCGACTCCGGCGCCACGCTGGCGCCCCTGGAGATCGCCTACAAGACCTACGGGCGGCTCAACGCCGAGCGATCCAACGCCGTGCTCGTCTGCCACGCCCTGACCGGCGACCAGCATGCGGCCTCGATCCATCCCATCACCGGCAAGCCCGGCTGGTGGAATCGGGTGATCGGGCCCGGCCTGCCCCTCGATCCGGATCGCTATTTCATCATCTGCACCAATGTGGTCGGCGGCTGCATGGGCTCGACCGGGCCCTCGTCCCTCGATCCGGCCACCGGCAAGCCCTATGGGTTGACCTTTCCGGTCATCACCATCGCCGACATGGTCCGCGCCCAGGCCATGCTGATGGACGCCCTGGGCATCGAGACCCTCTTCGCCGCCGTCGGCGGGTCGATGGGCGGCATGCAGGTGCTGCAGTGGGCGGCCGACTATCCGCACCGGCTGCGATCGGCCGTCTGCATCGCCGCGGCCGCCCGGCATTCGGCCCAGAACATCGCCTTCCACGAGGTTGGCCGCCAGGCGATCATGGCCGATCCGGACTGGCGCGGCGGCGCCTATGAGGCCCATGGGGTCCGCCCGGAAAAGGGCCTGGCCGTGGCCCGCATGGCCGCCCACATCACCTATCTGTCCGAGGCCGCCCTGCAGCGGAAGTTCGGCCGCGAGCTGCAGCGGGACGGCCTGTCCTGGGGCTTCGATGCGCCCGACTTCCAGGTGGAAAGCTATCTGCGTTACCAGGGCGCCTCGTTCGTCGACCGGTTCGACGCCAACTCCTATCTCTACATCACCCGGGCGGTGGACTATTTCGACCTGGCCGGCGCCTATGATGGCGTGCTGGCCCAGGCCTTCCGGCGCGCCCGGGACGTGCGCTTCTGCGTGCTCTCCTTCTCGTCGGACTGGCTCTATTCCACCGGCGAGAGCCGCGACATCGTCCGCGCCCTGAACGCCGCCGGCTGCCGGGCGAGCTTCGTCGAGATCGAGACCGACAAGGGCCACGACGCCTTCTTCCTCGACGAGCCGGTGCTGGACTCCGCCCTGCGCGGCTTCTTCGAATCCCAGGCCAGTCGCGGGGGGCTGGCGTGAGCGGCCTGCGGGAGGACTTCAAGGAGATCCTGCGGCTGGTGCGCCCCAACGCCCGTGTGCTGGACGTCGGCTGCGGCGAGGGCGAACTGCTGGAGCTGCTGACCCAGGAAAAGGGCGTCGATGGCCAGGGCCTGGAGATCAGCCCCAGCGGCGTGGCCGCGTGCCTGGCCAAGGGCATCGCCGCGGTCCAGGGGGACGGCGACCGCGACCTGGACCATTTCCCGACCCAGGCCTTCGACTACGCCATCCTGTCCAAGACCCTGCAGCAGATGCGCGAGCCGCGCCACGTCCTGTCCGAACTGCTGCGGATCGCCGACCGGGCCATCGTCTCGGTGCCGAACTTCGGCCACTGGCGGGTGCGCTGGGCGCTGCTGACCCAGGGGCGCATGCCCGAGACCAAGGCCCTGCCCGAACCCTGGTGGTCGACGCCGAACATCCACCTCTGCACCCTGCGCGACCTGACCGCGCTCTGCGACGAGCTTGGCCTGCGCATCGAGGCCTGCGCCGCGGTCAGCCGCGGCCAGCCGGCCCGCAGCATCGATCCCTCGCGCCCCCTCGAGAACTGGCGGGCCGAGACCGCGCTCTTCCTGCTCACCCGAGAACGCCCCCGGCCGCCGGCGCCTGAGCCGACCGCCACCGGCGATCTGTTCGCCTAGCCGTATTGATCAGGCGGGGCGCCGCAACAGCCATCACCTATCCGTCGTCACGCCTTGGCGCTGGAGGGCCGTTTCCGCGCTCTCGCTCACGGCGACGTTGACGAAGTACATTCGCAGAAAACTGGCGGCGGACTCCGCCGATTGGGCGTCCAGGCCCGCGCGTTCGGCTAGAGCCGCCGTGTTCAGGGCGCGCCTTGTAATGCTCGCCTCCGGGTCCAGAAACTCGTCAGCGATCGCATAGAAACTCGCCTTCTCGGAAGCCGGCGCCGTCTCCCATGCGTAGTCGAGAGCATCCTGGCCGACTCCTAGCTGGCGGGCCAGATAGAGCGCCGAGGCCGCCTTGCGGAACGCGCTCGTGATGCTTCCGACCAGGGCGTGGTCTTGCACGTCATAGGCCCGGCCGGCGCATTCAGGAGTCACCCGAGCTACCGCCGCTTTCAGAGGGGCCGCCGTCTCGAATTCCGCCGCCAAGAGGCGAATGATCGTTTCGCGCCTCACCTCGACGGGTACAGCGGCGTAGACACAGCCGCCGACCCCGCCGGGCGCCTTCAGTTTACTGAACGCAGCGTTTCGGGCCTCTTCGGCTACCGGCTCAGTTGCGGCGAAGCCAATGGTCGGAACCAGGCATAGCGCTGCCAGTATCGTGCCTGCCCAACGCATAGCGACCTCCTGCAACTTGCAGGAAGGAGGCCACGCTGAATCATCCTTGTCGAGCGTGGCCTCTTCTTGGCGTTCGGCTAGAACGCCAGGCGGGCCGTGAGGCGGGCGTCATAGGCCTGATGGTCGCCGCGCAGTTCGCCGCCGCCCTCGAGGGCGAGGTCGAAATAGCGGGTCATGCCGCGGACGCCCAGGCGCACCACGGCTGCGCCGTCGTCCAGCTCCGGCGCGGCCAGGGTGAAGCTGGAGCCCCCGCTGACGAACCGGGCGGTGGTGACGTCCGGCCCGTCGCCAGTGAGGGCGCGGTAGCCGACCGTGACCTCCGGCCGCCACAGCATGGACTCCTCATCGCCCAGGGTGGCGCCCAGCGCCACGCCGGCGAAGGCCGACAGCTGCTGGCTCGTCCGCTCGTCGATCACCAGGTCGATGGCCTCGCCGCCGCCGCTCTCTGTGCGGCCATCTTCGCCGAAGTAGAAATAGTCCACCTGCAGCATCGGCCGGGCGTGGAAACGGCCGGCCTCCGCGGTCCAGGACAGGCCGGCATGGGCCGCCCCCATCACCGCATTCCATTCGGAGTTGGCGTTGCGGACCAGGCCTGAGTCGGTGTCGACCACGGCGCGGTCAGCCTGCAGCCAGGCATAGCCGCCGGTGGCGCTGGCCGAGGCCTGCAGGGCGCCGGCCGAGGCGCGCCAGTAGACGCCGCCAGACAGGGCCGAGCCGGTCAGGTCCTCAGCTGCGGCGGCGCCATTTTCCTCCACCGAGACATTCAGGAAGCTGGTGTGGACGCCAAACGACCCCATCTCGCCCTCGGCGCTTTCCACGCCCGCCGCCAGGCCGAAGCCGCCGGCGTCGAATCCCGCCGAGCCGCTGAGGTCCTGGCGGTGGATAACGCCGATCTCCTGCACCCAGGCCCGGCGCTGGCCGTCGGGAAGCCGTCCCTCGGTCTCATCGACGCCCCGGGCCGTGGCTTCGTTGGCCGAGGCGAAGACGCGGAAGAGCGCCCCCGAATAGTCCGGCAGGAACTGGTCATAGAGGGCGACGAAGCTGGCCTGGTCGGTCTTGGACAGCAAGGCGTCGCGCACCTCGTCCTCGCGGTCGAAGGCCTCGAACACCGCGTCATAGGCGCTGGCCTGGCCCGCATCTAGGCCGGCCTCGCTGGCGGTGCGGCGGCGAACATCGGCGATCAGCTGGTTCTGCGTCTCATCGGCCCGCAGGGTGGTCCTGTAGAGCCAGGGGCCATCGGCGAGCAGGCTGTCATCCAGGGCGCCCTGCACGTCCAGGTCGCCGGCCTGGATCAGGGTGAAGCTGGTGGGTTCGGTCAGCTTGCTGGTGAACCGCAGGCCGACCTTGGCGCCGTCCTCCAGGACCGCCGCGCCCGCCACATTGAGCCGGGTGCTGGCGCCGCCCACCGGATCGGCGGTGAGGACGAGTTCCGAGTCACCGCCGAGCGTCAGGGTGGTGAGGCCCAGGGCCGTCACATTGGTGGCGGTCAGCCGGCCCTCTCCGATGGCCACGGAAAGGCCGCCGCCGGCGTCGGTGAGGGCGCCGGTGAAGGTCGCTCCGCCATCGACCACCAGGGCGTCCGCGCCGGCGCCAAACGACAGGGCGCCGTTCATCTGGCCAGCCAGGAGCTCCATGCGGGCCGGCCCTGAGCCGAACAGGACGTCGCCGGTGATGGTCGGGACGACCGTCTCGACGCTGTTGGCGCTCTGGCGAACGGTGACGCCGGTGGTGTTGGCCCGCAGGTCCAGCGCGATGGCCTGGCCCTCGACGGCAGCTTCGTCACTGGGCGTTATGGCGGCCCGGATGAGGCCGGTGTTCTCCACCAGGGTCAGGCTCCCGGCGGCGTCGAGCACGGCGGTGGCCGATCCCTTGGCGCCGGTGATGGCCGCCGCGAGGGTGCCGTTGTTGGTCAACTGGCTGACGGCCGCGCCGGCGTCGATCTGGATCGCCCGCACGTCGACGGCGGTCCCAGACGTGACGAGGCCCTGGATGACGCCGCTATTGGCGATGACCGGAGCCGTGGCGCCTGACTTCAGGTGAAGACCCACCGCGCCGGCCTGCTCCGCGCTGCCGGAAATCAGACCATCGACCTTGATGCCGCTGGCGATGTCCACGCGCCCGCCCTGGCCGCCGATCTCGACGCCCAGGCCGCTGACGCCGTCATAGAGGCCGATGCCATTGGCCGAGCCCTTGACCACCAGGCCATAGGCGTCGGCACCGGTTCCGACAGCGCCCAGCACGATGTCGCCGGACCCGCCGATCTGTATGGCGGCGGCCGAGCCATAGGCGGTGACGACGCCGGTGGATTCCGAGGCGTCGGCGACGCCGTCGCCGTCCTCGTCATCTTCGTCCGCGTCATTGTCGGCCGGCGGCGCATCCACCAGCACGCCCCCCTGCACGCTGCCCCGCACGCGGACGGCCGGGCCGCCCTGCAGCAGGTCGTCGGCGTCCAGGATGTCCGTGTCGCTGGGTCGGGTCGTATAGCGATAGCCGGTGGCGGTGACGCTGGAGCCCAGGACAAGCCGGCCCCCGACGTTCTGGTCCACGGCGACGCCGATCGCGTCCTGCCCCTGGGCGGTGAGGCCGCCCGTGGTGACCACGTCCCCGCCCACTGTTCCGGCGGCGTGCAGGCCATAGCTGCGGTCGCCGGTGACGGTGATGCTGCCGGCCGAGCGGATCGAGCCGTCCACCGCGCTCTGCGCATAGACGCCCGCCGAGTCATTGCCCTCGACGGCGATGGCGCCGGCGGTCTGGACGATGGAGCCATGGAAGGGCTCGGCGCCGCTGACGCGCAGGGCGAAGCGGTTCGAGCCCGAGGCGAACGGGCCATCAAGGTCGCCATCGTCGTCGGCGTCCTCGGCCGCGTAGCTTTCATTGACCTGCACCGTGCCCGACAGGGTCACCTCGCCGGTGCGGCCGCCCTCGATGAGGACAGAGGTGGCGTCATTAGCGTCGGTGATCGTCACCTCGCCGGCGATGGCCAGATCATTGTCGCTGTTCAGGGTGACGGCGGTCCCGCCCGCAGGCTTGACCGACCCAGCGCTGGAGATCGTCAGGTCATCGGGTGATCCGGACGCCGCGGTGGCCGTGCTCACCGGCGTGGTCACCGCCGTGCTGATCGTGGTCTCAGCCTGGCTAGCGCCCGCCACAAGCAAAAGCGGCGCCGCCGCAGCCGCGCTCAACCAACGCCTGTCCATGATATCCCCTCCCGGTTCGCCAAAGTGGCGCTCGGGCCGGGAATGAGCCCCAAATGCGGAGGAAGTCGGGACCCAATGGGGCCATGCCAAGGCGAATTGGGGCGACGTCAGGGCGCGGGCGAACGCCGATCTTCTGGGGCGAGCCTAGACCTCGCCTCTATCCAGGGGTGTAAGCCTAGCCGGCGATGGCGGCGGCGTCCCGGTCGCCGGTGCGGATGCGCAGGGCCTGCTCAAGGTCGAGGACGAAGACCTTGCCGTCGCCGATCTTGCCGGTGTTGGCGGTGCGGGCCACCGCCTCGATCACCGCATCGGCAATGTCGGACGGCACAGCGATCTCCAGCTTGACCTTGGGAAGCAGCTTCACTTCGTATTCGGCCCCGCGATAGACCTCGGTCTTGCCGCGCTGGCGGCCATAGCCGCGCACCTCCGTGACCGTGAGGCCAGACGCGCCGGCCTCGGTGACGGCTTCGAGCACCGCGTCGAGGCGGCTGGGCTTGATGACCGCGACGATCATCTTCATGGCGACGGGTCTCCGCTGGGGGCCGGCGAAATGCCGAACTGACAATCTCAAGCTAGGGCGTTCCGTCCGCGTCTCCAAGACCATCGGGGCCTTGCGAGGACGGGCGCCTGCGCCTTAGGCGCCTCCTTGGAACGGCCAGGTTGCGGTTAAGGTTGCGCGGGATCGCGCTGACGCATGGCCGGGGCCGGCGAAAGCCCCGGTCGCGCCTGCCGGACGCGGACCTTCTGGGGCCTGGCCTTGAGGGCGTAGGTCTGCTTGACCGCCTCCATCAGCAGCACCCCGGAAAAGCGCGGCCAGAGCCGCGAGCCGGCCTGCTCGAGGGTCTCGGCCGAACCGGCCATCCAGGAGACTGGCGGCACATAGAGGGCGCGGGTATAGCCGGCGGGCTCAAGCTCGGCCTCCCGCAGCAGGGCGGCGAGCTGGCGGCGGCTATAGGGCCGTCCATGGCCAAAGGGGGTGCTTTCGGCGTTGGCCCACAGGCCGTCGCGAGCGACCACGGCGATGATCACCCGACCCGAGGGCGCCAGGACGCGCCAGACCTCCTGCAGCAGGCTGGCGGGATCGGGGCTCTCCTCGATGGCGTGGATCACCAGGATCCGGTCGAACAGGGCGTTCTGGAACGGCAGCGCCTCTTCATCGACCAGGGTGGCCAGGTTGCGGGTGGCGCCGGGCCAGATCTCCACCCCCTGCTGGGCCGGCATGGCCGCCACTGTGCGGCGGGCGCGCTCGCGCAGGACGCCCAGGAACGGGGTCGCATAGCCGAGGCCCAGCACGTCCTGGCCCGAGGCCGAGCCCCAGGCCTCGGTGACCTTGCGACCGATCATGGCGCGGGCGGCGCGCCCCAGCTCGGAGGCGTAGAAGGCGCGTAGCTCAAGGATGTCTCGACGCATGGACCTGGAGGACTAGGATCGGAACTCGAACCCTATCCTAGTTTGCGGGCCGCGACCTTGTCGCCCCGCCTGAACCCGACGAGGCGCGCCATGGCCCTGACCGTTCATCAGTTTCCCTGTCTCTCCGACAATTACGGCTTCCTGATCCGTGACGAGGCCAGCGGCCTGGCGGCGACCATCGACACCCCGGACGCCAAGGCGATCCTGGCCGAGCTGGACAAGACCGGCTGGCGCCTGGCGCTCATCCTCAACACCCACTGGCACCCCGACCACGCCGGCGGCAACGCCGAGATCCAGGCCGCCACGGGGGCGAAGATCGTCGGCCCGGCCGAGGTGCGCAAGATCGCCCCCCTGGACCGCGAGGTGGTCGATGGCGACACGGTGGAGCTGGGCGAGACGCGGTTTTCGGTGATGGAGGTGGGCGGCCACACCCTGGGCCATGTGGCCTTCTATGACGCCGCCGACGATATCGCCTTTGTCGGCGACACCCTGTTCGCCCTGGGGTGCGGGCGGATGTTCGAGGGTCAGCCCGACCAGATGTGGGCGAGCCTGCAGCGCCTGGCCGCCTTGCCCGACCAGACCACCGTCTACTGCGCCCACGAATATACCGCCGCCAACGCCCGCTTCGCCCTGTCGGTGGACCCCGATCCGGCCCTGGCCGCCCGGGCCCGGGACATCTTCGCCGCCCGCGAGCGGGGCGAGGCCACCGTGCCCACCCGCATCGGCCTGGAAAAGCAGACCAACCCCTTCCTGCGCGCGCCCCTGCTGGCGCCCGCTCTGGGGGTCAGCGGGGCGGCCGATCACGAAGCCTTCGCCGCCGTGCGGGCGGCCAAGGACAGTTTCAAGGGATAGGCGAGGTCAGCGCGAGCCCGCCGCAGCGGCGATCCGCTCCGACGAGGGCCGTCCCGCCATGCCGTCCTCCGGGGTGATGGTGATCAGGATGACCCCGGCCCGCAGGCTGGCGCCGGGCCTGCGGCCCTCGACCAGGGTGACCTTGTTGACCCCGCTGAGGGTCGCCCGGCCGCCGGGCTGGGCCGACATCCGCACCACCGCCTCGGCCGCCACCATGGCCGCATCGGCCACCAGGGGCGCGGTCTCCGGCGAGGCGTCGGCCTCGAAGGGGATCAGCCGCCGCGCAGCCCGGCTCGCCCGGGCGCTGGCCTGGGCCAGGCGCTGCAACAGCGCCTCTGGCCCCAGCACCGGAAGGCGCAGGGGACTGGAGCCGCCCGCCAACGCCGCGGGCGCGCCTGAGGGTCGATCGGGGGTGAAGACGGTGAGGCCCCCCAGACGGGTGGCTCGCAGGACCGGGTGGCCCAGATCGTTCTTGTAGATGATGTCCCCGCGGGGCGCGGGGTGAGGCTGCAGCACCCAGACCTCGGCGCTGTTTTCGAACTTCACCATCGGCCGCGGGGTGGAGCGATCGAGGACGAATCCGCCGCCGTCCTCGACCACATAGCGGGCCACCGGCGGCGCCGAGAAACGCCGGCCATCATGGCGGCCTTCGCCGAAAAGGCCTTCGCGCAGAGAGAGGGGGGCGGCCACGGCCGGAAAGGCCATGGCGACGCCGGCCGCGGCGAACGTCGCTGCGACGAGAATCCTCAGGGGCAGCACGGGGCGAGCGCTCATCATGGGCGATCACACATGGCGTTGGACTGGGGCGCTTTTGAGACGGAGGCCTGGTCAGCCGGCCATATACTGACCGCCGTTCAGCGACAGTGTCGATCCGGTCACATAGCCAGCGTGCTCCCCGGACAGGAAGGCCACCATGTCGGCGATCTCGTCGCCACGGCCCAGGCGGCCCACGGGAATCTGGCCGATGATGCCCTTCAGCACCTCTTCGGGCACGGCGGTCACCATCTCGGTGTCGATATAGCCCGGCGCGATACAGTTCACCGTGACGCCCTTGCGGGCGTTCTCAAGCGCCAGCGCCTTGGTGAAACCAATCATCCCGGCCTTGGCGGCCGAATAGTTGGTCTGGCCGATCTGGCCCTTCTGGCCGTTGATCGACGAGATGTTGATGATCCGGCCCCAGCCGCGCTCACGCATGCCCTCGATCACCTGCCGGGTCATGTTGAACAGGGAGTCCATGTTCACCCGGATCACCTCCGACCACTGCTCGGAATCCATCTTGTGGAAGAAGCCGTCGCGGGTGATGCCGGCGTTGTTGACCAGCACGTCCACCGGCCCGAGCTCGGCGGCGACCTGATCCACGGCGGCCTTGCAGTCGGCGAAGACTCCGACATTGCCCTTGACCACCATGACGCCCAGGTCCCGCGCACAGGCCTCGGCGGCGGCCTCATTGCCGGAATAGCCGGCGGCGACCTCGAAGCCGTCGGCCTTGAGCCTCTGGCAGATCGCCCGGCCGATCCCGCGCGTGCCCCCCGTGACGAACGCCACCTTGGCCATGAGATTCCTTCCCTGAGGTACTTTTGGAGCCGGGGGCTTGAACGCCCCCTGGCGGGTTCTTCGTGCTGGCTAGACCTGCTCGACGCACATGGCCACGCCCATGCCGCCGCCGACGCAGAGGGTCGCCAGACCCTTGCGGGCGCCCGAGCGCTTCATCTCATAGAGCAGGGTGGTCAGAATCCGCGCGCCCGAGGCGCCGATGGGATGGCCGATGGCGATGGCGCCGCCATTGACGTTCACCTTGTCCCCGTCGAGCCCCAGCTCGCGCACCACACAGATGGATTGGGCGGCGAAGGCCTCGTTGGATTCCACCAGATCGAGGTCATCCACGCTCCAGCCGGCCTTTTCCAGGGCCTTGCGGCTGGCCGGGATCGGGCCGGTGCCCATGACCTCGGGATCGACCCCGGCATGGGCCCAGGAGGCGATGCGGGCCAGCGGCTTGAGGCCGCGGGCCTTGGCCTCGTCGGCGCTCATCACCACCAGGGCCGCCGCGCCGTCATTGAGGCCGGACGCATTGGCGGCGGTCACCGAACCTTCCTTGTTGAAGGCCGGGCGCAGGCCAGACACGCTGTCCAGCGTCGCCCCGTGGCGGATGTACTCGTCCTGATCGACCACCGTGTCGCCCTTGCGGCCCTTGATGGTCACGGGCGCGATCTCGTCTGTGAACTTGCCGGCCTTCTGCGCGGCCTCGGCGCGGTTCTGCGAGGCGACGGCGAAATTGTCCTGGTCGCCCCGGGTGATCTGCCAGCGGGCGGCGATGTTCTCGGCCGTCTGACCCATGTGGTAGCCGTGGAAGGCGTCCCAGAGGCCGTCCTTGATCATGGTGTCGACGAAGTTCAGGTCGCCCATCTTCTGGCCCGAGCGCAGATGGGCCGCATGGGGCGCCTGGCTCATGCTTTCCTGGCCTCCGGCGACGACGATCTTCGAGGCCCCTTCGGCCACCTGCTGGGCGGCGAGCGCCACGGCGCGCAGGCCCGAACCGCACAGCTGGTTCAGGCTCCAGGCCGGCGCCTCCACCGGAATGCCGGCGCCGATCGAGGCCTGGCGGGCGGGACCTTGGCCCGCGCCGGCCTGCAGCACCTGGCCGAGGATCACCTCGTCGATGTCGGCGGGCGTCAGTCCTGCACGGCTGATCGCCGCCGAGATCGCCACCTGACCCAGCTCGTGGGCCGGCAGGCTGGCCAGGGCGCCGTTGAACGATCCCACGGGCGTGCGGGCGGCCGAGACGATCACCACATCGGTCATAGGAAGCTTCTCCCTCAGTCTTCGCTGCTATCTATCAGGACGAGCAGGGCTTTGGGCAAGGGCGGCGCGCGCGGCGGCGTGATTTGCGATTTCCCTCGCATCCGCGATACTGCGCTGCAAAGCCGGACCCGCCGCCCAGGCGCGGCCCGAAAAATCAAGGAAACGGGATGGCTGACACCCAGGACAGCAGCGGAAAATCGGCCGGCGGAAAAGCTGGCGGCGACCGCGTGGTCATCAAGAAGTATGCGAACCGGCGGCTCTACAACACGGCCTCCTCCTCCTATGTCACCCTCGAGCACCTGGCCGAGATGGTGAAGCAGGGGGTGGATTTCGTCGTCTATGACGCCAAGACCAATGACGACATCACCCGCACGGTGCTGACCCAGATCATCTTCGAAGAAGAGAGCCAGGGTCAGAGCCTGCTGCCGATCCAGTTCCTGCGCCAGCTGATCGGCTTCTATGGCAATTCCATGGAGGCCTTCCTGCCCAGCTATCTGGAGCTGTCGCTGGCCACCTTCGCCCAGCAGCAGGAGCGGATGCGCACCCAGTTCACCCAGATGGGCCAGGCCACGCCGCTGGGCGCCTATGATGACCAGATCCGCCAAAACCTGGCCATGTTCGACCGGGCGATGAAGATGTTCACCCCCTTCGCCTACGCCCCCAAGCCCGAGGACGACGCGCCGCGCAGCGAGACCTCGGCGCCCGGCGGCGGCGGCCAGACCGACATGCTCAAGACCCTGCAAGAGCAGATGGCCGCCATGCAGGCCCAGATCAACAAGCTGGCGTCAAAGGACTAGGCGGGGCATAGCCAGGGCGTACCGAGGGGGCACCGCCTGGCTTGAACCTTCCAACGCCGGCCTGACGGAATGGCGACGTGATGGGGGTCGCTGGCGTCTGGCCCGCTACAACGACACCAGCCATCTGGAATAGCCCGCCGGCGGAAACCCGCCGGCCAGCTACTGGCGACGGAACGTCCGCACGACCGCGTCGAAGGTGAGCCCCAGGCCTGAGAGGCCCTGGACCCGCGCCCGGGCGGCCGGCGAAATCTTGTGACCGTGCGGCGTCATCTCCAGGATATCGTCCAGAACCCGCCAATCACCGATCTCGCGCCCATAAGACGCCCGGGTTTCGGCCATGAGTTCGTAGCCGCTTGATCGTGCGGCCTGCGGCGCCGCCGGATCCTGGGGACGGGTCGAGGGATAGATGATCTCGCGCAACTCGATCAGGTGGCGCGCGCCGGCGTCCACGGTGATGACCCACTGGCCGGGCTCCTGAAGGTCTGACCAGGGCGCCCACATGGGAAAGCCGAACAGGCTGCAGATCAGACCTGCGGACCCCTGCGCCAGCGGCAGGCGCTTGTTGCTGGCCACGGCCCAGGCCATGTCTGGATGCCGCTTGGCGGCCGCCAGCACCGCCCATTTGGAGATATCGATCCCGACCGGCAGAACCTCCACCCCCGGGCGGCCGTCACGGAGGTGATGGGTGATCCGGGCGGTATAGTCGCCCTCGCCGCAACCGGCGTCCACCAGCAGCAGACGATCCACGCCGACCAGGGCCTGACGGGCGGCCTCGGCGGTCAGGTCGGCGACCGGCGCGAAGACCCCGGCCTCCAGGACACGGCGGCGGGCGCTGACCATGGCCTTGCTGTCGCCGGGCTCGCGGGACGCCTTGTGCTGGGGCGGCAGCAGATTCACGTAGCCTGTGGCCGAAAGATCGAAGGCGTGATGGGCCGGGCATCGCAGGGCGCCGGCCGCGTGCGTCAGGGCAAGGCCGTCGAGGGGGCAGACGAGCGGGACTGCGGCGAGGGGGCTGGACGACATCTTGAAAGGGGCGTTCCACGCGCATCATCGCCGGGGGCGCTCCCGGTCCGCCACGAGGGCGCCTGCCTTATACGGATGACCCGGCCGGGCGGCTATGGCGCCGGGATCTGCGCGGGCTTCGACCTTCCTTAAGACACCTCGTGCAGGCTTGCCCGGTTCAGGCCGAAGGAGCCCGCCCTTGACCTTGCCCATCGACCCCCTCCGGAAGATCGCGCGCCTGCGTCGTGTGCGGCCGCGGACCCATGAGGCGCAGGGCGGGGCCGAGGATGAGCATCCCAACCTGCCGGTTCCGGTCTCCCAGACCTTGCCCGCCGCCCCGCCGCCGCCGATCACCAGCGGCGGGCCGGCCACCTTCACCGCCCATGTCATGGGGGCTGGCGAACAGCGGCGGGGCCTGCGCGGCGGGCCGCCGACCCTGAACGCCGCCCGCAACGCCTATAACCAGACCGAGTTTTCCGGCCAG
>Ga0207884_1000721_pt1 | contig 16723 bp, 16 predicted proteins | sample MalvirmetaMSP144_FD_184236 | JGI IMG/M metagenome (GOLD analysis project Ga0207884, IMG submission 184236) | Marine viral communities from the Deep Pacific Ocean - MSP-144 (SPAdes) | ecosystem: Environmental > Aquatic > Marine > Oceanic | place: Pacific Ocean | collected 2011-07-08 | reverse complement strand
GAGTACCGTCTGCGGGTCGGCACCGACGGTGAGTTTAAGATGTTCTTCAAGAAGGTCATGTTGGTGCACGGATCTGAGCCGTTATCCACTTTGGGCTTTATTATCTAAACGTATTCGTAGCTGGGTCAACCCGGGTCCGTATCGGTCATGGTAGGTTGACCTTTTCGATGAGAGAAGCTGGGGGAGTAATGACGAAACGTGATAATGCCGAGTCGGCGATCGTCGGGCTGGGGTTCAGTGAGCTCTCCCGTAAGTCTATCGGGAGTGCTCGGAAACTGGCGGCCGACGCAGTTCGCGACGCCATGGTTGACGCTAATTTGCGTCCTTGCGATATCGACGGTTTGTTGATCAACCGAAGCCCGCTGGCCGATCCGGCGAGTATGCCCTTGGCTCTGCAAAACGATCTTCAGTTGGCAAACTTGCGCCTACTTTCTAGTATCGAAGGCCAGGGCTCCTCCGCGGTGCAAATGATTCAATATGCCACGGGTGCCATTCGGGCTGGAATGGCTCGCACGGTGGTATGCGTGTTTGCCGACACCCCGGTGCAGCCACAAGGGGGCGGTCAGGCATTTGCAGCGCCGTTGGCGATTAGCGGTATTCCTGATTGGGAGGCTCATTGTGGTTTATACGGCGCACCGGGTGCTTACGCTCTGGCTGCAGATGAGTACCTTTCCTATTATGGTCTGGATCGAGATTGCCTGGGCGCGGTCGCTGTGGCTGATCGGGCGTGGGCAGCGGGCAACCCTCAAGCATTTCTGCGTAAGCCTCTGGATCTTGCACAGTATCGGGCGTCGCCTTGGGTAGTGGAGCCGTTTCGGGTGCTGGATTGCGCTTATCCCGTCAATGGCGCGGTGGCTGTAGTTGTGACCTCGGCTCGGCGGGCCCCTAACCTCGCCGAGCGGCCGGCCTACGTTCATGGTATGGGGCAGGGGCACGCGGGCAGCGCGGCCCAGGCCGAGGCGCACGACGGCTTGCCCCTCTTGGGTGCCGGGCTTGCTGGACGTATTGCCTGTGATATGGCTGGTGTGGCGCCTAAAGACATTTCTGCTTGTCAGTTCTACGAAGCTTTCTCGATCACCACGCTACTTGCCTTGGAAGCTAATGGCTTTTGTGAGCCCGGTACTGCGGGGGCCTTCGTGAAGGCGGGCGAGACTTCGCCCGGCGGCCGGTTGCCTTGCAATACGGGAGGTGGGCATCTGTCAAGCTACTATCTTCAAGGTATGACGCCATTAGCCGAAGCGCTGATTCAGGTTCGACGTCAGGGCGGGGAGCGCCAGCTCGATAACGTGGCTTTACAACTAGTGACGGGCAATGGCGGTTGCCTCGAACATCATGCCGCATTACTGCTTGGGTCGGAGTCGCGCCTGTGAAATCTGTCAAGTCGGAGATAAAGGTATGAGTGTTGATAATTTGCCAGTCAAGGATCATCCCTTCTATCAAGGGTTGCATCGAGGGCATTTGTTGTATCTACGGTGCGATGTCTGCAATGAAGCCCTACCCTACGGTGCGGGTCTGTGCCCGCGCTGTCAGGAATCAACCATCCGGTGGGAGTCCAGTGCCGGTCGTGGGCAGGTGCGGGGACGGGTGACCTACCATCGCAGCCACCGCGAGGATCTGCCTGCGCCTTACGACGTGGTGGTTGTGCAACTGGACGAGGGGCCCAGGCTGCTCGGTCGTTTGTCGGCGGACGCGGAGTCGGTAAAGGCTGGGGCTCGGGTGCGGGCTCAGATTGACCGCGACGAGTTGGTGTTCGTTGCTGAATAACAAACAGTCGGCGGGCTACGCCGGCGGATGCGCTTCCCCCTAAGGGACGTTCTATTAAGGAGGAAAATAACAATGTTACCTCGCGATTTGCTTACACGCTGTGCGCAAAATTTTCCCAACAAAATCGCTTACTATTGCGGCGACCGTTCAGCCACCTGGTCGCAGATGGACCGGCGTGCCGATCAGCTTGCTGCGGGGTTGCAGCAACTGGGGATTAGCCAAGGTGAAACCGTCGCTATTCTGACTCATGAGACCATTGAGGTCTACGAACACTTCTTCGCTTGTATGAAGATTGGTGCGGTGCGAGTGGGCCTCAACTGGCGCTACGCTGCGGAGGAGATGCGCCACGTTCTCAAGGACAGCAATGCGAAGGCGGTGATCGTCCAGGCGCGTTGTCGGGAGGCGATCGAACCGCTGCTGCCAGAGCTTGTCAAGGCAGGGATCCTGGTGGTCGGCTATGGGGGCGATCACGGTCTGGAGCTGGATTACGAAGCTGTGCTTGAGAACGGTCGTGCTAATGCGCCACAGTGCCCGACTATCGCTCCGGATGACGCGCTGTTCATCAGCTACACTTCTGGCACCAGTGGCTTACCCAAGGGCGTAGTGCTGACCCATCATGGATTGCACGACACCGTAGTTTACTCCGTGCTATCCATGGGGTTCGCTCCAGATGATGTCTGGTATATGCCGGCAGCTTCGGCCTGGGTTGTGATCGCCATGAACGTCTGGGGCCTGGCGAACGGCATGACTCATGTGCTGCCTGACGGTGATTTCGAGGTCACCCAGTTCCTCCATGACATGAGCCGTTATCGCGTCACAGTGCCGCTAATGGTGCCCACCATGCTGCGGTGGTTAGCTCGGGAATATCGATCAGGAAAATATGACCTCTCGTCAGTGCGGATGATTGCGTTTGGTTCCTCTCCTTCCAGTCCGGCGCTGATCCGCGAGGTCAGCGAAACCTTCGGTTGTGATCTTGTGCAGACCTACGGGATGACCGAAGCGACTGGCGGCTGGATTACTTTTATGACCCCGAAGGACTACCGAGAGGCGTTAACGGTCGATTCCGATCGGCTGAAGTCCGTCGGTCGTTGTGGCGTACACTTTGAGGCCAGCATTCGCAGCGAAGATGGGGCGGAGTTGGCGCCTAATCAAACGGGTGAGCTGTGGGTGCGCGGCGTTCCAGTCATGAAGGAATACCTTAATCTTCCCGAGAAGACGGCGGAGGTGTTTCCGGGTGACGGTTGGATGCGGACGAACGACATCGCCCGAAAGGACGAAGATGGTTATATCTATCTCCTTGACCGGAAGAATTTCTTGATCATTACCGGTGCGGTGAATGTGTTTCCGTCCAACGTCGATGCCGTATTGGCCCTGCATGAGGATGTGGAGGAAGTTGCTGTGGTCGGCGTGCCCCATCCAGATTGGGGCGAGGCCGTGGTTGCCGTGGTCAAGGCTCGTGAGGACTCGGAGCTGACGCAAGCGAAGTTGTTGGAAGTGTGCGAGGGGCGGCTGAGCAAACCGGAAATTCCGAAGCTCGTATTGTTCGTTGATGAAGCGCTGCCCAAGACCCTCTCCGCGAAGCTGCGCAAAAAGGATATTCGTAGTTGGATTCTGGATAATCCGAGCCTCGTACCCTGGTCGATGGAAGAGGCCTGAGTTCTTATAAGGAGCAGCTAAATGAGACATCCAGTGCTCATGGATATGGATTCTGGAATTATGGTTCCCTGCAATGAGGATCTTGGTTTGGAATTCCAAGAGGCGGAAGCCGGAGTTGCTCGGTGCCTTTGGACTCCCAGCAGACGGTCAATCAATGGTAATGGCGTCGTACAGGGCGGGTATATCGGAGCAGCTTGTGATGCGGCGATGGGCTTTGCACTTGCTTCCCGATTGGAGAACGCCGAGGGCTTTACGTCGTTGAATCTGACCGTGACATATCACCGGCCGCTCCATCAGGAGGCCGTGGAGGCGCGCGCCGAAGTGGTGCGAGTCGGTCGGCGCACGGCCTATGTGGAAGCGACCCTGAAAATGGAAGGGCGGCTGGTGGCCAGCGCCGTCAGCACACTATTGATTTTGTAGCGTAAAGGGAAGGGAGCGTTAGTTTACGAACGAATAATAGACATCGATGACGGTTATACTGAAACCACCCACGCCGCTTGGTGAAAGGCGGCTGACCTTGAAGGAGAATAAGAAATGAAACTACAACAATCCCTAATGAGGCTGGCCAAATGGGCTAGGCAGACCACCTTGGTTGTAGTCGCGGTCTTGAGTTTTGCCGCGATGCCGGCGATGGCGGAAGATCCGATTCGCATAGGGGCGGTGACGTCGGTCACCGGTCCCGCTTCCTACCTCGGCGAGCCCGAGAAGAATGCTCTGGAACTGATGGTCGACCAGGTTAACCAAGAAGGCGGTGTCCTTGGGCGCGAGCTGGAGCTGATTCTCTATGATGATGCCACCAACCCCGAGCGAGCCCGGACCATGATGCAGAGGCTGCTTACCCAAGATCGTGTGAGTGCGGTGATTGGATCCAGTATCACGCCCAGCTCTTTAGCGATGGAAACGCTGGCGGCCCGTCACGGCATACCGCAGATCACGATGGCGGGGGCGCGTATCCTTACTGATCCGGTAAAAAAATGGCTGTTTTCCGTTACCGAGAGTGATGTGATGTCCGCCAGAGTGATCTATGAACATATGAAGGGCGAGGGCATCAACAAGATTGCATTGCTTTCCAGTTCTGCGGGTTACGGTCGCGCCGCGCGGGAAATATTCATCGAACAAGCGGCAAAAAACAATATTGAGGTTGTCATGGATGAAACCTATGCCAAGGGTGACTCGGACATGACTGCGCAATTAACGCGCATTCGGGGTAACACGGATGTGCAGGCCATCATCAATCTCGACGCCGGTAATCAGCCGGCCATTGTGACTCGCAATCACGTTGCTTTAGGGATTGAGGCGCCGCTGTATACGAGCCATTCCATGGCTGCTCCCGAGTTTCCCAGCTTGGCGGGTAAGTCGTCCGAGGGAGTGCGTATGAATGCAGCAACTATGCTCATAGCTGAGCAACTGCCGGAGGGTTCGACAGAGCGAGAATTGGGTATGGCCTTTCGCAACCTCTATCAGGACCGTTACGGTCATGCGCCAAACACCTTCGCCGGCTATGCTCACGATGCCGTGGTGCTGCTCGCTGACGCGATTCGTAGGGCAGGCAGCACTGATCCCGCCGCGATCCGCGATGCTCTTGAGCAAACCCGGGATCTGGTGGGCGTGACCAGTACCCTAACATTTAGCCCCGATAATCACGGGGGTGTATTGGAAGAGAGTAGCTCGCGAATGGTGGAGATCCGCGACGGCGGCTTCGTTCTTGTTGAGTGATTGGAGCGGATGCGGTCATTTTTGTGTTGAGCGGCGCCAGCTGCTGAGGGAAAGGGGGTAAAAAAGGTAAAAAAAGGTAAAAAAGAAAAAAAGTAAGTCATTTACATGATAAACAACAAGTACAAAGGAAAAATCTATGTTTATGTCTAAGGTTTTGGTAACCGGTGTTTTAGCCGCAAGTTGTGTAGGAATGCTCACCTCGGCCCGTGTGATGGCGCAGGAAGACGGCTTTAAGGCGGGTAACACGACCATCACGATGGATGGTTATATCAAGTTTGACACAATTGGGGTTCGAACCAGCGATGGCGATTTTATCGCTGACCAATTACGTGACATGTATATCCCTGGTGCCACGCCGGTGGGTGGTCAGGACTCTGAGGAAAGCCTGACGATGCATGCTAAAGAGTCGCGCTTTTCATTCAAGACGAATACGGACTTGGGCACAGGAACCCCTTTAAGGGGACTAATTGAGATGGACTTTGGCCCGGGTCGGGAAATGTTAAACGGTACATCGGGTACCAACCGGGCTGCGGTGAACTTGCGTCATGCGTACTTCCAATACGGCGCTTGGGGCTTTGGGCAGACCTGGAGCACCGGGTTATTCGGGCCAGCCATCTTGGAGTCTTTGAATTTCTTTGCATTAAGCGAGGGTATGTTCACGCCGCGCCAGCCTCAAATCCGTTATACAAACGGGCCTTTCGCGATTGCGTTTGAAAGCCCTACAACAACCGCTCAGGTTAATGGATCTGATACATCGTTGGCCTCTTTGAAGAGTGAGTTCGGTGATGGTCTCCTCCCTGATGTAGTGACCCGTTATTCGTTTAAGGCGGGTAATGCCCAGCTTGCGCTTATAGGCGTTCTTCGTCAGCTTGAAGTCGATGGCAGAGTGAGTAATTTTGGCGCTTCGTCCACTCCTACCATAGATGAGACAGAAACAGGTTACGGCGTTGGTGTGGCCGGCAACGTGGCGCTAGGTGGCGCTACGGAACTGAAATTCATGGCTTTTGGCGGGAGTGGCACAGGGCGTTATTCGGGTTTAGGGTTTGCCCCGGATGTTGTAGTGGCAGACGACGGTTCTGAGATGGAGGCCGTAGACCATGTATCGCTTAATGTGGGTCTCGCCCACAAACTCAATACACGGTGGAGAACTAACATCGGTTTTGGCATGGAAAAAGCGGATCTTGAAGGTGATAAGCTCTCTGATAAGTCGTGGAGTGGTTTGATCAATCTTTTGTACTCTCCGACTAAGTCAGTCACCGTCGGCGCTGAGGTGAAGCATGGTCAGCGGGAACTCGTTGATGGTACTGATGGCAAACAGACTCGGCTTCAGTTTTCTGCCAAGTACAACTTCGGGGCCTGATGTACGTATAAAATACCGGTCCGCCGTACAAAGTAAACGCCGTCGCGGCGGTCGATATTTGGAGCCTCGGTCGTCGCGACGACCGAGGCTCCAAGGTTAAAGCCATAATAACAACGTAGGAAAGTAAACGTTATGTCAGAGTTCTTTCAGTATTTGGTTACTGGCCTAACCATCGGATCCATGTACGGGCTGATTGGCTTGGGTATCGTCCTTGTCCACAACGCGAGTCACGTGGTGAACTTTGCTCAGGGAGATTTGCAAATGCTTGGTGGCATGTCGGCGGTCGCTCTGCTGAGCATTGGCCTGCCTTTGCCGGTCGCGTTGCTGGGTGGCGTGTTGGCGGGCGGTCTTGCTGGTTTGCTGATGTTCAAATTTACCATTGAACCTGCCGGGGAAGCGGGACCGTTGGCATTGGTGATTATCACTCTGGGCGTTGGCTTGGTGTTGCGTGGCGCCGCGGAACTGGTGTGGGGCCAAGGTTTCTATTCGTTGCCCACTTTCAGCGGTAACGAGGTCATTCGCTTAGGTGGCGTCACGATTGTACCTCAAAGTTTGTGGGTTATTGGCATGACTGCTGTAGTCCTCATCCTGTTGGCCTATTTCTTTACCCGTAGCCTGACTGGTAAGGCCATTCTTGCTACCTCTCTGGATCGCGATGCGGCCACCCTTATGGGCATCAACACCAGACGGATGCAACTGGTCACTTTTGGTTTGGCCGGGTTACTGGGGGCCGTGGCGGGTGTGTTGATCGCGCCAATTGCCTTTACTCATTCGGCCGCAGGTCTGATCTTGGGATTGAAGGGGTTCGTAGCAGCTGTGCTTGGTGGGCTGGGGAGTTTTCGCGGAGCCTTGGTTGGCGGCTTATTTTTGGGTGTAGCCGAGTCCATGATGGCTGGCTACGGGTCGTCGGATTATAAAAACGCTATCGCCTATTTATTGATTGTATTAATTCTGATCTTTATGCCCCGTGGAATTTTCGGTGGCATGTCAGGGGAGCGGGTCTGATGTCGAATATTGAAGTTAAACGAAAGGGTTCCTCTATTGGGATGTCTAGCGGTACCAATGAGCACCAACGTCTGACCGCTGGGAATATTTTTCGTTGGCCGATCACCAATGTCGCGGTGCTGGCTGTTTTTCTGGTATGTCTGCCCTTGGTGCTAAAGTCCGGCTTCCATTATCATTTGGCGGTACTGGTCGGAATTAATGCCACGATCGCTATAAGTCTGAATTTACTCATGGGTTATGCTGGACAGGTGAGCTTAGGCCATGCAGGCTTCGTTGCTCTGGGCGCCTACGGTACGGCCATCTTGTCGTCGCGTTATGGCTGGCCTGTTCCCTTGGCTCTTTTGAGTAGTGCGACCGGTGCCGGACTGATCGCTTTTGTGGTGGGACGACCAATCCTGCGCCTAAAAGGCTACTATCTTGCCCTCGGCACGTTGGGCCTTGGTATGATTATCTATCTGGTGATCAGCAATGAAGTTTGGCTTACCGGCGGCCCTGACGGTATGGCTGCTCCAGTGCTGGAATTGTTCGGGGTCCGCCTGATGGATCCCGCAGACTGGTACTGGCTGGTCGCTGTTATGCTGGTGTTGGTTTTTTGGTTGTCGACGAACCTGATCAACGCTCCCTTGGGTCGAGCATTGCGTGCACTGGAGGGGCCCGAAGCGGTTGCTGGCTCCGTAGGCATAAATGTGCCATGGACTAAACTCTTGGTGTTTACGCTTTCGGCGGTGATCGCTGCTTTAATGGGCGGGTTTCTCGCCCTATACGCCGGCTTTATTTCGCCGTCGCTTGCTGATTTCATGCATTCTATCGAGCTGGTGTTAATGGTGCTCATCGGCGGCATTGGTTCGGTAGTTGGGGCGATCCTCGGTGCCGCGGTAATTACGTTGTTACCACAGGTGTTGACGGTCGTAGAGGAATACGAAACGCTGGTTTTCGGGCTCATTCTCATTAGTGTGATGCTGTTCATGCCACGGGGCCTCCAACCTTCGCTAATGAATTTGTGGCGGAGGATTAAACGATGAGTGCCCTTGAAGTAATTTCACTGTCTAAAGAGTTTGGTGGTGTGCATGCGATCGACGGTTTGTCTTTCAGTGTCACACCAGGCTCAATACATTCCATTATCGGTCCTAATGGTGCCGGCAAGACCACGCTGTTAAATCTGATTACCGGGATCTATCAACCGACACAGGGCGAAGTTCGCCTATTTGATGACAGCCTGGTGGGTAAGTCAGTTCATGCGCGGGTTATGGCGGGTCTGGGGCGTACGTTCCAAACCCCACAGGTGTGCATGCACATGACTGCGGTGGAGAACGTCATGTTGGGACGGCACCTCCATCTGGATGGTCGGTTGTTGCCGGCCGCATTACGGTTGCCCCGCATCCGAGACGGCGAGCGAGAAGCACGTGGCAGGGCCGCCGAGCTTATGGAATATGTGGGTCTGGCGGACTATCTCAACGACGATCCTGGGGCAATGCCGTATGGCGCGCTCAAGCGTCTGGAGGTAGCTCGAGCTTTGGCCTGCGAACCGAAGTTGTTGTTGCTCGATGAGCCGGCAGCGGGCTTGGGGGCGACGGAAAAGGCGGATCTTACCGGACTGATTGAGAAGCTTAGCGATGCAGGTCTGACTATAGTGTTGGTTGAACACGATATGAAGTTAGTGATGAGCATATCTCAGCATATCTTAGTGATGAATTACGGCCAGATGCTGGCCGAAGGGAAGCCCTCTGAGGTGCGATCCAACCCGGATGTCGTGACAGCCTATCTGGGCAGCGCCGTATAATAAGTAAGCCGATGAGGTTGGACAAAAGATGATTAAAGCATTAGAGAAAATTCAGGCCGAACACCGCAGCATGTGGCAGATCCTTAATGTCCTTGAAGAAAGCACCAACGCGGCGCGACGCGGTGACGCGCCCGAGTGGGGGTTGGTGAACTTGGTGCTCGAATACCTCGAGACCTTTATTGATCAGGTGCACCATCCCAAGGAGGACAAGTACCTGTTTTCCGCGTTAGCCGCGCGCAGTGAAGTTACACGCGATCTGATAGAGGACCTTCAGGGGCAGCACGAACAAGAGGCGGAGCGTTTGGGGCGCTTAAGAGCGGTGCTGATCGATGGGAATCCCGAACTGAAAGCTTTTGCCGAGGCAGCCGAGGATTACATTGATTTCCAGCGCAAGCATATGCGGCAGGAGGAGGGTGAATTGTTTCCGCTGGCGCGCGAGCATCTGATAGAGGCGGATTGGCGGGAGATTGAGGACGCCTTCGCCGATAACAGAGATCCCGTGTTTGGCGAGCATACGCACGAGAAGTACGCAGTATTGCGCTCGCGTATTACAGTGCTGGCCCAACCACCGTTGGGATTGGGGGGCACTTCCGTCACACGAGTTAAGGCCGATGCTGAGCCTTTGCTGGAGTTGCGAGGTGTGAGTGCTCACTATGGTCGCATCGCAGCTTTACGCGGCGTATCGATGCAGGTCGGCAAGGGTCAACTAGTTGCGCTGGTTGGCAGTAATGGTGCCGGGAAGACGACTTTACTTCGCACCATCTCGGGACTACAGGCCTCCAGTGATGGGCGCATGCTTTTTGAAGGCCGCGATCTGTCGAAAATCAAGCCGGCACAACGCGTAGCCGCAGGTATCGCTCATGTTCCGGAAGGTCGGCAAGTGTTTGCGACGTTAAGCGTGGAGGACAATCTCGCGCTGGGTGCCTACAGCCGGACGAATGAACGAGCTGCGGTACGCCGTGAAATCGACCGCATTTACGACATTTTTCCGGTATTGCGGGATAAACGCAAGGTGCCCGCCGGTACATTGTCTGGAGGGCAGCAGCAGATGCTGGCCATTGGTCGTGCCATGATGGCGAAACCTCGACTGATGCTGCTGGATGAGCCGAGTATGGGCCTTTCACCGCTCTTGGTTTCCGAAGTCTTTGAAGTCATAAAGCGCCTCCAGCAGGAAGGGATGACAATACTAATAGTAGAGCAAAATGCGGCTGCGGTGCTGGCCTTGGCGGACATCGGCTACGTGCTGGAGTCCGGAGAAATTACCCACTCAGGGGAGGGGCGGGTGCTGCGCAACAACGAAGACGTTAAGCGTGCATACCTTGGCATTTAAATCTTCTGGTCGTCTTCTCATCCTGGCAGGGTATAGGGTAGTGCCGGGAGTCTGAACGGTTGTGGTTTGTTATAGTTGGTATTTATTCAATACGTTGGTGACAAAGGGCTATGTCAGAATTAGAAATGGTTGCGGCACTTTACCCAAAAGCTCGGTATTCACGGCGGGATAGGATCCTGAGAGAAGCTGCCAAGCTGTTCAACGAAAAGGGATACTCCAAGACAACCGCACGCGATATAGGCACCGCGGTCGGCATACTCAACGGTTCTATCTTCTACTACTTTCCCACCAAGGCCCATATTTTGGCAGCGGTAATTACTGATGCGATGAGCCACGGTGAGAAAGTGGTCCGCCAAGTATTGGCCGATGCCCCTCCTGATCCCCGTGATCGCTTTGAGGCGCTAGTAAGAACGCATTTAGCACTCTTGTTTTCAGAGGAGTCACGTTACGCGCATCAGGTGGCGAATCGCGAGTGGAAGCACATCCCCGCGGAATTACTTGGTCCCCTACGACAATTAAATGAGTCCTATCGCCAGGTCTGGTGGGAGATAATGGATGAGCTCGACGAAATCGGATTGTTGCGGATACCAAAGAATACCTTGTACCGTTTTTGCGTCGGTGGCCTGAACTGGACCGGCAGGTGCAAAGTTGATAGGTCTCCAGAGGCAGTCAGGGTGCTTGCTAGGCAAATCCAAACGTTAGTTCTGTGCGGGAGTTGATTATCTAGGGGATGGAAGGAAGAAGGTTTCGTTTCAAGATTTGACCAAGCGATTGCTTTAAATACAGTTCCAGCTATTATCGTGCCGCTGCGATTATTTTGAGGCAATTTCGTGTGGCTGAGACAGCTTTTGTCGCACCCCTACTCGTTGTTTGGGTGCGGTTTTCGATAACAGACGTAAAGACGAGGTTGAAAAATGGGACAAGAATCGGAGCTGAAACACTACCGTGTTTGCAAGGTTACCGACATGGAAGACTGCGATGTTCTCAAGATTGAACCGCCCGGCCTTCGGCCAGTGGCTGTCTATCGGCTAGATGGTGAATTCTACGCTACTGATGATACCTGTACTCATGGCAATGCTTCACTGGCAGACGGTGAGGTTGAAGAGGATGGCGTGGTTGAGTGTCCTTTCCATGCTGGCACCTTTGATGTGCGTACTGGCGAAGCCCTGTCTTTTCCTTGTGTGCTTCCCTTGAAAACCTACCCGGTGGTTGTCGAGGACGGCACGGTTTACGTGGACCTGGAACATGGAGAGCTCCCGGAGGGCTGACCACCGACTAGTGAGGAGGTTTTATTTTATGCCGCTAATCAAAATTGACAACGCCGGTGAGCAATTTCAGCAGAATGACACCGACGACTGTGTCCTGCGGGCCGGGCTGGCGTCCGGGCTCGGGCTTTCCTATGAGTGCAATTCGGGTGGCTGCGGGAGCTGCAAGTTTGAGTTGCTTGAAGGCGAAGTAGAAACCTTGTGGGCTGAGGCTCCGGGACTGAGTGCTCGGGATATCAAGAAAAACCGGCGATTGGCTTGCCAGAGTCGAGCCCTCACCGACTTGCGGATCAAGATGCATACGGCTCCGGAATTTCAGCTGCCGGTTCCTGCGGGAAGGCAAAGCTTGATTCTACTCGAACGGCGTGCAGTAACAGAAGATATCGTCGAGTTCCGCTTCCAGGCTGCGAGAGAAGCGGTTTTTCTTCCGGGGCAGTACGCTCTGCTACACCTCCCGGGCGTCGGCGCACCACGCGCCTACTCTATGAGTAATCTGCCCAATCAGGATGGTGAATGGGCATTCTGGGTACGGCGGGTCGCGGGTGGCGCTGGCACAACCGTCCTGTTTGAAGAGCTGCGTAGGGGGGATCACATTACTCTCGATGGACCCTATGGGATGGCGCATCTGCGTCCAGACAGTCCACGGGATCTGGTTTGTATTGCTGGTGGTTCTGGCATTTCTCCTATGCTGTCTATTGCCCGGTCCGCAGCCAGTGATCCGGCTATGGCCGGTCGGCGGCTAGACTTTTTCTTCGGTGGGCGTCGTCCAGAGGATCTTTGTGGGCAGTCAGAGCTGGCGGGGCTTTCGGGAGGGGCTGGGGCCCACGTTACCTACCACTGCGCTGTATCAGACCCAGATGTAGGGCCTGATTGGAGGGGGGAGCGTGGGTTTATTCACGAGTTGGTTCAGCGCCAGATTAAGGGGCAGCTTGCGAATCGCGAGTGTTATTTGGCCGGGCCGCCGCCGATGGTCCAAGCGACTCAACGTGCGCTAGTGTTAGAAGAAGGTGTGAGCCAAGAGCAAGTTCATTTTGACAGATTCTTTTAGTCCGTTGCTTATGAGAATTTATTGGCATATTCCGTTTTTTGGTCTACTGAAATATTAGCAATTTACTCAATGGTGTTTCGGCGATTGCACGCCAAAAAAAGCATTGATAAGTTTTCGGGTCAGTGCAGAGAAGCGGCTCGCCAAGTTGACTCATGATGTGATGCCGATCTCCACCATGCGCCGAGTGCTCTCGGACATCGAGATTGAAGCGGTCTAGGAGCCTGTCAAGTCAGGCGCTCGTGAGTATCGGGTGGGGGCCAATTTCGTGCTCTATGAGCTTCGTGCGCAGTCTACCCACAAGCTGGAAGTCTGGCCCGGAGGGGTGGAGTACCGTCTGCGGATCGGCACCGTCCCTCTAAGGGACGTTCTATTAAGGAGGAAAAATAACAATGTTACCTCGCGATTTGCTTACACGCTGTGCGCAAAATTTTCCCAACAAGATCGCTTACTATTGCGGTGACCGTTCAGCCACTTGGTCGCAGATGGACCAGCGTGCCGATCAGCTTGCCGCCGGGCTGCAGCAACTGGGGATTAGCCAGGGCGATACCGTCGCTATTCTGACCCATGAGACCATTGAGGTCTACGAACACTTCTTCGCCTGCATGAAGATTGGTGCGGTGCGAGTAGGCCTCAATTGGCGCTACGCTGCGGAGGAAATGCGCCACGTTCTCAAGGACAGCAATGCGAAGGCGGTGATCGTCCAGGCGCGTTGTCGGGAGACGATCGAACCGTTGCTGCCAGAGCTTGTCAAGGCAGGGATCCTGGTGGTCGGCTATGGCGGCGATCACGGTCTGGAGCTGGATTACGAAGCTGTGGTTGAGAACGGTCGTGCTAATGCGCCACAGTGCCCGACTATCGCTCCGGATGACGCGCTGTTCATCAGCTACACCTCCGGCACCAGTGGCTTACCCAAGGGCGTGGTGCTGACCCACGAGGGTCTGTACGCGAACATTCATACCTCGGTGGTGTCCATTGGCTTCGCTCCGGATGATGTCTGGTATGTTCCCGCGGCCTCGGCCTGGGTCGTAGTTGTTCTGGATCTCTGGGGTCTGGCGAACGGCATGACCCATGTCCTGCCCGATGGAGACTTCGAAGTCACCCAGTTCCTCCATGACATCGCCCGCTATCAGGTCACGGTGCCGCTGGTGGTGCCGACCATGATGCGTCGAGTGATTGATGAATACCGAAGGGGTAAGTACGACTTATCGTCCATGCGGGCGATCGTATTTGGTTCCTCACCCGCCAGTCCGGCGCTGATCCGAAATGCCAGTGAGGCGTTTGGTTGCGATCTGATTCAAATGTACGGCCTGACCGAAAGCACCGGACCTATAGTTACTGTTATGACCCCGAAGGACTACCGAGAGGCGTTAACGGTTGATTCCGATCGGCTGAAGTCTGTCGGCCGTTGTAGCGCACACTTTGAGGCCAGCATTCGCAGCGAAGATGGGGCAGAGTTGGCACCCAATGAATCGGGTGAGCTGTGGGTGCGCGGCGTTCCGGTCATGAAGGAATACCTTAACCTTCCCGAGAAGACGGCGGAGGTGTTTCCGGGTGACGGTTGGATGCGGACGAACGACATCGCCCGAAGGGACGAAGATGGTTATATCTATCTCCTTGACCGTAAGAACTTCTTGATCATTACCGGTGCGGTGAATGTGTTTCCGTCCAACGTCGATGCCGTATTGGGCCTGCATGAGGATGTAGAGGAAGTTGCTGTGGTCGGCGTGCCCCATCCGGACTGGGGCGAGGCGGTGGTCGCCGTGGTCAAGGCGCGTGAGGACTCGGAGTTGACGCAAGCGAAGTTATTGGAGGTATGCGAGGGACGGCTGGGTAAGCCGGAAATCCCGAAGCTCGTGTTGTTCGTTGATGAAGCGCTGCCCAAGACTCTCTCTTCGAAGCTGCGTAAAAACGATATTCGTAGTTGGATTCTGGAGAATCCGAGCCTTGTACCCTGGTCGATGGAAGAGGCCTGAACCTTTTATTTATAAGGTGCCGTCTAATGGAGCCTTACTGCTTATGGAGGGAACGTTTGATTCGCTTAGGAACATGAAGCATCGATGGTGGTTTTAATGAACTACGAACGAGCTACCGAGTTTAAAGGCAGCTGACTTTAAGGAGAATAAGAAATGAAACTATTACAGTTCCTTACAAGCCTGACCAGATGGCCTAGGCGTGCCATCTTGGTGTTGATCACGATCTTGAGTTTTGCCGCGATGCCAGCGATGGCCGAAGATCCGATTCGCATAGGGGCGGTAAAATCCCTCACGGGTCCCGCGTCTTATATAGGCGGCCCTCAGGGAAATACTTTGGAACTGATGGTCGACCAGATCAATCAGGAAGGCGGTGTACTTGGGCGCGAGCTGGAACTGATTCTCTATGATGATGCGACCAACCCCGAGCGAGCCCGGACCATGATGCAACGGCTACTTACCCAGGACCGTGTGAGTGCCGTTATTGGCGCCAGCCTGACCCCCACCACCTTAGCGATGGAGCCGTTGGCGGCCCGCCACGGCATACTTATGATTAGCCAGGCAGGATCGCGTGTTGTTGTTTCTCCAGTTAGAAAATGGCTGTTTGCCGTTCCCGAAAGCGAGGAGTTGGTTGCCAATGAGACCTATGACCATATGGTGAAAAATGGCATTAGAAAGGTTGCGTTGCTTTCCAGTACAGCAGGTTTTGGCCGTTCCGCACGACAAACATACTTGGAATCGGCGGAGAAATACGACCGCATAGAGGTTGTCATGGACGAAACCTTCGCCGAGGGCGATTCAGACATGACCGCGCAACTTACCCGCATTCGCGGTAACGCGGAAGTAGAGGCTATCATCCTTCTCGACGTCGGCAATGAGCCGGCGATCATTGCTCGTAATCACGCGGCCTTAGGCATCGAAGTTCCACTGTATTCTACCCATGGATTGGCTGCCCCCGAGTTCCCTGCGCTGGCTGGACCGGCTGCCGAGGGGATGCGCATTCCTTCGCCAGCCATGCTCGTAGCGGAACAACTGCCGAAGGGGTCGACGGAGCGAGATTTAGGAATGGCGTTCCGTAAACTCTACCAGGATCGTTACGGCAGTGAGCCGAACACTTTCGCAGGCTATGCCCATGACGCTCTTCTGCTGTTGGTGGATGCGATCCGCAGGGCGGGCAGTACCGATCCCGCCGCGATCCGTGATTCCTTGGAGCAGACACGCGATTTAGTCGGTGTGAGTAGAAGTTACACTTACGGTCCAGATAACCACGGCGGTTTATACAAGGAGAGCGGTATGCGGATAGTCGAGATTCGCAATGGCGGCTTCGTTCTCATCGACTGAAACTTCTGGGTGCAGTGGGAAATTCGCCGTCGCAAGGAAGCTCATGGTAACAAGATTGTGGGCATGAAGATGGCCCTGACTTCCTGAGCCAAGATGGTCCGGATGGTGTGGAGGCGCCGATCTACGGCTTCTTGGCCGATTGGACTTACCTAGACACTCCTAGCCTATGATTGGACTTACCACGGTCCATCGACGAAGGAGAAAACCGATGCCTGCTATCAAGACTGGCAAAAACCGAGAAGTACACCACCGAGTTCAAAGTCAAAGCCGTTGAGTGGGGTCACCAGTCCCACCGGAGTGTGAAGAGCGTTGCACAAGCGCTGGAGATTCATACCTTCATACTCCATCAATATACCTAAAAGGTATCATAATGTTATTAAAATAGTATTAGACAGTATGGTTTGCCGTTTCTAGACTTTAAGTTAATTCGAGGTCAAGGAATATCATAGTTGACTGAAGGTGAAGTTGCTGCTTAAGTTTGAACCAAG
>Ga0207884_1000708_pt1 | contig 16967 bp, 10 predicted proteins | sample MalvirmetaMSP144_FD_184236 | JGI IMG/M metagenome (GOLD analysis project Ga0207884, IMG submission 184236) | Marine viral communities from the Deep Pacific Ocean - MSP-144 (SPAdes) | ecosystem: Environmental > Aquatic > Marine > Oceanic | place: Pacific Ocean | collected 2011-07-08 | reverse complement strand
GGTGTCTATGTCAGGCAATTCGCAGAAATCACGTCTTAAAGACCTCATTGCACGAGGCAAGGAACAAGGTTACCTGACTTACGCCGAGGTAAACGACCACCTCCCGGAAGATATTGCTGACCCGGACCAGGTCGAAGACATCATTCGCATGATCAACGACATGGGCATCCAGGTGTCTGAAGTGGCACCGGACGCGGACACGCTGCTGATGACCGACGGTGACTCCACCGCAGACGAAGCAGCTGCCGCTGAAGCCGCCGCTGCACTCGCAGCCGTGGAATCCGACGCTGGCCGCACCACGGACCCGGTCCGCATGTACATGCGCGAAATGGGCACTGTGGAGCTGCTGACCCGCGAAGGTGAAATCGTCATTGCCAAGCGCATCGAGGAAGGTATCCGCGATGTGATGGCCGCCGTGGCCCACTTCCCCGGCATCACCGGCACCGTTATCCAGGCCTACGACCGCATCATCGAGAACGAAGGCCGTCTCAGCGACATCGTCTCCGGCTTCCTCGATCCCGACGGCGCCGAGCCGTTCATGGAGGAAGACACTACCCCGGATACGTCCAGCACGTCAGACGACTCATCCGACGATGATGACGATGACGACAGTGAAGAAGAAACCGAAAGCGGTCCGGATCCGGAAGAAACCCGCCTGCGCTTCGAGCTATTGAAAGAAAAACTCGACGCCGCGGACGCTTGCCTGGCCAAACACGGCCGTGGCCACAAGAAAACCCAGGAAGCCCTGAACGAGCTGGGACAGGTGTTTGCGCCGTTCAAGCTGGGCAACAAGGCCTTTGATGAGCTTGTAAACGTGGTTCGCTCCACCAACGATCTGGTGCGCGAGAACGAGCGTGCGATCATGAAAATCTGTGTGCGTGAGTGCAAGATGCCGCGCAAGGATTTCATCAAGTCGTTCCCCGGCAACGAAACCAGCCTGGACTGGGCCGAAAAGATGTCCAAGGGCAAGAAGCCCTACGCACCGCTGATTGCCGAGCGCATCGACGAAGTCGTGCGCCTGCAGAAGCGCATTGCCAACATCCAGACCGAAGTGGACCTGGACGTTTCCGACATCAAGGAAATCAACCGCCGCGTCTCCATCGGCGAAGCCAAGGCCCGCCGTGCCAAGAAGGAAATGGTGGAAGCCAACCTGCGTCTGGTTATCTCCATTGCCAAGAAGTACACCAACCGCGGCCTGCAGTTCCTCGACCTGATCCAGGAAGGCAACATCGGCCTTATGAAGGCCGTTGACAAGTTCGAGTATCGTCGTGGCTACAAGTTCTCCACCTACGCCACCTGGTGGATTCGTCAGGCCATCACCCGCTCCATCGCGGACCAGGCACGCACCATCCGTATTCCGGTGCACATGATCGAAACCATCAACAAGCTCAACCGCATCTCCCGTCAGATGCTGCAGGAGATGGGCCGCGAGCCCACGCCGGAAGAGTTGGGGGAGCGCATGGAAATGCCCGAGGACAAGATCCGCAAGGTATTGAAGATCGCCAAGGAACCGATCTCCATGGAAACCCCGATCGGTGATGACGAAGACAGCCACCTGGGCGACTTCATTGAAGACATCCAGGCCCTGTCGCCCGTTGACTCCGCTACCGCTGAAGGTCTGCGCGAAGCTACCCGCTCCGTGCTCTCCGGCCTGACCGCCCGCGAGTCCAAGGTGCTGCGCATGCGCTTCGGTATTGAAATGAACACCGACCACACCCTTGAGGAAGTCGGTAAACAGTTCGATGTTACCCGTGAGCGCATCCGCCAGATCGAAGCCAAGGCTCTGCGCAAACTGCGCCACCCTTCCCGCTCCGACCACCTGCGCGGCTTCATTGACGACCAGGGCAACGGTTAAACACCACAACAGTAGCGGGCGCCGCCGCTCACCGGTATAATGGCGCCCGCTTTGTTGCTCCCGCCCGGAAGCGACATCCCAGTAAGCAAACCTTTAAACAGCATCCGCTGAAAAAAGGGCCTATAGCTCAGTTGGTTAGAGCAGAGGACTCATAATCCTTTGGTCCCTGGTTCGAGTCCAGGTGGGCCCACCATTTCATACCTTTTTATTCCAATTCAGAAACCCCGAGTGGTGTCGGCATTCTTTACACAAAGCCTCCAGCATACGATCAGGCTCTGACGCCAGTCCATTGAAAATTCCCAAGTTCTAGTTTCTGGCCATGCTTTTGCTTGCTTATCATATAGCACCTGCCATTGAACGGCGGGGTATGTTTGAAAATTTTTGCGAGGAATGTCGCTATGAAAATGAGAACTTTAGCGGCTTTGGCCATAGGGATGCTGGGATCCAGCTCTGTGCTGGCTGTGCCAACATTACAACTGGACATTGATGGCGGCACTTATTTGGGGGGCACAGAAGAAAGTACTGTGACTAATGCTGCAACATTCGATTTGTGGGCTTTAGGCAAGGTACCGAGTGTAGATACGACTATTGACTACTACCTGTCAATTGCGCTTCTGCCTCAGAGCCAAAACATCGGAGATCCCGCAAACCTTGGCGGTATTACCGTAAATGGCACGGCACTCTCCTCGCTCATAGGTGATTCTGAGTACGGTACCCCACCGATCGAATCAATCTCAAACGGCGGAGAACTTGGTCCACACGGAATTTTCGATACTTTGTATTATCAAATTGCCTTCAGTTTTGATGGTTTGCCGACAGTAGCGTCTTACAACGTTCAAGACGATACTGCTGGACCTGCCGGTGAGGAGTTATTCAAACAGGTTTTTCAGATAGACGCATCATCATTGGCAATGGGTTACGGTCTTCATTTCGACCTTTACACTTACGGTGAAACTAACGGCAACCGGACAGCGATCACGGACTTCGCTCCCTTCTCCCACGATGCTGCCTACTGCGTCGACCGTAACTGTGAGCCGGTAGAAGTGTCTGAGCCCTCAACTCTAGCGCTATTTGGCATAAGCCTGATTGGGCTAGTTGCGATCAGGCGCCGCCTTATCACCTCTTAGTGTCAGGCTAGTCAACATATCAAAGCTTACCCGTCACACGAAGGTCCCTCACTTGGGACCTTCCTTATAAACTGCTTCTGATACCTGCGCCCACTCACCATATGACAACGTGTTTCAGAAAGAGCCACCGTCCTCAAATAAGCCTCTGACCATTGCTGACCTTATGATCAGTGCTAACCAGCGTTATCGCACCCTCATCATTCTTTATTCCGGTCACTAAGCACTCGGACATAAAGGGGCCAATCTGTTTGGGCGGGAAGTTGGTAACGGCGAGTACCTGCTTACCCAACAACGCCTCAGGATCATACAGGTCAGTAATCTGAGCACTGGATTTACGAACACCCACCTCTGGCCCAAAATCGACTTTTAGCTTGTACGCTGGCCTGCGGGCTTCCGGAAATTCGCTCACCTCAATGATGGTGCCGATGCGCAACTCCACGCTCTCAAAATCTTCCCAACTGATCATGCCTGGTGTGTCCCCTGTCTGTTAAAGAATGTGGCTATTTTCTGTGGTCCGCGAGCAGGGTCCCGACCGTGAACGCGATGTCCTCGTGCTCGGTATCTCGCCACGGTTCTGCGAGGGATTCGGCTTCCCACTGCTGCATACTGCCTAACGCCAGAACTCTCTCAACGTAGGCGCCGGCGCCTTCGCTCAGGTCCAGCCCGTAGGTGCGTACCCGATAGACGACAGGGGCAAAGAAGGCATCCACAGCGGTAAAGCAGTCACCGGCGAGGAACGGGCCACCGAACTTCTGCAGGCCATGGGACCACAGGCTGTCGATGCGACCGATATCCTTTTGCAGGCCTTCACTGACCGTGTTCATGCGGATACGCAGGCCCACGTTCATGCTGCAGATATCCCGTAGCGACTGGAATCCGGAATGCATTTCAGCAGCCGCACAACGTGCCCAGGCACGGGCCTTCGAGTCTTTAGGCCAAACGCCTTCGTGGCGCTCGGCCAGATACTCACTGATGGCCAGCGAGTCCCATACGGTTGTGCCTTCGTCCGTCAGGCAGGGTACCTTGCCGCTGGGGCTCAGGCGCCTGTACGCCTGCCAGGTGGGCTCGTCACCAAACACAATGAGCTGTTCATTAAACTCAATGCCCAGCTCTTTCATCAGCACCCAGGGGCGCAACGACCATGACGAGTAGTTCTTGTTCGCAATATGAAGGGTGTACATCCCTGTCTCCATCCAGGTGGGGTGGTTTATCCGGAAATCAGTTTTGCCGAATACCGTGGCTTCGTATACAACTACACTATGGCCATTAAAAATAACACAAGGAACGCACTATGCCTTTCTCTTCCGATCACATTGATGAACTTAACCTGCTCGCTATGTTCGACCTGTCATCCGCGCAGGAGGGCATCAAGGTTCACCAGCATTCGGCTGCACCAGAGATGGTGACAGCAGCTGAACGCCTACACCAGAAGGGGCTGATCACTCAGAAGGATGGCGGTTACCTGACAAGCCTGGGCAGTGAAATGGCGGAGCATGCGCAGAAAGTATTGTCGGTACTGTCCAGCAGCTGAGCAGCCGGCCGGCTTATCCACCGGGTGCCCGAACGGGTGCCCTTTTTGGTGCCCACCTCCAAAACCTGCAACAGTTCACACCCCTTCGTTACAGAAATAAACACCTTCCGGCCTTATAAAACTCTGTATTTCCAGCATTTTCAAACCATCTTTAACTAGAGGGTGGTCGTTTCGACACCAAAACCTGTCAAAGAAGCCAACGTCCCGATAAGACAAGAGCACTACACTGCTTTTCGAACAAATGTACCAACAATAATTGCCAGCCCTGTTACCCGGCTCCGGGGGCACGGCAAAGGTCCATAACAAAGACAAACGAATGGAGTGTGTTTCATGGTTTCAACCTCCCGCTTTTCCCTGCGTGCGATAACACTCGCCGTTGCAGCCGCCTCGGCCGGTTTTTCATTGAATGCCTCTGCCAGCATGGGCAACATCGGCACAACCTATGGCGTGATGCCCGTGGACGTGGCCACCGCACAGGCCCTGTCGATGTTCAACGAGCAGGTGTCAGCCACCTATTACAATCCGTCCTATTTAACCAGTGACGAGCGTGGCGAGCTTACCGGTGGCATTCTTCATGCGGAGCAGGAACTGCGCTCCAGCCGTTCCGATGCAGACGGCGATATTATTTCGGACTCGCCGAGCCAGCATGTCCTGATCGGTATGAAAACCAACCTGGCGTCCCTGACCCGCTTCGACCACCCGATTTACCTGGGCTTCATCGCAGGCGTTGAGAAGTATGGTAAGGAAATGCTGGCATTCTCCTCGGAAACCTCCGAAACCGGGCAGTATCTGCAATACGGCAAGGAACCCCTTTTCCTGAACATTGGTGGTGCCACCCCACTCTGGCGAGGCATCTCGGGCGGTTTCTCGGTGCGCGTCACCCTGGAGGCAGCCGCTCAACTGGATGCCGTTTCAACACTCGGCGGTGAGACCAGCCGCGAGCGACTGGCGGTTAATGCCGAGCCGTCGCTGAAGTCCATCCTTGGCACCACCATCAAGTGGGGCGATACCCTCTGTCCGGACAGTGACTGTTTCCTCGATGGCTGGGAAAGTGCGGTTACCTATCGCACCAAGTCATCCGCTTCGACGTCTGTGGACTCCAACATCATCGTTACCCAAACCATTCCCGACCCGGGCCTGAGCCTTGCGGTGGCCACCATCGATTCCTTCCAGCCGGAAACCTTTGCCATCGGCACCCAGTACAAGGGTGACGGCTGGCGCATCGGCGGCAGCATTGAGCAGCAGAACTGGTCAGAGCTGGAAGACGAGTTTGCCGGCGATACCATCAAGGACCAGGAGAACGTCAGCGCAGCCAATCGAATTCGTTTCGATGACATCCTGGTGCCCCGCATCGGCGCCGAATACCAGCTCAGCCGCCACTTTGCCGTTCGCGGAGGGCTGGCGTATGAGGAGTCTCCCCTCAAAACCACCCGCAACCCGGAGCTGAACTATCTGGACACCGACAAGATCGTGGCCGGGCTTGGCATCAGTGCCACCTACGAACGCACCCGCGTGCTGGCCTACCCGGTACGGTTGGATATCGGTTACCAATATCAGCAGTTGCAGGACCGGGATTTCACCATCGTCGACTATGACGGCAACGAACAGCAGGCAACCGCCGACGGTGACGTTCACGTTATCAGCGGCTCCATCACCCTGAAGTTCTGAGGAGAGGTTTGCCATGAAACACAACAACACATTGGCACTGATTCCCGCGATGCTCCTGGCCGCATGCGGCGGGGGTGATGAACAGACCATCGACGAGCCCACAACCCCGGGCTCAGTCGTCTACTCCTACCCGGCGGATGGCCAAAGCAACGTCAGCCCCAAGGCAGACATGGTACTGCGCTTTTCCCATGCGCTGTCTGACGACGATGTAGTCAGCAAAATACGCATCACTGATGGAAGCACCGACCTGAGCTTTACTGCCGAAAGCGTGGATGGCGGGCGCAGCCTGACACTGTCGCCACAGGTCGAACTCAGTCCGGGAGCCAATTACACCATTGAGTTTACCGAAGCGCTGCAGGCGGAAAGTGGCCGCACGATTCCTAACCCCAATGCCTTCGGCCCGGAGGGCGTGCAGTTTTCAACACGGGGTGCCTTCAGCGGCATCTCCGGGCTGGACAACCTGAGCCCGGAGTTCACCGTTGCGGAAATGATTCCCTCCGAGGGCAATGTATTCCAGCCCATGAACTTCTCCACATTCCGACTGCAAATGACCCAGACCGTGCACCCGGACTGGAAGGCACGGGGCGGTGTCATTGAAATCACTGACAGTAACGATACCGTTGTGCCGGCCACCGTTATTGTGAAAGGCCGGGACATCACTATCGACCCCTGCCTTGCAGACTCAAAAGAGCGCTGTGGCCGTGAGGAGGACATACTCACCTCGGGCGAGACCTACACCGTGTCAGTCCGCAATCTGCCGAGCCTCCATGGCGGTGCGCTGGGCGACTTCAGCGAAACCGTAACCCCACGCGACACCGGCCCGACGGTTGTGCTGTCTCAGCAAGTGGTGGATTCCGGCCTGAATGCCGGCGAGAGTGCTGAAAACACCCGCAAGTCTCGGCTAAACGGGCAAATCATCAACGGCATCACCCTAAACTCCGTCCTGCAGGGCAATGCTGGGCCGTCCCAGCAAACCGGCGATCTGTTTGCAGAGCTCGCTTACGCGCCGGCATTTGCGGCCGATGAGCCCCTGCCACTGCGAGTTCCGAAAGGCAGCGTGTTGACCAGCAGCACCCTGGACGTTCGAATAAACGGTGAGGTGCCGGTTATCGACCCGGCAACCGGCAGCATTCAGAAAACCGGCGACATTAAAGTCACCATGTTGTCGGACGCCACCGGCTACCTGATGCCAAACCCCTACACGGATAGCATGAACGCCCCTCGCCACGTCAAACTGTTTATGGACGTTGCCATGAACACGGAAGAGGCGCAGCCCAATGCTTCGTTATCCCAGGACCTGCTGGGGGTAGAGCTGACCGGCATAGCGATCGTGGAAGATGGCGTGTTAACCATAGACGCCATCGGTATGGTCGAACCCAACCTACTGGGCCAGGAATTCACCGACGCCACCATTGCCTTTCGTATTGAAGCGGCAACGGACTCCGAATCCGCCCTGGACGCTGCCGAACAACGGGACGAAGAACTGGCGGACAACACCGGCCCACAGTTAGTAAGCTGGATGCCAGGGCCGGACGATGCCTTCCCGGGTAATCGTGATCAGATGCAGCGCCCTGGCGACCCGATCGTGCTGAATTTCGACGAACCACTCGACGCCGATACCATCGCCGATGGCATTGTGCTGGACTCAGCGGGCACACCGCTGACGGTTGGCGACGACACACTGGACGCCAAACTGGACGGAACCGCCCTGGTACTGAACCCGGTCGGCGGCCTGGAGCATGGCGTCAACTACACCGTGCAGATCGGCAACGCGCTGACCGACCTTGCAGGCAATGGCGCCACACCTCAGAACCTCAGCTTCGCCCTGCCTGATACTGGGGGAGGTTCGGTTACCCAGAGATCACCCCTGGCACTGACAACGTATCCTGGCTATCCCTGCGTAACAACCGCCGTCAACCTGAGCCAGGGCACTCACGGGCGCTGCCGGGATGCATCCGACAGTGGTGCCGCCGGTGACCTACTGCCAATCACCAAGCTTCCCACGGACCGACCTATTGTAGTGGTGTTCTCCAAGTCTATGGACTTGGACACCATTAACGAAAACACCTTCATTGTCGAAAAAGTTACCAATGCGTCGACACCCATAGGTTCTGGCGAATCCGTCAGCGGACGCCTGGAGAAAAACAACCAGCGCATCCGCTTCTACCCTAACAGCCCATGGGACACCGCCGATGGCAGCTTTTACCGCTACACCATGAGATCCGCCAACGGATCAGGCAATTGCGGCAACGCCATCTGCTCGGAACAAGGCTTTCCTCTGCAGACCGACCTGCTGGTGGACTCCACCGACGCCGGCGGCCCCAACCTGACCATTTACTTCAGTGGCATGGAGGCCCAGCAGACTGTCTATACCCCTCTGCGTAACCTGCCGATCCGTGATGCCAATTCCAACTTCATCGTAGATTGCCCAACACTGGGCGGAGAAAGCTGCCTGGAGCCTTTCAATCATGAAGGCAGCAATGCGGATGGGTTCCTACCCTCTGCCAATGCCGCAAAGCTCTTGGTCGACGACCAGACGGCAGATGGCGGGTTTCTGGGTGATCTCAGCGCGCGCGTGGGCTGTAGCTCGGATGGACCCGACTGCCCACGCAACAAGTTCATCTACCAGACCTACGCTCTGAACACCGAAGTCACGGGACCGGCGGTGGACCCGGAAACCGGCCAGGACGGTGTTGGCGTACTGTTATACCCAACACTGCTGGCTACCACTTCAGCGGACGTTTACATCGATCTTCCGTTTTACTTGGGCGGAGAGCAGGCCTCTACAACCGGGCCCCAAATCCTGCGCATGCGATATGCTAAAGATGACCCTGGCTGCACCAGCAATTGTGCCCGTAACAGCTTGATCCCCGGGATCATTATCGAGACAGATGACGGTCCGGTTTTTAAGACAGAAGCCGATCTATTCCTGGACGCACCGAACCTGGTCGCACCGCTGAACGCCGAGCACAACCTCTACAGCTATCCGTTCACACTGGATCTGGAAGGAAGGGTGAAGTTCTTCAACGACGGCAGGATGCAGATCGAACAAAGAACTGACAACGTTCCGCAAATCAACGTTGAAGCGGTTGCCCTTGGTTTCGCGACCGTCAACATCCCGCTGATCATTCCGCAGCAGGGCGTTTACCTGAACTTCCTCTCCAACCCCATCAAGGAAATTCCAGCAGAGTACTAACTTCAGGCTCCGCTACTTATGGCCAGCCCCCCGGGCTGGCTTTTTTGTGGCCTAAAGAGCCGGAAAGCGGTTTTCCCCTACCAAGCATTTCCTGCTAATCTGGTTTTCTATTGAAACTAACTCCAAAATTGGACTGACAAGCGGGCAGGGTATTCCGAAACCGTGCGGAGCCATGGATGGCGGAGCCCGAGCGTAAAGGGACGTATTCACAGCGTGTTTCGGAATACCCCTGCCCGCTTGCCAAAGCACATAATCAATAAAAAGACCGGAGAGACCCGATGGACAATGGCACCCACTACCGTAACTGCCACCTGTGTGAAGCCATGTGCGGCGTTGCTATTGAGGTCAGGGATGGCCATGTCACCTCCATCAAGGGCGACGAAGACGACCCGTTGAGCCATGGCCACATCTGCCCCAAGGCCGTCGCCCTACAGGACCTCCACGAAGACCCGGAGCGCCTGCGCAAACCGGTACGGCGCACCTCTGACGGCTGGCAGGAAATGGAGTGGGACGAAGCTTTTGACCTGGTGGCCAGCCGACTGCACCGGGTACGCAAAGAGCACGGCCGCAATAGCATTGGCGCCTACCTCGGCAACCCCAACGTACACAACCACGGCTCGCTGGTGGCCACCATGCCATTCCTTCGGGCCCTGGGTACCCAGAACCGCTTCTCCGCCACCTCCAACGACCAATTGCCCCATATGCTGGCCAGCCTGGAAATGTTCGGGCACCAGATTCTCTTTCCGATACCAGACATCGACCGCACCGACCTGTTTATCTGCATCGGCGCGAACCCCATAGCCTCCAACGGCAGTTTGATGACCGTGCCGGACTTCCGCGGTCGCCTCAAGGCACTCAAGGGTCGCGGCGGCAAGATGGTGGTCGTGGACCCACGCCGCACCGAAACCGGCAAACTCGCCGACGAATTCCATTTCATCCGCCCGGGCACCGACGCCCTGTTGCTGATGGCCATGGTGCACACCCTGTTCGAAGAGAACCTGGTCAATCTTGGCCACGCGGAACAGTGGACGAAAGATGTGGATCTGGTACGACTGGCGGCATTGGGATTTACACCTGAAGCTGCCAGCGATACTACCGGCATGCCGGCGGCCGATATCCGCAACCTTGCGCGGCAACTGGCCACAACACCGAGGGCTGCACTGTACACCCGCATGGGCACCAGCACCCAGGCCTTTGGCGGAGTTGCAACCTGGCTTGCCTACGTGCTCAATATCCTGACCGGGAAGCTGGACAGCACTGGCGGCATGATGTTCACACAACCCGCGATTGATCTGATCGCACTCGGTGGTATGTCCGGCCAGAACGGTCACTTCGGCAAGCGGTTCAGCCGGGTGAAAAAGCTGCCTGAGTTTGCAGGCGAATACCCTTCAAGCACCATTGCCGATGAGATTCTTACACCGGGTGAAGGCCAGATACGGGCATTCGTGACGGTGGCGGGCAACCCGGTGCTTTCAAGCCCCAACGGCGGCCGGCTCGACGAGGCCTTCGCCAGCCTCGACTTCATGGTATCGGTGGATTACTACCTCAATGAAACCACCCGCCATGCGGACGTCATACTGCCACCCACCGCTGGCCTGGAACGCAGCCACTACGACCTGATCTTCAGCATGTTTGCGGTTCGCAATACCGCCAAGTATAGCCCCGCCCTGTTCGATGCCGGCCAAGACACCCGCCACGACTGGCAGATACTGCTGGAACTGGCGCACCGTCTGGAGAAAAAGCGTAAAGGTGGTCGCCTGCCCCTGCGTTCCGAAATGGGTTGGCGCGCGTTCAAGCAGATTGGGCCCGACCCGATTCTTGATCTCATGTTGCGGGCCGGGCCCTACGGAACAAACATCGGGCCTGCACGCGGCCTGGTCCAGCCGGCCATCGACCTGGTGATGGATATACTTCCAGAGCGCCATCCCTTGCGGGGTCTGGCAAAAATGAGCCCACTGAACCGCCACTGGCAGGATTTGCCCAAGGGGCTTTCCATCAGCGCCCTGAAGGAACTGCCCAACGGCGTGGATCTCGGGCCGCTTCGCCCCTGCATGCCCGGCAGGTTGTTTACCCGCGACGGCAAGGTAAACCTCGCTCCACGCCGGTATCTGCAGGATCTGGGGCGACTTCATGCCTTACTTACGGCACCGCCCTCCGACGGTCTGTTACTGATCGGCCGCCGGCACGTTCGCAGCAATAATTCCTGGATGCACAACAGCCAGCGGTTGGTGAAAGGCAAGGACCGCTGTACCCTGATGATCCATCCGAAAGATGCTGCTCGTTGTGGCCTTCAGGCTGGCGATTCCGCCGAGATTGGCTCTACCTCCGGGCAGATTGTATTGCCGGTGGAGATCACCGAGGATGTGATGGCAGGCGTGATTTCAGTACCCCATGGCTGGGGCCACCATCGGGAGGGTACCGGTCAGAGTGTGGCGGTTGCCCACGCTGGCGCCAGCATAAACGACGTGTTGAGTGATCAGGAAATTGATCCGCTTGTTGGCACCTCCGTACTCAATGGGCAGACTGTGTCCGTGAAAGTCTGGCGTGCGGACCGCCAACGCAAACAGGCCTGATATTTTCAAGGGAGACTTCTATGCCGCCATGGCTTCAATGGACACTGATTATTGCCGGCATGCTGGCCATCGCGCTGCTTGTGGCGTTTATCAGCCGCCAGTTCCGCACCCTGCAGGACGACAGGAGGCGACAGGAGAAAGCCGAATCTTTCCGGAGGGAGCGCCGGGACAGTATGATTGAAAGTATCCGGGTATTGGCGATGGCGGTGGAAGAGGACCAAATCGAATACTCAGAAGCTTGCCTGCGAATCAAGGGCTTGCTGGATCACGTGGCGCCGGAGTTGCTGGAACAGTCGCCTTTCCGGGTTTTCCAGGAAGTGCATGATCAGATCCAGCATATGCCGACCCACCGTGCCCGCCAGGAAACAGATACCCGCTTTGTAGACAAGATGGATCGCGAGCGTCTGGCGGTCGAGGAGGAGCATGCCGATGCCATCCGGCGCGCCGCAACCGCCATTCGACACCACCCATTCCAGGCTTGACGCTCACCCCGTACCGACATGATGCTCAGTATTTTGTAACAATTTGTAACTAGTTTTCGTCGCTGAGAATTTGATTAGCTTTACAAATCAATCCCTTCAGCAGTCGCGAAATTATGACGCCCCACTCATTCACCAAACACCAACGTAGCCAGCTTTTATTTCCCTTCGTATTGGCTAAATTTAAAAAAGCGCGTTGCCACTACCGACCCTGCAACGGCGCTCTTTGTTTTCTCCTGAACACGTTGGTTTGATTCTGCAACAAGCGGGTGAGCTTGCCGGCCTTCGGGCCGGCTTTTTTGCGGGCTTTGAGAGGTGGTCGGGCGGTGACGGAGCCCTACTGATTCATCATCCCCGCCATCGCCATGATGCTATCCTTGTTTTCGACCAGTTCATCGAACTGCGCTTCCACCTTATCCCTGTTCAGCCCGAGAGATTCGTAGAATGCGTCCGACACCTCTTCACCCGCACCCAAGGCAACATCGCGCTTGGTCAGCAGTTGCCGGCCCAGCCAGAGCAGTTTGCTGTACACCGAGTGAGGGCCGTCATAACCAGGGTTTTTCTGGTTGCGGATTGCCAGGCAGACCTCGTCGGGCATACCCCAGTTCTGCATCAGTTCCGCCGCAATCTGCTCACGGGTCACGCCCAGCAGAAAATGCTCAATCATTGAGGAATCGAGATGGGGATTAGCTTCAAGCGACCGGCATACCAGCTTGAAATGGGGAGGGAAGACCTGCGCCAGCACCAGATAACCAAAGTTATGCAACAATCCCCCCAGGTACGCAAGACCGAAGATCGGACGTTCGCCACGAGGCATCATGCTGGCCAGGATCCCCGCCGACTGGGCTTGCCATATTGCCTGTTGCCAGTAATCCACATAGCCTTCAGGATGATCCTGGGGCTGTTTCAGGGCACGCCCCAGGGACAGCCCCATGGCGAGGTTCATCACCAGGTCGAACCCCAGAATCCGTGAGACAGCGTCGTGCACAGAACGCACCTGCCCCGCCGCAGCATAAAAGGACGAGGACGCCCAACTGACAACCTGAGCAGCCAGGCTAGGGTCACTTTCCACAACGTCCACCAGATCCCCCATTACAGCGTTGGGATTCACCCGCAGGTGAATAATGCGCTGGGCAGTTTCGGGCAGAGGGGGCAACTCCAGCGTATCTTCCAGGCGCTGCTGAATGCGCAGCGAGGTAAACCGACGAATAGCGGAATGTAGCTGATCTCGGTCCTTCTCCGGACTGTTGAGATTCACGGCAATGGTATCCCGCGCCACCGAAAACGAATGGCGGTCGGCCGCGACGGTGATTCCCCGGAACTCGTCGCCGGGCATGACCATACAAAGATTCTGCTCACCCAGGACCAATGCCACGGACGCCAACTCATCAACTCGAACGTCCACAATCGTGGGCCAGCCGGTTAGAGACGGCAAGGCGGGCAGCTCAGTCAGGCCAGAGCGCTCACGAACCAGGACCTGCTCCCGTCGCTTCATCACCCGCAAATCCCGCCCCAACTGTTTGTTCAGGGCATTGATATCCAGCAGGTCCCCCTCGCGGCATATGGCCTGGAGATTCCCCTCGTCATCCGTAAGCAATACCATTCGTAACAGTTCGCCGCCACGGGCCTGGCTCACATCCCTAAGGGAAACGCCGGCAGCAGACTCACCCAACGCCTGCCTGACTACGACAGGTAGCTCCATAAGTTTCTCCCAAAATGTATACGGTGCCCCGTTGGACACATTGGTTTCACTCAGTATAGGGCACAAACGGCGGCCCAACTTTGACAGCAAGCGGGTTTTCACAAGATTTCATAGACCGACGCAGTGCTTTTATACGTCGCCGTAGCGAATTCGCTCCCCCAACCAACGGCGAATCAAACCGTTCACCAATGCCGGCTGCTTCATCAGCGGCGGCGCCATTTCACGGATTGGCTCTATCCAACCCTTGTCTCGTTCAAAATCTGCCAGCCGGAACTGCATCATACCGGTCTGGCGGGTGCCTAACACTTCTCCCGGCCCGCGTATTTCCAGATCTTTCTCGGCAATCACGAAACCGTCCTGACTGTCGCGCAAGGCCTGCAAACGCGCTTTGCCATTCAGCGATAGCGGTGGATGGTACATCAACACACAAAAACTGGCCTCTTCGCCCCGGCCAACCCTGCCACGCAGCTGATGCAACTGCGCCAGGCCCAGGCGCTCCGGATTTTCGATGATGATCAGCGAGGCATTGGGTACGTCCACGCCCACCTCAATCACGGTGGTTGCCACCAGCAGGTCGAGTTCACCGTTCTTGAATTGTTCCATCACCGCCGCTTTTTCAGCCGCCTTGAGGCGACCATGAACAAGCCCCACCTTCAGATCCGGCAGACGTTCCGCCAACTCCTGCGCAGTCACTTCCGCTGCCTGGCACTGCAGCGCTTCGGATTCCTCAATCAGCGTGCACACCCAGTATGCCTGCCGGCCTTCTTTGCAGGCTCTTCGCACCCGATCGGTCACATGGTCACGCCGGCCGTCGGGAATGGCGATGGTTTCGATAGGCTTGCGGCCGGGGGGCAATTCATCGATCACCGAAGTGTCCAGATCCGCATAGGCGCTCATGGCCAGCGTACGCGGAATCGGAGTCGCTGTCATAATCAACTGGTGTGGCGCCATGGTGCCACCGACGCCCTTTTCCCGCAGGGCCAGCCGCTGGTGCACGCCAAAACGATGCTGTTCGTCAACAATCACCAGTGCCAGGCGACTGAACGCGACATCTTCCTGGAACAGGGCATGGGTACCTATCACCACGGTGGCTTCGCCACTGCCAACGGCCTCCAGAGCCTCCTTTCGTGCCTTGCCCTTAATTTTTCCCGACAGCCACGCCAACTGGATCCCAAGCGGCTCCAGCCAGCTGCGAAAATTCTGGTAATGCTGTTCTGCCAGTATTTCAGTGGGCGCCATCAGCGCCACCTGGGCGCCGGCACCAATGGCCTGCAGTGCTGCCAGCGCCGCCACCACGGTTTTACCGGACCCCACGTCCCCCTGCACCAACCGCAACATGGGTACCGGCTGGCTGAGGTCCTGACGGATCTCCGTCATAACCTGTCGCTGCGCTCCGGTGAGGCTGAACGGAAGCAGATCAAGGAAGCGTTCGGGCAGATCACCGGTTGGTAGTAGCGGCAGCGCTTCCCGGGCCTGAACTTGCTGCCGCACCTGCAAGAGGCTCAGTTGGTGGGCCAGCAGCTCTTCCATGACCAGCCTCTGTTGAGCCGGGTGTCGCCCTTCCATCAACAGATGAACTGGCGCATTGGCCGGCGGCGAATGCACCAGTTCCACCGCCTCAGTGATGCCGGGCAACTGGTAGCTTGCCAACAAATCAGCGGGCAGCCAATCGCGGATCGGGTAGCGCTTTAGGTAGCCCAGGGCCTGTTGGCACAGGCTACGAACCCGCGGCTGCTGAATGCCCTCTGTCAGGGGGTAAACGGGCGTTAGCGTGGCCTCACCCTGCGCAGGCATCGGCGGCGGGTTTACCTGATATTCGGGGTGGTAGAATTCGTAACCGGCCCGCCCCGGCCGAACCTCGCCAAAACAACGCACCCGCGCGCCTTCCGTAAGCTGGTTCTTCTGGGCGGCGTTAAAATGGAAAAAACGCATGACCAGAAAGCCACTGCGATCCTTCAGAGTCACCTGCAGGCTGCGGCGCCGGCCCATCACGAGGTCAGTTTTCATTACCTCGCCTTCCACCACGCCGACGTCGCCGATACGGAGGTTACCCATGGGAATAATGCGGGTGCGGTCCTCATACCGGTGGGGAAGATGGAACAGCAGGTCCTGCAGCGAACGGATGCCCAGTTTCGACAACCTGTCGGCCAGGGCATTACCAACGCCCTTCAGGGTGGTGACGGCAATGTCGTCCAGTGACATCATAGCCTGGCTCAGGCGGTTGCAGCCGCGGCCGGCGTTTCAATCTTCGCTTTCTCGATCACCCGGCACTGGCTGGCCGCCAGTGACAGCACATCAATCGCCTTTGGTCGTGGGAAAGTGACCCGCCAGGCCAACGCCACCGTGCGATAGGGCACCGGTGCCGCGAAAGGCCTGACAGCAAGTATGTTCTCGTCATACTGCATCGCTGTAGCGGCGGACAGCGGTAACACCGTAATACCGAGGCCGGAGGCTACCATGTGGCGAATAGTTTCCAGTGAACTGCCTTCGGTCACCAGAGAAGGCGCCGCAGCACTGGGATTACGGGTGACCGCATCCACCAGCGGCGGGCAGGACTCCAGCACCTGGTCACGGAAACAGTGGCCGGGACCGAGCAGCAGCAACTGCTCCTGCGCCAGTTCTTCCGCTGTCAGGCTCTCGCGTTTGGTCAGCGGGTGACCTCCCGGCAGCAGCACCACAAAAGGCTCGTCGTAGAGCGGCAGAGTGACGACCTCTGGCTCTTCAAACGGCAGTGCAATGATGATGGCGTCGAGTTCTGACTGGCGCAGTTTCTGGCGCAGTGTGGCCGTGTAGTTTTCTTCGATGTAGAGCGGCATCTCAGACGCGGCGCGGCGAA
>Ga0207884_1000702_pt1 | contig 17059 bp, 14 predicted proteins | sample MalvirmetaMSP144_FD_184236 | JGI IMG/M metagenome (GOLD analysis project Ga0207884, IMG submission 184236) | Marine viral communities from the Deep Pacific Ocean - MSP-144 (SPAdes) | ecosystem: Environmental > Aquatic > Marine > Oceanic | place: Pacific Ocean | collected 2011-07-08 | reverse complement strand
GAAGGTGGCCGTGCGCAACATCCGTCGCGACGCCAATGACGACCTGAAGCGCGCGGAAAAGGACGGCGTCATCAGCCAGGACGAACAGAAGCGCATGGAGGGCGAGGTCCAGAAGTTCACCGATGAGGCGGTGAAGCGGGTGGACGAAGCCTTGAAAGTCAAAGAACAAGAGATCATGCAGGTCTGATCGTCGGTCTGTCGGCAAAGGACGCACGAGGAACCCCATGGCCCGCAGCCCCGAGCCGAACGCCGCCGCGCCGGCCGCCGAACCTTCGGCGGGCGAGGGCTTGCATGTGGCCCTGGTCATGGACGGCAACGGCCGCTGGGCCAAGCGCCGGGGCCTGCCGCGCAGCCTGGGCCACCGGGCGGGCGTGGAAGCCCTGAAGCGGACCGTGGCCGCCGCGCCCGAATTCAACATCCGCCACCTGACGGTCTTCGGCTTCTCCACGGAAAACTGGAGCCGGCCGGCCACCGAGGTGGCGGAGCTGATGGCCCTGCCACGCCGCTACTTCGAAAGCGATCTTGGCCGGCTGGAGCGGGAAGGCGTCCGCGTCCGCGTCATCGGGCGCCGGCAAGGGCTGAATCCCGACCTGATCGAGATCATCGAAGAGGCCGAGCGGCGCACGGCCGGCAATGACAGCTTCTTCCTGCAGGTGGCCTTCAACTATGGCGGCCAGGCCGATCTCACCGACGGCGCCCGGCGCTTCGCCGAGGATGTGGCCGCCGGCCGGATCGCGCCGGCGGATCTGACCGAGGCGCGGTTCGCCGCCTATCTGTCCACCGCCGCCGCCCCGCCGCCGGATCTGATCGTGCGGCCGTCCGGCGAGCAGCGGCTTTCGAACTTCCTGTTGTGGGAGGCGGCCTATTCCGAGCTCGTCTTCCAGGACGTGCTGTGGCCCGACTATGGTCCTGAGCATCTCAAGGCCGCCATCGCCGAGTATCGCACCCGCGACCGGCGCTATGGCGGCGCCGTGGCTGATGACGCCCTTGCCGCCGGCTAAACAGTTCGACTGGTCCAATCTCGCGATCCGCGCCGCCTCGGCCCTGGTGCTGGTGCCGGCGACCGTGGCGGCGGTGTGGTTCGGGGCCTGGCCCTTCCTGCTGCTAATCTCGGTCGGCGTGGCGCTTCTGGCCATCGAGTGGGCGGGGATGACGGCGCCCAAGGCCCCGATTCGGGTGCTGAGCACGGTGCTGGTCGGCGTGCTCGCCGGGGTGTTCCTGATCTATCTGCGCTATGTGCCCCTGGCCTGGGCGGCCATGGCCGTGGGGGCGGCGGTGGCCGCCTTCATCGCCCGGCGGGTGGCCGAGCGACCGGCCGACGCCGCCTTTGGCGTGGTCTATATCGGCGTGCCCTGTCTGGCCCTGGTCTGGCTTCGCGGCACGCCCGACGGCGCGCTGTGGGTGCTGGTGCTGTTCGCCGTGACCTGGGCGGCCGACATCGCCGCCTTCCTGGTGGGCAGCGTGCTGAAGGGGCCCAAGCTGTGGCCGCGGTTTTCGCCCAATAAGACCTGGTCCGGATTCGTCGGCGGGCTGGCTGCGGCCACCTGCGCCGGCGCCCTCTGCTCCACCCTGTTTGGCGAGGCCATGGGGCCGGTGACCGGCGCGGTGATCGGCTTTACCGGCGGCCTGGCCACCATGGGCGGCGACCTCTGGGAGTCCATGCTCAAGCGCCGCTTTGGCGTAAAGGACTCCGGCGACCTGATTCCCGGCCATGGCGGCCTTCTCGACCGGGTGGACGGCTTGATGTTCGCCGTCCTCGTCGTGGCCCTGGCCCGTCTTGCGGAGTTTTTCACATGAACGCCCCTGCCGGCCTGCCTCGCAAGGTGACCGTCCTCGGCGCCACCGGCTCCGTGGGCATGTCCACCCTGGATCTGTTCGAACAGGCGCAGGTCGAGGTCGAGGTGGTCGGCCTGACCGGGGGGCGCAATGTGGCCCGCCTGGCTGAGCAGGCGCTCAAGTGGCGCCCGACCTTTGCGGTCATCGAGGATGAGCAGGGCCTGCCGGAACTGCGCGAGCGGCTTAAGGGCTCCGGAATCGAAGCCGCGGCCGGCGCGGGCGCCATCGCCGATCTGGCGGCGGCCGACGCCCAGTGGGTGATGTCGGCCATTGTCGGGTTCGCGGGCCTCGCCCCGACCCTGGCGGCGGCGAGATCAGGGGCCATCGTCGCCCTGGCCAACAAGGAGAGTCTGGTCTGCGGCGGGCCGGGTCTGTTGCGCACGGCCAAGTTGGCCGGCGGCGTGGTGATTCCGGTGGATTCGGAACACTCGGCCATCTTCCAGGTGTTCGATTCGCGCGCCACGGCGCAGGTGTCGCGGGTGATCCTGACCTCGTCCGGCGGGCCGTTCCGTACCTGGACCAAGGCCCAGATGGCCCACGCCACCCCCGAGCAGGCCGTGGCTCATCCGAATTTCAGTATGGGCGCCAAGATTTCGGTCGATTCCGCGTCCATGATGAACAAGGGGCTCGAAATCATCGAGGCCGCCTACCTGTTCGCCATGCCGCCGGAGCGCCTCGACGTCTTGATCCACCACCAGCAGATCATCCACTCCATGGTGGAATATGCCGACGGCTCGACCCTGGCGCAGCTGGGGCCGCCGGACATGCGCGCGCCGATCGCCTGCGCCTTCGCCTGGCCCGACCGGCTGCCGTGGCCGGCGCCCAAGCTCGACCTGGTGGCGTCCGGACCGCTGACCTTCGAGGCGCCGGATCTTTCGCGCTTCCCGGCGCTCAGCCTGGCCAAGGCGGCGCTCAGCGCCGGGGGCGCCGCGCCTGGCGCTCTGAATGCGGCCAATGAGGTGGCTGTCGCCGCTTTCCTTGACCGAAAGATCGGCTTTCTCGATATTGCCGCCACCGTGTCGGAGACCCTGGAGCGTATGGAGCGCGATGGGGACCTGGTCGGGGGGGCGAACGGCGACGCACTTGAAACGGCCCGGGAAACGGATGCAGCGGCCCGGCGCATCGCCTCGGCCGTCACGGCTGCGTTTTCCAGCGCACGCTAGGCCCTTAGGAGCAGCCCCCACAAGATGTTCGGCTTCCTGCAGACTGCACTGACCTACATCATCCCGTTCCTTCTGGTCCTGACCGTGGTCGTCACGATCCACGAGCTGGGACACTACTGGGCGGCCCGCGCCTGCCGCGTGGCCATCGACCAGTTCTCGATCGGCTTTGGCCGCAAGATCTTCGGCTGGCGCGATCGTCAGGGCGTGGAATGGCGGGTCGGCTGGATCCCGCTCGGCGGCTTCGTCAAGTTCTCCGGCGACGAGAACGCCGCCAGCGTGCCGGACCACGAAAACCTCGAGGCCCTGCGGCAGAAGATCGAGGCCGAGCAGGGCCGGGGGGCCGCCGACCGCTACTTCCACTTCAAGCCGGTGTGGCAGCGGGCCTTCATCACCGCGGCCGGCCCGATGGCCAACTTCGTGCTGGCCATCGTGCTCTTCACCTTCCTGCTGATGACGGTAGGCGAGACCGTTCTCCCGGCCCGCGTGGCTGGGGTGGAGGCGGGCAGCGCCGCTCAGCGCGCCGGCTTCATGGTCGATGACGTGGTCGTGGAGGCCAATGGCCAGGAGATCGACAACTTCTTCGATCTGCAGCAGATCATCGCTGTCCGGTCTCAGGCGCCGACCACCTTCATTGTCGATCGCGGCGGCCAGAGGGTGCGACTCACCGCCACGCCGGAGCGGCGGGTGGTGTCGGACCGCATGGGGGGCGAGCAGAAGATCGGCGTGCTCGGCATCGCCAGCCCTGCCGGGGCCAGCGACCGCACGGTGCGCCGCTATGGCCCGCTCGAGGCCGTGGTCGCCGGGACGGAGCGAACCTGGCGGGTGCTGAGCACGACCGTCTATTATCTGGGCCGAGTGGTCACCGGCCGCGAAAGCGCCGACCAGCTCGGCGGGCCTTTGAGGATCGCCCAGGCTTCAGGCCAGGTGGCGCAGTCAGGCGCCCAGGGGGCGCCGGACGCCGGCTCGATGCTGCTGGGCAGCGGCGTGGCGCTCCTGGGGCTGACCGCGGTGCTGTCGGTGGGCATCGGCTTCATGAACCTGCTGCCGGTTCCCGTGCTGGATGGGGGCCATCTGGTCTTCTACGCCTATGAAGCTGTGGCGCGCCGCCCTCTTGCGGCCAAGGTTCAGGCGGCAGGATACCGGGTGGGCCTTGCGCTCCTGCTCGGTTTGATGTTGTTCGCCACCTGGAACGATCTGCAGCAACTGCGCGTGTTCAAATTTCTTGGCGGCCTGGTTTCCTAGGCCCGCCTTCCTCCCTTTACGGCTGATCAGATGCAAAGATCTCGCGCTCGTGGCGCTGCGTTCGCTTCCGGCTTCGCCCTGCTGCTCGCCTCGACGGCCCTGACCGCGCCGACGGCGGCGGTGGCCCAGGTCCAGTCGCAGGTGGTGCAGCGCATCGTCGTGCAGGGCAATGAGCGGATCGAGCAGGCGACGGTCCTGTCCTACCTGCCCATCCAGCCCGGCGACCAGGTGGACGCCGAGCAGCTCGACCTTGCCCTGAAGGCGCTCTATCGCACCGACCTGTTCGCCGACGTGCGGATCAGCGCCGTCTCCGGCGAGATCGTGGTCGAGGTGGTCGAGAACCCGATCATCAACCGGGTGATCTTCGAAGGGAACAAGGGCCTCAAGGAAGACAAGCTGCGCGACGAGGTCACCCTGCGGCCTCGCAGCATCTTCACCCGCGCCCGGGTGCAGCAGGACGTCCAGCGGATCGTCGAGCTCTATCGCCGCTCGGGCCGGATCTCGGCCGATGTGGAGCCGAAGATCGTCGAACTGCCCCAGAAGCGCGTGGACGTGATCTTCGAGATCGACGAGGGCGCCAAGAGCGGCGTGCTGCGCACCAACTTCCTGGGCAATGTCGAGTTTTCCGACAACGATCTGCGCGACGTCGTCGTGACCGAGCAGAGCGCCTGGTACAAGCTGTTCAGCAGCAACGCCAACTACGATCCCGACCGTCTGGAATATGACAAGGAGCAGCTGCGCGAGCACTACCGCAACCGCGGCTTCTATGATTTCCGCGTCGTCTCGGCGGTCGCCGAACTGGCGCCGGACAAGAACGGCTTCGTCATCACCTATACGATCGACGAGGGGCCGGAATACCGGTTCGGCAAGGTCGAGGTGCAGACCGAGCTGGAGCGCCTGAACAAGGAGACCCTGGTCCAGATCCTGCCGATCCAGGAAGGCCAGATCTACCAGGACGAACGCATCGAGCAGGCCACCGACACCCTGACCTTCGCGGCCGGCGCCGCCGGCTTCGCCTTTGTGGACGTTCGTCCGCGCTATACGCCCAACCGCGAAACCCGCACGGTGGACGTGACCTTCGCCGTCGACGAGGGGCCGCGGGTCTATGTCGATCGCATCGATATCATCGGCAATACGCGCACCCTGGACTATGTGGTCCGCCGCGAGATGAATCTGGCCGAGGGCGACGCCTATAACCGCGTCCTGGTCGATCGCTCGCGCAACCAGATCCGCGCGCTCGGCTTCTTCGAGGACGTGGCGATCGAGGAGACCCCGGGCTCGGCGCCGGACCGCACCAATCTGCAGGTCCAGGTGACGGAACAGCCCACCGGCGAGCTGTCCTTCAGCGCCGGCTATTCCTCGGTGGACCAGCTGATCCTCGACCTGGGCGTCACCGAGCGGAACTTCCGGGGTCGCGGCCAGAATGTGCGAGCCCGCGTTTCGGTGGGCTCCCTGCGCCAGCAGGTGGACTTCTCGTTCACCGAGCCCCGCTTCCTGGGCCGCGATCTCGGGGCGGGCCTCGACCTCTATTCCTATCGCTATGACCTGACCGACTATTCTGCCTACCGCACCAACACCATCGGCGGCGGCGTCCGCCTGGGCTTCCCCCTGACCCTGAATTCCCGGGCCTCCCTGCGCTACACCCTGCGCCGGGACGAGGTGGAAATCCCGGCCTCCTATTGCGATCCCGCGGCGCCGATCGTCTCGATCTCGCTTTGCCAGCAGCGGGGCGCCTATACCACCTCGCTGGTGGGCTATGGCGTGCGTCTCGACCAGCGGAACGATCCGATCAATCCGACCCGCGGCTTCTACACAGCCCTGAACCAGGATCTGGCCGGGGTCGGCGGGGACGTGAACTATCTGAAGACCGAGGTCGAGGGCGGCTGGTACTACGGCTTCTCGCCGAGCTTCATCCTCAGCGCCACCGGCTCGGCCGGCTATGTGGACGGGTGGAGCGGCGATACGGTCCGGATCAACGACCGCTTCTACAAGGGCGGCAACAGCTTCCGCGGCTTCGAGACCGCCGGCATCGGCCCGCGGGATCTGAACGCCAGCCGCTCCGACGCCCTGGGCGGCAAGGCCTACGCCATCGGCAATGTGGAGCTCACCGTCCCGACCTTCCTGCCGGAGCAGTATGGGGTAAAGGCCGCCCTGTTCTCCGACTTCGGCACCTTGGGTATGCTGGACGATGAGGATAAGCTGACGGTGGCTGGCGTCGTCGATCCCAACATCGTCGACGACATGTCCCTGCGCGCCTCAGCGGGCCTCAGCATCTTCTGGCGCTCGCCCATGGGCCCCATCCGCTTCGACTTCAGCCAAGTTTTGGCCAAAGAAGATTACGACAAGACGGAAACCTTCCGGTTCTCCACCTCAACGAGGTTCTGATTTCATGACCACCAAACCCCTCGCCGCCGGCTTCGCCGCCGCTGCGGCCCTTGCGCTTATGCTCTCGACGGGCGCCCAGGCCCAACAGGCTGCCGCGCCACAGGTCTCGCACGGCGCGCCCATCGCGGGGGTCTGCGTAATGTCTGTCGATGGCGCCATCGGCGCGTCCACCGTCGGCCAGTATGTCCAGACGCGGCTGCAGCAGATCGCCACCCAGGTGGAAGCCGAGCTGAAGGCTGAAGAGACGGCCATCACCACCGAGGCCCAGACCCTCGAAACCCAGCGCGCCACGCTTGGCCAGGACGCCTTCGAAACCCGTCGCGCCGCCCTGCAGGTGCGGGTCAATTCCTTCCAGCGCAAGGCCGCCCAGCGCGAACGCGAACTGGCCGTCACCCAACAGAAGGCCCTGGCCCGCGTTGGCCAGGAGATGGAGCCGCTGATCCGTGACGTCTATCAGCAGCGCCAGTGCGCCATGCTGGTGAATCGCGACGCCCTCCTGCTGGCCAACCCGCAGATGGACATCACCCAAGCCCTGGTCACGGCCCTGAACGCCAAGATCACGCAGTTTGCTTTCGACCGCGAACGGCTGGACCAGCAGGCGTCCGGCGCCCAGACTAGATAATCGAACGACTCGCCAGAGGGCGCGGGTCGCGCCTGGAATCCCATGCCTGACCCGCGCTTCTTCGAGGACCTCGGTCCCAAAACGCTTTCCGAACTCGCCCAGATCGTGGGGGCGGAGCTTCGCACGCCGGACGAGGGCGCCCGCCAGGTGGAGTCCGTGGCGATCCTCGACCGCGTCGAGGCTGGCAGCATCACTTTCCTCTCCGACCGACGGCGCAAGGCCGATCTGCTGGCCAGCCGCGCCGGCGCCTGCTTTCTGCATCCCAGCCTGGCCGAGGCGGCGCCGGATGGCTGCGCGGTCCTGCTGACGCCGTCGCCCCAGGCGGCCTACGCCCTGGCGGCTCAGGTCCTGCACCGGCCGCGCATCAACCTGTCCGAGGCGTTTGTCTCTCCGAGCGCCAGGATTGAAGCAGGGGCCCAGATCGGACCGGGCGCGGTGATCGGCGACGGCGCGCAGATCGGCGCCGGAACCGTGATCGGCTCCGGGGCGGTCATCGGCCCCGGCGTCGCCATCGGCCGTGATGGCGAGATCGGTCCCCGCGCGGTGATCGGCTTCGCCCTGATCGGCGACCGGGTGCGGATCTATGCCGGGGCGGTGATCGGCGAGGCGGGTTTTGGCGCCACCCCAGGCCCTACGGGGCTGATCGACATTCCCCAGCTTGGCCGGGTGATCATCCAGGATGGGGTGACGATCGGGGCGGGGACCTGCATCGATCGCGGGGCCTTTGAGGACACCGTCATCGGCGAGAACACGAAGATCGACAACCTGGTGCAGATCGCCCACAACGTCCGCGTCGGACGCAACTGCGTCATGGCCGCTCATACGGGCATCTCCGGCAGCGTGACGATCGGCGACGGCGCTCAGTTCGGCGGCAAGGCCGGGGTGGCCGACCATCTGGACATCGGCCAGGGCGCCCGTGTCGCGGCCGGCGCCGGGGTCATGAAAGATATTCCCCCAGGCGAAACCTGGGGCGGCGTGCCGGCGCGGCCGGTAAGGACATGGATGCGCGAGACCGCCTGGCTGTCAAAGATGGCCCAGCGCCGCGGAGAAGGAGCAGGCGCATGAGCCGCAAAGCGCCGGTGAACGAGAATCCGACCGAGATCGACATTTCCGAAGTCCTTCGGCGAATTCCCCACCGCTATCCGTTCCTGCTGGTGGACCGCGCCGAGGAGTACAAGCCGAGCGAATCCATCGTCGGCATCAAGTGCGTGACCTTCAACGAGCCGTTCTTCGCCGGCCACTTTCCCGAGTACCCGGTGATGCCCGGCGTGCTGATCGTCGAGGCCCTGGCCCAGACCGGCGCGGTGCTGATGTCCAAGTCGCTGGATGTCGACGTGGCGGGCAAGACCATCCTGTTCATCTCGCTCGACAACTGCCGATTCCGCCATCCGGTTCGGCCGGGCGATGTCCTGCGCATGCCGGTTGAGGTGGTTCGCCATCGCGGCGATCTCTTCAAGTTCAAGGGCCACGCCATGGTGGGCGACAAGATCGCCGCCGAGGCCGAATTCGCCGCCATGGTGGTGGCCACCCAATGAGCGTCGACATCCATCCCACCGCCATCGTCGCGGCCGGCGCCGAGTTGGCCGACGGCGTGAAGATCGGGCCCTATTCGATCATCGGCGAGCATGTGAAGATCGGGCCGCGGACCGAACTGCTGTCGCATGTGGTGGTCGAGGGGCACACGACCATCGGCGCCGACTGCAGCGTCCGCAACTTTTCCAATCTGGGCGGGCCGCCGCACCACACGGGCTACAAGGGTGAGCCCACCGAACTGATCATCGGCGATCGGAACCGGCTGTGGGAGCACGTCACCATGCACATCGGCACCCCCGATGGCGGCGGCGTCACCCGGGTCGGCAATGACGGCATGTACATGGCCACCAGCCATGTGGGACACGACTGCGCTGTGGGCGACAATGTGGTTCTGGCGCACTCGGCCACGCTCGGCGGACATGTGGACGTGGGCGACTTCGTGATGGTCAGCGGCCTGGCGGCGGTGCACCAGCACTGCCGGGTCGGGCGCTATTCGTTCATCGGCGGCCTGGCGGCGGTGACCAAGGACGTCATCCCCTACGGCCTGGTCTGGGGCAACCACGCCCACCTCGAGGGCCTGAACCTGGTGGGGCTCAAGCGCCGCAACTTCTCCCGCGAGATGATCGCCGAGTTGCGTTCGGCCTACCGCCTGCTGTTCGCCGAGGAAGGCACCTTCCAGGAGCGGATCGAGGACGCCATGGCCACCTTCGGCCACAGCGCGCCGGTCATGGAGATCATCGACTTCATCCGCGCCGAGGCCAACCGGCCGCTCTGCCTGCCGGAGCGGGAGGTCTAGGGCCTTGTCCAAGCTCGGCCTGATCGCCGGCGGCGGCGGGCTCCCGGTCGAGATCGCCACAGCCTGCCAGCAGGCGGGCCGGCCGCTCTTCGTGGTGCGCCTCAAGGGGTTTGCGGGATCGGAGCTGACCGCCTTTCCGGGGGCGGATATCGGTCTGGCTGAACTCGGCAAGTGCATTCGCGCGCTCAAGGCCGCCGGCTGCGAATCCATCTGCTTTGCGGGCCATGTCAGCCGGCCGGACTTCGCCGCCTTGCGGCCCGACGTGCGCGGCCTGAAGGCTCTTCCCGGGCTGATCGCCGCGGCCCGCCATGGGGACGATGGCCTGCTGCGCGCCCTGCTGCAGGAGTTCGAGAAGGAAGGCTTCACCATCGAGGGCGCCGACCAGGCCATGGGCGACCTGCGCCTTCCGGCCGGCGCCCTGGGCAGAGTGCGACCAGGGCCAGCCCATGCCGGCGACATCGCCCGCGGGCTGCATGTGGCCCGCGAACTGGGCCGTCTGGATATTGGTCAGGGGGCGGTGGTCTGCGACGGCCTGGTCCTCGCCGTCGAGGCCCAGGAGGGCACCGACGCCATGCTCCGCCGGGTCGCCGATCTGCCGGCGGCTATTCGCGGATCGTCAGACGCCCCCCGCGGGGTCCTGGCCAAGGCGCCCAAGCCGATCCAGGAGATCCGCGTCGATCTGCCCACCATCGGCCTTGGCACCCTCCAGCGGGCGGCCCGCGCCGGCCTGGCCGGCGTGGTGGGGGAGGCCGGTCGCCTGCTGGTGCTCGACCGGGCCGAGGTGATCGCCCTGGCCGACGAACTGGGCCTGTTCGTCTTCGGCGTGGAGCCTGAACGTCCATGACCCAGCCCCTCTGCATCATGCTGGTGGCCGCCGAAGCCTCCGGCGATGACCGTGGGGCCGGCCTGATGGCGGCCCTGAAGGCGCAACTCGGGCCTGAGAACGTCCGGTTCGTGGGCCTGGGCGGCCAGGGCATGGCGGCTGAGGGTCTGGACAGCGCCTTCGACATGTCCGAGCTGTCGATTCTGGGTCTGCTGGAGGGGCTGCTGGCCTATCCCAAGGTCGTGCGCCGCGCCGATGAGATGGCGGCCCTGGCGGTGCGCGAAAGGCCCGACGTCGCCATCCTGATCGATTCCTGGGGCTTCACCCTGAGGGTGGCGCAGCGGCTCAAGGCCCAGCTGCCCGACATGCCGGTCATCAAATATGTTGCGCCTCAGGTCTGGGCCTCGCGCCCCGGCAGAGCCGCGGTGCTGGCGCGCCATGTGGACCATCTGCTGTCGATCCACACCTTCGATGCGCCCTATTTCGAGAAGGTGGGCCTGCCGACCACCTTCGTCGGCAACAGCACGCTCAGCCTCGACCTGTCGTCCGCTGACCCGGTGGCCCTGCGGCGCCGCCTGGCGATCGGGCCTGACGAGCCCGTGCTGGTGGTGCTGCCCGGCAGCCGACCCAGCGAGATCGCGCGCGTCCTGCCGCCCTTCGAGGAGGCCGTCGCCCTGCTGAAGACCGCCAGGCCTGGCCTGCAGGTCATCGTGCCGGCCGCCGCCACCGTGGCCGATGCGGTCAAGGCGCGGGTCGCTGGCTGGCCCTATCGGGCGCATGTGGTGGAGGGGGAGGCCGATCGGTACGCGGCCATGAAGGCGGCCACCGTGGCGCTCGCCTGCTCCGGCACCGTGACCACCGAGCTCGCCCTGGCCGGCGCCCCCATGGTCGTTGGCTACCGCCTGGGGCCGGTGACCTACGCCATTCTCAAGCGCCTGATCCGCACCGACTATGTGACGTTGTTCAACATCGCCGCGCAGGACTTCGTGGCGCCGGAGCTGATCCAGGCCGACTGCAACGGCCCCAGGATCGCCCGTGAGATCGCCCGGCGGCTGGACGACCCGGATCTGCGCCGCGCCCAGGTGGACGCCCAGGACAAGGCCCTGGCCCAAATGGGGCGCGGCGGCCCCGATCCCTCGGAGGCCGCCGCGCGGGCCGTTCTCAAAGTGCTCGGTAGAGCCGCGGCTTAGCCGCGCTGGTCGACCGAGGTGTAGTCGCGCTGAGCCGCACCGGTATAGATCTGGCGCGGACGCCCGATCTTCTGCGACGGATCCTCGACCATTTCCTTCCACTGGGCGATCCAGCCGACGGTCCGCGCCAGGGCGAACAGCACGGTGAACATCTCCGGCGGGAAGCCAAGGGCCCGCAGGGTGATGCCCGAATAGAAGTCCACGTTCGGATAGAGCTTGCGCTCCACGAAGTAGGGGTCGTTGAGCGCGATCTTTTCGAGCTCCATGGCCACCTTCAGCAGCGGATCGTCCGTGTGGCCCATCTCGGCCAGCACTTCGTGGCAGGTGGCCTGCATGACCTTGGCGCGGGGGTCGTAGTTCTTATAGACCCGGTGGCCGAAGCCCATCAGCCGGTAGCGGCGATCCTTCACGCCCTGAACGTATTCGGGGATGTTCTCCACCGAACCAATCTCGGCCAGCATGTTGAGCGCCTCTTCGTTGGCGCCCCCATGGCTGGGGCCCCACAGGCAGGCGATGCCGGCGGCGATGCAGGCGAACGGATTGGCGCCCGACGAGCCGGCCAGACGGACGGTCGAGGTGGACGCGTTCTGCTCGTGATCGGCGTGCAGGATGAAAATGCGGTCCATGGCGCGCGTCAGGACCGGATTGGGCTTCCAGTCCTCGGCCGGAACCGAGAAGCACATGCGCAGGAAGTTCTCCGCATAGGACAGGTCGTTGCGCGGGTGCACGAACGGTTGGCCCTTGGAGTATTTGAAGGCCCGCGCCGCGATGGTCGGCATCTTGGCGATCATGCGATGGGCCGAGATCATCCGCTGCTGCGGATCATCGGTGTTGGTGCTGTCGTGATAGAAGGCCGACAGGGCGCCGACCGCGCCGACCATGATGGCCATCGGGTGGGCGTCGCGGCGGAAGCCGGCGAAGAACCGGTCGAACTGCTCGTGCAACATCGTGTGGTAGGTGATGTTGTGGTCGAACTCGGTGAACTGCTCGGCCGTCGGCAGTTCGCCGTGGAGCAGCAGGTAGCAGACTTCCAGGAAGCTGGACTTCTCGGCCAGCTGGTCGATCGGGTAGCCCCGATGCAGCAGGATGCCCGCGTCGCCGTCGATATAGGTGATCTTGCTTTCGCAACTCGCCGTCGACGTGAAACCCGGATCGTAGGTAAAGACATCGGCCTCGGCGTACAGCTTGCGCACGTCCACCACGTCCGGACCCGTCGTACCCTTCAAGATGGGTAGCTCGACAGATTTGGCGCCAATGCTGATCTTCGCCGTATCGACCATGCCATCCCCTTTCAAATGACTAGGAATTAAAACGTCTGTTCGCTTGGCCTTATAGCGGTTTACGCAGCGGGCGAAAGCGCATCGTCAAGCCGACCCAGGCTTTCGTCACGTCCCAGCGCCGTCAGCGCGCCGGCGAGGTCCGGCGCAGAGGCTGCGCCGGCCAGACAGATGCGCAGGGCGGCGCCGAATTTGCCGATCCCGACGCCTTCGGCCTCGGCGAAAGCCCGGATCTCCGCCTCGAGGGCGGGGACATCCCAGGCGCTGGCCGCGGCGAGTCGGTCCCGCAGCCGCCCCAGGCGGGCGCGGGTTTCGTCGGTGAGCAGGCCCGCCGCCTTTTCCGGCATGGCCAGGGGGCGCTGCGCCAGCACGAAGACGGTCGAATCCGCCAGGTCCAGCAGGGTCTTGGCGCCGTCACGCACCAGCGGAATGGTCCGTTCGAGCACAGGGCGCAGCTCCACCGGGACCTTCAGATCGCGGCTTTCATGGATGCCCGTCACCAGATCGGCCAGCCGGCTGACCTCCGCCTGGCGGATGTAGTGGTTGTTGATGTGGTTGAGCTTGGCCCAGTCCAGCCGGGCCGGGGCGCTGACCACATCGGCGATGTCGAACCAGCTGATGGCCTGGGCGTCGCTGAAGATCTCGTCGTCCCCGTGACCCCACCCCAACCGCGCCAGATAGTTGCGCATGGCCTCGGGCAGATAGCCCATGGAATCGAACTCGCTGACCGCCTGGGCCCCGTGGCGCTTGGAGAGCTTGGCGCCGTCGGGACCATGGATCAGCGGCAGGTGCGCCCAGACGGGGACCTCCCAGCCGAGCGCCTTGTAGATCAGGGTCTGGCGGGCGGCGTTGTTGAGATGATCGTCGCCGCGAATCACGTGGGTCACGCCCATGTCGTGGTCATCGACCACCACGGCCAGATTATAGGTCGGCGAGCCGTCAGTGCGCAGCAGGATCAGGTCGTCCAGATCCTTGTTCTGGAACCGGACGTCCCCCTTTACCTTGTCGGCCACCACCGTGTCGCCGGTCTGTGGACTCTTCAGGCGCACGACGAAGGGGCGGTCGGGGGCGTCGTTGGGGGTGATGTCGCGCCAGGGCGAACGGACCACCCGGCCCTCGGCCCGCGCCGTCTCGCGCTCGGCGTCCAGCTCCTCCGGCGTCATGTAGTCGCGATAGGCTTCGCCGCGGGCCAGCAGGTCGTCCACGGCGGCCCGATGGAGGTCGGCCCGGGCGGCCTGGAACACCGGCGCCTCGTCGGCCTCGAGGCCCAGCCACTTCAGGCCGTCGAAAATGACGCCCACGGCGGCCTCGGTGGAGCGCTCGCGATCGGTGTCCTCGACGCGCAAAAGGAACTTTCCGCCGGTGCGCCTGGCATAAAGCCAGTTGAAAAGCGCCGTGCGGGCCGTGCCAATATGCATCGAGCCAGTGGGCGAGGGGGCGATCCGGGTGACGACGGGACGGTCGGGCATCGAGGTCGGGGGTCTTGAGGTGTCGCGGACCGGCGGGATCGCCGGGCGATGGGGCCGGGGTCTTAGCATGCGCTTCCCCCGGGCTCCTAGTCCGCGGGCGCTCGCCCTGGCGCTGGGCGGCGCCATGCGCGCGCAGGCCGACCGTTGGAGCCTCTGGACGCCCGTCGCCTTTGGCCTGGGTTGCGCGGCCTATTTCGCCCTCGATCGGGAGCCGCTGGGTCTGGTGGCCTGGGGGGCGGCGGCCCTGGCGCTGGCGATCCTGATCACTGCGCGCCGCCTGAACATTTCCCGCAGCGCCGCCCTGCTGCTGATCCTTGCGGCCTTCGGCCTGGCGGGCTTTTCCGCCGCCAAGTTTCGGACCGAAGCCGTGGCTGGACCCGTCGCGCCAGCCATGGACGGGCCGGCCTGGATCGAGGGCTGGGTGGCGGACGTGGCGAGCCCGGGTCAGGGCGGCAGCCGAATCCTCCTTGCGCCGACCTGGATCGAAGGCCTGGCGGCGGCCGAGACGCCGACCCGCGTCCGGATCACGCTCCGTGATGTGACGCCACCGGCCCCTGGCCAGGCGGTTCGCATGCTGGCCCTGGTGAACCCGCCGCCGCCGCCGGCCAGCCCGGGCGGTTATGACTTCGCCCGTGACGCCTTTTTCGAAAGCATCGGCGGGGTCGGCTTCGCGCTCACCCCACCGGAGGCCGTAGACCTGCCGAAGCCGCCGGGGCGGCTTGTTCTGGATATGCGGATCAACGCCGCCCGCTGGGCCCTGGCCCAGAAGATCGTCGCCTCCATGGGGGCGGAAACCGGCGGCCTGGCGGCGGCCATGGTCATGGGCAATCAGGCCTTCGTTCCGCTCGAGCAGATCGAGCACATGCGGGCCTCAGGCCTCGCCCATCTGATCTCCATCTCCGGCCTGCACATGGCCATCGTCGGCGGCTTCGTCTTCGCCGGGGTGAGGGCGGGCGTGGCCGCCTGGCCCTGGCTCGCCCTGCGGGTGTCCAGCAAGAAGGTCGCGGCCCTGGCGGGATTGAGCGCTGTGGCCTGCTATCTGGTGGTGTCGGGCGCCCCCGCGCCGGCCGAGCGGGCGGCGATCACCGCTTCGGTGGCCTTCGCCGCGGTGATTTTCGATCGCCGGGCCATCAGCCTGCACGGCCTGGCCCTGGCCGCCCTGATCGTCATGCTGATCCACCCCGAGGCGGTGACCGAGCCCGGCTTCCAGATGTCGTTCGCCGCCACCGCAGCCCTGGTGGCCCTGGCCGAGGCCTGGCCGCGGCCGATCCGCGAGATCAGCGCGCCCTGGCCCATTCGCCTGGCGCAGACCAGCCTCGCCTGGCTGGGGGCCAGCCTGGCCGCCAGCTTCGTGGCCGGCATGGCGACCGGGCCGTTCGCCCTGCAGCATTTCAACCGGATGGCCACCTTCGGCCTCCTGGCGAACCTGGCGGCCTCGCCGATCTCATCCTTTCTGATGATGCCGAGCCTCGCCATCGGCGCCGCGCTGGCGCCCCTGGGCCTGGGGGACATTCCCCTGATGGCGGCGGGCTGGGGGATCGGACTGATCACCGAGGTGGCTCGGATCGCCGCCGAGGCGCCCGGCGCAAACCTGCTGGTCGCCAGCGCGCCGGCATGGGCCCTGCCCAGCGCCTTTCTCGGCATACTCTGGATGTGCCTGTGGCGCGGCCCTGTCCGGTGGCTCGGCGTGCCCTTCGCCCTGGCGGTGAGCCTGGCGCCGCGCAGCGAGCCGCCCACCCTGTGGGTCGCAGCCGACGGCGCCCAGGTCGCGGTGCGACAGGGCGACCAGGCGATCCTCATGCGGCCGGACGTCAAGCGGTTCGCCGCCGAGCGCTGGGCGCAGAGGCGGGGCCTGACCCCCAGTCAGGACGAGGCGCCGCGCGACGCCCTCTATGTCTGTGATCGCTGGACCTGCCGACCAGGACGTGACGCGCCGGCCCCTGTCGCCACCTACTGGAGTCGAAAAGTCCCCGACGCCGAGACCCTGGCGAGGCTGTGCGCCACAGCCGAGGTGGTCATCGTGCGCCCCGACCTGCCGCCAAACCTGTGCCCCGGCGTCGTCGTGCTCAGCGGCACGGACTTCGCCCAGGGCGGCGCGCTGGAGTTGAGCCGCAAGGACGGCGCCTGGCTGGCCCTCTGGACCCAGGACCTGCGCGGGCGCAGGCCGTGGACCTGGGGAGCTAAGTCTTAAGCGCGTTTTGGGCCGATAACCGGTCCCACCTATCGGAATGCGCTCTAGTGGTAGCGACGGATAAGGCCGACGAGCCGGCCCTGAACGGCCACCTGGTCGGGGCCGAAGATGCGGGTCTCATAGGCCGGGTTGGCGGCCTCCAGGGCCACCGAGGCGCCCTTGCGGCGCAGGCGCTTCAGGGTGGCTTCCTCACCCATGACCAGGGCGACGACGATGTCGCCGGAATTGGCCGAGTCGGCCCGTCGGATGACCACATAGTCGCCATCGAGGATGCCGGCGTTGATCATCGAATCGCCCTGCACTTCGAGGACGAAGTGTTCGCCGGCTCCCAGCATGGATTCCGGCACGTGGATCCGGTCGCGCTCCTGCTGGATCGCCTCGATTGGCGTGCCGGCGGCGATCTTGCCGAGCACCGACAGTTCGCGGGTGTCATTGGCCGCCTGCGGCGCCGATGGCCCGTCACCTTGTTCGACCAGCTGCGGCCGGAAGGCCTGCCGCCCCTTGGGCGGGGCGGCCGCGGTGGCCTGCTGCG
>Ga0207884_1000694_pt1 | contig 17242 bp, 10 predicted proteins | sample MalvirmetaMSP144_FD_184236 | JGI IMG/M metagenome (GOLD analysis project Ga0207884, IMG submission 184236) | Marine viral communities from the Deep Pacific Ocean - MSP-144 (SPAdes) | ecosystem: Environmental > Aquatic > Marine > Oceanic | place: Pacific Ocean | collected 2011-07-08 | reverse complement strand
ATACTACAAGATCGCTGAAACACTTTATATGAATAACCCTAACCATACAGAGGAGGACTTGGATAGATGTAAAGAAGGAATTAAATATGCTCAAACCAGTCTTGAAAAATACTATTAGCATGAAATGGGTTAAATATTCTGTTAGATTAGTTAGTCATACTTGAAAAGGACAATGCCACTGTAAATAACTTACCCATTTACGCCTCTTTTTTCTACATTAGACAAGCAATGAAGAAGATTCAATATTCCAATTTTGGCGTTTTTACAATGCTATTGATAATCGCTTTCTCCTCTGGATGTCAAACCGATCCGAAACCTACACCTCCAGAAGGCATGCAATACATTCCAAAAGGAAAATCAATTCCTGCGTTTTTTATGGATACCTCGCCTGTAACGGTTGCTCAATTTCGTGCCTTTGTAGAGGCCACTGAATACGTTACCGAAGCTGAAAAATTTGGAAACTCTGGGATCTTTACCATCGAGCAAAATTGGTTTCTAGAAGACGGGGCCGACTGGCAATATCCACAAGGACCAAATGCTGAAAAAGCCCATGACGATCATCCCGTTACCCAAGTATCTTATAACGATGCGCTCGCCTATGCTAACTGGGCTGGCAAAAGGCTTCCCTCTCAAGCCGAATGGGAACATGCTGCCAAAGATGCAAATGACATCAATACGATTTATAATTGGGGCGACCAGCTTATTGTGGAAGGAAAATACATGGCCAACACTTGGCAGGGTTCATTTCCCTTTGTCAACCTCAATGAAGATGGCTTCATGCTTACTTCTCCCGTGGGAGCCTTTGGAAAAACCAAGCTTGGCCTTACCGATATGGCAGGCAATGTTTGGGAGTGGACCAGCGATTGGTCGATTCCACATGGAGTTAAACCAGAAAATTTTGTACCGAACCAAACCAGTCAGAAAATATTGAGAGGAGGTTCCTTTCTCTGCGAACCTAGCTTTTGCCATGGTTTTCAAATTACCGGCACCAGCGAATCCACTCCCGAAACTAGCTTAATGCACACAGGTTTTAGGTGCGTGAAGGACATTTAGCCAAAAATTAGAATGAAGAAACTAATAGCCACATTTTTACTGATTACCACAGTCGCTTGTCAAACCAATACCGAAGAAAAGCGACCCAATATCATCGTGTTTTTGGTAGATGACATGGGCTGGCAAGACACCTCTGTTCCATTTTGGAACGAAAAAACGGCTTTCAATGAATTGTACCAAACGCCTAACATGGAACGATTGGCCTTAGATGGAATGAAGTTTACCCAAGCCTATTCCTGTTCCGTTTGTACCCCAACCAGAGTAAGTCTAATGACGGGTATGAATGCCGCCCGCCACCGAGTAACCAACTGGACTTTGGAAAAAGACACACAGCCTGTTGCTGATGATGATATTTTACAACAACCCGACTGGAATGTGAATGGAATGAGTCCCGTTGAAGGCATTCAAAACTCCATCTTTGCCACTCCTCTTCCCAAGCTTTTAAAGGATGCAGGTTACTTTACCATCCATTCGGGCAAAGCCCATTTGGGTGCTATTGGAACCCCCGCTGCCGACCCAATTAACCTCGGTTTCAATGTTAATATTGCTGGCCACGCAGCTGGCGCACCCGGAAGTTATTATGGCAAAGATGACTTCGGAAATAAGAAAGCCGATAATGTTTGGGCCGTTCCGGGTTTAGAAAAGTACTACGGGAAAGATATTTTTCTGACGGAAGCCCTGACCCTCGAAGCCATTTCATCTATGAATCAAGCCATAGATGCCGAACAGCCTTTCTTCCTTTATATGGCCCATTATGCGGTGCACACCCCCATTCAAGGAGACGACCGTTTTGTTCAGAAATACCTCGACATGGGCATTAACCCTATTGAGGCAAAATATGCTTCCTTGATTGAAGGAATGGACAAAAGTTTGGGCGACATTATGGATTTTCTAAAACAGAAGGCCATTGATGACAATACCATTGTTCTATTTATGTCCGACAATGGCGGATTAAGTGCCGTTTCTAGAGGAGGTGAAAAACATACCCACAACCTACCGCTGAGCAGTGGAAAAGGTTCTGCCCGAGAAGGAGGCATTAGAGAACCGATGATTGTGAAGTGGCCAGAAAAAGTACGTCCCAATTCTGTTACCGATGCGCATATCATCATTGAAGATTTTTTCCCAACCGTTTTAGAAGTCGCTGGCATTGAAAAATATGAAACAGTTCAAGAAGTAGACGGCCTTAGCTTTGTTCCAGTATTGAAAGGAAAGGAATTCGAAAATAGCCGACCGCTTTTTTGGCATTACCCTAACCGATGGGGCCCAATAGGCCCTGGCATTGGCTCAACAAGTTCGGTAAGGTTGGGGGATTGGAAGTTAATCTACTATCATGCAGATAGACATTTCGAACTCTTCAACTTAAATGAAGACATTGGTGAAAGCCAAAACCTTGCGGAAAAAGAGCCTGCTAAACTTGAAGAATTAGCCAAAGTACTCTCTGATTATTTAAAGAAAGTAGATGCTCAAATGCCTATTGATAAGGCCACGGGCAAAACGGTGGAGCTTCCTTCAGAAGCATTATCCAATTAGACCAAAATTCCGAAATGAGTTTTGAGTAAATAACCTTAAATTATAAATCAATTCAACCTTAATCAGCCATGAAACAGCTCCTCGCTTTATTGTTTATTTCCGCCATTTGTTTTAGCTGCGGAAAGTCAGAGCAAGTGCCTTCCAAACCCAATATCATTTATATTCTAGCCGATGACCTTGGCTATGGTGAACTGGGTATTTATGGCCAAACAAAAATCCAGACCCCAAATATCGATGCGTTGGCCAAATCGGGAATGATGTTTACCCAACATTATTCTGGTGCCCCTGTTTGTGCTCCTGCGCGCTATATGCTGATGACGGGAAAACACCCGGGCCATGCCGCCATAAGAGGCAACGATGAATGGGCAGAACGAGGCGAAGTTTGGAACTACGAAAAGGCAGTGTACGACCCGAGTTTGGAAGGCCAAAGACCAATTCCAGCAGGTACATTGACCGTTGGAAATATTTTACAAAATGCAGGTTATACCACAGGAGTTGTAGGCAAATGGGGCTTGGGTGCTCCCCTTACCGATGGTATTCCAACCAATAGAGGTTTCGACTTCTTTTACGGCTACAATTGTCAGCGTCAAGCGCATCAGCTATACCCAAAACACCTCTGGAAAAACGAAGAAAAAGTATGGTTAGATAATGATTTGGTGAAGCCTAGTCAGAAGCTGACTGCCGATTTAGACCCAATGGATTTGGCCAGTTACGACATGTTCAACAGGCAACCCGACTATGCGCCAGCCTTAATGCAAACCGAAGTGCTCAACTTTATTGAGCAAAATAAGGATCAGCCATTCTTTATGTATTACGCTACGCCAATTCCGCATTTACCCATTCAGGTTCCGCAAGAATACACCGATCGTTATGTGAAATTATGGGGGGAAGAAGAACCCTATGTGGGCGACAAAGGTTATTTTCCGAACCGTTATCCAAAGGCAGCTTATGCAGGAATGATTACCTATTTGGATGATCAGGTGGGCGAAATTGTAGCCAAATTGAAGGAGTTGGGATTGTATGAAAACACGCTAATCGTGTTCACCAGCGATAATGGGCCAACCTATACTGGTGGAGTAGACGCCCCATATTTTGAAAGTGCATCCCCTTTTGAAACCGAGTATGGACGCACCAAAGGCTTTACTTATGAAGGAGGAATTCGTGTACCAATGATTGCCGCTTGGCCAGGTCAGATTGAGGCGGGCACTAAAACCGATCATATTTCTGTGTTTTGGGATGTGATGGCCACTGTGGGCGAACTTACCAGTACTGAAATACCAAAAGACACTGATGGCGTTAGTTTTCTTCCCACCCTAACAGGCAAAGGAACCCAACAAGACCGTGAATATTTGTATTGGGAGTTTCCTGAATACCAAGGTCAGCAGGCCATACGAATGGGTGATTGGAAAGGCATTAGAAAAGACATCAAAAAAGGGAACATGGCCATTGAACTATATAACCTCAAAACCGACCCTGCTGAGCAAACCGATATTGCCGAGCTTCATCCCGACATCATTAAACACATGGAGGAAATTATGGTCAAGGAACATACCTCTGCCGAACTCGACCGTTTTAAAATGACCCAATTAGGCGATGTAATGACTGGGGGAAAGTAACAAAGAAAACTGTCTTGCCTTGAAGTAATTTAGTCAGGGCAAGACAGTCAATTATGGTTCTGGAATTACTTTGTTACTATTCTAATTAAAGCATCGTAGCCTTTCATCTTGCGCTTTTTGTGGTATTCATACATCTTATCGTTTTTGATGATTTCTACAGTCTGTACCTTTTTATCTCCTAGGTTGTTTAAGTCAGCAAATGTCATTTCTGGTTTCAGTTCGCCATCCAGATCAATGATAAAATTACGATGATCCAATCTATCGCTGATGAATTTTAATTGTAGATCGTGACTTAGAGCATCCCCAAATTCGATTCTTGTAAAATCATGAGTAATGCTTGATGTAGTAAGTGGGTCTTTTGTAAATACTGAATTGGGAATTAAGTCATTCTTCTTTTTTGTGGATATGCGCACCAAGATTAATTTCTCCCCCGTCAGACTAGGATGTAGTTTAAGTATTTTAGCTTGGTCACTAATAACCTCTGCCGACATTGCTATTCTCGGATCCATAATTAGGAAATCCTTGATATCAACAATTTTATTATCGACTTCATAAATAAGGTTTTCATTTGTTGCTTTTGCTCTAGTAAATTTCAATTCGACTGGGTCATTTTTATCATCCGATATTTTCTTTGAAACATTTTTAAGAGTTAGTCTGATGGTGTCTTTCTTCTGCAAGCTTTCCTCCAGTTTCTTTAATTCTTCGGAAACAACAGTCTGTTTATCAACAATTTCTGTAGTTGCCGTTCCTTTAAAAAGAGTAGATACATTGCCCGTAAAATCATTTTGTCCAGTGGTAACCCTGTTTCTTTGCGTTACAAGAATTTTTCCAGTTCTCCCTTGAATTCTGCGAACCTCTTCTTGAGCCTCTATGAGCTTTGCTTCTTCCTCTTTCACCTTCTTTACCCACTCAATGATTTCCTCCTGAGTTACCTCAGCCTTTTCAACCACAGAAGCTTTAGATTGTGCTGAAGCCTTAATTACTTCTTCAACTTCTCTGAGGACTTTTTGGGCACGAAGAACTTCCTGTTCGACCAGTTCCTGAGAAAATTCTTCTTGAGTCCTCTGGCGTTCTTCAGAAAACTTATGGATTTGATAATAAGCGGTTTTATAAACTTCATACTCATCTCCAATAATTTCTTTTTTATCATTCAAAATCATTGTTACCGCGCCAGAAGCATCAGTTTTAACCGTCACTTTAGAGTTTGGGTTGAGTAATTCCAGAATGGCTTTATTCACCTTGGTGGTGTCTTGAAGCGCTGGGTTTTGCATCAAGTTTTCGATGTTGTTTTCTTCCAGTTGAGCCATGGTGGGTTTGTCCTCTTGACTAGCATTCTGACTCATGAGGGCAAAACTCAAGACGAGAATTCCCAAAGACATAAAACCACTCAACCAGTTCATTTGCGGTTTGTGATAAGCAATTCTTTTTACTCTATTCAGTAATTGATTTTTCTTTCCAGCAAAGGCCAAAGCAGGTTGAAATTTATGCCCCTGATATTCGGAAGCATTTGTTAGCGCTCTGATGAGGGTTAGTTTTTTACCCAGTTGGTTGAGTGCAATGTCATCGCAGTGGAATTCCCTTTCGGCATCAAGCTGTACTTTGAGCCACCAAAAAGCGGGGTGGAAAAAGTAAACTACTTGCAACAGGTTGATAACTATGTTGATAAGAAAATCTTTTCGTTTGATGTGGGCCAATTCGTGCACTAAAATGGCCTCAATTTCATCGGTAGGAAGGGCTTGAATGAGACCCATAGGAAAAATGATTACCGGCTTAATCACCCCCATGACCAATGGAGAAGAAACCCTTTCAGATTGCTTTAAGAGCACTTTTCCCTTTATTTTCAAAGAGGAGCAAAGGGCGCTCATTTTTTCTAACCAAGCCGTATCAGTAATTAGGTTGGCTCCTGATTTTAAGCGATTTAGAAAATAGAAACCGCCTAACATTCTGACTGTGAATAAGAAGGCGCCCATGAGCCAAATGACTAAGGCCAAATTGGCGTTCTGTGACGTCCAAACTTTCCATTTTGCCAAAATTGTAGGGGGAACAACAGTCTGCTCAATTGGAACGGGAATTTCACTGAAGTCTAATGAAAATACGGAGGTATTCTCGAAATCAAGCGGGCTATTAAGCGTTGAAGTTGCCGCGCCATTATCTAAATGCCCCAGAAAAGTTGTGACCGAAAGTAAGGGTAAAATGAGAATGGCGGCAAGCACTACGACATAACGTTTTGCAGGCGAAGCTTTCTTCATAAAAAGCAAAACAACAAAACTGACGATTAGTACTAAGGCACCTTGCCAAAGCGAATCGAATAGGGTTAAGCCCAAGGCTTCGGCCCATTGAGAGTTGATGAATCCTTTCATTTTTGTTCTCCTTCAAGTTGTTCAATGAGTTTTTTGATTTCTTCGAGCTCGGCTTTCGAGGTTTTTCCTTGCCCCAATGCCTGCATGACCAATTGCGAGGCAGAACCGCTAAAAGCGGCATCGACCAATTTGTTAAGTAAAGTGTGCTGTACATTTTTCTGCTCAATAGCTGGCTTGTACACGTGGGTACGTGACGATTCGTCTCTAGTAACAATACCCTTTTGCGCCATAATCTGCATCAGTTTCAAAGTAGTGGTATAACCCGTTTCTTTTTCCTGACTGAGTATTTCATTGACTTCCCTTACCGTACTTGGGCCTTTTTCCCAAAGTACTTTGAGTATGTCTAATTCCGATTCGGTAGGCTTATGTGTCATGTTGCTTTCGTTTTTGTCTTTAAATTTTGACCTCCATTGAAGTAGGTCTCCCTGATCTACGACAAGTTTCGTATCAAACATATACGAACGAGTTCGTAATAACAAATTTTGTTACGAATATTTTCGTAGACATGTATGGTAATTTGAATAGGTTCATATGATTTCTACCATAAATGTGAAATCCTTTTCCTCTCATCACCTTTTTAGAACAATTATACTATGTGTCTGTATTTAGCACGAAAGGAATGCTTAATTTCATTAACCACTAAACCTACCAAAGAGATGAAACTACTGAAGAATTTAAAAAGATTTACAGGGCTTCTGGTCTTGGCCATGCTATTGAACTTTGGTTCGATACAAGCCCAAGATGCCAATATTGGCTACCAAAGACCTCCAGAAGAAATTGCTAAACTCATTGATGCGCCTTCTACGCCATCGGTGAGTATTGACTCTAAAGCAGAATGGATGCTGCTGATGGAAAGACCAGGCTATCCTTCTATTGAAGAAGTAGCTGCGCCAGAACTCAGAATTGGCGGAACCAGAATTAATCCTGCCACTAACGGGCCAAGTAGAGAAAGCTTTATGACGGGCTTGAGCTTAAAGAACATAGCTTCAGGCCAAGAATTTCAGTTTTCGGGAATGCCAAGCAAACCTCAAATTGGCAATGTTAGCTGGTCGATGGACGAAAGTAAAATTGCTTTTACCAATACCACAGAAAACGGAATTGAGCTTTGGGTTGCAGATGTCAACAGTAAGTCAGCCAAAAAATTGACGGGCGAAATCATCAACAATGCCTATGTAGGTGCATTTGAATGGATGCCAGATAATGCCACTCTATTGGCAAGCACGGTGGTAGACAACCGTGGCCCTCAGCCTAAAAAACCTTTGGCACCTACCGGACCAGTACTTCAAGAAACCTCTGGTGCGCTTGCTGCTTCAAGAACATATCAGGATTTACTTGAAAACCCGTATGACGAAATGCTTTTTGAGTATTACACCATGGTTCAGCTGAGAAAGATTGACATGAATGGAAATAGCCAAAAGGTAGGGCAACCAGATATTATTAAGTCTGTGAATATTTCGCCTGACGGCCAATACATGTTGGTGCAAACCATTCAGAAACCGTTTTCTTATTTGGTGCCTGCATCTCGTTTTCCTTTTCAATACGAAGTATGGAGTAATACGGGAAGCTTGGTAAAAGTAATGGCCAAAATTGATTTGGATGAAGTTCGTCCCAATGGCTTTGACGCCACAAGATTAGGAGCAAGAAGCATGAACTGGAGAGCGGACAAGCCTAATACTTTATACTGGGCAGTGGCCAACGATGGTGGCGACCCGAATAAGGAAGTAAAAGAGCGTGACATTGTGTACATGCAAAGCGCTCCTTTCAACGGAAATCCAACCAAGCTTTTTGGAACCAGTTTACGTTACTCTGGCATTCAGTGGGGCGATGAGAATCGTGCCATATTAAATGAAGGTTGGTGGGCACAACGCTTAGACAGGGCTACTTTGATTAACCCTTCCAAACCTAATACTCTTGGTCAGGTTTTAATTGATCGCGCTACCACCGATCGATATAATGATCCTGGAAATCCAGTAATGACTAAAAATCAATATGGCTGGAATGTGCTTTTGTTTGACAAAGACGACTTGTTTATGCGGAGTACGGGTGGTTCGCCAGAAGGTGACAGACCCTTCTTGAGCAGGTTCAACACGAAAACTAAAAAGGCAGAAATCCTTTTTAGGTCTGAAGCCCCTTATTACGAAAGAGTAACTGATCTTCTTTCTAAAAAAGGAGATATGATAATTACCATTCGCGAGTCAGAAAAAGAGCCGCCTAACTATTACATCCGTGATTTGAAGAAGGGCACAATGAAGGCCATTACGGACTTCCCTCATCCACAGCCTTCATTAATGGCCATTAACAAGGAAATCGTAAAGTATAAAAGGAAGGATGGCGTGAACCTAAGCGCCACATTATATACGCCTGCTGGTTACGACAAAGACAGAGACGGTCGACTGCCAGTAATTATGTGGGCTTATCCAATTGAGTACAAGTCGGTAGAAACCGCTTCTCAAATTAGAGGTACGCCTTATTCGTTTACGAGAGTAAGTTCTGGTTCACCTTTGTTTTGGGTACTACGAGGTTATGCCATTATGGATGGTACGGAGTTTCCTATTATTGGAGAAGGTGATAAAGAGCCGAACGATACTTTCGTAGAGCAATTGGTAATGAATGCCGAAGCCGCGATTGACAAAGCTGTAGAAATGGGTGTGGGTGACCGCAATAAATTTGCAGTAGGTGGCCATTCTTATGGTGCTTTTATGACGGCCAACCTTTTGGCGCATTCCGATTTATTTGCAGCCGGAATTGCCCGAAGTGGTGCTTACAACAGAACTTTGACGCCTTTTGGTTTCCAAAGAGAAGAGCGTACTTACTGGGAAGATCCAGACCTTTACAACACCATGTCGCCATTTATGAATGCCGATAAAGTGAATGAGCCATTGCTTTTGATTCATGGCGAGGCCGACAATAACTCGGGTACTTTCCCAATCCAGAGTATTCGTTTTTATAATGCCATTAAAGGCCATGGCGGCACCTCTCGTTTGGTTATGTTACCACACGAAAGCCATGGTTACAGAGCAAAAGAATCGATTATGCACATGCTTTGGGAAATGGATACTTGGATGGAAACGCACGTAAAAAATGCAAAAAGTCAGCCAGAAAACGCTGCGATCAATACTAAGAAGTAATTGATCCGCTATTATTGAAACAACGAACCGCACCCTTTCGAGTGCGGTTTTTTTGTTTAGGGGCAAGAGTTGTGAAATTTGATATATTTATGGGTAATGCAAAAAGAGGATGGACACGTACCTAATTGACCTTATCGAAAGAATGAATCACACCAGTGACCATATAATGGAACCTGGTTTCGAGAGTAGTAATACTGTCTCTTGGAAAGCTTTTAGAGAAGCTGAAAAAATCGACAATCCGGAGTTTGTCCCACAACTAGTAGACTTTATTGATAATGAGAAAAATAAGAAGAATCGTGCTCCAGCATATTTCATTTTAGGACACCTTGCAAAAAACACCAATAACAATTCCGCAGCTCAATACTTGATTTACAGAGTTGACAAGGAAATAGATAAGTATATTCTCAGCTCTCTTCTTGATCGTATCGCTGCGTTGAATAAACCGTTTGGAACTGACTTAAAACCAGTTATTAATGCTACAAATAATAAAAAATGGCTGATAAGATACAGTGCTATCCAAGCATTAAAGAATTCAAATGACGAAGATGCTGAGAAAACCTTGACTGACATCCTAGACCAATCGAAGGATCCATACGACTTGACCTACTCAAATTCGGCACTAAACAGAATTGGAACACCAAAAGCGATTCCGCACATAGAGAAACATTTAAGTAGTCGAAAACGAGACGTAAAGCTTTCAGCAAAGTTTGCAATAGAGGAAATCAAGAAAAGAAATGGAAGTGAATAAAAAAGGCCCTTCGATCTAAATCAAAGTGCCTTTTCCACTAATTTGTAAGAAATCTCATTTTATACTTCATGGCAATTTCAGAAACGGTTCGGGGATCTGGCGGGCCATTTTGTGAAATGGCGGCTATTTCATCAAAGAATTTTTCTAGCCCTCCGGGTGTCATGGTGTTTAGGGTAATGCCCGTGGTGCTTCCAATGTTCTTAAAACTATGGGGCAAGTTTTTTGGCAATACCACCATCGCGCCCTTATTGGCCGTTACTTTTCTATCGCCAAAGGTAAACTCAAAAGAGCCTTCCAATACATAGAAAACCTCTTCTTCGTTTTCGTGTACATGCAAGGGTGGACCACCATTCGCTGGGGTATGACTGATAATGGTGGAGTAAGCGCCATTGGTATCTTCGCTCATGATCTTGCCAATGATTTTAAGCCCAAATACATTCCAAGTTTTTCCTTTCTCCGCATCCACAAAAAGGGGCGTCTGATCGGCTTCAAGCAGGTTCAACTCAAATTCATTTTCAGGAAGACCTAGCGCTTCCTTTTCCAGTCCTTCGGTCATGATTTTTACGTTCCGCCACTTGATCTGCTTGCCAGGTTGGTCATTGGCACCTATCCCATGTACTTGCAGCGAAATAAAACCAGAAGCATCTTTATCGTCCTGCATGGCGGCCGTAAACACCCCATTGACCCACACCCGAATGGAAGTGCCAATCGCCTCGATGCGGTATTCGTTCCAAATGCCATTTTTAAAAGCAGTTCTCGCTTTGGGGTTATAAGTGAGCGGATATAACCAACCCCTTCTGCTTTCGTCATAAATGCCGCCACTCCAAGCGCGCTCGGCTGGGTCCACTTCAATCTGATAACCAAAAACCCGTTCGCCTTCATGGCTCCTGATTTGAATGCCTGAATTCATGGAAGGATCAACCAAAAGTTCGAGTTCAAGAATGAAATCGGAGTATTCTTTTTTGGTAGAAAGGAAAGTGTTGTAGCGTCCTTTTGTAGTGCCGATGACCATTCCGTCTTTGGCTTCATAAGAAGCTTCGCCCCCTCTTTTTTCCCAGCCAGAAAGGTCTTTGCCATTGAACAATGGCTGCCAACCGTCTTGGGCATTGCCTAAAAAAGTAATGCCGATGAATGCGAATATCAATAGGGATTTCATAAGGCTAGTTTTTGATTTTAAGTAATTCTTCTTCGGTATAAGCACCGCCTGTTTTGGATTTTACCGCCCGCAATTCTTTCACTGTGGCGGCATTAATTCCTCTTGACGAATTGCCAAAGGCATTGCTCAAGTAGGTCATTAAATCGGTAATGTCTTGGTCGGTCATCGTTGGATTATTGGCAATGCCCGGCATTTCACTATTAAATTCATAATGAATGCCATTCACATTGATGGGCCCTTTTAAGCCGTGCAATAGAATGAGCGCAAGCCTTTTGGGCGACCCCGTAATGTATTCTGAATTGAGGAGTGGAGGGGCCAAACCTTCAATACCATTTCCGCCTGGGCCATGGCAAGCACTGCAAATGTTTTTGTAGAAGCGTAGGCCGCGTGTTCGGTCGTCTTCTGGTAAAGAAAGACGTTCGTAAATTCCATTTTTGGAATTCTTAGCCCTGTTTTCCGTAGCGGTTTCCAGCATGGCGACAAGCTCTGCTTTGGGCGAAAGCTTTAGCATTGCCTCCTCATTATCTCCTAAACCACTCACGGCCGCTTCTTGGTAAATCGCTTCCTCATGTCGCTCTGACAACTGATATAATAGAGGTAGAAAAGTGTCGCTATCCATTTGTGACCATTGCCCCAAAACGATGGTTAAATAGAGGTCAATTGTGGGGTCGTTTTGGGCGATGAGGCTTTCCGATAGTGCTTTGAGTGATTGAGTTTGATGCTCAATTTCTAATTCATCGAAAAGCATTAACGCATGCGCAACCACTTGTGGATCGCTGGTTTTTGCAAGGTTGAGAAGCAGCCCAAAAGTTAGTTTTTCCAAGCCATTCAAAGTATGCAAAGCATGAATTTGAGCAATGTAGTTTTTACTGTCTTTGGCCTTCGCCTCCAATGCAGAAATATCTTTGTCCGTTCTTCTAAGAATTAATAAATGCTGCGCTTTGTCCCGCACCCAGCCGTTTTGGTGACTGAGTAAATTGATTAAATCCTTGTTCGAAGCGTTGTCTAATTCAGGTAATTCTAACAAGGTGCTGTTTTTGTTTTTGACCCGAAGAATTCTGCCCATCCCAATCACTTTGTCCAAGCCTTTTTCCTCTAAATGCTTTCTTAAATAGGGGCTCATATAAGCACCATGTTGAATTACCCCACGGTGCATATCCACCACATACATGGCACCATCTGGGCCATTGAACAAATTGACAGGCCTGAAGGATTCATCGGTGGAGGCCAGAAATTCCTTGTCTTCCCAAGCCGCTTCTCCCGTGGTTTTTATGGATTCAAAATTTAGAATGTGCCGCTTTATGAGGTTGACTTCTGGTGCACAAATAAATGCGTTTTCGTCATAATCATTTGGGAACTGCCCTCCGCGATACACCAAAGGCCCGCAGGCAGAAGTAACGTTTACGAGCATACTGTCTTGGTCGAGCACCCCTTTTTCATAGCCCCGATTTACCGAAGTAGCATGTAGCGGATATACCCGCTGATTGGAAGTGAGCACTTTGCCAATGGCATTTCTTGGGCTGTAATACTCATTGTTGATCAGCGTGTTGGGCAATACATAATCGCCCTGAAGCAAAGTGGAATTATTGTTATGGTATAGTCGCCCAAAATTGTCTTTTGTAATTCCCCATTGACCTCGGTAAGAAGTAGGTTCTTTGATCCACGCTCCGTTTTTGCGCTGGTAGCGAAAATTTGATTTCGCATTGTAAATCCAGTTATCGATGTTCATCATTAAGCCGTTGGGCTGATGCTCCACATTGCCATCGTCTGCATACAATGAATCTACAAGCACCTTCTTTCCGGGCTTGTCATTCTCTATTTCCACAAACCAAAGTTTGGGTGGTTCGGCATAAAGCAGACCATCATACACCAAGGCCAAAGCCCTTGGAAGCACAAGGCCGTCCATGAAAATTTTAGAGTGATCGGTAACGCCATCGCCATCCAGATCTTCCATAATGGAAATGGTGCCGCTTGGTTTGTCCTCATCATCCCCATTAATATTGGTCATGTAGCCCCGCATTTCAGCCACCCAAATTCTGCCTTGGGTATCAAAATCAATGGCGACAGGAGCTTCCAAAAACGGCTCACTAGCGACTACTTGAAGCTCAAAGCCTTCTTCAATTTGATAAGCTTCCAATGAAACTTCTGGCTCTTCGTATGCTGGTTTTTCTGTAGCGCAGGAAAAAACAAGCAGCAGGCTTAGAAGTGAAAAAATGCATTTGTTCATAAGCAAAAAATGAGATGTCAACTTACAATTTATGAATTTCTGATTTACCTCGGTGTTTCCATTATGGCCATCCGCTAAAATCAAGAGCCGTGAATGAAAGGGTGCGGTTTTTTTGTATAGGCAGAACACTAATAAAATTCGATATATTTATGGGTATTCTCACAAATATGAATGATACATAATGCTGTATGCCATTAAAAGAGAGCCAATGCACAAATAGCACATTTGGTTTTGTCCAAGCACATGCAAACACTCTAAAAAACCAAAAGCGCTATTTTTTCGCCAACACTTTGAAATTCAAACTGAATGATAAAAATTGACAAAAACACATTTCTGAGAAGTTATAAAGTACTTTCAAATCAGTCATTTGATTTATTTCTTGGAGCGGGTGCGTCAATTTCTTCAGGAGTTCCATCAGGCAGAGATTTAGTTTGGCTTTTTAAGAGAGAACTTCTGAGTACTAGTGGGAAAATTAACGGGAAGAAATTTCAAGACCTTAAAGTTGATGCGAATAAGAAAGTTATTCAAAGCTTTTTCGTTGAAGAAGATACTAAGACCCTGAACCCTTACTCTCACTATTTTGAAAAGTGTTATCCAGATCCATTAGTAAGAAAAGAGTTTCTTACTAATCTCGTAAGAGACAAAAAGCCTTCAATAGGGTTTATGTGCCTTTCCGTACTAGTTGAGCAACAAAAGCTTAATACTATTTGGACAACTAACTTTGATGACCTAATAGAACGAGCAATAAACAAACTTGACATAACCTGCCAAGTAGTATCACCTGAAAATGCTAATTCTGTTGAGAATTTCAGAAAGGATATTCCAACTGTAGTAAAACTTCATGGAGATTTCCGCTACGATCCTTTGCAAAACACTGTTGAGGAATTGCAACAACTTGAAGAAAATCTTCATCATTACTTTAAAGAGTCTATTAATAAACGAGGGTTATTAGTAGTGGGATATTCAGGTAGTGACGAATCCGTCTTACAGACACTTGAAAAATCATTAGAGGAATCGAATCCCTTCCCAAAAGGTCTGATTTGGTGCATTCCTAAAGACATAGTTCCAAATGAACGATTAATCAAGATTATTGAAAAAGCCAACAATCAAAACGGACGTTCAGGGTTTATGGTTATCGATAGCTTTGATTATTTCATTCATGAATTGTACAAAGTTTGTGAATTAAAAAATGAACAGATTGATTCAATTGCTGCTGATCGATTTGAACAGAGAAAGTTCTTTCGATTGAATCAAAATCAAGCTAATACTACGCCTATTCTCTTAAATGCAGTAAAAACAAAGTCTTTTCCAAAAGCAATATTTTCGACAAAAACAACAATCAATGGTGAGGGAAAATGGAAAAAGCTACGTGAAGTATTAGATGGTTCAAGTGTAGTGGCCGCTTTTAGTAAAGGTGAAACTCTTTCACTTTTTGGAAATGAGAATGAAATTAAAGGGCTCTTCAAGGACTATTTTATTGACGAACTAAGATTGGTTGATATTCCTGAATATCTCTTCCATCATCCAGATTCATTCTATATAGGCCTTCTGTATGAATTGATTGAAAAATCATTGATTTCTGATTATAGATTGGCTTTGCACACTAAAGGCAGGCATAACCGAAAGTTTTATTCTATAAGTCATCCATTAAGTCAAGAAGAAATCAACAGCATTCCAAAATGGCTTAATTTCCGAATTCCTAAAGGAATTCAGGTTTTTGAAGCATTTGAGTTTAAGGTAGAATTTGTCAATAAGGAACTGTTCCTCCTTATTTGCCCAACCATACATATACAAAATACTACAAGTGGCGAGCCTGATAGGAAAACTGTTCAGGATATCACGAATACAATTGTTTCAAACCGCTGGAATGGAAAATATGGAAAGAAGTTAAGCTTTTGGTTTAAAGAGTTAAAGAACAGAAAATCAGATCTCACTTTTCGACTTGGTGATTTTGAAATAAAGCTTTCGGGATATTACTCTACGGCAGCAAAAAAAATGGATAGCTTCTTTTGTTTTGATAGTTACTCGAAAGCAAAGGAGCCTCTAATTTACTTTCATCATCAAGACGAGACAAAGCAATCCATACACCCAATAAATGGATTGAAAATTTTGGGGCCGCTTGAAGAAAGTTTCGGAGCAAATGTAAGTACATCAAAAATTCAAATAGCAATAATCTCCCCTGATAAAGGTTTTGAAAGAGTTAAAACACATTTAGAGTCATTATTGAGTCCCGTAACACCAACAACAGAAAAGGAGTACTTAAAAGAGTATCCAGGCTTTGATGAAGTTTATAAGAAGCATTTAGTAATTCCCAATTCTATTCAAAGCGAATATGTGGTTGAAATTAACAGTCAAGAAGTAAGTCAATATTCCCCAATTCAATTCTATGAATTAATAAAGAGTAAGGTAGACAAGCTTTCTTTAAAAAACACAGAGATAGATTGTGTAGCGGTTTACATACCAGACTATTGGACGAATTTCAGAGAGCTTAAGAATGATCAAACCTACTTTGACCTTCATGATTCACTCAAACTTTATGCAATAAAGAAAGGCTTACGATTGCAGTTCATCGAAGACAAGTCAATCAATTATAAGGATCAAGCAAAAGTTAAATGGTGGCTTTCACTTGGCATATATGTAAAATCTAATGGAACTCCTTGGAAAGTCAAAACTGATAATACTGAAACTGCCTTCGTTGGCTTAGGATATGCGGTTCGACAAAACGCAAGTAAAAAAGTAGTTTTAGGGAGCAGTCAGATTTTTGACGGTAATGGCAATGGATTAAGGTTTCTACTTCAGCCAATTGAGAAGCCAATTTTTTACAATAAAAACCCATTCATGAGTAAGGATGATGCATTTCGTTTGATTACCAACATTCGAAATACCTATCATAAAATAGACCCTGTAATTGGACTCAAAAAATTGGTATTACATAAGACCACTCATTTTACGAGAGACGAAATGGATGGAATCTGCAATGCCTTAGAAGGCATTGATAACATTGAACTTCTTCAAATTCAACAATTCAGTAATTGGAGAGCATTAAAGCTCAAAAAGAACCATTCAACTGGTAAACATGAGTATGATGGTTTCCCAATTGATAGAGGAACAATTATACAACTAGATGAATTCAGCTTTTTATTATGGACACATGGCATTGTAGAAAGTCCTGAATTAAGCGGAAAATATTACCAAGGAAAAAGAGGAATTCCTTGTCCTTTATTGATAAAACGATTTAGAGGAACTGACCCAATTGAAACCGTGGCGAATGATATTTTGAAGTTGACCAAAATGAATTGGAATGGAGCTGAACTATACAAAACAATGCCAGTAACTATCGACTTTTCAAAACGACTTTCGGTAATGGGAAAGCAATTAGAAGAACTTGGCAATAGAGCTTATGACTTTAGATACTTTATATAGC
>Ga0207884_1000692_pt1 | contig 17262 bp, 17 predicted proteins | sample MalvirmetaMSP144_FD_184236 | JGI IMG/M metagenome (GOLD analysis project Ga0207884, IMG submission 184236) | Marine viral communities from the Deep Pacific Ocean - MSP-144 (SPAdes) | ecosystem: Environmental > Aquatic > Marine > Oceanic | place: Pacific Ocean | collected 2011-07-08 | reverse complement strand
TACCGGAAAATGACGTCGACCCACCGCCCGATCTGCATCGATATCCGGGAGCTGATTGAGCAATAACAGGGCATTGACCAGAAAGAACACCGCCCAGCCAACGGATTGTCCAGCGGCGAAAAAATCCCCTGTCAAAACATACACCGTCCCGTTAACCATCAGCAGCCCGAAACCCACACCGGGGGATACCAGGCACGCCATCGGCATTCGGTTTATCAGGCGGGTGTAGGCAACGATAATCAATCCACCCAACAGGCCCAGCGAGAGGATTCCAGGCCCCACCCGCCATGAAAGGTAGGCGCCGATCAGCACCATGAGGAGAAAGGCACCGATAAAAAGCCACAGCGCAGTGCCCAGTAGGGCAGGCCTGTCAGGCAGCGTCCCGCTACCACCGCTGAACGGCGTTCGACGGGTGGTATTATCGAGGCCGCTTTTAAAATCCTGGTATTCGTTGAGTGCGTTGACCGCCACATGAGCCGCCAGTGCGCCCACAACAATCAACAACAGCAGATCCAGCGGCAGTCCGCCGGTTAACTGAAAACTGACCGCGGCAGCGGGAAACAATACCGCCGGCGTCAACAGCAGGAAGGGGCCTCTGGCAATCGCCAACATGGCCTGGAATCGCCGGGCTATCAGCACGCCACTATCCTCCCCGTTTTTCCCCGATGCTAGCTCAGAAAAAACTGGTAAGCGGGATTTTGGGTCTCTTCCTTCCAGGTGTAACCCAGCTGGTCAAGGAACTGACTCACCAACTTCTGTTCGCCCAATGGCACCTGCAGGCCCACCAGAACCCGACCGTAGGCAGCGCCGTGGTTGCGATAGTGGAACATGGAAATATTCCACTGCCCACCCAGTTGGTTGAGGAAATTCATCAGGGCCGCGGGCCGCTCGGGAAACTCAAAGCGGTACACCACCTCTTCGGTCGCCTCCGGCGCGCGGCCGCCGACCATATGGCGAATGTGTAGCTTGGCCATTTCGTTGTCGGTCATATCCACCAGCGGATACCCCTTGTCGGTCAGGTCCGCCACCAGTTGCTGACGATCCTCGTCACCGGAGACCTGCACACCGACAAAAATATGGGCCTCGGCGGGATCGCCCATGCGATAGTTGAACTCGGTAATGTTGCGCTTGCTGAGAGAGGTGCAAAAGGCCTTGAAGCTGCCCGGTTGTTCGGGAATCGTCACCGCCAGAATCGCCTCGCGTTTTTCACCGATTTCCGTGCGCTCGGAGATATAGCGAAGCCGGTCGAAATTGATATTGGCGCCGCAATCCACCGCCAGTAGCGTCTGCCCTTTTACCCCGGTGCGCTCGACATATTTTTTCAATCCGGCCAGGCCCAGCGCCCCGGCGGGCTCACAAATGGATCGGGTATCCTCAAAGGTATCCTTGATCGCCGAACAGATCTCGTCCACCGACACGGTAATCACTTCATCAATGGTATTGCGGAGTACCCGAAAGGGTTCCTTGCCAACCTGGGCAACGGCCGCTCCATCGGCGAACAGGCCCACATGCTTCAAGCGCACCCGACGACCCGCTTTCATCGCGGCATCCAGGCAGGCAGCATCCTCGGGCTCCACAGCGATCACCTTGACTTCAGGTCGCACATACTTAATGTATGCCGCCATCCCCGCCGCCAAACCGCCGCCCCCGACCGCAATGAACACCGCATCGAGCGGACCGGACACCTGCCGTAAAATCTCCATCGCAATGGTGCCCTGACCGGCAATCACATCGGGATCATCAAATGGGTGGATATACGTCATGCCCTTTTCGGTCACCAGCTTGAGCGCGTAATCCGAGGCTTCATCATAGGTGTCACCCTGCAGGACTACCTTTGCCCCGCGAGCCCGTACCGCATTGACTTTGATCTGCGGCGTGGTGGTCGGCATGACAATGATTGCCTTGACACCCAGTTTTTTGGCGGCCATGGCGAGGCCCTGGGCATGGTTTCCCGCCGATGCAGCGACCACGCCTTTGGCGAGTTGCTCTTCGCTGAGGCAGAGCATCTTGTTGTAGGCCCCGCGCAACTTGAAGGAAAACACCGGTTGCAAATCTTCCCGTTTCAGCAGCACCCGGTTACCGAGACGCTGGGACAGTTGTGCGGCCTCATCTACCGGGGTTTCCACCACCAGGTCATAGATACGGGCATTGAGGATACGTTTTACGTAGTTTTGTGGCATTTTTCTGGATACTGTCCAATTATGTGATCAACGGGCAATAGTAAATTTTCCCCTCCGACAACACCAGCGCTGCGGGGGATTATCTGACTTTTCACCCGTTGATCCGTATAATCAGCCACTTCTGAAATCGGGCAGGCAGAACCATGAGCACACCATCGAACAGCCGGGATGCAATGAAACAGGCCGTCGCCGCCGCTGCTGTGGAATTCACGCTGCAACGCATTGACGACAAAAGCACCATTGGCATTGGTACCGGCTCGACGGCCAATGCTTATATCGATTTGCTGGCAGAACACAAGGCCAAAATAACGGGCACGGTTGCCAGCTCCGAAGCCTCAGCCGAGCGGCTGCGGGGCCATGGTATTCCCGTCTACGACCTGAACAGTGTCGATGAGATTACCCTCTATGTGGACGGCGCCGACGAGGTGAACCCCCACCTGGAGCTGATCAAGGGTGGTGGCGGCGCCCTCACCCGGGAGAAAATTGTTGCAGCAGTGGCTCGCGAATTCCTCTGTATTGCCGACCAGTCCAAGTGGGTCGAGCATCTGGGCACCTTTCCACTGCCGGTGGAAGTGATCCCGATGGCACGCAGTCACGTGGCGCGGGAGCTGGTCAAGCTGGGCGGTGATCCGGTCTACCGGCAGGGTGTGGTGACTGATAATGGCAACGTCATTCTCGACGTACACCACCTGTTCCCCATCAGTCCGGTGCGCAAACTGGAAGAACAGATCAACAATATCACCGGGGTGGTCTGCAATGGCCTGTTTGCCCTGCGCCCAGCAGATGCCCTGATGCTGGGCACATCGACCGGGGTCAAGACCGTCTACCCGGTGGACTGATTGCCGTCACCGGCGCTACATCACCTGCAGGGGCGGTTCTGCCATCGCGGCGAACTGCTCGCGCAATTCAAGAATGTGTTCACTCCAGTAACGCACCGTATTGAACCAGGGAAATCCCATGGGGAAGGCAGGATCGCTCCAGCGACGCGCCAACCAAGCTGCGTGGTGAATAATCCGCAGTGAACGGAAAGCTTCCACCAGCTGCAATTCCCGTGGGTGAAAATCAAAGAACTGATTGTAGCCGTCGATAATTTCCGATAATTGTGCCGTCTGGCGATCCCGGCTCCCGGACAACAGCATCCAGATATCCTGGATGGCCGGTGCCATTCGCGCATCGTCCAGGTCGACAAAATGTGCATTGTCATCACGCCACAGGATATTACCGGCATGGCAATCCCCATGAACCCGGATATAGTCGATGGGACCGGCATTCGCAATCGCTTGATCCACCGCCTGGAGCAGATCCCTGACCAGCGAGTCGTAAGCTTCCTTTAGCTCGGAGGGAATAAACTGTTCGCTGACCAGCGCCGCGGCCTCATGGCCAAAAATCCTGCTGGTCAGGGTTGGCCGATGCACAAAGGGGCGCACCGCCCCCACGGCGTGGATACGCCCCAGCAATTTACCAAGCAAATAGAGATTATCGAGATTATCCAGCTCCGGACCATACCCCCCCCCTCCTCGGATACAGTGCAAAACGATAGTCCTTGTATTCGAACAGGCTGCGTCCCCGGTCATCGCGAATGGGGGCAACCACAGGCAGCTCATGGGCTTCCAGCTCAAAACAGAACTGATGCTCTTCAAGGATCTGCTCGTCGCTCCAGCGAGCGGGGCGATAAAACTTGCCAATTAACGGCTGGCGATCCTCAATACCGATCTGATAGACCCGATTTTCATAGCTGTTGAGGGGGAATTGCCGCCCATCGCAGTGATAACCTATGCTCTCCACCGCATCCATGACAATCTCGGGGCCGAGCCGATAAAACGGCTGCTCCTCAGGATTGACAGCGTGACTGACATCCCGCCGCTCATCGCTGTTCATGAAGATTGGACACTGTGGTCGGTGAGTAGCTGCCCGTTGGCTCGAACAACCTTGGCATAAAAGAGCAGCCCCAACGCCCAGAACACCACGCCTGACCACGACAACCACTGTAGGGACTGCTCACTGACCAGCATCGCCGACGCCACCATCGCACCCACAATGGCAAGCAGGGGTATAGTCAGAATCAGTGGTGAGAACCGTCCACTGCTGTCCAGTTTCGCCAGCAAACCCATCAGATAGGCTGCGGCAAAAAACCCGGCCGCACCCAGCAGACCGTACGCCGTGAGATAACCGGTTTTGTCCGGTTTAACCTGCAATAACACAACGGCCACCAACACCAGCACCCCCGCCATACCAACTGGCAGCAAAAAACCCCGGTGGGCCGCCACAACTGCGCCCAGCAAAGCACCGAACACCCTGGCCAGCAACAGCAACATGACCGCCGAGGCGCCCAACCCCAATGTGGGCTGCACTGATTCAAACTGCAGTTGGTGCGACGACCAGAACAGGCCACACCCTAAAAAGATCAACAAACCGGCTATCGCCACCTGAAGCAACTGCCGGTCGGCCCTACTGTTGCGACTGCTGAGCAGGCTCAGGCGTTTGGCACCGCTGGTTGGCAGCAGGCGGCTCAGCAATACCGTCAGGAATGCCAGCCCAGCCAGCGCCAATAATACCTGCTGCGGGTCGACATCCGGCGCAAACACCGGCACCAAAAAAAACAGCCCTGCAGCCATCAGGGCCTGGACAAAAAGTGCCCAGGCAAAACTGCTGACCGGTTTCACAGTATCGCCCAGGCAACTGACCACCACACTCAGCCCCAAACCGGCAAACAGGCCGGCCAGACCATGGCAGACCATCAGCCACAGAGCACCGGATGCCAGCGCCGCTCCCAGCAAGGCCAAGGCAGAGCCGAGTCCGCCAATCAACACCAACCGCCGCCAATCGCCCAAACGGATAAAAAATACTGCCAACCCCGAGGCCAGCAGGGCACCTGCCGAAAAAAGTCCAGGTAACAGCCAGCGATTCAACGACACAGCCGCCGCAATATCCTGCTGGAAATAGGGCAATGCCTGCCAGTAAAAGGACAGACACAACCCCACCAGTATGGCTGTCAGGCGCACACCAAAACGGTTCACATCCACACGTTTCTTTTCAAACAGAATTGAAGACATTTCCGGTATCCGCTCCTCGCTTTGAAAGGTGGGTACTTTGCTGCCTGCAGAAATAAATGTCCAGATGGATTTACTGCGATGGAACGACTGGCCGACCTGGCTGCAGTGACATCAATTTGTCACAGCAAATTCATTTTTCTGACATGGAGGCTTGCTAGCCTCGTCAGCGAATATGAAAAGAAATGAAAAGGAAAAAGCCATGAACAAGGTACAACAAACAAAACCGAACGAACCGCCTATCAATAACCTGATGCGCGAACAGGCCGCCAACTTCTTTGTTGAGGTAACTGGATCCGGCGAACGCATTTACCACTGGATTGATACCCGGGTGGATATGTTGTCCAGCACCAAGCTTTGGGAAATTCTGCGTATCTCGGAAATACCCGGCTGTGATCTGGAGGCGGCTTTTATTGATGCGATTACCGATGAGCTGATTCGTCGCACCGATTATTTTGACGGTCGCCCACGGCTGCCAAGACACTGACCGGCAGAGCCTTGAGTTCCATTAACCACTATCTTCAGAGCAGCAATACTATTCGTTGCTTAAGCCCAGGAATTCAAACCGCTTCATCGTTACCCCATTCCGTTCGATCATCTCGTCGAACATGGCCAGCGGACGAACCCACAGCTGGCTCTCGCCATAAAGTGGCCGATAGACCACATGCCAGTCACCGGTTTCACTGTGACGGGCCAAACCGGTCACCTCATACAAGTTACCCTTGAAATGTCGGTAACGCCCCAGCGGAATCAATGTCCCGTCACTCCAAAGAACCTCCAACCCGAGGGCTTTGACCTAGTCGGTTTTGACCTACAGGACTTTGAACCCGAGAACTTTAAATTAAAGAATCTCGAGGGTCTTTTCTGCGGCACTGACATCCACCTTACCCTCAGGCTCTATTGCCAGATGGGTTACCACACCATCCTCTGCAACCAGGGCAAACCGCTGGCAGCGCATGCCCATGCCGTGACCAGTAGCATCCATCTCGAGGCCCAGTTTTTTGGTGAGTTCGCCGTTGCCATCGGCCAGCATCAGTAGCGCGTCGGCATTCTGGTCCTTACTCCAGGCACCCAGCACAAAGGCGTCATTTACCGCCATACAGACAATGGTATCGACTCCTTTCGCCTTGATGCGATCCGCGTTGGTCACATAACCCGGCAGGTGGCTGAGAGAACAGCCGGGAGTAAATGCCCCCGGGACGGCAAAAAGCACAACTTTTTTACCCTTGAAAATATGATCAGTGGTGATATCTTCCGGCCCCTTTTCACCCGGAGTTTTGAGGGTCAAAGCGGGAATAGTGTCGCCAACAGAAATAGTCATAACTACACCTTATTATCCATAATAAAAAATTGATCCGGCACACAATACCGAAAAGTGAATAGATTCGGCTTGGAACGCCGGATACCACCTATCAGCGTGCCACGACTTCGGTGGACACGGCAATCAGGTCACCCAGCTCTACCAACAGCTGGTCACCGGGGGCTAGAGGGCCAACGCCGGCGGGCGTGCCGGTGAGAACAATGTCGCCAAGCATCAGCGTAAAAAAGCCGGAGATATAGGCGATCAGTTGCGCAACCGGTGTCAACATCATGGCGGTACTGCTCTGCTGGCGCAAGTCACCATTGACCGTCAATCGTATTGGCACGTCCTGCAGATCGGTTACCCGGGCGCGATCGACAAATGCAGAAGTGGGGCAGGCTCCATCAAAGGCCTTGGCCTTATCCCAGGGAAGACCTTTCTGTTTGAGTTGCGATTGCAGCTCGCGCAGGGTGAGATCCAGCGCCACACCAACCCCGGTAATCGCAGCGTCGGCCTCCTGTTCACTGCACTGGCTCAGTTGCTCGCCAATCAGCACCGCCATTTCTATCTCATGGTGACAGGCACCCAGGGTAGTCGGTATCGCAATCGGTTGTTCCAGAGATGTCAGCGCCGTCGACGGCTTCAGGAACAGCACCGGCTCGGTGCCGGGCTGGCTGTTCATCTCGCTGATATGATCCCGGTAGTTAAGCCCCACGCATACCACCTTGCCCGCGGGAATCTGCCCGGAAAGGCCATCGACAAAATGAATAGAATGATCAAAGTAATGCATCGTCGAGCCCCTTTCTGTCGCTGAGCGCCAGCCAACCCTTGACTATCCGATAGATATACCAGATGTAGAGCAGGCCGAGAATCAGGAAGCCGACCAGCACCAGGGACAGCAACCAGCCTACAACAAGGCCCGCCAGCAGCCACCAGAAGGTCCTGATTTGCCAGTTGAAATGCGATTCGAGGTAAGTCCCCCGCACGTCGTCCCGCTTGAGGTAATTAATCATGACACCTGCGATTGCGGTCAAACCGACCACCAGGCTGATGATTTGCAGGATATAGACCAGTTGCGTCAGGTCCTTCAGCTTCTCATCTTTTTGAGGGGTATGGGTTGCTGTATCAACTGTCTCGGCTACCCCGACCTGTCGCTCCGATGGCACCTGTTCATCCGGCATCAATAGGATCTCTCGTCAGACTGCATCAAATATCTTACCCGGATTCATGATGCCATTGGGATCGAACACCTGCTTGACCTGCCGCATCAACTGCACTTCCGTGGCGGAGCGCGAGTATTCGAGGTAATCCTTCTTCAGTAAACCTACGCCGTGTTCGGCAGAAATACTACCGTTGAATTGTCCCACCAACGCTGCGATCTGTTTGCTGGCCACGCTGCATTGCCCGGCGAACTGCTCCACAGGCAGGTCATCCGGTTTCAGAATGTTGAGGTGCAGGTTGCCATCACCGATATGGCCGTACCAGACCAGCTCAAAGTCCGGGTATTCCCTGGCCGCCAGTGATTCCACCTCGGCGAGAAATTCCGGCATGCGCGAAACATTCACGCTGATATCATTTTTATAGGGCTTCCAGCGGGACAGGGTCTCCGACATATCCTCCCGTAACTTCCAGAGATTTTCCGCCTGAGAGAGGCTCTGGCTGATGACGCCATCGAGCACCCAGCCCTCCATGACACAGGTTTCAAACAGCGACATCGCCTGGTCCAGCTGAGTCTCGGACAGCGCCTCGAATTCCACCAGCGCATAAAACGGTGCTTCAGATTCAAAAGGTGCGGGCACCTCGCTGTGGGCCAATACTTTTTCCATACCATTGTGGGTAAAGAATTCGAAGGCCGTCAGCTCCATGCCATCGTTGTAGGTTTTCAGGACATCGATAATACTGGGGAAATCCACCACCCCCAACACCAGCACACTCAACTCCTTTGGTGGCCGGGTGAGCCCAATGGTGGCCTCGGTGATGATGCCCAAAGTGCCCTCGGAACCAATAAACAGGTGCCGGAAGTCCAGACCCGTATTGTTCTTCACCAGGCCGTGATTCAGCTCGAGGATATCGCCATTGCCACTGACCACCTTCAGGCCAAGCACCCAGTTGCGGGTCATGCCGTAACGAATGACTTTGATACCGCCGGCATTGGTCGCAATATTGCCGCCAATCTGGCTGGAACCGGTCGAGGCGAAATCAACCGGATAGAACAATCCCTGTTGCTCGGCAAACGCCTGCAACTGCTGGGTGATCATGCCCGCCTGCACCGTCACACTGCGGTCAATGGCATTGAATGCCACCACCTCGTTCATCCGGTCCAGCACCAGGACGATCTCGCCGTTCAGGGCCACAGCGCCGCCACTAAGGCCTGTGCGGCCTCCTGAGGGAACCACTGCGATGCGCTCGGCATTGGCCAGCTGAATAATGGACTGCACCTCCTCGGTGCTCCCCGGCAATACCACGACGCCAGGTGACGGCGTCCAGAGAGTCGTGCGATCGACACCGTACTGCTGAAATGAAGTTTCATCGGTCAGCACACGCTGCTGACCGACGATCTCACGTAATTTCTCAATGACCGGGGGGGCAACAGTCATCTGGCGGACCTCCACAAAAAGGGGCAGTTATCGAAGGGCGTGCATGGTATCATAGCCGCCTTTTTTTCAGGTAGCAGTACGGGCCACCCAACCGAGGAGTGTATGGTCAATTTTTCTCTCGATAAGTCCAAGATCAAATTTCTCCTGCTTGAGGGCGTGCATCCCTCTGCGGTAGAGACACTCAAAGCTTCTGGCTACAGCAACGTCGAGTATCTTAAAGCGGCGCTGTCAGAAGAACAGCTGATCGAAAAAATCCGGGACTTTCACTTCGTCGGGATTCGCTCCCGCACCCAACTCAACCGCCAGGTATTTGAAGCGGCCAGACGGTTGATCGGCGTGGGCTGTTTCTGCATCGGCACCAACCAGGTGGATCTTCAGGCAGCCACAGAGCACGGCATAGTGGTATTTAACGCGCCCTATTCCAATACCCGCAGTGTGGCAGAATTGATTATTGCTGAAACCATCATGCTGATGCGGGGCATTCCCGAAAAGAATGCTGCTGCCCACCGCGGTGACTGGCTCAAAACTGCCACAGCCTCTCACGAAGTACGGGGCAAAACCCTCGGCATTGTTGGCTACGGCAATATCGGCAGTCAGCTCAGCGTCATGGCCGAATCAATGGGCATGCGGGTGAAGTTTTACGATGTTGTCACCAAGCTCCCCCTGGGCAATGCTGAACAGGTCGGTTCTCTCAGGGAGCTATTGGAACTGGCCGATGTGGTTTCACTCCATGTGCCAGACAACCCCGCCACGCGCAACATGATTCGTGCAGAGCAGCTTGCTGCCATGAAAACCGGCGCCATCCTGATCAATGCCGCACGCGGCAAAGTAGTGGATATTGATGCTCTCTGCGATCGGCTGGAAAGCAAACAACTCGGCGGGGCAGCGATTGATGTTTTCCCGGTTGAACCGAAGTCCAACCAGGAAGAATTCGTATCACCTCTGCGCAAGTATGACAACGTCATATTGACACCGCACATCGGCGGCTCCACCCAGGAAGCACAGGAAAATATTGGCCTGGAAGTCGCTGAAAAGCTGGTCAGGTACAGCGATACCGGTGCCACCATCAGCGCTGTCAACTTTCCCCAGGTGTCGCTGCCTTCCCACAGTGGTGCCCACCGCCTGTTGCACGTGCACCACAATGTGCCGGGCGTTATGACGGCCATCAACCATGTGTTTTCAGACAACAACATCAATGTCAGCAGCCAATACCTGCAGACCAATGAGTCCGTAGGCTATGTGGTGCTGGATGTGGACAGGGAATACAGTGATGTGGCACTGAAGGCACTAAAGGCCATTGATGGCACCATTCGCTGCCGGGTGCTATTCTAGAATCTCACCAGAGACCGGTGGATACCGACCTGTCGGGTCTACCGGTTCTTCTCACTACTCTGCTGCCTAGCCCTCACCGAGCGACTTGAATACCCGGTCGCGCATGTAATCGACTTCATTGACCAGATGGTGCCGGGCACCGGGAATCAACACCAATTCAAAATTGGGGAATTTTTTGCGGATCGACGCCACGTTATAGCGCCAGTCCACCGTGCCGTCACAATCGCCCTGAACCACCTTTAACGGGTAATCACTGGGCGGCAGCGCGGCAAATTCCTCAGTCCAGCGCTTCATTGATGCCACCCATTCAATGGGAATGTAGTTGTACTGCAACGGGTCATTGTTGATCAGAAATTCGTTAAATGCCTCGTTGGTGGTATTGGGGCGGAATGTCCGGGATACTTTTTTCAGCACCCGGTGAAACAGCTTGTAGGTGCGCAGACTTTTCATCCACTCCCTGGGCCGGATGAGTGGCGCCAGCACGGTGACCGAAGTGAGATCATTGGGGTAGTGGTAGGGTTTGGCCGCCATGACATACTTCATCAGAATAGCGCCTCCCGTGCTTTGACCAATCCCTTTCCAGGGTCTGGGAAAACTGCTCACGCATTTTTGCAACAGGTCGGAAAACACATCCACGTAGCGATCAAAACTGTCGATACTGACCCGCTCGCCACTGGACAGGCCATGTCCCGGCAGATCAAATGCCACCACGGCATAACCCCGCTGCAGTAGGTAGTGAATCAAATGGCCATAAAGCCCGACATGATCAAAGTAGCCATGCACCAACAGGTAGGTGCCACGGGGACTCTCCGGCAACCAGTAATGGGTAGCCAGCTGGAAATCGCCGGAGGCGAACGTACCCATGCAATGACTGACCGCCGTCAACGAGTCTGGCTGTATCAGCCCGTAGTGACGCAGGTAAGCCATTTCGTCCGGCGTCTTGTCTCGCCGATCCTGCTCAGAGTCAAATGTCAGCGGCAACAAACCACTGCCCACGCGTTCCAGCAGAACTTCAGGCAACGGCTCGCGAGTGTCGGTCACGGCAGCCAACTGATTGTCAGTCATCTTTTTTAATCGCCAGAGTGACCAGCCTTCTCACCAGGGGCACCACCACCAGCACCGCCGGGAACGCAACCACAAAGGCAAAGCCCCATGCATGAAGCCAAACCTGCAGAATATTGTCCACCAGACCGACATTAAAAATACTGATCACCAGGGACATCAGACAGGACATCAGCCCTGCCATAAAAAAGGCAAACACCAGTTGCTGATACTTCCCAGGTATCATTGTACTGTCCCGTCTGCCTAATTGACCCGGGGATCCAGTTCGCCGGACTGGTAACGCCCGGACATTTTATCCAAGCTGTATGGCATGATTTTTCCAGCATTGCCCGCGGTGCCGAAGGATTCGTAGCGGGCCACACAAATCTCTCTCATGGCATCCGTGCTCGCCTTCAGGTATTTGCGCGGATCAAACTCGGATTTATGACTCGCAAGAAAGCGGCGTATCGCACCCGTGGAGGCCAGACGCAAGTCAGTATCTATATTGATTTTGCGCACCCCGTGCTTGATACCCTCAACAATTTCCTCCACTGGCACACCGTAGGTTTCCGCAATATCGCCGCCAAATTCATTAATGATTTCCAACCAGTCCTGTGGCACAGAGGAGGACCCGTGCATCACCAGATGGGTATTGGGGATGCGGGCGTGAATCGCTTTGATTCGCTCGATAGCGAGGATATCGCCCGTGGGTGGACGGGAAAACTTATATGCCCCATGGGACGTACCAATGGCTATCGCCAACGCATCAACCGCAGTCCGCGATACGAAATCCGCGGCCTCCTCCGGGTCCGTCAACATCTGCTCATGGGACAACATGCCCTCGGCACCGACACCATCTTCCTCGCCGGCCTGGCCGGTTTCCAGGGACCCCAGACACCCCAGCTCACCCTCGACGGAAACTCCGCCGGCATGCGCCATGTCAACTACGCGCCGAGTGACATCAACATTGTACTCATAGGAGGCCGGTGTCTTGCCGTCCTCCTGAAGGGAACCATCCATCATCACCGAGCTGAAGCCCAGCTGGATAGACCGCTGGCAGATTGCCGGGCTGGTGCCATGATCCTGATGCATGCAGACCGGTATATGAGGAAACTCCTCAATCGCCGCCAGAATCAGGTGGCGCAAAAAAGGCGCTCCAGCGTATTTGCGCGCACCGGCAGAAGCCTGCACGATCACCGGGGAGTCCGTCTGATCGGCCGCCTCCATAATGGCGCGCATCTGTTCCAGGTTGTTGACATTGAATGCCGGCACACCATAGCTGTGCTCAGCAGCATGATCCAGCAACTGTCGCAGTGAAATAAGTGCCATGTAATTATCCTTCCATCATATTTGGTTGCTTCCCGCCGGGAAGTCGCTTTTCAGCGCTCACCCGATGTCATGAAAAATTGGTCTGCCGTCAGGACGTCGCGCGTGCCTCAAGCACCGCCACTGCGGGCAGGGTTTTACCTTCCACGTATTCCAGAAAGGCCCCCCCGCCCGTTGAAATGTAGGAAACTCTGTCGGCAATGCCATATTTGTCCACCGCCGCCAGCGTATCGCCACCGCCCGCTATCGAAAACCCGTCATTGGCGGCAATGGCATTGGCGATGGCCTCGGTGCCGGCACCAAACTGGTCAAACTCAAAAACACCCACCGGGCCGTTCCAGATAATTGTACCCGCGCTTTTGAGTATTTCGGTCAACACCTTGATGGTATCCGGGCCAATATCAAGGATCATATCGCCTTCCGCCACATCCGCCACCGCCTTGAGCGTCGCCTGGGCTGAGGCGGAGAACTCGCCTGCGACGACCACATCGCTGGGCAGTGGAATGTTTGTTTTGGCCATCAACTGTTTGGCCTCGGGCAGGAGATCGTGCTCACAAAGGGACTTGCCGACAGGTAATCCCGACGCGGCAAGAAAGGTATTGGCAATACCACCCCCGACAATCAGCTGATCCACCTTTTCTGACAGGGTTTCAAGTACGGTCAGCTTCGTGGAAACCTTGGCACCTCCGACGATAGCCACCAGCGGACGGGCGGGATTGGCCAGTGCCTTTTCCAGCGCCTCCAGCTCTCCAGCCAGCAACGGACCGGCGCAGGCCAGCGGAGCGAACTTTGCAACACCGTGGGTGGAAGCCTGGGCGCGGTGAGCCGTGCCGAAGGCATCCATGACAAAAATATCACAAAGCGATGCATAGGCCTTCGCCAGCACCTCATCATCCTTTTTCTCACCGGCGTTAAAGCGCACATTCTCCAGCAATATCAATTGCCCCTCCTGCTCGATACCCTGTTGCCAATCGCGAACAAGCGGAATATCTCGCCCCAGCAAGACACCCAACCGGTCGGCCACCGGTTGCAATGAAAACTCGGCATCAAACTGTCCTTCGACCGGACGTCCCAGATGGGACATCAGGATGACCGTGGCACCGGCCTGGAGCGCCAATTCAATAGTGGGTAACGTTGCCCGCAATCTGGCATCGGATGTGACAACGCCATTGCGGATAGGGACATTGAGGTCTTCACGAATCAGCACCCGCTTGCCCGTCAGGTTCAGATCCGTCATCTTGAGTACATTCAATGGCATGGTGATTACTCTGTCTCTGTTTATTGTATTTCAGGTTATTTGGACCCGGGAATGGACAGCCAGTGATTTACCAGCTCCACCATCCGATTGGCGTAGCCCCACTCATTATCAAACCAGAGCAGCACTTTCACCAGACGCCGTTGGCTGACCCTGGTCTGTCCCGCGTCCACGATACCGCTGCGTGGATCATGATTGAAATCACAGGAGGCCAGTGGCTCCTCGGTATAACCGAGAATGCCGGTCAGCTCAGTGTCAGCGGCAGCCGCCAGCACCCGGTTTATGGTAGCGACATCGACGTCTGTATTGAGCAATATGGAAAGATCAATTGCAGACACATTCAACGTGGGAACACGCATGGCCTGGGCTTCAAAACGGCCCTTGAGTTCCGGCAGCAGGCGGTCGATGCCTCGTGCCAACTGGGTGTCCACCGGAATAATGGATTGCATCGCAGCACGGGTTTTACGCAAGTCTGTGTGATGGTAGGCATCGATAACAGGCTGGTCATTCATGGCCGAGTGAATCGTGGTGATCACCCCACCCTCTACCCCAAACACCTGCTGCAGGGTTTTAATCACCGGGATCACGCAATTGGTGGAACAGGAGGCATTGGATATTACCGTCTCTTCACCGGTCAGGATCCCCTCATTGACACCCAGCACGATGGTGGCATCAACGGTTGCTTCAGCCGGCTGGGAAAACAACACTTTCTTTGCTCCCGAACGCAGATGCCCCTCGGCAGTCTGACGATCAGTGAACGTGCCGCTGCATTCCAGCACCACATCCACTCCCAGTTCACCCCAGGGAAGGCTGGCGATATCCTCACGGTGATAGACCGAAATGGCATCGCCATTGACGGTCAGGGTGTCGCCCTGAATCTCTACCGTACCGGGAAACCGGCCATGGGTGGAGTCGTATTTGGTCAGGTGGGCGATGGTCTTGCAGTCAGCTGGCTCGTTGATAGCTATGACCTGGATGCGTTCGCGAGATCCGGACTCATAGAGTGCCCGCAGGACCGAACGGCCTATTCGACCATAGCCATTAATTGCTACACGAATCATCGAGCTGAACTCTCCTTTATTGGCGACGCGACGTCCCGCCTACAACACGGCTTTGACTGCTTCAACCACGTTCTCCACGGTGAAACCAAACTGCTTCATCAGCTGATCACCGGGAGCAGACTCCCCAAAGGTGGACATGCCTACGACCCGACCATCAAGGCCTACGTACTTGTACCAGTAATCCCGGTGCCCAGCCTCCACGGCTACCCGCACTCTGACTTGAGGCGGCAGCACACTGTCCCGGTAGGCCGAGTCCTGGGCATCAAACAATTCAGCACAGGGCATGGAGACGACCCTGACCGCCACCCCGTTACTTCTCAACTCTCCGGCAGCATCCATGGCCAGCGACACCTCTGAACCCGTCGCAATCAATATCGCCTTGGGTTTGCCATCGCAATCCTTCAGCACATAACCACCGCGTTGTATATTGTTCAGTTGAGCTTCGGATCGCGACATCGGAACCAGACCCTGTCGGGAAAAGACCAAAGCACTTGGCCCGTTCTTGCGAACAATTGCCTGTTTCCAGCTCACCGCTGCCTCCACGGTATCGCAGGGGCGCCAGGTGTGCAGATTGGGGGTTGCCCGAAGGGCTGTGAGCTGCTCCACCGGCTGATGGGTGGGGCCATCTTCGCCCAGCCCGATGGAGTCGTGGGTATAAACAAAAATGCTTCGCTGTTTCATCAAGGCGGCCATACGCACCGCATTCCGGGCGTATTCCATGAACATCAGGAATGTGGCGCCATACACGACAAAGCCACCGTGCAGCACGAGGCCATTCATGATAGCGCTCATACCAAATTCGCGAACGCCGTAATACAGGTAGTTACCTGACGCATCGTCAGCGGTGATGCCCTGGCAACCGGACCACAATGTGAGGTTGGATCCGGCCAGGTCTGCAGAACCGCCCAGCAGTTCAGGCAACAGCGGCCCAAACGCATTGAGACAGTTTTGCGAGGCTTTGCGGGAAGCCACTTTTTCCATGGCTTGCTGACACTGGTGAATATAGGCATCGGCCTGATCAATAAATGTCGCCGGCAGGTCCCCTTTGATACGCCTGATCAATTCAACTGCCAAATCCGGGTATGCAGCCCGGTAGCGCTCGAGTTTCTCCTGCCAGTCAGCCTGGGCCTTACTGCCCTTTTCGCAGGCATTCCAGCCACGATAAATCTCATCCGGCACATCAAAGGGACCATGATTCCATTGCAGTTGTTGGCGAGCCAAAGAAATTTCCTCAGCACCCAGAGGAGCTCCGTGACAATCTTCCTTACCCTGCTTGTTTGGCGAGCCAAAACCGATGATCGTTTTACAGCAAATCAGGGTAGGTTTTTCCTCATCCATTCTGGCGATTTCGATGGCCGCCTTGATGGCAACGGCATCATGGCCATCCACATCAGGGATTACCTGCCAGCCATAGGCCTCAAAACGGGCCGGGGTGTCATCGGTAAACCAGCCAGCCACTTCACCGTCGATGGAAATGCCGTTGTCATCATAGAAGGCAATCAGCTTACCCAGCTTGTGAGTCCCCGCCAGAGAACTGACCTCATGAGATATACCCTCCATGAGGCAGCCATCACCGAGAAAACAATAGGTGTAGTGGTCGACGATATCGTGACCCGGACGGTTAAACTGGGCTGCCAGAATTTTCTCGGCCAAAGCCATGCCCACAGCATTACTGATACCCTGCCCCAACGGCCCCGTGGTGGTTTCGACACCCGGCGCATAGCCATATTCCGGATGACCCGGCGTTTTTGAATGCAGCTGGCGAAAATTTTTCAGTTCATCCAGTGGCAGGTCGTAGCCGCTCAGATGCAACAGGGAGTACAACAGCATGGAGCCGTGGCCGTTGGACAAGACAAACCGGTCACGATTAGCCCAGGCGGGGTCGGCCGGGTTGTGTACCAGGTAGTCGTTCCACAACACCTCAGCGATATCCGCCATCCCCATGGGAGCACCGGGGTGACCGCTATTGGCTTGTTGAACAGCGTCCATACTCAGGGCGCGGATGGCATTGGCTAGATCACGTCTGGAAGGCATTTGGAACAGGCTCCTGGAGGGCAAATCGGGGAAATCGAAAGGGGCGCTATTTTCTCGTACTCGCGCTGCACAGTAAACAACCAATA
>Ga0207884_1000686_pt1 | contig 17399 bp, 14 predicted proteins | sample MalvirmetaMSP144_FD_184236 | JGI IMG/M metagenome (GOLD analysis project Ga0207884, IMG submission 184236) | Marine viral communities from the Deep Pacific Ocean - MSP-144 (SPAdes) | ecosystem: Environmental > Aquatic > Marine > Oceanic | place: Pacific Ocean | collected 2011-07-08 | reverse complement strand
GTGTTCGGATGTCAGATTCTGAACATACCATCATTGTTGCCTTTTGTTCGAGACAAATTTCTCGCTACAAGAACCAGTTAGGCCTTTCTTTTGCGATTTCTCGCCTATTCGGGAAATTTTTTTGGAACCACCGCAATTAGACTTCCGTGTTAGGCCGAAAGACACAGGACGAGTCTCGAACTACAAAAAAACGTACAGAGGTAAACAAGTATGTTCTTGCGCCAAACGCGACTGATGTCGCTGGTCATTTTGTCGGTCAGCCTGACGGGTTGTTTCGAAAGCAGCAGCCAGACAACAAAAAACGCGGACCCGGATTACACGATTACCAACCCACGAGTGGAGCGGGGAACCCATCCGTTATTCGATCCGCTGACGACCCAGTTCCCGATTCCAAGCGATTCCCTTTTCTATCTCAGTGACGTTGACGACGGCACTATGCTGAACGGCAGTGATCCGGCCAACCCAGTGACGACGGGTATTGGTTTTCTCGATGGAAATTCAGTACTGGCCCCCATTGATATCAAGATCAGTGGCAGCCTGGACAGCCAGCAGACACTTGATGCACGTGACTTTGTCTCCGTGGAGGGCGAGGTTGTCCCCAACCCGGATCAGAATGTGTTCCTGATTCCCCTGGAATATGCCGGTGGCGACAGCCTCCGTCAGGCCTCCGGAGAGGTCGCCGGAATTTCATCGGCGATTCAGTACCGGCGGGCACTGGCACTTGAGGAAAGCGGTAGTACCGCCGAAGCGGATGCGATTTTCGATGCCCTGGTTGAGGACAGGCTCAGGGTTGAGCTGCTGGATATCGATGGTGGCCAGAACAATATGATCCGGATTTTGCCGGCCAAGCCATTGGCTGAGAAAACCCGGTACGCCCTGGCCATTACCGATGACATTGTGGACACCAACGGCGACCCGCTTGTGGGTGCGCCGACCTACCAGACGGTGGCGGACCCGGAAGCGGTGCTTTCCAATGCTGCGTTCGAGCCGTTCCGTGAGGCGTTGCTGCCTGCCCGCCGAATCGCCTCCGATTATTTTGAGTTCAAGCAGGCGTTTTCCGTCGATGGATTCCCAAAAACGTTTGACGACGTTGTGTTTTCCTCAACGATCACAACAACGGCGGTAGACGACGTACTGCTGGCGAACACAGCCCCGGTGACGTTCTTTCGCAACAGCCTGGGTATTGCTTCCCGACAGGAAGGGCTCCGGCAGTTGATCTCCGGATTCTACAACCTGTCCCAACAACCGCTGGAGGGAGCCGCGACAGCGGAACAGCAGAACATCAACGATGAAATCTATACAACGCTGACGGACACGAGTTTCCGCCTCTACGACGCCGAGCTCGCCGGCCTGCTCACGGATGCCCGGGATGCCGGTATGGTCGTCCAGTATCAGGACCTTGTCAGCAATGATCAGGAGGACCGCCGAGTCGCCTATGTTCTGCAGGCCGCCACAGCATTGGCCGTCGACACTGTTGACGACAACGAGGGTGAGGCGCAGGCGCTTGCAACCGCCGCTGACAGCATTGTTGATGCTCCCAAGCCGCGAACGGTACGGATGTTCAACCAGCGCGACGGTGGTGAGATAAATCCGGCATTGGCTCAGGAAGTTCAGGGCACTCCTCTTAACATCCATGTCTACGAGGGCGAGATTACCCTGCCGTATTTCCAGGGCGTGCCGGAAGAGACCGATGGCTCAGCCATACGCTCAGCCAGTTGGCTCCCGGCGGACTTCAGTGCTGACGAGTCACTCGATCAGGCGCCCTCAAATCGCGTGACCTACCGTTTCCCGTTTGTTGAAAAGTCGGGTGAAACAACGGTTCCCATTGTCGTCGCGGCGCCCGACACTAACCAGACGCTGATTGCCCCGCAGACCCCGGCAAATGGCTTTCCGGTGATTATCTATCAGCATGCCGTGACCACCGACCGTTCGGCGATCCTTCCTCTGGCGACAGCCGCCGGATTATCCTGCGCGGATCCTGGCAATACCTTTGACTGCTTCGTCACCATCGGTATCGACCAGCCGCTGCACGGTATTTTCGGAGAAGGTGTGGTTGGCCTTAATCCTATCACCTCTCAGGATGGCGCTTCGGCGGACGCCGTCGAGCGTCACTTTGGCTTCGCCGCTGACGCGGATCTGAACCCGGTACTGGCGGGCGAACTGCAGGAGCCCGAATCGGGAAGTCTGTACCTGAACTTCACCAACTATGCCAACACCCGTGACAACATGCGCCAGGGCGCCCTCGACCTACTAAACGTGAACGCCTCGTTGCAGGCGATCGAGGACGCCATCAATGCATGTCAGGCCGCCGGCGATTGCGCCCAGGGCCTGAGCATTGATCCGAGCCGTGTCTATTTTCTGAGCCATTCGCTCAGTGGCATGGGAGGCGCAGCCTTCCCACCGGTTAACAATGCGGCCAGTGCGGCGGGAAATGCCAATCTCAGCCCGGTTCTGGCCTCGAACCTGCTGAACACCGGCGGTCAGTTCACCCGCCTGTTCGAAAACTCCCAGTCACTGGCGCCACAGCTTCTGCCTGTACTGGACTCCGCCTCTGATGGCGTGCTGGCGCAGGGACGTACGGAGCTCAACATCTACTTCAATGTGTTCCAGTCGCTGCTGGATTCGGCAGATCCTGTCGCCTATGCCGGCTTTTATCAGAACACCAACACGTTGCTGACTGAAATTGCCGGTGTTGATGGTGATCCCGAGCGCCCAACCGACGACACGATTCCCAATGCTGCCGATGATCTGCTTTACGCCATGGGGCCCCTTGAAACCACGGTTCCGGAAACCGGTTTCGTGATCAGTAGTGAGCGCGCACCCCTGGCGGGCACGGATCCCCTGGCGGCGGGTATGGGCGCTGAGTCGACGCCGCTGGCAAGTGGCCTTCCAGCCATAACCCGTTACCTGGAAGGGTCGCATGGAAACCCTGTTTCCGCTGGTCAGAAAGCGGCGGATGCCTTTTCTTCACGTGCGGTTTTCGACGAGATGATCGCGCAGATGCTGGAACTGTTCAGCGATGGCACCGTTTCTGTCAGTAACCCCTGTGTCGTAAAGGATGCCGATACCTCAGGTACGGACTGCTCTGCCGAGGGCAGCACCGATCCCGGCAGCGAGCCGGACAGCGGCGGAGATGGTGAAGGTGGTGGCGGCTTGATTGGTGGCGGCCTGATCTAGAAACCCGACGGCCAGACAACCCGCGCTCCGGATATCCCGGGGCGCCCGATCCCGATAAACACGTGTATGTCGATGGCGATTCTCTCCATCAATGGGGAAGCTTTGCCTGAAAACTGGAGCTACAGACCAATGACAACAACAAACCGAGACCGTAAACGCCTGGCGCTGGCTATCGGCGCAATCGTATCCACAGCCCCGGCGATGGCATTCGATTTTGACATTTATGAGATCGACGCCTCGCTCTCAACGACCCTGACGGCGGGGATCGCCTATCGGCTGGAAGATCAGGACAAAGATCTGATTTCCCAGGGCAACCTGGGGCCGGAATTCGCATTCAGTAACACGGGCGCATCGTCCAATAACTTCGACGACGGCAACCTGAACTTTGAAAAGAACGAGCCGTATTCCCAGATCCTGCGTGGCCGTAGTGAACTGTTCCTGGACTACGCCCCCGACAGTGACACACTGACGCGGGTCGGGGCGCTGGTGCGAGGCACCTATTATTACGACCACGAACTGAAGGATAACCGTCGCGCCAAGGACCCGGTTGGCCAGCGACGTGAATTGAATGATGAGGCCAAAGATAACGCCTCCGGTGTGGATCTTCTCGACGCCTACGTGTTTACGGACTGGTACTTCGGCGATACGCCGGTGTCGATCCGTTACGGCCGTCAGGTGGTGAACTGGGGCGAAAGCACGTTCATCCTGGGTGGTATCAACGCGGTCAATCCCATCGACGTTCCCGCGTTTCGGGCACCGGGTGCGGAACTGAAAGACGTACTCCTGCCCGTCGAGATGTTGTATACGTCAGTTGGCCTGACGTCTGAAATTACCATGGAAGCGTTTGTTCAGACCGACTGGGAAAGTTTCAGAATTGACGACTGCGGAACCTATTTTTCCTCTGCGGATGTGGCGGCCGATGGCTGTGGCCCGGTATTGCTGGCGGGCCAGGTACCTGATTCCCAGGCGCTGGAAGAGGGATTTGTGTCGCCGCGCCTGGGCGACCGCGAGCCCGGAGACAAGGACCAATTCGGCGCCGCTCTGCGCTGGTACCTGACCGACCTGGGGGCTGAGCTGGGGTTCTACTACACCCGTTATCACAGCCGTCTTCCGTACATCAGCGGTGTGGTCAACAACCCATCGGACCCATCTGCAAACCAGAAAAGCGATCCCAACCTCCCCAACTCCCGGTTTCCCAGCTATTTCATCGAGTACCCGGAAGACATTGATCTTTATGGCATCAGTATCAACACCACACTGCCAACAGGCACTTCGTTGGGGGCGGAATACAGCTTCCGGCCAAACCTTCCCATCCAGTGGAACACGTTTGAGCTGATATACGGAGGCCTGCAACAGCGTGGTCCGGATGGACAGGTGGTGAGCAAGCTGGAGCAACGCCAGCGCGAGAAGGACCCCGACTTCAATTATGCCGGCAAAGCAGTTGACGGCTACGACCGTTACAACGTTTCCCAGGCCCAGGCGACCTTTATTCACTTTATCGACCGGGTAATGGGTGCGGCCCGCTTCATTATTGTCGGTGAGGTTGGTGCCACCTATATCCATGATCTGCCCAGCACCTCGGAAGCCCGCTACGGGCGGTCGGGCATCTACGGTGTGGGGCCGGTGCCGCTGGAGGGTGACAACTTTACCGGTGACTACTGCAGCCAGGGCACAGACAGTGACCCGCGTTTGAACATCAACCCCAGCAACTGTGGAGGTGGTGGGTTTACCACGTCCTTCTCCTGGGGCTATCGCACGCTGTTTGTCTGGGACTATCCGGATGCCGTCGCTGGCGTCAACTTGCGCCCCCGGCTCTTTTTCTCTCACGACGTGAAGGGCTACGCACCAGATCCTGGTGGCAACTTCCAGGAAGGCAACAAGTCACTGGGCCTGGCCGTCGAAGCCACCTATCAAAACGCCTACAAAGCCAATCTGAGCTACACCAACTATTTCGGGGGTGATTACAACGTCATCAATGACCGGGATTTCGTGTCGGCCTCAGTGTCCTATTCATTTTGAACCATTGTCTGAAAACCGAGGAGTAATCCATGATTAACCGAAAAAACCTGCTTTACAGTGCATTAGCGTGCTCGATGCTGTATTCCGCATCAGCCGGCGCAGCGGTGTCGGCCCAGGAGGCCGCCAAACTGGGAGATACGCTCACGCCGATGGGCGCCGAGAAGTCCGGTAACGGCGATGAAATTCCTGCCTGGGACGGGGGCCTGCTTCAGGCGCCGGGGGCGTACCAGGGCGATGGCCGATACGTGGACCCGTTCCCCAACGATCAAGAGCTGTTTCGTATCGATCAGAGCAACGTTGACCAGTACGCGGACAACCTGACGCCTGGCCAGATTGCGATGATCAAGACGTACGACAATTATTTCATGCCGGTCTACCAGACCCGTAGAACGGCGACCTATCCTGCCGACGTGCTGGAGAAAACCAAGGCCAACGCGACCGAAGTAGAGTTGGTGGAAAGCGGCAACGGCCTCAAGAACTACAAGACAGCGACCCCGTTTCCAATGCCCCAAAATGGTCTTGAGGTGATCTTCAACCATATTACCCGCTACCGCGGCGGTTCCTTTACCCGCAATGTGGCGCAGGTAACGCCGCAGCCAAATGGGGATTTCAGCCCGGTCAGGTTCACCGAATCGTTTACGGAGCGGGTGGCGCTGGAAGACTTCGATCCGAGCGAAGATCCCAACGTGATGTTCTATTTCAAGCAGGCCATCACTGCACCGTCGCGCCTTGCCGGCAACGTACTGCTGGTGCATGAGACCATCAACCAGGTTAAGGAGCCCCGTCGCGCGTGGCTGTACAACTCCGGGCAGCGTCGTGTTCGCCGCGCACCCAATGTGGCATACGACGGGCCGGGTACCGCAGCGGATGGTCAGCGCACGTCGGACAACCTGGACCTCTACAATGGCGCACCAGACCGCTACAACTGGGAGCTCAAAGGCAAGAAAGAACTGTACATCCCGTACAATTCCTATCGTTTGACCGACGAGAACCTGAGCTATGGCGACATCATAAAGCCCGGCCATGTCGACCAGGGCCTCACACGTTACGAGCTGCACCGGGTCTGGCATGTCACTGCGACACTCAAGGACGGTGAGCGGCACGTGTACGGCAAACGGGACTTCTACCTTGATGAGGATACCTGGCAGATCGCAGCAGTGGACCACTACGACGGACGTGGCAACCTGTGGCGTGTTGCCGAAGCGCACGCGATGCAGATCTACGATGCCAACATTCCAGCCTATGCCTTTGAAACCCTGTATGACCTGTTGTCAGGGCGCTATCTGGTGATGGGGCTGACCAACGAGGAAGACGAGCCATACCAGTACGGCACCGAACGTCGCTCCCGCGAATACACGCCGGCTGCGTTACGCCGGGACGGTGTGCGTTAATCGTTAACGACGGACCGATAACCCTGCCTGAGCCGGCAGGGTTATCCCCGACCGGGAGCCGCGTTAAAGACTCCTGCCCGGGAAAGTTCCTTATAGCTATTCCCGGATCACTCTGTTAGTGTGCCCAGCATCCTGCCTCTAGGGATTTCCGCAATTCAAGGCTTCAAGCCCGTGCGAACCATCCATACGACCTGTCAGAGGACGTCACCCCGTTAGCGGTGTGTGGCCGTAGTCGTCTTTTACTCCATGAATCTTCATGGCATCTGCCCGCATTCGCCGAGAACGGTGTTCGTGGAGGCAGACTAATCAAGAGTTGATCCACTATGAGTTTTTCTTCACTCGGTTTGTCCGAGCAACTGGTCCGTGCCACAGCCGACCAGGGTTACGAAACACCATCCCCCATCCAGGCCAAGGCCATTCCCGCTGTTTTATCCGGCAGGGACGTGATGGCGGCTGCCCAGACGGGCACCGGTAAAACCGCAGGGTTTACCCTGCCATTGCTGCAACGCCTTGCGGAAAATCCCCGCACTGGCAAAGGCCCGCGTGTACTGATCCTGGCGCCCACCCGCGAGTTGGCGGCCCAGGTTCACGACAGTGTCGCGCTGTACAGCCGATACATGCCGACCAAGTCCGCCGTAGTTTTTGGTGGCGTAAAAATTAATCCGCAGATGATGAAGCTGCGCAAGGGTCTGGACGTGCTGGTGGCCACCCCTGGCCGGCTGATGGACCTGTACCAGCAGAATGCGGTTCGTTTCAACGAAGTGGAAATCCTGGTGCTGGACGAAGCCGACCGCATGCTGGACATGGGCTTTATCCGCGACATTCGCAAGATTCTTGCGTTGTTGCCCGCCAAGCGCCAGAACCTGTTGTTCTCCGCCACCTTCTCCAACGAGATCCGCGGCCTGGCCGAAGGCCTGCTGGATAACCCGGTGCAGGTAGAAGTGGCAGCCCGGAACACCGCTGCGGAAAGCATCAAGCAGTCTGTCTACCCGGTAGACCAGAGCCAGAAAACCGCCCTGTTGAGCAAATTGGTGCGGGACAATGGCTGGGAGCAGGTGCTGGTGTTCACCCGCACCAAGCACGGCGCCAACCGCCTGACCCAGAAGCTGGAGCGTGACGGCATTACCGCTGCGGCTATCCATGGCAACAAGTCACAGGGTGCTCGTACCCGAGCACTGGCCGATTTCAAACAGGGTGAAGTGCGCGTGCTGGTCGCAACCGACATCGCGGCCCGTGGCCTGGATATCAAGCAGTTGCCACAGGTGGTGAATTTCGAGCTGCCGAACGTGCCGGAAGACTATGTGCACCGTATTGGGCGTACCGGTCGTGCCGGTGAGAGCGGACATGCGCTATCACTGGTCAGTGCTGACGAAGGCAAGATGCTGGCGGGCATTGAAAGGCTGATCAAGAAGCAGCTTCCCCGCAAGGAAGTGGAAGGCTTTGAACCCAAGAACAACCTGCCGTTGAAGCCAAAGGCGAAAGCCGACCCCAGCCGGGCACGGAACCGAAATGGTAACGGTGGCCGGGGGCCAGGTGGTGGCAATGGCCGTCCTGGTGGTTACAGTGCCAAGCCCGGTGGCCGCAGTGGCGGGCGCGGTCGGAATTCGAATGGCGGACAGGGCCAGGCGCGACGTTCAGCCTGATTGGCTAGAAGAACCAGGCGGTGTTTACACCGCTTCAGGGTTATTTCTCCAGAGGGGGCGTGGTTGATGCCTCCTCTGGATCTGAAACCTGCATCTCGTTCATCAACCATTCTTTAAAGGCTTTCATACCCGCGTTCAAAGGACGATGCTTTTGAAAGACAAGGTAAAAGGCCTTGTGGGTATCCAGTCGAATATCAAACGGCACGACGAGTTGCCCGTTGTTGATCTCCCTCGATGTGAGTGTACGGTCGGCCAGGGCTACTCCCAGGCTCTCCTGCGCAGCCGCCGTAGTTAGCTGCCCACTGGACAGTTGCAGGCTGCCCTTGGGTTGAATGAAATCGACGCCCGCCTTGTGCAGCCAGTTCTCCCATTCCCACTGGCGCTTACTCACGTAGATCAGCGTATGTTGCTCCAGGTCTTCCGGCTTTTCTAATGGCGGTCCGTTGCTCATAAGTCGCGGGCTGCACACCGGTACCAGCATTACTTTGCGCAGGAAATGCACTTCAATGTCGTCCCAATCTCCGTTGCCATAATAGACCGCCATATCGGTGTTGGTCTGGTTGAAATCCAACAGGCCCATAGAGGCATTGATCTGCAGTTCGATATCCGGATAGAGATCGCGAAAGCGTGACATGCGAGGCATCAGCCAGCGGGTCAGGAAGTTGGGGGCCACGCTGATCTTCACCACGTTGGGCTCGTGGGTCGCCGTGAGGCGCTGGGTTGCCATCTCTATCTCGTCGAAAGCATGTTTTACGGACGCAAGGTACCGCTCTCCCGAAGGTGTCAGTTCCACCTTTCGTCCGGTGCGATTGAATAGGGCAACTCCTAAAAAATTCTCAAGCGTCTTAACCTGGTGACTTACCGCCGAAGCAGTCACAAAGAGCTCTTCAGAGGCAGCCGCAAAGCTACTGTTTCTGGCGGATGATTCGAAAACCCGCAAGGCTTTCAGAGGAGGAAGGTGTCGCATCTCGGTTTCTACTAAGCATGAAATATATTCAGCATTCTGGTTAGAAATGATCGCTTTTTCAACAGCTGTGAGTTCCTTAACATTAATCCTGTAAACAGTTCTAACTTCCGAAACAAGGACACACGATTATGAATAAGCAAAACGTCAAATTAGACGCGACTGGTAGAGTTGATGTTGAGTACTACATGAGATTGGCGCACGAGCAGCGCTCTGAATACATTGCGGAGAAAACGGCGGCCCTTTTCGCCAAAGTTAAATCCCTGTTTCAGTCAGCGCCGGTCGGGAAATTCTCTCCCAGTCACTAAGCACCGCCGTAATAACCGCCAGGGTTCCCGGGCACCATTTCCGGATTCACCCCGGGCGGCGACATTAGCAAAGTTCAGATAAGCCTGGAGCCCAGAGCTTCAGCAATGTAGCGATAACCTTTTCTGCCCGGATGGTACCCGTCGCTGGCGAGTAAATCCGGATCAGTGACTGTTGGATAATCCAGATACCGGAAGCTTTCTGGGTGTTCTTTGGCGAGGCGGCGATAGATCCTATCCAGTTGCCTGGCGCGCCAGCCCATGATGTGTCTAAGCGGAGAAGGTAACGCCGTAAACAGGTGCATCGGCGGTACGCTGATAAGATTCAGGGGTCCGGCATGCCGTGGTATGAGCAGTTTGCTCAGTTCGGTGAGTTGTCTACGGAAACGGCTGCGAGGGGTAAACCCAGTGGTGTCGTTCACGCCCATGCTTAGTAGCACCAGTTCTGCCCTTGGCAGTTCAATCTCTTCCAGCATCTGAATCAACGCCCCCAACCGAATGCCTTTAACCCCAAACGTATGCCAGGCAATCGTCTGTCCGGTGCGCTGATGAATCTGTCTGGCTATCTGGCTTGCCAGACCCTGATCATGGGTAGCAATGCCAACGCCCGCCGCCGTTGACTCGCCAATCACCAGAACGCTTCTGGCCGGAGTACCTTCGCCATATTGACCACTCAACGAGCCCCCGGCTTCTGGCAGCCTGGGCGTTGTATGGCGGGTTTTCTTGCCCTGATAGAGCAGGATTGGAAAGAGCAGGGCGGTTGTCAGCCAAAATGGCAGGTGCATGGAGATAGACTCCGCGTAATACGGCCTATGGGCTTCAGAGGGTGATTACACCGCTTTTTTCGTTTTGGGCACAGATTCTTTTACGAACACATCCCGGACCGACAGAGGCTGTCCGTCAATGTTTTGCACTTCAATCTGGCGGATGGGTTTGCCGGTTTCGCGGTCGCGAAGGTCCAGCGGTGCCTGTTCCGGCGATGGGTTCCATTTGTCGCCCCATTGGCGTAACGCCACCACAATCGGGAATAGGTCGCGGCCCTTCTCGGTCAGGCGGTATTCGCAGCGAGAACCGTGCTCACCCACCTCGACCTTTTTCAGTACCTGGTTGTCCACCAGCCGGCTGAGTCGATCGCAAAGAATGTTGCGGGCAATACCCAGCTCTTGCTGGAAGTCCACAAAGCGGCGGGTGCCATACATAGCATGCAGCACCACCAACAGGGACCACCAGTCACCCACCTCATTAAGGGCGCGGGCGACGGAGCAATTGGAGTCATCAAAACGTTTTCTGGCCATGGTAAGGAGTGTACCTAATAGGGTTGCATTTTAAAACCAGATTCAATATGGTTGCTTAAAGAAACCAGATTAGTGAGGTTGCGATCTACCATGAGCATGAATCTTGGCCCTTTGTTTGAACCCTTTGAACTCCACAACCTGACCCTGCGCAACCGCGTGGCGATGGCTCCAATGACCCGCAACTTCTCGCCGGGTAATGCCCCGGGCCAGGATGTGGTGGACTATTATCGCCGCCGCGCTGAAGGCGGTGTTGGCTTGCTGATTACCGAGGGCACCACAGTCAACCACCCCGGCGCCAACGGTTATCCGAACGTGCCGTTTTTTCATGGGGACACAGCCCTCGCCGGCTGGAAGGAAGTGGTCGATGCGGTCCACGAGGCTGGCGGTGCCATTTTCCCCCAGCTGTGGCACGTAGGTGCCGTACGTAAGGAAGGCACAGAGCCTGACCCATCCGTACCCGGTTACAGCCCGTCCGGCCTGTTTTCACCGGGCAAGCCCAACGGCAAGGCGATGAGCAAGGACGATATCGACGACGTCATCACGGCGTTTGCCGACGCCGCCCAGGATGCGAAGGCGTTGGGCTTTGACGGCGTGGAGATTCACGGCGCCCACGGCTATTTGCTGGATCAGTTCCTTTGGGAAGGCACCAACCAGCGTGATGACGAGTACGGTGGCAGTATGGAAAACCGTCTGCGTTTCGTCGTTGAGATCGTTGAAGCGGTCCGCCACCGCGTAGGCCCGGACTTTCCCATCATGCTGCGTTTCTCTCAGTGGAAGCAGCAGGACTACGAAGCGAAGCTGGTGAGCACTCCGGAAGAGCTGGAGCAGTTCCTGAAACCGCTGGTCGACGCCGGCGTGGATATCTTCCACGCCTCTACGCGTCGCTTCTGGGAGCCGGAATTCGAGGGCTCGAACCTAAATCTGGCGGGCTGGACGCAGAAACTCTCCGGAAAGCCGACGATGTCGGTTGGTAGCGTGGGACTGACCGAGGATTTCATCAGTGGCACCTTCGCCAGCAAGAAGGAAGCGGTGGAACAATCCGGCATCGACGAGTTGGTTGAGCGCATGAACAACAGCGAGTTCGAGTTGATCGCCGTGGGCCGTGCGCTGCTGCAGGATCCGGAGTGGCTGGTGAAAGTGAAGGACGGCCGTATTGGCGAGGTCGAGCCGTTCGCGAAAAAATCGCTGACAAAGCTCTACTGATCAGATCTGGCGTTGACGATAGGCCCCGGCGACACACCGGGGCTTTTTTGTGTCTGTCCGGGCTGTAATTTAACCTGTTACCAAAACCCGTATGATTGATGGTCTTGTTCTCAACAAAAGGGATACACCATGAAGCCTGTTAGTTCTCTTTCCGCCGTTGTCCTGCTCGCGTTGACTCTGGTTATTGCTGGCTGTGCCACGGTCGGCCAGGACTTTGCTACCCACAACGTTGACCAGATCGAGATCGGTGACACCACCCGCTCGGACATCCAGGAGATGTTTGGCGAGCCCTGGCGCACCGGTATCGAAGATGGCAAGCGCACCTGGACCTACGGTAAATATCGCTGGTCGGCCTTTGGCGAAGCTGAAACAACGGATCTGGTGGTGCGCTTCAATGAAGACGGCACGGTGTCTTCCTACGTCTACAACACCACCGAGTAAAGCTCGGCTCAGCAAATAAACCTCAATGGAAGCACCGGGAAGAGAGTCATACTACGTAAAATCGTGAAATTTGAGCTAGATTGTCAGTAGAAGAACGCCTCATTCACAGGCGAAAGAGGAGAAACGCCATGATACGTTTATTCTATCTGGTATCTTCAATTGACAGTGCAAAAGAAATCTCCGACGACCTTCACGAGCATGACGTCACTGACTGGCGCTTCCACATTGTCAGCAAGGACGAAGCCGGCCTGTACACCCACCAGTTACACACCGCGTCCATCCTGGACCGAACGGATCTCCCCAGGTACGTGGAGCGCGGTGCCATAGTCGGCTTTGTGCTGGCGCTGGCTTTCCTCGTTCCAATGGCCTTGCTGGAAGTTCTGAACATGCCAGCGGCCGCCTGGATTGCCTTGTTCATCTTCGTAGTGGTAGCGGGCGCCTGGGTCGGTGGCTTTGGTGGTATCCAGAATGAAAACTACCGTATCGAGCCGTTCCATCACGACATTGAGGCAGGGAAGTATCTGATCATGGTAGATGCCCCGAAGGACCACATTCCCAAGGTCAAGGAATTGATGGCTAAAAACCACCCCGAAGCCAAGTTGCAGGGCAAGGATTCCAGCATTAACAATCCGTTTGCCGGCCGGCGTCGGCATAAGATCAAACAGGCCTGATGAGGGGCATTGTTCATAACGGAATGGCTTTATGACAAAGAACGGTGTCATTCTCACCGGAGGTGGCGCGCGGGCGGCGTATCAGGTCGGCGTCCTTCGCGCTATCGCTGACATGTATCCGGACTGGAGTCACCCGTTCAATGTCATTATCGGTACCTCGGCCGGGGCGATCAATGCCATGGCGCTTGCCGGTAACCGGGGACTGTTTCGCCACAGTATTGATCATCTCGATAAAGTCTGGTCGGAACTGACCATGGACCGGGTATTCAGGGCGGATACCTTTAGTCTGGTGCGCAGCTTCAGCGCCATCGCCCGCAAGATGATCAGTCGCCCTATTGAGAGCGGACCGGTTTCCTTTTTGGATAATTCGCCACTGCGGGAATTGCTGGAGCGGGAGATCGACCTGCAGAGCATTCGGCAAACGATCCAGGAGGGACACGTCGACGCTGTGGGCCTGAATGCCTGCGGTTACGCGACTGGACAGAATGTGTGTTTCTTTGAAGGGGTTGAAGGGTTGCAAGGCTGGTCGGTCGGACAGCGTGGCGGCACCCGTACAGAGCTGGCAGTGGACCACATCATGGCGTCTGCGGCTATTCCCACCCTGTTTGCGCCGGTGAAGATCAACCGCGAGTACTTCGGTGACGGCGTGACCCGCCAGATGGCTCACATTAGTCCGGCATTGCGGCTGGGTGCACGCAAGGTGCTGGTGATCGGGGTTAGTGCCAATGCCATGTGCCCGTCCAGGCGTCCGGAAAAACCCGGTATGCCAACGCTGACCCAGGTACTGGCCCACGTGTTTAACGGTATGTTTCTGGATACCCTGGATTACGACATCGATCGCTCGCGGTTGATCAACCAGTTGCTGGAACTGATCCCCGAGAAGAAACTGAAGGAATCCGGGCTCGACCTGAGCCCGGTGGATATTCTGGAAATTTCCCCTTCCGAGCCCATCAACGAAATCGCCATGAAATACATTGATGCCATGCCGCTGGTGTTGCGACGGTTGACCGGTGCTTCAGACAACGCGCCTTTTTCCAGCGCTAACCTCGCCAGTTTCCTGCTGTTCGACAAATGCTTCTGTCGCGATCTGATTGAGCTGGGCTACCGGGACGGCCAGAGCCAGTCCCGGCAGATTGAGCGGTTTTTTGCGAAGGAATCCGGGGCTGAAGAATCAGCCCCTTAACCCACCAACCAGCTTGTCGATGCTTTCCTTGGCATCGCCAAACAGCATGCGGGTGTTGTCTTTGAAGAACAGCGGGTTTTCCACGCCGGAATAACCCGTGGCCATGCCCCGCTTGAGGACAACCACCTGGCGCGCTTTCCACACTTCCAGAACCGGCATACCGGCAATCGGGCTGCCCGGGTCTTCGGCGGCGGCCGGGTTTACGGTGTCATTGGCACCGATAACCAGAACCACATCGGTACTTGGGAAATCGTCGTTGATTTCGTCCATTTCAAGCACGATGTCATAGGGTACGTGGGCCTCGGCGAGCAGCACATTCATGTGTCCGGGTAGGCGACCGGCCACGGGGTGAATGCCGAAACGTACGTTGACGCCACGGTCCCGCAGGATTTTCGTCATTTCGCTGACGCCGTTCTGGGCTTGCGCCACAGCCATGCCGTAACCAGGCACGATGATCACTGAATCGGCATTGCGCAGTTCCTCGCACACATCATCCGCGGAGGACTCATAGACCGACTGGTCGGTATCGGCGGCACTTGAGCTGCTGCTGGTCTGGCCGAAGCCACCCAGGATGACACTGATAAATGACCGGTTCATGGCCTTGCACATGATGTAGCTGAGGATGGCACCGCTGCTACCCACCAGGGCACCCACCACAATCAGCAGGTCATTACCCAGCATGAACCCGATGGAAGCCGCCGCCCAACCTGAGTAGCTGTTGAGCATGGACACCACCACCGGCATGTCAGCACCACCGATGGCCATGATCAGGTGAATGCCGAGCACCGACGCGATGGCCGTCATGATGACAAGGGAAATTAGCCCCAGCGCCATGCTGTCGGTACCGAGGAACCAGGCGCCCAGCAATACGCAGGCGATAATGGCCACCAGGTTCATCAGGTGTCGGCCTGGCAGGGTCAGTGCCTTGCTGTCGATGCGGCCATCCAGCTTGCCGCACGCCACCAGCGACCCGGTGAAGGTCACCGCGCCGATAAAGATACCGACAAACACTTCCACCAGCTTGATGGTGTGTTCGGCACCCGTGGTGGCTACCAGGGGCTCTATATAGCCTGAGAAGCCGACCAGCACCGCCGCCAGACCCACGAAACTGTGCAGCAGGGCCACCAGCTGTGGCATTTGGGTCATCTCCACCTTGTTGGCGATGGGGATGCCAATGCCAGCGCCTAGCAGCACTGCAATCACAATGGCGATAACACCGCCGTCCACGCTGGCAAGGGTGGCGCCAACGGCGATGATGATGCCCGCGACGCCATAAAGGTTACCGCGCCGGGCGGATTCCTGATGGCTAAGGCCACCCAGGCTGAGGATAAAACAGATACTTGCGACCACGTAGGCCACGCTCACCAATCCTGTGCTCATATCGGGCGCCTCCTACTTGCGAAACATTTTGAGCATGCGATGGGTGACCCGGAAGCCGCCCCCCACGTTGATGCTGGCAATCAGCACCGCGAAAAAGGCCATGATGCCAACGGCCAGATTCTCCGCCTGGGCCAGGTGGAGAATGGCACCGATCACAATGATGCCGCTGATGGCGTTGGTCACGCTCATCAGAGGCGTATGCAGGGACGGGGTCACGTTCCAGATGACCTGCCAGCCGATAAAGCAGGACAGGACAAACACCGTGAAGTGCTGCAGGAAGCTTTCCGGCGCATGGGCACCAACCCCGTAGAGCGCCAGGGCCGTGACCAGCAGCAGCGCGCCCTTGCCAAACTGGTTGCGGCGTTTGGCGTCTTGCCTCGCGGCCTCCTTGTCGGCAGCCGTGGGTTCTTCAGTGCCGGGCGCCGGCTTGGGGCTGACCGGCGCTTCCGGTTGAGGTGGTGGCCAGGTAACGTCGTTCTCCCGCACCACCGTCAGGCCACGGATCACATCGTCTTCCATGTTGACCTGGGGCTGGCCGTCTTTCTCTGGTGTCAGTTCAGTGATCAGGTGTACCAGGTTAGTGGCATAGAGATCGCTGGCCACCTTGGCCATACGGCTGGGCAGATCGGTGTAGCCAATCAGCGTTACGCCATGATGGTGAGCGACCTTGCCGGGCTCCGTCAGCTCGCAGTTGCCCCCGCGTTCCGACGCCAGATCGACAATCACACTGCCGGGTTTCATGGATTTCACCATATCGGCGGTGATCAGCTTGGGCGCAGGCTTGCCGGGAATCAGGGCAGTGGTGATGATGATATCCACCTCTTCGGCCTGTTCCGCGAACAGCGCCATCTCCGCCTTGATGAACTCGTCGCTCATCTGCTTGGCGTAGCCGCCGCCACCGCTGCCGTCCTCGTCGTCGAAATCCAGCACCAGGAACTCGGCGCCCATGCTTTCAACCTGTTCTTTCACTTCCAGACGGGTATCAAACGCCCGCACAATGGCGCCCATGCTGTTCGCAGCGCCGATCGCGGCGAGGCCTGCGACACCGGCCCCAATCACCATGATCTTTGCAGGTGGCACTTTGCCGGCTGCCGTGACTTGCCCAGTGAAAAAACGCCCGAAGTTATTGGCGGCCTCAATGACAGCGCGGTAGCCGGCAATGTTGGCCATAGCGCTCAACGCATCCATCTTCTGGGCGCGACTGATGCGGGGCAGGCTATCGATGGCAAAGGAGGTAATCTTTTTGGCCGCCAGCTTTTCCAACAGCTCGGGATTCTGCGCTGGCCACAGGTAGCTGACCAGAAACGCGCCGTCCTTCATCAGGTCCACTTCGTGTTTCTTGAGTGAAGGGTTCTTCATCGGTGCACGGACTTTGAGGATAAAATCCGCGTCCTGCCAGAGTGATTTGGTGTCCGCCGCAATGGTGGCGCCCACTTTTTCGTAGGCATCGTCCGTGTAATTCGCGGCTTCACCCGCGCCGCCCTCAACCATTACCTCATAGCCAAGGCCTATCAACTTATGCACTGAGGGCGGCGTTGCCGCTACCCGTCGTTCATCCTCGAAAATTTCCCTGGGGATACCGATCTTCATTGTAAGTACGTCCTCCGGAATGACCGATTCACTGAAAGTCTCGGTTTTTACTTATAGGTAGACGCTAACAGATTTACAAAGGTTTTCCTAAAAACGAACAAAGCGAAAAAACGGAAAGGTAAAACGAAAAAAATAAT
>Ga0207884_1000685_pt1 | contig 17429 bp, 15 predicted proteins | sample MalvirmetaMSP144_FD_184236 | JGI IMG/M metagenome (GOLD analysis project Ga0207884, IMG submission 184236) | Marine viral communities from the Deep Pacific Ocean - MSP-144 (SPAdes) | ecosystem: Environmental > Aquatic > Marine > Oceanic | place: Pacific Ocean | collected 2011-07-08 | reverse complement strand
GGCGCGAGCCGCCGGCGCCTTCGCGCCGGGCCAGGAAGGCCAGGCGTTCAAACAGGTGCACGTCCTGCTCGTTCTTCAGCAGGGCGCCGTGCAGCGGCGGGATCAGCTTGGTGGGGTCGCGTTCCTTCAGCGACTCCGCATCGATGTCCTCGACCATCAGCAGCTTCAGCCAGTCGAGCAGTTCCGATGTCGAGGGCTTCTTCTTCAAGCCCGGAACCTTGCGCATGTCGTAGAAGATGCGCAGGGCCTCGGCGACCAGCTTCTGCTTGATCCCGGGATAATGGACCTCGACGATCTGGTTCATCGTCTCGGCGTCGGGGAAGCGGATGTAGTGGAAGAAGCAGCGGCGCAGGAAGGCGTCCGGCAGTTCCTTTTCGTTGTTCGAGGTGATGATGACGATGGGGCGGATCGCCGCCTTGATCGTCTCATTGGTCTCGTAGACGTAGAATTCCATCCGATCGAGCTCTTGCAGGAGGTCGTTGGGGAATTCGATGTCGGCCTTGTCGATCTCGTCGATCAGCAGGACCGGGCGCTTGGGGGCGTCGAAGGCTTCCCAGAGCTTGCCCTTCTTGATGTAGTTCTTGACGTCCTTGACCCGCTCATCGCCCAGCTGGCTGTCGCGCAGACGGGTGACGGCGTCGTATTCGTAAAGGCCCTGGTGGGCCTTGGTCGTCGACTTGACGTGCCAGGTGATCAGTTCGGCGTCGAGCGCCTTGGCGATCTCGTAGGCCAGCACGGTCTTGCCGGTGCCGGGCTCGCCCTTGATCAACAGGGGACGTTCCAGCGCGACGGCCGCATTGACGGCGACCTTCAGATCCTCGGTGGCGACGTAATCGTCTGTGCCTTCGAAACGCTCGGCCATATGAGCTCCCAATATGTGCGGGTTCAAAGACGCCCGCATTCGAACAAATGTTTCAACTGACGCCAACCTAAAGGGCGGCGCGGGACATTCAAGCGGCTTGAGCGCCTGCGGCGGCTTCGGGCGGCTTGGCGCAGGCTGCTGCCCGCGTCAGGGCTGGGGCGCCCGACGCAACTGCGGCCCGCCCGGCTCGGCCAGGGCCTGCGCCATCCGGCTCAGCATGGGGCTCCAGTCGCCGAGGGCCTCGGCGGTGAAGACCCGCATCTGCGGATACCAAGGATAGTGGTCGCTCCCCAGGCGCGGCCAGGCGCCGGGCGCGGATGTGACCCAGGCGCTGGCCCCGCAGGCGCCGGCCAGGTTCACCGTGGCGTTGGGAAAGCCGATCACCAGGTCAAGCGCGCAGGCGAGGGCGGCGATGTCGTCCAGATCCTGCTTCAGGTCGATCCCTGGGGGTGTCCAGATGTCCACGCCCATCTCCTGGCGGGCCTGCTCCAGCTCCGCGGCGCAATCGCCATACTGCAGATTGACGAAGGTCACGCCGGGGGTGGCCAGCACCTCCCGCCAGGCTTCAAAGGCTGAGAAGAATCGGCGGCGCGCGCTGTTCATCAGGGCGCTTTTCCACAACAGACCCACTTTGAGCCCTGCCGGCGCCCCCTCGAGAGCCTGCCGCCAGTGAGCGACACGGTCGGGCGCAGGCTTCAGATAGCCCGCCTGGGTGGGGAAGGAGTCGACCGAGGGCCGGAACCTGCGAAGCAGCGAGCCCATCGGCGCCCAGAGCTCGGGCGCCGTGGCCTCGTCCAGGAAGGGCGCCACCCGCACCGAGCGCCCGGCCAGGTCGTAGGTCGCATGGGCGCCGACCTCGACCTGCGGTAAACTGCGCTGGAACAGGGGCGCGAGCCTCTTTTCGACGGCGAGGACCAGCCGGCCCTGGGGGCCGAGGGCGGCGATGAGGTCGGGGATCAGATTGGCGAACATCACCTCGTCGCCCAGGCCCTGCTCGCCGAACACCAGGAGGCTGCGGCCGGCCAGATCGGTTTCGAGGGTCCAGGGGGCTCCCGGCGCCTGGTACTGCGTGCAATCGGCGAACAGGGGATGGCGGCGAGCCTCGTAGTCCTCCCAGCCTTCCGCCGTGCGGCCAAGCTCCAGCAGGGCGGTGGAGCGCGACAGGCGCATCATCTGGCGCTCGTCCTCGGCGGTGACGCCCGCCAGGGCGATGTCGCAGTCGGCCAGGGCCCCGGCAGGATCGCCGAGGGACAGGCGAACATTGCCCCGATTGTACTGCGCCTTGGGGAAGCTGGGCTGCAGGCGCAGGGCTTCGTCGAAGAACAGGCGCGCTGTGGCCAGGTCGCCCTGTTCGGTGACGATGGTGCCCATGGTGTTCCAGGGCATGGCCATGTCCGGGTGGGCCTCAATGGCCGGCCGCAACACCTCGATGGCCTCCTCGGCGCGGTCCTGGTCGCGGATGGCGCAGGCGAGGTTGTTGGCGCCCTCAGGATGATTGGGTTTGGCCGTCAAGAAGTGACGAAACAGCTTCTCGGCCTCGGCCTTCATCCCCATCCGGAAGGCCAGACGGCCCAGATCGTTGGCGACCTCGGCCTGGTTGGGCAGCAGGGCCAGGGCCGACTGATAGCAGGTGATCGAGTTGATAAAGTCGCCGGCCCGCTCCCGGGCGATCGCCAGCAGGTACCAGGCGAAGCCGTTACGCTCGTCATGCTCCAGGGCCTGGATGGCGAGCTTGCCGCCGACCTCGTGATCTTCCGCCTCGAGCGCTGCGACGGCGCGGCGCAGGATCGGCTCAATGGACAGGGCCTTGAGCTCGGTGATCGCCGCATTGAGCTGGCGCAGGGCGTCCTTGGATCCAGACGCGCCCATGGCGTCTGCGGCCATGGCTGCGTTGGCTGGACGCGGCTGTGCGGCCGACAGAGCAATAGACGATGTGTCGCTGGTGCGGCCCGGACGACTCATCACCGCCTCCATTTCTTGCGTGATCGGGGTCATGCTTCAGGCCAGTATGGTTACGCCTTGCTTAAACGCGGCCTTGCGCCGCAGGGCTGGCAAGAGGTCATTAACGGTCGCCGCATAGCTTGGGCCTATCCAGACAGCTCCGGATTCGGGGCTGGCCTTGGGTCCATCGCGTGGGGCGCGTCTTTCGGGGGTCGAGCATTTGCCGCTCAAGCTGTCGCTGAAACCAGGCGAGAAGTTCGTTCTGAACGGCGCTGTCGTTCAGAACGGAGACCGTCGGGGAACCCTGGTGCTCCAGAACAAGGCCTCCGTGCTGCGTGAAAAGGACATCATGCAGCAGGACGAGGTGACGACGCCGGCCCGGCGCGTCTACTTCCCGGTCATGATGATGTACCTCGATGAGGCCGGGGCTGATCGCTACTACGATGAATTCGTGCGGCGGCTGTCGGAATTCATGGGCGCCGTGCGCAACCCCGGAATTCTGGCCGAGTGCATATCCATCTCCAAGCACACCATGACGCGCGAATACTACAAGGCGCTCATGCTGTGTCGGAAGCTTATCGATTACGAAGACGAGGTGCTGGGTAATGTCCCTTCGAGCCTACCAACAGGCGGCGCAGAGAGCTGAGTCGCCGCGCGAGGCGGAATACCGTCTCTTTGCGCAGGTGACCCGGGCTTTGATCGAGGCGTCCAAGGCCGATCCGTACGCCTTCGGTGTCCGCGCCGATGCGTTGGACTGGAACCGTCGCCTGTGGATGGCGCTCGGCGAAGACTGCGCCCACGTAGACAACAAGCTGCCGGATTCCCTGCGCGCCCAGCTGATCTCCCTGAGCATCTGGGTCCAAAAGCACACCAGTCTGGTCATCCGCAGGGAGGACGACTTCGAGGCCCTGATCGACGTGAACCGGACGATCATGCAGGGCCTCTCGCCGTCGGCGGCTGAGGCCGCCTGAGGCGGCAAAACACATCATTGCGGTCCAGCAGGGCTCGGCGTTTCGCCGGGCCCTTTTCTTATGCCTCGACGCGACTTGCCGGCCCGGCAGGTTTGACTCGGCCAAATCTGCCGCGGGGCGCGGTGCGCCCCTCGCGTTTCACAGGCGCATGGTTTTCGGGATCTGAAATAACGCAGTGAATCAAGGGTTTACCCGTGGGCGGCTAGTTGCCCCAATCTGGCGCGCCGCTTGCGATGGTTCCTGCGAGCCGAGAACGGCTCACTGGCGAAAAATCGCCGGATACCCGACCAGAATGGAAGGATAAGGCCATGCCGATGAATTCGGTCAACACCAATGTCGGCGCCATGGTGGCGCTTCAAAACCTCAACAAGACCAACACGGATCTCAACACCACCCAGAGCCGCATCAACACTGGTCTGAAAGTCGCCAGCGCGAAGGACAACGGCGCTATCTGGGCCATCGCTCAGAACCAGCGCTCGGACTCCGGCGCCCTGAACGCCGTCAAGGAATCCCTGTCCCGTTCGGTCTCGACCGTGGATGTGGCCCTCTCGGCGGGTGAGAGCGTCTCCGATCTGCTCCTGCAGATGAAGGAAAAAGCTCTGGCGGCCGCCGATACGACCCTCGACACCGCCAGCCGCGTGGCCCTGAACGATGACTTCAAGGCCCTGCGGGACCAGATCACCAAGGTGGTCGACAACGCCGAGTTCAACGGCGCCAACATGATCAAGGCCACGACCCCGACGACGGTGGCGGCTCTCGCCAGCGCTGACGGTCAGAACAAGATCACGGTGGCGGCTCAGAATCTGGCGCTGAATGGCGGCAATGTGACGATCCTGACGACCAGCACGATCGGGACGACGACCTCGGCCTCGGCGATGATCGCCACGATCAACACGTCGATCGCCAATGTCTCGGCCGCCCTGTCCAAGCTCGGCACGGGCTCCAGAGCGCTTTCGTCGCACATGGAGTTCGTTGGCAAGCTGCAGGACTCGATCGACGCCGGTGTGGGTAATCTGGTCGACGCTGACCTGGCCAAGGAAAGCGCCAAGCTCCAGTCGCTGCAGACCAAGCAGCAGCTGGGCATCCAGGCGCTCTCGATCGCCAACCAGTCGTCGGGCACGGTGCTGTCGCTCTTCCGTTAACGTCTTGAAGCCGGGCGGCGCTAGGTCGCCGCCCGGCAGACTTTTCACCGGGCAGGCTTCGCTCGGCGCTTTTTGCCGGGTGGGTCTAGGCAGAATTTTCCGGGTGTTTTGGCGTCCGGCACATTCTGCCGGGCCAAAACGTGCCTAATGGACCTATAACCCAACGAATCCAGAACCTTGCGAGCTCGACTCAAGCTGACGCGACTTGGCGCGTCTGTTGCTGCCTATGGTTTGGGCAAAACGCCCGCGGCGGTCAAAACGACGGCCGGTTTCCTTAAGAACAAGGACCTAGGCGCATGAATAGCGTTAACACCAATGTCGGGGCCATGGTCGCCCTGCAGAACCTCAACAAGACCTCGAGCGACCTGAGCACTGTTCAATCCCGGATCAATACGGGCCTGAAGGTCGCCAGCGCCAAGGACAACGGCGCCATCTGGGCCATCGCCCAGAACCAGCGTTCGGAATCGGGCGCCCTGAACGCCGTCAAGGAATCCCTGTCGCGCTCGGTTTCGACCGTGGACGTGGCCCTTTCGGCTGGCGAAAGCATCTCCGACACCCTTCTGCAAATGAAGGAAAAGGCCCTGGCGGCCGCCGATACGACCCTCGACACCGCCAGCCGCGTGGCCCTGAACGATGAATTCAAGGCCATGCGGGACCAGATCGCCAAGGTCGTCGATAACGCCGAGTTCAACGGCGCCAACATGATCAAGAACACGACTCCGACCACGGTGGCGGCCCTCGCCAGCGCGGATGGTGCGAACAAGATCACGGTCGCCGCCCAGAACCTGTCGCTTGCCGGCGGCAATGTGACGGTGACCGCCACCGCGACGATCGGCACCCAGACTGCGGCCGCGGCGATGATCGCCACGATCAACACCTCGATCGCCAACGTGTCTTCGGCCCTGTCGAAGCTGGGTACGGGCTCCAGGGCGCTGACCTCACACGCCGACTTCGTGGGCAAGCTGCAGGACACGATCGACGCCGGCGTGGGTAACCTCGTCGACGCCGACCTGGCCAAGGAAAGCGCCCGTCTCCAGTCGCTGCAGACCAAGCAGCAGCTGGGCATTCAGGCGCTGTCCATCGCCAACCAGTCGAGCTCCACGCTGCTCGGCCTGTTCCGCTAACGGAAGTTCTGACCCCGGCGCGCGTCGTCGGGGTCAGGCGCGGCGGGCGGGGAGGGCGACCTCCCCGCCAATCGTGTCCTCCAAGAGGGAGGCCGGCGACAGAAACGTCCCGGCATATGCGACATGGAAAACAGAGTGGCGGCGGTTGCGGCCACGAACAGCGTCACCTTCGAACGGCCCGCGCCGAACGCGCCGCCCCAGAAACGTGAAGCTGCTCCGAGGCCCGCCCCCAGATCGGATCTGGCGGATGTGCGTCTGATCATCGAGGAAAACGACGAAGCCGGCGCCTATGTCTACAAGACGGTGGACCGCCGGACGGGCGAGGTGATCTCCCAGATCCCCCGCGAAGAGGTGCTCAAGATGAAGGAGCGCCCCGACTACGACGTCGGCGACCTGATCAGCACTGTGGTCTGAGCCCGCGGTCTGGCGCAGCCGGACCCGAAGAAGATGAGTCCTTTCAACCGTCTCGGCGCGCCGGGGCGGCCGCTGGCGTTTGGATGTTAACCATCTAGACACCATGATTCCATAGCTTCCATCTCGAACAGCAACCCGCGACTCGGCCCAAGAGGCGAGGCGGGTGGCGGACGATGAAGGAGGTCCGAGCATGGCGATCAGCGTTCACACCAATAAGTCGGCGTTGGTCGCACTGCAGAATCTGAACAAGACCAACGACGAGCTGTCGAACGTTCAGAACCGGATCAACACCGGGCTTCGGATCGGTAACGCTAAGGACAACGCCTCGGTCTGGTCCATCGCCCAGGGGCAACGGGCCGACATCGGGGCCCTCGGCGCCGTCAAGATGAGTCTCAACCGGGCGCAATCCATCTCCGAAGTCTCCATGGCGGCCGGCGAGTCGGTCTCCGACCTCCTGGTCCAGCTGAAGGAGAAGGTGGTCTCGGCCATGGACACCTCGCTGGACTCCTCGTCCCGCGTGGCCCTCGACTCAGACTTCAAGTCGATCCTCCGGCAGATCACTCAGGTGGTTGAAAACTCGGAGTTCGATGGCGCCAATATCCTGGATGGATCGGTGGCGGGCTCGATCCGCTTCCTGGCCAATGCCGACGCCAACGCCTACATCACGCTCTCGACCCAGAACCTGTCTCTGGGCGGCGGCATCATCACCATGGCGTCGACGGCCTCGATCACCACCAGCACCCTGGCCAGCGGCATCCTCACCCAGCTGGACGCTTCGATCGCCAATGTAAACCAGTCCCTGGGCAGTCTCGGCGCCCAGGCCAAGCAGATCGAAGCCCACAACAAGTTCGTCGACAAGCTGACCGACGTGCTCACCGCCGGGGTGGGCAATCTGGTCGACGCCGACCTGGCCAAGGAGAGCGCCCGGCTGCAGGCCCTGCAGGTGCAACAGCAGCTTGGCGCCCAGGCCCTGTCGATCGCCAACCAGGCGCCGCAGGTGATCCTGTCGCTCTTCCAATAGGGTTCTGATCGTTCAAGTCTCGACGGGGCGTCGTGATGGCCCGGAGCGCGCGGGTGTTCCGGGCCATTCATTTGGCGGAGCTTAACCGGCCGTAAGGCTTGAGACCCGATGATGCATGGGCAGGCATAGGGTCTGCGCCAGGGGGCCGCCGTGATTGGGTTCGATTCCAATCTGCTGATGAACTACTACCAGGCCAAGCTGGGCGGGGTCGGTGGAAGTTCGTCCTCCTCCTCGGGCAGCTCCGTCACCCAGAAATACGCCCCCACCGCCCCCTGGTCGACGCAGGCCACGCCGATCGACTCCTCGGCTCTGCTGAAGAGCGCCCTGCAGGGCGGGCGAGTCATCGATGAGTCCGCCGCCACCCTCGACCTCGCGGGCGCCAGCTCGGACTACAAGAAACTGTTCGCCCTCTATCAGGGCCTCGGCACGCTAACCGCGCTGGCCGAGAAGATGAACACCAAGAACCTTACCAGCTTCGACACCAACCGGATCACCACGGCCTTCACCAAGGGCATGGCCGAGCTCAGCGGCTATGTGGACAAGGCCAAGTTCGACGACGTCCGCCTGGGCCTTTCCGAGGTGGCCGACACCGCCCGGGCCAAGGTCGGAATCTCCCGGGGCAAGAGTGAGTACGTCACGGCCCCGCTGGTTTCCGGAACGGCCAGCAGCGCCGTCCCCGCCTTCGAAGGCGATGTGAAGTTCAACATCGCGATCAAGCAGATCAACAGCAGCATCGATATCGCGATCGATCTCGCCGAAATGGGCGCCCAGACCCGCACGCTGCCCAACGTGATCAATCACATCAATTCCAAGCTGGAAGCTGCTGGCGTGACGACGCGTTTCGCCCAGCAGAGAATCCCGGGGGAAGAGCGCACCTTCACCTCGGCCGGCCGGACCATCAAGCTGCCGCCGGCGCCCGATCAGTGGGCGATGAAGATCAAGACCGACATCACCGAACAGGTGACCTTCACGGCCGCGGACACTGCCCCGGCGATCTACATGACCCAGAAGGTCGGCGATCCGGACCCCGACGGCAAGGCCGACACCGATGACGGCGTGCAGACTCACCAGCTGCTCAAGTTCCAACATGGAACGGGTACGGTGAGCGCGCCCCTGCAGCCGGCTGGCGAGGCCCACTGGGTCGAAGGCCGCATCTTCGCCAATCCTCTCGAAGGCAAGATCGAGACCGTGCGCGCCAGCCAGGCGGCGCCGGATGGCTCGGTTTATGTCCTGGCCGACGTGAACGGTGACATTTCCGGCCAGTCGATCAAGGGCGAGCGCGACGTGGCGCTGCTCAAGTACGACTCCGCCGGCAAGCTGCTCTATTCCCGTGTCCTGGGCGCTTCGGAAGACGCCAAGGGCCTGGCCCTGGCGGTTTCCGCCGACGGCCAGGTGGCCGTGGCCGGTTCGGTCACCGGCCAGTTGAACGGCGCAGTGGACGGCCCGCTGAATTCCGGAGACTCGCCCGCCCTGGCCGAGATGAGCGACAGCTTCGTCACGGTGTTCAACGACAAGGGCGAGGAAGTCTGGACCGCCCGCCGCGGCTCGCGGCAGGAGGACGAGGCGACGCACATCGCCTTCGGGGCCGACGGGCAGGTCTATGTGTCCGGTCGCTCGAAGTCATCCATGCCAGGCGCCACGGCTCTCGGCGGCACGGACTCCTACATTCAGGGCTTTGGGCTCAACGCCAAGGGCGAGCCCGTGTCGCTGTTCACCCAGTCCTTCGGCACGGCCTTTGACGACAAGCCGGCCGGCCTGGTGGTGGATGGCGACGCCCTGGTCACCGCCAGCATGGAGAATGGCCGCGCCGTCGTGCGGCGGTTCGATATCTCGGGCGGCGCGCCGGTTCAGGTGGCGCAGCGCGATCTGGGGGATCTCCAGGGCGGGACCATTACGGGGCTGGCCCTCGACAACGGCAATCTTGTGGTCGCCGGCTCAACCCGCAACACAGCCCTGGACGCCGGGACCGTGACCCGCGCCCATGCCGGCGGCATCGACGCCTTCGCGGCGCAAATTTCGGCGACTCTCACCGCCAATCCCACCGACGCCGTCGCCTATTACGGCGGGGCGGGCGACGACAAGGCCGCGGGCCTCGCCGTTTCCGGCGGTCAGGTCTGGCTGACGGGGCAGGCGGGGGCGGAGGACCTGCCGGGCCAGGTTCCCAAGGGCGAGGCCGACGGCTTCCTGGCGCGCCTGGATGTGGCGGCCGGCGACGTGGTCTGGTCGCAGCGCTTCACGGGCAAGGACGGCTTCGCCACCCCAGGGTCGATCGCCATCGCCGATCAGGGCGCCAGCGTCCTCGATCGCCTGGGCCTGCCGACCGGCCAGCTGACCTTCAAGGATTCATCCAATCTGACGGCGGTCAGCGGCCTGCGGGCCGGGGATGAGTTCAATATCAGCGCCAATGGCGGGCGCCCCAAGACGGTGACCATCGCCGTGGATGAAACCCTTGAGAGCCTGATGCTCAAGATCCGCCGGGCGACGGGCTTCCAGGTCAAGGTCGATACCGCCATCACTGACGGCGTGCGCCGCCTGCAGATCAAGCCGCTGAACGAGCGCTCGGTCATCGAGCTCAGCCCAGGCAAGGAGGGGCAGGACGCCCTGGAGGTCCTGGGTCTCGCCGAAGGGGTGGTTCGCGCCACCAAGCTGGAAGACGGCAAGACCGTCTCGGCCGACGGCAAGGGGGACTTCTATGGTCTGGGCTTGCACTCCCAGCTCAATCTCGACACGCCCGAACAGGTTCGCCACGCCATTTCCGAGCTGACCCAGGCGCAGGGCGTGATCCGCAAGATCTATACGGCCCTGCGCGACGCCGCGACGCCGCGGAGCGTGCTGGCGCAGCGGGAGGCCGCCGCGGCTGTCGGCAAGGCGCCGGCCTATATGACTAACCAGATCGCCAATTATCAGGCCGCCCTCGACCGGTTGACCGGCGGCGGCTGAGCCTCGTCTTGCCACGGTCACAGGCCCGGTCTAGAGGCCTTGCCCTGAGGATGGCGCAGGCAAGGCCGGCGCATCGCTGATCGGATTTTGTCGAGGCGCCCGACGCTTCGATGTGATCTCTGGCAGGACCCCCGCGTGCGAGGCCCCATGGATTTCCTGAACGACCGTCGAATTGTGCTGGCCCTGGCCGGCGGCGCGCTCGCCCTCCTGGCTGGAATGGGGATCGCCGTCGGGCTGTTGGCGCGGAGCGATGACGCCGCGCCAGATGCGCCGCCGGCCTCCCAGGGCGGTCTGGTGGTGGAGACGACGGATCTCGACGAAGGCCGCATGGACCCGGCTCGCCCCCTGCGATGCTTCGTGGGTGGGCAGTTCGTCGGCGAAGTCACCCTGAGCGAATGCGCCGAGCGCAATGGCGTGGCCACCGGCGCGCTGGATGTGGGCGTGGACGAGACCGGCGCCCTGGCCGCCGCCGATGAGGCCGGGACCGTCCTGACGCCCCTGCCGCCGCCGGTGGAGACCGCCGCCGCCCCGCCGCCGGGCCCTGTGGAGGGCGTCACCGCCCCCAACCTGCCGAGCCAGGTGGCCCAACCGGCCCCGGCCGGCGCGTGCTGGCGCTATGCCGGCGCCGAATGGCGTCGCCTGCCGGGGGACCTGACCCTCGACTCCTGCGTCCAGACCCTGTTCGCCGGACGCTGCGAGCCGGCGGGTTCGGCGACCTATGGCCGGTGGATGCAGCAGACCCTTCGCCTGGTGCCCGGCCGGGTCGAGGTCTCGGCCGACAATCGCCGCTTCCGCACCCTGGCCGATCAAGGCGCGGGCTGCGCGATCAGCCCGATCGGCTGACGCCTCGCCCTGGCCACGAACCCGGTGTAGGATTTGCCGATGTTGAGAACCGTCATCCTGCTGGGCGCCTGCGCCCTGGCGCTCGCCGCCTGCCAGAAGCGAACCCTGCCGCCGGGTGATCGCGAGATCTGCTACCAGGTGGTCCGCGAGGACGGGGAGCTGAAGTACAACAAGCTGCCCGGCACCCAGCCCGACCTGGAAAACTGTGCGGCCGCCCTCGAGGCCATCCGCGTGCGGTTCCTGCAGATGGGCGGTTCGACCCGCACCATGGTCGGCGCCTATCAGGGCAACTTCATCTTCCTGCAGCGCGAGGGCATCTTCACCTCTCCCTCCATGGAGCAGAATCGGTATCTGGCCCTGGTCCGCACCGGCGACGGGCGCCTGGCGATCCCGGGCGCCATGCCGCAAGCGCCGGCGCCCTGACACCCAAGCCTGAGAACACAGGCAGAACATCTCATTGATCGCGCCACGCCTGGAGGTTAGCCTGGGCGTCGGCTTCGACTTCCATTCTTTCGGCACTTCAAGGACATCGACATGGCGGGCAGCGTCAACAAGGTCATTCTGGTGGGCAATCTGGGCGCAGACCCTGAGGTGCGCGCGCTCTCCTCCGGCGACCGGGTGGCCAATCTGCGGATCGCCACCTCGGAGACCTGGCGCGACCGCTCTTCGGGCGAGCGCAAGGAGCGCACCGAATGGCACCGGGTGGTGATCTTCAATGAGAACCTGGTGAAGGTGGCCGAGAGCTATCTGCGCAAGGGCTCCAAGGTCTATATCGAGGGCGCCATCCAGACCCGCAAATGGACCGACCAGAGCGGCGTCGAGAAATACTCCACCGAGATCGTGCTTCAGAAGTTCCGCGGTGAGCTGACCATGCTCGACGGTCGCGGCGGCGACGGCGACGAGGGCGGCGGTTCCGGCGGCGGCTTCTCCCCCAGCGGCCCGCGCAGCCAGCCGTCAGGTCCCCGTGAAGACTTCTCGGCCGATCTGGACGACGAGATCCCCTTCTGATCCGAGGCCCGGCCTCGATTGCGACGTCATGGCCAGTCCCTTCGGGGCTGGCCATTTTCGTGGGGACCCCTGCGTCACAGCGCCCCTCCGGTCGGCTACCTAGGGAGAGGTGCGGAATTTTGGAGCGGCGGGCGGGGGGCTATTCCCTGGTCATCGAATGAACGCCCCCTCGCGGGGCGAGCCAAGGATGACCGCTATGACCGCCCCCCTCGTCGACCTCTCGGTTCACCACGCCCCCCGCGGGGCTTCGGATAGGGTGGCCTTCGGCTTCACCAAGGTGCTGCGCTTCTGCGCCGACACCTTCTTCGCCAAGCGCTATGGCCATCGGGCGGTGGTTCTGGAGACGGTGGCCGCGGTGCCGGGCATGGTCGGCGCCACCATCAACCACCTGACCTGCCTGCGCCGCATGTGCGACGACAAGGGCTGGATCAAGACGCTGATGGATGAGGCCGAGAACGAGCGCATGCACCTGATGACCTTCATCGAGGTGGCCAAGCCGACCCTGTTCGAGCGCTTCGTGATCGTCGCCGTTCAGTGGGTCTTCTATCTGGCCTTCTTCGCCCTCTACCTGATCTCGGCCAAGACCGCCCACCGGGTGGTGGGCTATTTCGAGGAAGAGGCGGTGATCAGCTACACAAACTATCTGGCCGAACTGGATGAGGGCCGCTCGCCCAACCTGCCGGCGCCGGCCATCGCCCTGAAGTACTGGGGTCTGCCCGAGACGGCGACCCTCCGCGATGTGGTCCTGGTGGTTCGCGCCGATGAGGCTCACCACCGCGATGTGAACCATGGGTTCGCCAATGAGCTGGGCGGCCTGCCCGTCGGCGAGGTGGCGCCTTGCCCGCCGCACCAGGAGCTTCAGCCCGCCTGGAAGACGGCGGCCTGACCGCCCGTCGCCAGAGACGATCAGAGGGCGGCGCCGCAGGTGTCGCCCTTTGCCATTGGTCCTCAGCCGGGCTGGCGGGGCGTGAGGCGCCAGACCTCGGCCAGGACATGGTAGATCGGCGTCGGCATGATCAGGGCCGAGACCCAGCGGGCCAGCAGAGAGGTCAGCATCAGCGGCGCCACCAGGCCAGGATCCCGCGTCATCTCCATCAGGATCACCGCGCTGGTCAGGGGCGCCTGGACCACCCCTGACAGATAGCCCGCCATGCCGAGCACCACGGCCTCGCGGCCCGCAAAGGCCAGATAGGTCTCAGACAGCGCGCTGCCCATGCCTGCGCCGATGGCCAGGGAGGGGGCGAAGATGCCGCCCGGGGCGCCCGACACCGCCGCGGCCAGGGTGGCCACGAACTTCCAGCCGGCCAGATTCAACCCGCCGGCGCCGTCGTCGTGCAGCAGGGCGCTGGCCTCCAGATAGCCGGCGCCGAAGGTGACGCCACCTGAGGCCAGGGCCGCGCCGGCCGCCGCCAGTCCGCAGAGGAAGGCGAACAGCACCGGGCGGGCGCGCCGCCACCTTGTCAGGGGATTGTCCCGGGGGCCGATCACCCAGGCCAGGGCCCGGGAGAACAGGCCGCCGGTCAGACCGCCGATCACGCCGAGCACCGGCGCGGCCAGCCAGGCGGCGCGCAGGTCGGAGTCTCGGCCCAGAGCGCCGAAATAGGCGTAGTCCCCCTGCAGGGCGTAGGCGGTGAAGCCGGCCACGACGACAACGAGGATCACCGTGGTGTGGGTGCGCCGCTCGAAGCTGCGGCCCAGTTCCTCGAAGGCGAAGACCACGCCCGCAATAGGGGTGTTGAACGCCGCGGCGACCCCGGCGGCCCCGCCGGCGATGATCATGGCGCGACGGCCAGGCCCGCCCCGCAGGCCGCGGGTGAGGGTCCGGGTGATGCCTGCAGCCACCTGCACGGTCGGCCCCTCTCGGCCGATGGAGGCGCCACAGAGCAGCATCCAGGCGGCCAGCCCCACCTTCCAGGCCGCGGTGCGCAGGGTGACCCGGCGGCCGCCCCAGCGGCCCCGCCACCTCTGCTCGGCCGCCGCGATCACCTGGGGAATGCCGCTGCCGGCCGCCTCCGGGGCGAAGCGCCGGGTGATCCAGACCGCCAGGGCGAAACCGATCGGCAGCAGCATGACGGCGAAGGCCGGGCGCGCGGCGTGCAAGCCTGCGTGGGTCTCCATGGCCCAGTCGCAGAGGCGTGCGAAATAGGCCGCCGCGAGGCCCGCCAGGACCGAGACGACGACGATGACCGCCATGCGCCAGGCGTGCCGGGCCTGCAGTTGGGCCGCGATCAGCCGGCGTCGGCCGGAAAGGCGGCGAAGGGAAGGGGGCAGGGGCCAGCGCACAGGGCCTTATGCCCGGCGCCCGACCCCTGGACAACGGGGCTGGCTATTCCGAAGCGCTGGTGTCCTTGGGCGGGCACACGTCGCTGATCCGCCGCGCCTCGGTGCTGGCCTTCCCCGACAGGGGAATGCCGGCGAAGGTGGTGGCGATATTGGCCGTTAGGTTGAAGCTGGTCGGCGTGAAGGCGCCCTCGCCGGACACCGCCACCTGCCGACCCTTCTTGCTGACGCAGGTGCCCTTCAGAAGAATCTTGCCGCCAGCGAAGGAGCGGGTGGGATAGGTGCAGCTATAGTGCCGATTGCTCGGCCCCATCATGAACTTCTCGACGTCGGCCGGGGTGATGCAGCGCTTTTCCACATCGGTGGTCCGGATCGGGGAGAGCAGCCGGTTGGTGCTCTCCCAATAGCCGGGAAGGATCGCCTCAGCGGCCGCCGCCGGTCCGGCGAAGGCCGTCGTCAGGGCGAGGGCGGCCAGGACAGGGGATGTGAAACGCTTCATTCCAGTCTTCCTTAAGGACGTACGGAACGCCTTCTAAAGGGTTGAACCTGAACGGAAGCTGTCCTGGCCGCCACGTCTAGCCGCCGAAGCTCAGCTTCCGATGACGGCGCAGGCCACCCGCGCGCCGGCCCCGCCGATCGGCTGGGTCATGTGGTCGTCCGGCGCGGCGTGGATGACAATGGCCGAGCCGTCGTCATCCTGCAGGCTGGCGCGGCCGCCCTGACCGTCGAGGGACACATAGGTGCTGAACACCTCGGTCGCACCCTTGCCGTCGGCGCCGACATAGAGGTTGGGCAGGTCGCCGGACTCATTGGCGTCGGGGTTCAGCAGGCCATGGACCATGCTGGCCTGCGTGTGGACGTGGCCGCCGGCCGAGGTGAAGTCGGACTTGGAGCAATCGCCCTTTTCGTGGAAATGCAGGCCGTGCCAACCCGGCGTCAGGCCCTGGACCTCCACCCGCATGACCACGCCCTTGGGCGCTTCGGTCAGGGTGGCCGAGCCGATCATCTGGCCCTCATTGCCTTTCAGCTCGGCCTTGGTCGATTGGCTGATATCAGCGGCATGGGCGGCCAGCCCGCTAAGGGCCAGGAGGGCGATGGAGGAGGCGAGGAGTTTCATCGAGAGACCTTCCGCAGACGCAAGAGACGACAGAAGCCGAGCCGGCGTTGGCTCAGCCTTTCGGGAATGCTAACACCTCAATTCGCGTTTTGTGTCCGATTCTGACGGTTTTTCCCCGCCTTGACCGACGATCTTCATAACCCACCGGATGATGGCCGGCGCGGGGGCATCGCCCCTATCGCCATCGAAGACGAGCTGAAGCGCTCGTATCTCGACTACGCCATGAGCGTCATTGTCAGCCGCGCGCTGCCGGACGCCCGCGACGGGCTCAAGCCCGTTCACCGCCGCATCCTGTTCTCCATGAGCGAGCAGGGGCACACCCCTGATCGAAGCTATGTGAAGTCGGCCCGGGTCGTCGGTGACGTCATGGGTAAGTATCACCCGCACGGGGACTCGGCGATCTACATGACCCTGGTGCGGCTGGCCCAGCCGTTCTCCATGGGGCTGCTGCTGATCGATGGTCAGGGCAATTTCGGCTCGGTGGACAACGATCCGCCGGCGGCCATGCGCTACACCGAATGCCGCCTGACCAAGGCGTCCATGTCGGTCCTGGCCGACCTCGACAAGGACACGGTCGACTTCAAGCCCAACTATGACGGCTCCGAGCACGAGCCGGCCGTCCTGCCATCGCGCATCCCCAACCTGCTGGTCAACGGCGCCGGCGGCATCGCCGTGGGCATGGCGACCAATATCCCGCCGCACAATCTGGGCGAGGTGATCGACGCCTGCCTGGCCTATGTGGACGATCCCACCATCGGGCTCGAGGAACTGGCCGATATCGTGCCGGGTCCGGACTTCCCCACCGGCGGCGAGATCATGGGCCGCGCGGCGTCGCGTCAGGCCATGCTCACCGGGCGCGCCTCGGTGGTGACCCGCGGCAAGGCCTCGATCGAGGAGATCCGCAAGGATCGCGAAGCCGTTCTGATTACGGCGCTGCCCTATCAGGTCAATAAGGCCGCCCTGGTGGAGCGGATCGCCGAACTGGTCCGCGACAAGCGGATCGAGGGCGTGGCTGATCTGCGCGACGAGAGCGACCGCGACGGCATGCGCGTGGTGGTCGAGCTCAAGCGCGACGCCTCGGGCGAGGTGGTGCTGAACCAGCTCTATCGCTTCACCCCGCTGCAGTCGTCCTTCCCGGTCAACATGCTGGCCCTGGATCGGGGACGTCCGCGGGAAATGAACCTGCGCGACCTGATCGTCGCCTTCGTGGACTTCCGCGAAGAGGTCGTGGTCCGGCGGACCAAGTTCGAACTCTCCAAGGCCCGCGACCGCGGCCATGTCCTGGTCGGGCTGGCCATCGCGGTGGCCAATATCGACGAGGTCATCCACATCATCCGCTCGTCCAAGGACCCGGCCGAGGCGCGTGAGCGCCTGACCGCGCGGGCCTGGCCGGCCGGAGACATGATGCCGCTGGTGGACCTGATCGCCGACCCGCGCACCGTGCTGGTCGAGGGCAACCAGATCCGCCTGACCGAGGAGCAGTCCCGGGCCATCCTGGCGCTCACCCTGTCGCGCCTCACTGGGCTCGGCCGCGACGAGATCTTCGGCGAGGCCAATCAGCTGGCCGGCGCCATCCAGGGCTATCTCGAAATCCTCGCCTCGCGGGAAAAGGTCATGGGCATCGTCCGTGACGAACTGATCGAGGTGAAGACCGCCTTCGCCGTGCCCCGCCGCACCGAGATCCTCGAAGGCGGCGGCGACATGGACGATGAGGACCTCATCGCCCGCGAAGACATGGTCATCGCCGTCACCCATTCGGGCTATGT
>Ga0207884_1000683_pt1 | contig 17440 bp, 16 predicted proteins | sample MalvirmetaMSP144_FD_184236 | JGI IMG/M metagenome (GOLD analysis project Ga0207884, IMG submission 184236) | Marine viral communities from the Deep Pacific Ocean - MSP-144 (SPAdes) | ecosystem: Environmental > Aquatic > Marine > Oceanic | place: Pacific Ocean | collected 2011-07-08 | reverse complement strand
ACCCGGTTGCGACCGGCCCGCTTGGCTTCATACAACATAGCATCGGCCTGAATAACGGCTTCATCGGCACTTGCCTGGCCGGCGTGCGCAACCGCCACACCGGCACTGATAGAAATTGACCCTACCGGCTCAAGCGCTGCGGCATCGACACGCACCCGAATTTTTTCAGCAACCCGCAATGCATCGCTTAAAGGCGTTAACGGAAGAACCGCCACGAACTCTTCGCCGCCCATACGCCCGACAAAATCATTTTCCCTGACACTTTCAGCCAGAATACGGCCCACATGCTGAAGCACCTGGTCGCCCACGGCATGGCCGTATGTGTCATTCACTTTCTTGAAGTAGTCAATATCGAACATCACTATTGAATACGGTTCACGGCCACGCTTCAGGTTATGGAACTCATGCTCGAGAAACTCATTGGCGGCCAACCGATTAGGCAACCCGGTTAATACATCGCTGCGCGCCTGAGCCGCCAATTTGGTGTTGGCCTCGGCTAACTCCTGGGTTCTTTGCTCAACCTTGCTCTCCAACTCACGCGCGGCCGCCTCAAGCTCGTGTTGGTTTTGCAACAAGCGCGAAGCCATCTCTTGTAAAGCCTGGTTCAATGCGCGCATTTCAGCCGTATGCAGCGTTAGGTTGAACCGGGCCGGCTTGCCCTGTGCAATGGCTTGGGCAATGTGGGTAAGCTGTTGAATAGGGCGCCCTAACTGACGGCTCAGCAACCAGGCCAATATCAGGAACAAAACCAGCCCCACCCCAAATACGGTGAGTATGGCCTTTTGCAAACCACGTGCATGCTCCAGCACTTTGGATTCAGGTTGCCGCACCATCACCTTCCAGTTCAACGGTACAGTAGAGTCGGGGCTGTTCACCGCAACGGCCGACGTAAGATAGCGCACATCACTACCCCACGACGCATATCGCACCGCGTCTCCTTCCTTCACGACCGGAACCCGCAAGGAATCATGCTGCGAAGGTGAATCGGGGAAAATAATTTCCTCCTCTCCATTCACTATAAAAAACTCAACTTGCTCGTCATCCGCATCTTGCGGTGTTATCAGTTCCAGTAGATCTTCAGACCACCCCCAGTGAGCATGCACGCCCAACACACCCCGCGGCTGTCCTTGTGCGTTTTCCACCTGAACAGCAAAGTCGATAAACCGTATCGGGCCGACCTGATTCGACAGTGACGGCAGCAAATTCGCCAAAAGTTTCGCTTCATGCAGATCACCTACATATAGGCCTTTTTTTGCCTCCTGGAACCAAGGCCGCTGTGCAACGCTTTGCCCTGCCAATAACCCCCCCGTTGCCGCTTGAACCACCCCGTTTATATCGGTTAGCCCAATCCACGAATAGTAGGGATACGACTGCTGTAAACGTTCCAGACTGGCACGAAACTCGGCACTGCTGAAATCGGCATTCACATACAAAGGGCTGCGGGCCAACAGTTCCACTTCCCGACTCCGCTCACGCAGGTTCTCGGAAATCGCAATTGCCGCCGTATTGGCCAAGTGATACAGAATTTGCCCGCGGTCTTCAACCTGCTGCTGGGTGTAGGCAATCGTGACGTACAAAAACATGGGCACCCCCAACAGGGCAACCAAACCCATCATTGTGGTAACCAGTAAATTGCGATAGCTTCGTGTGACCCAGTTCATATTATGTTGACTGTATCGGATTCAATCGTTTCCGTGGCTAAAGTTTGGCCAATACATCCAGAAATTGCTGCTGGCCCAAATGCTTGCCCCGCTGCCAGACTTCCACCGCCTTTTCATCGGCGTAATCCGTGACATATTTATAGGAAAGCCACGGCACCCCATGCTCGTGCGCCACAGCGGCAATCGCGAACAACTCCATATCAACCACCTCGACACCCGACTCCTGGAACCAGGGATCGGGGGCTGTCACAAAACTGTCGCCGGTGCCACAGGTGTAGCCGCCGTTTACCGCCGAGGTATAAACCTGCGGTCGGGAACAAAACGGCATGTGACCCCGTGGCGCCATAGTGGTGATTACATCACGCTGTAGCGCTTGGCGAATGGGTAACAACCCTAGCAAGCCGGGCTGAACGCTGCCCGCCGTGCCGAAATTGACAATGAGGGAAGGCGATTTCTCGTGAATGGCCTTCATTGCCGCAATCGTTGCATTCACCTTGCCGATGCCGGAATAATAAATTGCGATGTTCTCCGGAATATGCACTTGCGCAAGCTCTTCCGGCATGGCGGTAATAATGACGATGCCCTTTCCCATAAATACTTATCCTTTCAATGTATGGGTGCCCTTGACCAAAACCGATCGAACGCCGCCGCAACAACCATCATGCAAAGTACCGGCAACAACCAGGCAAGGTCAACCGACGCTCCCGGCAACAGTGCCAACCAACCAGGGGTCAGGAAACCCAACCCCGCTGCCTCCAGGCCGTCGGCCACGCCCATTGCGGTCGCCAGGGCCATTGTGGGAATGAAAACACGTTTAGCCGACACCCAAAACGGCGACAACAAACTTAAAACCACCAACGTCATGGCCACGGGATAAAGCCCAACCAATACCGGTACCGAAAATGAGATCAGGCGCTCCAAGCCCTGGTTTGCAACAACCAGACTAAACACGCCAAACGTAATGACAATGGTTCGATAAGAAAGCGGCAACAGACGGCTGAAATACTCACCGCAAGCAGTCGTTAAACCGATCGCCGTCGTTAAACAGGCCAGCGTAATGACAACGGCCAACAACACATGACCACCCACGCCGAAGCTGTACTGCATGTATTCCGCCAGAATGACCGCACCGGTATCCGCTTCGGGCGCAACACTGTTGCTGGTGGCGCCCAGATACACCAACGACAAATAAACCAGGGCCAACCCCGTTGCCGCAATAACCGCAGCAATTAGCGCGTACCGGGTTTGCAGTGCAGGGTTATCAATCTTGCGATCACGAATCGCATTCACAATAACAATACCGAACACCAACCCGGCCAGCCCATCCATGGTTAAGTACCCTTGCAAAAAACCGCGGGACAACGGCGCGTCCCGGTAAAGTTCATTGCCAAGCCCCACCGCATCGGCCGGAACAAGCACGGCATAACCGCCAAGAATAAGTAACGCCGCGACAAGCACCGGGGTCATGTACTTACCCACTGTATCAATTAAACGCCCTGGATACAGGGCAATCAGTATCACCAGCGCAAAATAGATAATGGAGTAAATGAACAGGGCGACCTGACCGTCGCCCAGAAAATATGCCACGCCCACTTCGAAAGAAACCGTCGTCGTGCGCGGAATCGCAAACAGCGGTCCAATCGTTAAATAGATAAGGACCCCAAACACCGTACCGGCAACACGGCCAATAGGCTGCGTTACCGTAAACAAATCACCACCGGAGCGTACTAACGCAATGATAGCGGCCAACGGCAAGCCGACACCGGTTAAAAGAAAGCCCATGGCGGCCCACCAGAACTGCTCACCCGATTCCTGGCCGACAACAGGAGGAAAAATAATATTGCCGGCGCCCAAAAACAGGGCGAAGGTCATAAAACCCAGGGCGATCAGATCAGCCAGTTTTAGTTTCATGGTGGATAATGGGTGCAGTGGTTAGGATTTTTATTGCTTGAACACAGATGTGAAAAAGCATACCACTGCAATAAAAATAAGGCTGCGATATGTGAACCGCAGCCTTATTTAACTTCGCCCCAAGCAATACCAAAATAATTTTTTGCTGTATCGCCTCAGGCCCAACGACAGTTTTATTCCGTCGCCTTCTCTACACGCTCGCTAAGCTCAGCGGCTGCCTGGTCAATTTCCTTGCCGGCCTTTTCAGCCGGGCCTTCTTTTTCCTGGCAACCGGCAAGCGCCATGAGCAAAACAGCGGTAACAGCAGTTGAACCTAAAACTTTCTTGATTTTCATTGTTTCCCTCCCTGTTGAACAATGTCATAAAAATTCTACCGTTAAACGCGGCGAAAAGACACGCTTCAAGCGCAACCAAACTTTTCAAAAAGACCGCTGTGCCAAACCGCGCTGACGCTGCCGTTTCAACACATACATATCCTGATCGGCAAAGGCAAGTAATGCGTCGACCTGGGTGGCATCGTCGGGATAGCACGCCAACCCGATACTGGCATCAGGCCTTAAGCTGCCATTTTCAAAGTCCACCGGCTCAAGCAAAGATACTTGAAGCTTATTCGCCACTTTCCTTGCATCGTCTTTAGATCGAATATCTTCAAGCAAGACCAGAAACTCATCGCCTCCAAGCCGAAAAACCGTATCCCCTTTGCGCAGGCTGTCTTTCAAACGCACTGCGACTTCGCGCAACAATTGATCACCGACAACGTGTCCGTATGAATCATTAACCAATTTGAAATCATCCAGATCAACAAACAACACCGCCAACGACGCCTGCCTGCGCTCACACCGCGCCAATGCCGAGCGCAGATGCGCATGTAATGTACGCCGATTAGGCAAACCCGTTAAATCGTCGTACTGCGCCATACGCAACAGTTCCGCGTGCATGCGTTGCCGCTCGACGGCTGTGGCCACCTGCGCACCAACGAATCGAAGCAACTCAAGATCTGTCTCGCTATACACAACACCGCTTGAACTGCTAATTACCAGGGTTCCCATATAACCGCTTTGTGACTGCAATGGAACAAACACCCACGTACCGGCGTGTTCAGTGGAGTGCAGCTCATTCGAAGATAGGTCATGTTTCAGCAGCAACGGTTCTTGCCGATTTTTTGAGTCTGCACAAATCGCCAGTAAACGGGTGGACAGTGAGGCGTTCCATGGGTGCGCACTATCTTGTCTAAAAATCCAATGTTGCACCTGGGTTTCTTGATCGAAATCGGCCACTGCAAACGTTGTGACCGGGACACGCTGCGCCACAATTTCCTGCACTTCCGCCAGCAGCGTATTCACATTCTGCGCCCGATGCGCCGCCTCCGAAACTGCATACGTTGCCGCTTGCCGATCCTCAAGACGCCGCCGCTCGGTGACGTCCCGCGCCACGCCGATCCGGCATTGATGTTGTTCCGTCCAGCAAGCCGACCACATCACCCGAACATAGCGCCCGTCCTTACGAATGTAGCGATTTTCGAAGCCGACACGCGGAATGCCCGCCATCACCTTTCTCGCCTCCTCCCGCGTTCTCTCGCGGTCTTCCGGCGCCACAAGCTCAATCATTGGGTGCCCTATCAACTCTTGCTGCGAATAACCCAACATGCGCTCGCAGGCCGCGCTAACGAAAACGATACGACCTTCGATATCGACTACAAACACCGTGTCGAGCATCAGGTTAAGAAAGTCAGGCAAAAGCGCCTGCACGTTAAGCTTCATATCGGCCACATGGGAAATTGAGCGGACAAATCGTTACACTGGATTCCGGCATTTTATTCAAAAAAGGAAGAAAACCAATGTCTAACACTATTCCTGGCCCCGACGGGAAACCGCGTTGCGGCTGGTGTGCCGCCGCACCGGAATTCTTTCCCTACCACGACAAAGAATGGGGCTTCCCGGTTGATAACGACCAGCGACTATTCGAAAAAATCTGCCTGGAAAGCTTTCAGTCGGGTTTGAGTTGGCGCACAATCCTGGCAAAACGTGAAAACTTCCGACGCGCTTTCGACCATTTCGACTTTCACAAGGTAGCGCAATACACCGACGCCGATATAGAAAGATTATTAAAAGACGCCGGCATTGTGCGCCATCGGGGCAAAATTGAAGCGGTCGTCAACAACGCGGGAAAGCTGTTGGAGCTCATTAAGAACGAGGGTTCATTCGCCGCCTATGTTTGGCGCTTCGAACCCAGCGAGAAAGTCTTGACCGCGCCGCAAACCGCATCGCGCTCCGCTGCCTCAGAAGCCATGTCAAAAGACCTGCGCAAACGCGGCTGGAAATTCGTGGGCCCTACAACGGTGTACGCGTTTATGCAAGCCATGGGATTAATTAATGATCATGCCGAGCAATGCGCTCTTCGGCTGTCCGTCGAGAACGCCAGAAAAAAATTCAAACGACCTTAATAAAACATCTGGAAAAGACAGCACCACCGAATTTGTAAACATGGCCGGTTATGCGTTGCATGGGGCACTTAACTAAGCGTAAACTGGCCGCTCTTTTGAAAATACGACCCCGGAAGACTGTTAATTTAACTCATGCTTTATCCTCTCACACTCCGTTCGTCCCCTCGCCTTTTCTCTTTTCTTGCCCTGCTCGCCGCATTTTTGCTTGGCGCCAACGCATATGCCGGCACCGTTTGGCTGAATAACGGTGATCGCATCACCGGCACCATTCAATCGCTGGACGGTGGGAAATTACTGGTTAAAACTGAGTACGGCGGTAATATCCGAGTTGATATTACGCATGTGAAAACGCTGGAAAGTGACTCTGAACTGGTTGTAAAAGATGGCGAGTTCAACAACGACTACCGTGCAAAGCTCGTTGCAGCCGGCGACGGCACAGTAACGTTACAAGGGGTTGAGCGCGCTGACGGTCAAACAACACCGGTTAATACGGCCGTACCGGTAGCCTCCATTACACGTGTAGTGCGACCCACACCGTTTCTCAATGAAGCCACATTCAAAGGGCGTTTCGACTTGGCCGCAACGCGTAAAACGGCATCAACCAAAACACAAGACTACACGCTGAACACCTTTAACGAATTGCGTCACGGCATGTGGCGCCATCAACTGGCGGCCGACTACACACGCAACAAAGAAGACAGCACCGACAGCACCTATAACTATGGTGCGGGCTACACGCTTGATTACTTCATTAGCGAAAAAGCATTTTGGCAGGGCAGAGCCAAGTATCGACGCGACTTCGTGGAAGAACTCAACCGCCAGGTTGTATACGGTACCGGGCCAGGTTACCAGTTCTGGGACAACGAACTCGGCGCCTTCTCACTTTCCGCGCTCATGAGCCGGGTGCATTATGGCTATACCGATGGAAGCAGCGAAAATGCATATGCCGCGTCGTTGCGCTGGGATTACGTGCGTTACTTTTACGGTAAAGAGTTCGAACTATATACACGCGGCGAAGTGTTACGCCCCATTAACAGCGACACCAAGTTCGCGATTAACGGCGAAGTAGGTGCGCGCTACAACATCAACAGCTGGATGTCGGTTTATCTGAAGTACGCACGTAATCAGGTCAGTGGCGACGGCCGCCAAGGCGGCATCAATGAGTCTGTTTACAGCACAGGTATTGGCGTGCGCTGGTAGGCTCCGATTTTTCTAACTCACGCCCGCGACTAAGGACAAAACAAATGCGCAAGAAGATAGTAATAACAAGAATAGCCGGTCTGATTAGCGGCCTGTGCCTTGCCTTACCGGGCTTTGCACAAGATGTTGCCGATCAGATATGGGCGGGTGGTCCAATTATTACCGTGAATGACAAAGCACCACGCGCTGAAGCAATTGCGGTTAAAGACGGAAAAATTCTTGCGGTCGGCAATCACGACGACATCATGAAATATGAGGGCGCAAAAACCGAAGTCCACAACTTGCAAGGGCGCGCCCTGTTGCCTGGCTTTGTCGATGCACACGGGCACGCATTCATGATTGGGTTGCAGGCACTATCAGCCAACTTACTGTCTCCACCCGACGGTAGGGTAAAAAATATTGATAGCCTTCAGCAGACCTTAACCCAATGGGCCAAGGACAACGCCGAGCGGGAGCAGAAAATAGGCATGATCCTGGGGTTTGGCTACGACGACGCCCAGTTGGCGGAACAACGCCACCCAACCCGCCAAGATCTCGACAAAGTATCAACCGATACGCCGATTCTTATTATTCATCAATCCGGGCACATGGGCGTGATGAACAGCAAAGCGCTCGAATTGACAGGCATTACGGCCGATACGGCAAATCCCGAAGGAGGCGTGATTCGACGCGAGTCCGACGGAAAAACACCTAACGGCGTTGTAGAAGAGGCCGCATTTTTCAACGCTCTGGCAAAAAAATTCGGCCAGATCGATGCGCAGCAAGCGCAAAGCTTATTTGTGGCAGGCACGGGCTTGTTGGCCAAATATGGTTACACCACCGGCCAGGAAGGGCGTGCAACGTCACCTTTGGTCCCGCTAATGCGGGAAGCGGCGGCAAAAGGAGTTATCCCCATCGATGTCGTCACTTATGTTGATGTATTACAAGACAGAGACTTCATTGCCAAGCATGTCAGCCAAGAATACAAAAACGGCTTCCGTGTTGGCGGGGCCAAGCTCACAATCGACGGGTCGCCACAAGGCTTTACCGCCTATCGCGACCGACCCTACTACAACCCGCCGGAATCCTATCGTGCCGACTACCGGGGCTACACTGCCGCAACGGCCGACCAGGTATTCGACGCCATTAATTGGGCATTCGACAAGAACATCCAAATTATTACGCACTCAAACGGCGAAGGCGCTTCCGATATTTTGCTTGCGGCCATTAAAACTGCACAAGCAAAACACGAAAAGGCCGATCGGCGAACGGTTTTGATTCACGGCCAGTTCCTGCGGGAGGATCAGGTTGATGAAATGAAGAAGCTCGATGTTTTTCCGTCGCTTTTCCCCATGCACACTTTTTACTGGGGTGATTGGCACCGGGAACGCACCGTGGGCCCAAAACTGGCCAACAACATCTCACCTACCGGCTGGGTGCGAGATCGCGGCATGATGTTTTCAACCCATCACGATGCGCCCGTGGCTTTTCCGGATTCAATGCGGGTACTTTCGGCTACTGTTACCCGCCGCTCACGATCAGGAGACATTCTTGGTCCGGAACAACGGGTTGATGTAATGACAGCGTTGAAAGCCATGACGATTTGGCCCGCCTACCAGCATTTTGAGGAGGATCAAAAAGGCTCGCTAGAACCTGGCAAAATAGCCGACTTTGTTATTTTGTCGAATGATCCGACAGCTGTAGATCCCGAGACACTGGACGAATTGAAGGTCACTGAAACGATCAAGAAAGGTAAATCGATCTTCCGCCTGAAGGACGAAAAAGATAATCCCAAAGCGGCCAATACCGCAGCGGCCGGCGATGTTCTGGGCACCGTATTACGCAAATGGGAACGCAACCTGCAACAGCATGCTCATAATGCAGACAATGAACATGAGCACGGGCCCGACCTGCTAATGAGTGTCCTTATGCAGGGAATAACCAAAAACCAATCGGTCGAATCGCCATCTGTACGCGATTACTAACCACATAACTCCCTGTCGCGCGATACAAATACACAGGCCGGCTAAACACCGGCCTGTTCTTTTAGCCAGCCCCATACCACATCTGCGTCAGAGCCGACACTCAAGGAAAACGGTGCGACCAAATAAAAATCCGTATTGTCATTCACCACTTGTCGTCCCACCACCACTAGCCGCCGCTGTTCAACATCGCTTTCAATAAAGCACCGGGCAACCAGCGCCACCCCCTGGCCCGCCACAGCGGCGTCGATCGCCAGACTGGTTTGATTGAACTGGATTGTTTTTGTTGAAGCCGGCACGCCCGGCATACCGAGCTTTTGAGCAAGCTGTGGCCATAAGTTGTGCGAGTCAACCAACAATCTCTGCTTCCACAAATCTGCCGACACCCTAATTTTGCGTTTTATGTAGGGGCTGCAAACCGCTATGGCCTCATGACGCAAAAGCAGCGTAGCTTGCAGTTTGCTGTGAGCCGGCGCCTTCATTTGCCTGACAGCCATATCGACACCATCGACGTAAAAATCAGCTAACCCTTCAGAGGCCTGAATCCGCAAATCGATTGCGGGATGTTTAGCAGCAAAAAGGGGCAGGCGGGGTAACAGCCACTTTGCAGCAAAGGTGGGCGTCACACTAAGCGTGACCCGGCTTTTTTTTACCACCAGATCGGCGGTGGCCTGTTCGATCATTTCAAATGCTTCGCGCACCCTTAAGTGATACCGCCGCCCTTTTTCAGTTAATACGAGCCGGCGCGGCTCTCGCTGAAACAGCAGCACGCCTAACGTAGCCTCAAGCCCGCGTATATGTTGCGCCACGGCACCCTGAGTAACATGCAGTTCCTCAGCCGCCAAACGAAAATTCAGATGCCGTGCGGCGGCTTCAAACGCCCGCAATGACTTCAACGGCGGCAGTGCATTTAGATTCAACAATCGACATACCCAGTAGTTTTTCTACTGAATATTAACAATAAATATGATTCGACGATCATGAATAACGAAAATATTATCTATTCTTCACTCAATAAGAAAGAGATAGAAATGCAAACTGAAACGATAGAAAAAGTAGCCATCATAACGGCGGCCGGCAGCGGTATGGGTGCAGCAAGTGCGCGCACCCTGGCAAACAACGGTTACAAGGTAAGCCTGCTTTCACCCTCGGGCCGGGCCGAATCGCTGGCACAAGAGCTCAATGGGATCGGTATGACGGGTTCCAATCAGTCGGTGGACGATCTGGAAAACCTGGTGAAAGCTACCGTTCAAAAGTGGGGACGTGTCGACGTGCTGCTAAACAGTGCCGGGCATGGTCCGCGGGGCGACATACTGAGCCTGAGCGATGATGATTGGCATACTGGACTGGATGTTTACCTGATGAACGTGATCCGGGCAACGCGACTGGTCACCCCCATCATGAAAGCGCAAAACTCGGGGGCTATTGTGAATATTTCAACCTTTGCCGCGTTCGAGCCTGACCCCACCTTTCCAACGTCAGGAGTATTCCGGGCGGGCTTGGCCTCATTCACCAAGCTGTTTGCCGATGCCCACGCAAAACACCATATTCGCATGAACAACATTCTTCCCGGCTTCATCGACAGCTATCCCGAATCGCCCGAACTTGTCGCCCGCATACCCATGGGCCGCTTCGGAACAACCGACGAGATTGCACAAACCGTTGCCTTTCTATGCTCGCCCGGCAGCACATATATTACGGGCCAAAATATTCGGGTCGACGGCGGCATCACCCGATACATTTCCTAAAGCCTGGCAACCGACAACACGACCCGGTTTTCCTGCGGCTGCGAGCATGGTTATGATTCGTCATAAGCCGATCACAGGAAAACCATCTTGCGCCCCAGTCTTTCGATTATTATTCCCACGCTTAACGAGGCATCAGGCATTGCAAACGCACTTACTGCACTTCAACCATTACGGGAACGCGGCGTTCAAATTATTGTTGCCGACGGCGGCAGCACCGATTACACACTGAAATTAGCCGCCCCGAAAGCCGATATCGTCATTCGCTGTACCCCGGGCCGGGCATCCCAAATGAACGCTGGTGCAACCCACGCCACCGCGCCAATCCTGCTTTTTCTTCATGCCGATACGATTCTGCCCCCTCTTGCCGACGCGATTGTGTTCGGAGCATTAAACGGCGAGCCCTGTTGGGGACGCTTCGATGTCCGCATTACAGGCACACACCCCATGCTGAAAGTGGTCGCCATGCTGATGAACGTCCGTTCCCGCCTGACCGCTATCGCAACGGGTGACCAGGCCATTTTCATCAGCCGCAGTTTGTTCGACGAAGTAGCAGGGATTCCAAACCAACCGCTGATGGAAGACATTGAACTATGCAAACGATTACGCCAACTACGGCGCCCAGTATGTCTTTTCGCTAAAGTGGAAACGTCAGGCAGGCGCTGGGAGACACGCGGCGTATGGAAAACAATTTTGTTAATGTGGCGCTTGCGATGGCGTTATTGGCGCGGCGTGCCGGCCACCGAACTGGCCAAGGAGTATCAATGAACCAAAAAACACCGGGCACCATTTTGGTCATATTCGCAAAAGCCCCAAAACCAGGATTCGCCAAAACCCGCCTGATCCCCCAACTCGGCGCAAACGGCGCCGCACAATTGGCAACACAACTCCTGCATCACACCGTTTCGATTGCGTGCTCAACACACTTCGAGATGATTGACCTGTGCATAACGCCCTGCCCTCCCGACCCTTTATTCAAGACGATTTCAAGCGCCAAGAACCTGGCCCTAAGCTGCCAGACCGACGGCGACCTGGGGCAACGCATGTCGGCCGCATTCCTTAAACAGCTCGAACGCACGCCTAAAGTGCTGTTAATCGGTACTGATGCGCCGGGCTTGACCGCCGGGATGCTTCATGAGGCATCCCGCCTTCTGGATGCACATGATGCCGTATTCATTCCTGCACTGGATGGGGGCTACACCCTGATTGGCCTTCGCAAGCATCATCCTTCATTATTCAGCAACATCCCGTGGAGTGCCGCAGCGGTTATGGCGGCAACACGTGCCGCATTAAAAAAAGCGAAGCTTAGCTGGGCGGAAATGGCCCCGCTTCCTGATATCGACGAACCCCAAGACCTGATTCACCTTCCGGGTGGCTGGACGCAATAAAGGAGCACTTCTATGTTGGCAATTATGGGCGGAACCGGTTTGTACGACCTGCCTGATCTTACCGTTGTGGAACGTATCCAGGTAGAGACCCCTTTTGGCTCGCCATCCGGCGACGTCGTTCAAGGGCGCTTTCACGAACACAATGTGCTGTTCCTGGCGCGCCACGGTGCCGGACACCGCCTGTTGCCGCATGAGGTTAACTACCGCGCCAATATCTTTGCCTTAAAGGCGGCAGGCGCCACGATGTTGCTGGGCTTCTCGGCCGTTGGCAGTCTGGCGCTTGATGTCAAGCCTGGCGATCTTGCCATGCCAGAACAGTATTTTGATTTTACGCGCGGGAAACGTGAACACACCTTCTTCGGCAACGGCGTAGCGGCCCATGTCTCGACCGCAAAGCCGGTTAGCGCGGCATTAGTCGATTGGATTGACGACACCACACATGCATTAGGCGTCTCGTTTCACCGAAACCTCACCTATGCTTGTGTAGAAGGCCCCCGCCTTGGGACCCAGGCTGAAAGCCATTTCCTGCGCCAGGCAGGTTGCCACCTAGTTGGTATGACTAACGTACCTGAAGTATTTCTGGCACGCGAAGCCCAAATGGCTTACGCCACAGTGGGCCTGGTTACCGATTACGATTGCTGGCTCGACGACCCGACCCAGCATGTGAGTGTTGAGCATGTTTTTCAACTCTACGGTGCGACATTGGTCAAAGCACAGAATGTGCTTAACGCAGCAATGCAACGGTCGCTGCCGCAACCCGAATCCGAAATAAGGTCGGCGCTAAAAGGATCTGTCCTGACGCGCGAGACCGAATTGACGGAAGTGCAGCGGCAGTGGCTGGATACCCTTAAGCGTTAGCGTCAACCTGAACCGCTGCTACCTATCTGCACCGTGGGTGCAGACTGCAGAACAGGGGCGGCATCGGCCAGAATATCTGCCCGTACACCCGACAGTGGCGGATAAATACGTTGGCGGTTGATGATTTGCTTGGTGCGTTTTGCATCGTTACGCACGGCAATCACCTCACGATTCCAACCCTGGGTGTAAACAGCGCCCCATGCACCCAAATCAACGACATTCACATACCGCTCAACCAATAACGGCAACATAGGAGTATCAAACAGGTCCGCTACCACGTTATGGCCCGCATAACGTCCCATTGGGCGCCCATGCTGACACGACATCACGTTGTCATGCCCCGGGCAAATCTCGAACCGCGCGGTGTCACCGGCCGCAAATACATTAGGTGTTCCGGTGACACGCATGAAATGATCAACACTCACCCGGCCGGCAGCATCGAGCGAAGATGAGATACGCCCACCCAATGAAGGCGCCCGCATGCCGGCGCACCACACCACCGTAGCGGCCGGTATGAACTCACCACCTTCAAGCTCAACGCCATCCTTGGATACCACCCGCACCAACCGACCACACCGCACCTCAATTTTCAGGTCGCTCAATGCTTGTGCAATCACTGCCTGGGCCTCATTGCCCATTGACTGGGCGACCTGTGAATTCGCATCAACCAATACGACACGCACAGACTGCGCGCGCGATGCTCCGGCAAGCTGAAGCAAACGGGCCGGCAATTCGCACGCCAGCTCAATACCCGTTAGCCCCGCCCCGACCACCACGACCGTAAATTGGCCGTCGAACGATTCAAGCGCACTTAACCGGTGCAAGTGGAGATTCATGCGTTCGGCGGCGGGATATGTGTCGATATTATGGAGGTAATCCGCCCCTGGGAAAGTTGGGCGCACCACATGACTCCCCAACGCATAAACCAGCTTGTGGTAGCTCAGGGCCTGAGCGCCTTGCTCAGTGTGAAGCCGAACCTCACAACTTCCGGTATCGATATCCACGACTTTGGCGCGCACGTGCTCGACCCCAATCGGCTCCAACACTTTGCTTAACGGAACCAGCGACGGGGCAAGATCGTCTTCGTAGTTACGCACACGAATACTGTGGTAATCGTTCTGATCAACAACGATCAACCTAACGTCGTTCGTCGCACCCAGTTCATCGAGCTTGCGCGCTGCGCCGGCCGCTGCGGCCAACCCCGCGAAACCCGCCCCCGCTATCACCACATTCTTCATAAGAACTCCTTACAAAGCAGGAACTTTTGAACAAGGTCAGGGTGCCTGCTTTTCGGCAACACGATGCTTTTGAATGCTTTCCAAGTCAAGTAAAGCCTCTTGGGCGCCAACGTGCAAAGGAACGGATAGCCCTCGTCGGGCGTTCTGAATCGACACCTGTGCTCCCTGCGCGGAACCTTTTTCAAGTAAGTCGTTACCACTTTGATACAGTACTTCGGTAATTCGTTTGGCCTCGTCTCGTGTCAACTCATCGGTTGACAGTAACAGCGCCGCCATGCCAACGATTGTAATCGTTTCCCGCTGCCCGGGATAGGTACCTGATGCAATACTCAAGGGTATTAAAACCGGATTCGCCTTAACAACTTCCTGAATTGCGTCACGCTCTAAAGGCAACAACTTCAATGAAGCTTCGGCCAACGCATCACGTAATACGTTGGCGGGAACACCAATGATATGAACGGTTGCGTCGACACCTCCGCGGTTCAACACAGGAAGCGACGCGGCAAAAGGCAATTCGCTCACCTCATAATCAACACCCGCCTTCAAACCGTGGGCCTCCAGAACAGCGGTTAGGGTGGTTCGAATCGCCGATCCGGGCGGCCCCAGCGCCACCTTTTTCCCTTTCAGATCTGATATGTGACGCAACCCTGAGTCGTCGCGCACCACGATATGAACCATCTCAGGGTACAAACTGCCCAGCGCGCGAATTTGCGCAAACTGCCCCTGCGACTCGAACGGTCCTTCGGCCTCGTAGGCAAGGCGCGCAGTGTCGGCCTGGGCAATCGCCAAAACGGCATCGCCGGACCGCAACAGACGAATATTATCGGCACTGCCGCCGGTCGTAAGCGCCGCAATTCGTACACCATGCTCACGACCGATTTGCCCCAGCGCGCGAGCGAATGCCGCATACTCCCCCTGCTCCGGCCCACTTGCCAATGGGTAGCCTTGCTGCATGCGGGTTAACCGGCCATCGATTCGGGCAACCGAGCGCTGCAACTCCTGTTGCAACACACGCTGGGCCGCAGTAGAGCCCGTATTCACCACCGATTGCGTAATTTCGTTCAACGTACCCAACAGTTGTCGGGCAACGGGTTGGGAAACACCCGACTCATAATTTGGTACGGTTGCCGAAGTCAGCCCCGGCGGCGTTACAAATACCCAGTTCCCACCGTCCTTGCGATAAATGGCGCTGCCGTGAGCTTCGATGACATCGCCGGCCTCGTTGCCACCCGACTTCACGCCGACGACACCCCTGGACCCTGCACCCAATAAGGTCACTAAAGAGGCGACGCCGGGCTGATCCCATCCGCCAAGCTCAACTTCACGCTCAACCTGTAGCGCAATATCGTAATAAATTACCCGCCGCGTCTGCCCTGCCGGCTCAGTGCTATCTTGTGCCGACCCTTTACGCTGCAAGTCAACAATTTTGAACAGATCATCACCATAGGTTTGCGTGAGCTCCGTTTGCAAGTCCGAACGCAGCGCGGCATCGTCGGGCTGACGGCTGCAGGCAGCCAGTAAAAATAACAATAGAACTAGACTTAAGCGTTTAAGCATGGCCCCTGGCATCTAGAAGCCCCCCACAAACGGCAACGCGATAATTGAGGTGAGCACAATCACGTTGATAATATCGACCAAGAACGCGCCGGTAACCGGTACGACGATAAACGACTCAGGAGCCGCACCATGACGCCGCGTTAGTGCTTGCATGTTGGCAATAGCGGTCGCCGTTGCGCCCATCGAAAAACCGCAAAAAGCGGCCGACATAACCGCCGCCTCGTAATCTTTTTTAAGTAACCGGAACACCACCCAGCTTGCATAAACCGCGGCAAATAACGCTTGTGCCGCCAGAATAATCAGCAAGGGTCCGGCCAGGCGGCTGACGCTCGCCAAATCGAGTGTCATCATCGTGAGCCCCAGAAAAACGGCAAGCGAAAATGACCCAATAATTTCCGTCACACGGTCGTGAAGCCGGATCCCAAGTGTTGGCCCGACATTTCGAATAACCACGCCAATAGCAAGACACCAAAGAAAATTCGGCAAACTCACAGGCGCATGTTCGACCCATTTAGCAACCATGGTTCCAAAAACAACGCATACCAAAGCCGCCCCAAGCGAAGTAATGACCGCCACATAATCAACGGCGGCGGCTTCTTTTGAGGTTTGGTCGTTAATTTGAGCCGCGCCCCCTGCCGACACCGGGCCGCCTTTCGCTTTCAAGGCATGCTTTCGTATGAGGCGCTCAGCCACCGGCCCGCCAATCACACCGCCCAACACCAGACCAAATGTTGCCGCCGTCATGGCCAGCACCATCACATCCTGAATATTGTTCACTTCAGCAAATCGCGTCGCATAGGCTGCACCGGTGCCGTGCCCACCAACAAGCGTGATCGTGCCCCCTATTAATCCCATGAGCGGGTGCATATCAAGTAACCAGGCTATGCCCAGGCCTATGACGTTCTGCAAAATCAAGAATGGCACCAGCGCCAGCAAAAACGCGGCAAGACGCGGCCCCCCCGGCAACCAACAATTTTAGGTTCGCGGTTAAGCCGATACAACTGAAAAACAGAAGCAAAAGTGTTGGCTTGATACTGGTGTCAAGCGCAAGCTGAAACCCGCTCCAGTCGGTGATGAAAAATGCGACAATGGCAAACAGCAAACCCCCGACAATGGGATCTGGAATACTGTAGCGTGACAACACCCCAACTTTGTTCGTGAGCAGCCGCCCAACAACCAAGACCAGGCAGCACGCCAACAAAGACTGTTCAATAGAAAGTGACAGCATCCATCCCTCTTAGCATTTTTTCGGCATTGCTGAAGTTTTGCCCAGAAATAATTGAACGGATATTATCATTGCCATGCGACCTTCACCTTATTCCGAGACTACGCCTACAACCAACTCTTCCTTTTTGCGCGACGACATCAGGCAATTAGGCCGCACATTAGGGCATGTTATTCGTGAATATGAAGGCGAGTCGATTTTTCTACTGGTCGAAACGCTGCGACGCACGGCAGTTCAACTACGGCGCGATGAC
>Ga0207884_1000681_pt1 | contig 17519 bp, 14 predicted proteins | sample MalvirmetaMSP144_FD_184236 | JGI IMG/M metagenome (GOLD analysis project Ga0207884, IMG submission 184236) | Marine viral communities from the Deep Pacific Ocean - MSP-144 (SPAdes) | ecosystem: Environmental > Aquatic > Marine > Oceanic | place: Pacific Ocean | collected 2011-07-08 | reverse complement strand
GAATTCGGGGTAAGTTAGTGGCATGAGCCGTATACGTGGCCCGTATGTACGGTTCTGTGAGAGGGATGAGGCGGTAACGCCTCACCCTACTCGCTATGCGCGAACAATAAGTTTTGCAGTACTGAGAGCCAGGTCACCCTTTGCCCCTGTTCGGGTTTCAGTTCTCGCTAAGTGTTGGTATTAAAACAAAACTCTGTGTTGAAATCGTGGAATGACGAGGAGAAAGCGAGTCATGGCTGAAAGGCGCCGGCGTAAAAGATTGCCGTGGATATCCATGCAGGCCCAGGTAAGGGTGAAAAAGAGCATGATTTCCAGCGAATGGGTGTCTGTTGAGGTGGTGGATTACAACAGTCTGGGCATGGGTATTCGCCCACCGGAATCGCTGGCAAAGAATCTGCAGAAACAGGGCACGATCCAGTTGAGCTTGCGACTGGAAACCGAAGTGGGCGAGATTACCGCTGACCGGGTCAGCGCAAAGGTGCGGCATATTGCAGAGGAATCCGGCGCCGCGTTCGTCGGCATCGAATTCGAGCAGGACAGCAAGGCGTCCCTTAAGGAATCGCTGGAGCGTATCGAAAGCATCCTGAACCGGCACCAGCAACTGTCCAACAGAATCTATTCAGACAGCAGGGAAGGCTCCTGATAAGCGCCCGGCCTTGCCGCCGCCGGTGCACTAGTCCCGATGGAGCTCATTGGCCGCGTAAAGCGTATTCTGCAGCAAAGTGGCGATGGTCATTGGGCCAACGCCCCCCGGCACGGGCGTGATGTAGGCCGCGCGCTCTGCCGCCGCAGCGAAATCCACATCACCGTGAAGCTTGCCGTCTTCGAGTCGGTTGATTCCGACGTCGATCACGGTTGCGCCCGGCTTTACCCATTCGCCCTTGATCAGCCCCGGCTTTCCGGCTGCAGCGATCAGAATGTCTGCGTCACCCACGAATTTCTCAAGATCCTTGGTGAACCGGTGGCAGATAGTCACAGTGGCGCCCTTGAGTAGCAGTTCCATGGTCATGGGCCGACCAACAATGTTCGAGGCGCCAACAATGACCGCATGCTGACCTTTATAGGGGGTTCCGATGGTGTCCAGCAGGGTGATGACACCAGCCGGCGTGCAGGGCCTGAGGGCCGGTTTGCGCTGCATCAGGCGACCGATGTTGTAGGGGTGAAAGCCGTCCACGTCCTTGTCCGGGCGAATCTTTACCAGTATCGGGTCTGCATCCAGATGCGCCGGCAGGGGCAATTGAACCAGAATGCCGTCCACATCGTCGTTTTCGTTCAACTCGTCAACAAGGGCCTCCAGAGTTTCCTGGGACGTGTCAGCCGGCAGGTCGTAGGACAGCGACAGAATGCCTGCCTGGTCACAGGCCTTGCGTTTGTTGCCGACATAAACCCGGGAGGCAGCGTCGTCGCCCACCAGAACCACGGCCAGGCCGGGTGGTCTCAGGCCCTGGGCGCGGCGGGCTTCGGTTCCGGCGGCGACTTGCTGGCGTACGCTGGCGGCGATGTCTTTTCCATTGATGAGTTCAGCGGTCATGTCTTTGTCTTGTCGGTTGTGCGAGAATAAAGAGGCGGGGCATTGTCTCATGGTTACCCTTTCCAGCCAATCGCCGCAGTAAATGGTAAAAGCGTGTTGACGGAGCGGGTCGGCGCCGGTAATATGCGCGCCAACTTTGCTGAGGTATCTGTTGTTCAGTTCAGACGGGGTATAGCGCAGTCTGGTAGCGCGCCTGCTTTGGGAGCAGGATGTCGGGAGTTCGAATCTCTCTACCCCGACCACTTTCTGGCCAGTCCGGATGGTTGAACCGATAGACAGTTGAACAGTCAGGTGGGCGAACGGTTCTATGCGCCCGTAGCTCAGCTGGATAGAGCATCGGCCTTCTAAGCCGGTGGTCGCAGGTTCGAGTCCTGCCGGGCGCGCCATACCGCAGACGGTTTGATCCGTCCCGGAGACACCGAATAAGCAAAGTTAACCTGAAATACCTGCTGGGGTCTTCCCGGCGGCAGTCTGAATGTGGTGGGCGTAGCTCAGTTGGTAGAGCTCAGGATTGTGACTCCTGCGGTCGAGGGTTCGATCCCCTTCGTCCACCCCAATTTTTCCTGATATTCGCGGATGTGGCGGAACTGGTAGACGCGCCAGATTTAGGTTCTGGTACCGAGAGGTGTGGGGGTTCGATTCCCTCCATCCGCACCATAATTAAAGCCTCTCAGGTTACCCTGGAGAGGCTTTTTTGTGTCTGTGTACCACCCACTCAGTAACCGGCGACACAACCGTCGCTGCGGGGGTCGGCGGCACCTTCGATAACGCCATCCGGTTTGAGCACCAGCGCGCCAGCATGCCCCATGGTGTCACTGAAGGCCTCGCCCAGCTCTTCCACGTCGTGCCCGGCTAGTTTTAGCCGGCTGATCAGGTCCGGGTCAAAGCGGCTCTCAAACTTCAGGGTCGTGGTGGTGTCTCCCCAGGTGCGCCCGAGCAGCCAGCGTGGCGCAGTAACGGCCTGTTGAAGCGGTTGATTGAACAGGCCGTATCGGCTGAAGATCATCGCCTGGGTCTGTGGTTGTCCCTCGCCACCCATGGTGCCATAGCTCATGATGCGGCCATCATCGAAGTGCGCCAGTGCGGGATTCAAGGTGTGAAAGGGTTTGCGACCCGGCTCAAGGGCCTGAAGTGCGGCTGGATCCAGTGAAAAGCTGGTGCCACGATTTTGCCAGTTCACGCCCGTATCCCTGAGCACAACGCCGGACCCGAACTCCCAGAATACGCTCTGGATGAAGCTGACTGCGCGTCCTTCCGAATCGATACATCCCATCCAGATGGTGTCTCCCGGATTCGCCGGCTCGGGCCAGGGCAGTGCCACCTGACGATCGATGCGGGCGGCCAGCGACGCCAGTTTCTCAGTGGTCAGATAGGTCTGTGGCAGTTCCGGCAGTCGGTCGGGGTCGGTGACGAGCCGGTCTCGGACCCGAAATGCCTGCTTGGTGGATTCCACCAGGCCATGTATGTAATCAAAACCCTCCGCTTCCGGGACATTCAACTGATCAAAAATGCCCAGGATGATCAGCGAAGCCAGGCCCTGAGTGGGCGGAGGCAGGTTGAAAATGCGGGCGCCGCGGAGTTTTGTCTGCAGGGGCTCGACAAGAATGGCCTGATAGGCTGCAAGGTCCTCGGCGGTGATCGGGCTGCCCAGGCGGGAAAGCTCTTCACCCATGGCCTTGCCAAGTTCGCCGCGATAGAAATCGTCCAGACCGGCCCGCGCAAGCTGTTCCAGGGTCGACGCCAGCACGGGTTGCGTCATCAGGGTGCCGGGTGAAGGTACCGTCCCGCCCGGCGCGAACGCGTCAAAGAAGCCCGGAGCTTCATCCATCTGATGGGCTTTTTCCGCCGTCAGCCTGGTCTGGCTTTCAGTCACGATAATACCGGCGCTGGCCTGGTCTATTGCCGGCGCGAGCAATCGCGCCAGGGGCAGCGGCTTGCCCCAGCCGGCCGATACGTCCAGTGCCTTCTGCCAGCCGGCGATGGTTCCGGCACTGGTCAGCGCCGCCATCGGTCCGCGGGCGGGAATCTGGTCATGACCTGTGTAGAAATCGCGGGTGGCGGCTTTTGCGGCGCGTCCGCAGGCGTCAATAGCGACAGGCGCTTTGCCGGGCTCGTGAATCAGCCAGAAACCGTCGCCGCCGATGGAATTCATGTGGGGATAGACGGTGGCAATCGAGGCCGCGGCAGCAACCATGGCTTCCACGGCGTTGCCGCCTTCTTTCAGCACGTCACGACCGACAAGTGCGGCCTCATGATGGGGGGCGACAAACATGCCATTCTTGGAGTAGACGGTTTTTAGCATTTTGGGGTCTCCGGGTGGTTTGTTCTGCGTTATGCAAAGGATCTTTGGTTGCTCGCCCCGGTCACATGACAATGCCGTAGAACATGCGAAGCGACGTGATGAAAAGAAACAGCGCAAATAGTTGCTTCAGAAGGCTGGCATTGATGGCGTGCGCAATCCTTGCGCCCACAGGTGCCATCAGCATGGTAGCCGGTACAATGAGCGCGAGTCCGATCAGGTTGACGTAACCCAGGGTCAGTGGCGGTCTTGCCTCGACGCCGATGCCATTAAACAGAAAGGCCATCGCACCGGGTACGCTGATGACGAAGCCCATTGCTGCTCCGGTGCCGACTGCATTGATCATGGGCACTCGCAACGCGCTCAGAATCGGCACGCTCAGCGTGCCCCCGCCAATGCCCATCAGCGTAGATACCCCGCCGATAAAAACGCCCAGGGCGCCGGAGCCTGCCGGCCCGGGCAAGCCGTCTCTGACGCTGAATCCATCTTTTTTAAACGCCATGTTCAGTGCCACCAGCAGGGCAATCACCGCGAAGATCGCGGTCAAAACTTGCCCGCTCAGAACGCCGCTGAGAATGGCCCCGATGGCTACGCCGATGATCACCCCGGGAATCAGCTTTTTCAGAATGCCAGGGTCGAGGCTCCCGCGGTTGTAGTGGGACCGTGATGAAATGATGGAGGTAGGAATGATGGTCGCCAGCGAGGTGCCCACCGCGACGTGCATGCGTACGGCCTCGTCAATGCCCAGAAATGTGAACAGGTGGTAGAGTACCGGCACAATCACAATGCCGCCCCCAACGCCCAGCAAGCCTGCCATCAGGCCGGCAATGATCCCGGTAACCATAAGCGACAGAGCCAGGCCCAACAGCCAGCCTGTGGAATAATCCGCAAAAAAATCCATGAACTTGATCCTGTTTTTAAAGGTACTACCAGCCGATGGCTTCCGGGAGCCAGGTGGCCACGGACGGGAATTGAAAGAGTACTACGAGCGCAAGGAGTTGCAAGGCTACAAAAGGCAAGGCGCCGACATATATATCCCGTGTGGTGATGCCCTTGGGGGCCACACCTTTCAGGAAAAACAACGCCCAGCCAAAGGGTGGTGTCAGGAATGACATCTGCAGGTTCATTGCCACCATGATGGCGAGCCACACCATATCGGTTCCATAGTTCATGAACACGGGCAGAAACATCGGCAAGGCGATGTAGGAAATCTCGATCCATTCCAGGAAAAAACCCAGCACAAACAACAGGGCCATCAGGAACAGGATGGCGCCGAATTCGCCGCCCGGCAGCATTTCAAATAGCGTATGCACCATGTTCTCGCCGCCAAGGCCCCTGAAGGCGAGGGCAAAGGGCTGGGCACACAGAAGGATGAAAAACACCATGGCAGAGATCACCAGGGTACCATGGAGTGTTTCTCGCATTAGCCCCGGATTCAGGCGCCGGGTGACCAGCGCAATCAGCAGGGCGCCCAGGGCACCCATGGATGCTGCCTCCGTGGGTGCAGCGATGCCACCGACAATTGAACCGAGCACGGCAATGACCAGAAATAGCGGCGGAAGCACGTCAGACGCCAGATCCCTGGCAAGCTGACGGCCACTGGTCTGCTCCCTCTCCTCCTTGGGGATTGCGGGCACCAATTCCTTCTTGAACAGCCCGAGCAGCAGAAGGTAAGCGATGTAGATCCCCGCCAGAAGGAGCCCGGGTATGAAGGCGGCGGCAAACAGGGCGCCGACGGATTCGCCAACGATGTCCGATAACAGGATCAGGACAAGGCTCGGCGGAATGATCTGCCCCAGGGTTCCCGACGCGCAGATGGTGCCACAGGAGACACTGGGCGAATAACCTCGGCGGATGAGTACCGGCAGGGTCAGCAGGCCAACGGTGACGACCGTCGCACCGACAATGCCGGTGGACGCCCCCATGAGGACACCCACCAGAATGATCGCCAGACCCATGCCACCGTTCACTCCGCCCATGGCCTTGCCGATGGTCTCCAGCATTTTTTCAGCGACTTTGGACTTCTCGAGCATCACCCCCATAAACACGAAAAGCGGGATGGCCAGGAGTGTGTAGTTTGTTACCACACCATACAGTCGTGCCGGCATCAGGCTGAACAGCGTGCTGCCGAACCCCAGGTAGCCGGCGACAAACCCGGACACTGCCAGCGAGATGGCCACTGGAATGCCAATGATCATCAGCGCCAGGAAACCCGTGATCATCCCGATTACAAGCCATTCATTGGCCACCATTACGAGCTCTCCGAATTAAAAGAATTTGCCAGCGCTATCGGATTCTGCGGGTTGGTAAACTGGACCAGGCCTCGCAACACATCGGCGAAACCCTGAACCGCCAGCAGCAGGAAGCCGAGGGGGATAAAGCCTTTCAGCAGGTAGCGCATGGCGAGGCCGCCCGGGTCAGGAGAGCCTTCGCCCATCTGATAGGAGTGGCTGACGTAGCTGATGGACAGCCAGGTAATGATCGCCCCGACGGCCACCGTCAGCAGGGACGCGATGATGTCCACAATGGCCCGGCCTCGCACCGGGAAGCGTTCGTAAAGCACGTCAATCCGTACGTCGGCCCGGTGTTTCATAGAGTAGGAAAGACCCAGCAGGGCGATTGGTGAAACCAGGTGCCATTCCAGTTCCTGCAGCGACACCGGTCCAATCGAGAATAGATACCGCAGGATCACATTGGTGGCGACCAGCAGAACCAGGGCCAGCACGCAAAAGCGTGCCAGCCCGCCCATCTGTTCTACCAGCCATTCGAGACTCTTGATTGCGGTTCTCATGGCCGAGCTCCGGGTTACATGTTCAGCAGGGGTTTTTCACTGAGCGCAGCCCAGGACGCATGCTTGTCCTTGAAGCCCATGTAGGAGTCGTATACTTTCTTGGTCTGGGTATCGGCATTGGCCATGGTCAACAGGGTGTCTGCCGTTACTTCCTTGAGGCGGCTGACAACCTGCGCGGGCAATGGCTTGGCAATGACACCCTCGTTCTGGACCAGATCCGTCAGAGCGTCGGCGTTGTTTGCTTCCGACCAGGACAGGCTTTCAAGAACGGACGCCTGAGCGGCCATCTGGATGATCATCTGAAGGTCCTTGGGCATGCTGTCCCAGACCTTCTTGTTGATCAGTAATTCAGTGACATTGGTGGGCTCGTGCCAGCCAGTGGTGTAATAGTTCTTGGCAGCCTTGTGCAGGCCGAGGCGGCGATCCTGATAGGGGCCGACAAACTCCGCAGCGTCAATGACGCCCCGCTCCAGCGCCGGGAAGATTTCACCACCGGGCAGCAGTCGGACGGTCACGCCCAGCTCGCTGTAGACCTTGCCTGCCAGGCCGGGAATGCGCATTTTCAGCCCATCCAGGTCGGACACGGTTTCAATGGGCTCGCGGAACCATCCGGTCATCTGCACGCCGGTATTTCCCATTGGGAACGCGACCAGGCCATAGGGCTCGTAGAGTTCATGCCAGAGCTTCAGGCCACCGCCCTGGTAAAGCCACGACATCATGCCCTGAGTGTTCAGGCCGAAGGGCACGGTTGTAAAAAATTGGGCGGCCGGGATCTTGCCTGCCCAGAAGTAAGCATTGGCGGCGTTCATTTCCACCGTGCCCTGGGACACAGCGTCGAAGCCCTCGAGCGCCGGGATCAGTTCGCCGGCGGCAAAGTGGGATATGTTGAGCCGCCCGCCCGACATCTCGCCGACCTTCTTGCAGAAATCCATCGGGCTACCCGGACCCTGAACATAAAACGGGGAGCCGGGCGGGTAGGCGTTGGTCATTTTCAGGTTGAACGATGCCTTCGAGGCGGCGGCACTGGCCAGCGCCGGGGCGCCGATGGCAATGCCTGCAGTGGTTGATGCCAGGGCTGCGCCAAGAAATTTTCTTCGGTTAATGGTCATAACACATTCTCCGTCGTTTCAATGTTCGGGTTCGCGGACAGGATTGTCTCGTGGGTTGTGCCGAAGCTATTGCGGGAAACGTGCCATGTTGCAGACGGCTCTTAGGTAATTGAAAATTATTGAAAAAAACTGGAAAGGATGCAGGTTCGGAAGCAACGGCCATTGGGCCAAAGTGAGGCGGCGAAGGCAAAAGTGTGTCTGGCCCGGAATCTAATCGCAGGTGTTTGAGGTGATTCCGGGTGCAATTGTCATCTAAATTTTATTCTGGCCTGACATTTGAACATCAATTTCCTCAAAGCCGGCTGTTTGTCAGATTTGCACTTTTTTGGGCCACGGGCCTGCGATTGGGGCAGAAAGCCGGTTCCCGGATCAGAGACGTGCGCCGCCCCGCCGGTGCTTTACGCGTTTGAGCAAAGAGCTTGAGGCAACGGAGAGGATATTGGGGTTGGCGAACAGATAGGTCGACACGAAAGTATGGAAGGTGTCAGTGCTGTCGGTCAGCGTGTGAATATGCAGGCTCTGCAGGTCGTTCATGATATAGAGGCTGACGACCTCGGGCTTTGACGCCAGGTCTTCAGCGATAGCTTCGATGGCATTCGGCGCAACTTTAAGGTCAATAAAGCTGGATACCGTCTTGCCGAGCTTTTCGGGATTGATCACTGCCGTAAACTGTTCGATCAGACCGGATTCCACCATGGCCTGGACGCGATCGCGGGCGTGGGAGCGAGAGACGTTGAGCTGGCGGGCAATATCGGCGAACGAAGCGCGCCCGTCTTTGATCAGTAGGTTGAGTAAAGCGGTGTCTAGATCTTTCACAAGTGGGTCACCAGTAAAAGAGATTAAAATAGCTGAGCGTAGGCCAAGGCGCCATGTTTGTTTGTCCCTGCACAGACAAACGATCCGACCGGACGCAGACGATTCTCTCTGCCGGTTAAATCATGATAAACTGTCGCACTTTATTTTTGAGCGCCTTCCGGATATGTCTGAAGGTTTGGGAAATAAGCTTCAATTTCATTCACATACAGCATCTGTAATTTGAGGATCTTCCATGCAAGCGTCTCTTGAAACGACTTCCAACATTGAACGTCGCCTGACGGTCAGTGTGCCCGCGCAGGAAATTGACCAGGCAGTGCAGGCTCGTCTGCAGGAAACGGCACGTACCGTCAAGATGAACGGTTTCCGTCCGGGCAAGGTTCCCATGAGTGTGGTCAAGCGTCGTTTCGGAGCCAGTGTGCGCCAGGAAATCGTAGGTGAAGTCATGCGTGACAACTACGTCAAGGCGATCCAGGAGCAGGACGTCAACCCGGCGGGCTGGCCGCGTTTCGAGCCTAAGACCATGGAAGAGGGTAAAGACCTCGAGTTCGTGGCCATTTTTGAAGTGCTGCCGGAAATCGAGCTGGGCGATTTCGGCACGATCTCTGTCGAGAAGCCGGTTGCCGAGATTGGCGAGAAAGACGTCGACAACATGATTGATAACCTGCGTCGTCAGCAGGCCACCATGAAGTCCGTCAAGCGCAAGTCCAAGAACAAGGACGTTGTGCTGATCGATTTCAAGGGTTTTGTGGACGGCGAAGAATTCGAAGGTGGTGCTGCCGAAAACCACAAGCTGACGCTGGGTTCAGGCCAGATGATCCCGGGCTTTGAGAAAGGCATCGTGGGCGGTAAAGCCGGTGAAGAGCTGGAAATCGAGGTGACTTTCCCCGAGGACTACCAGAACGAAGAGCTGGCGGGCAAGCCGGCCAAGTTCGAAATCAAGATCAATGACGTTCAGGAGCCACAGCTGCCGGAACTGAACACCGAATTCTTCGAGAAGTTCGGCATCCAGGCGGAAGACGAAGCGGCTTTCCGTGCGGAAGTTCAGAAAAATATGGAACGCGAGCTCAAACAGGCGGTCTCTAACAAGGTCAAGAACGACGTGGTTGAAGGCCTGCTGGAGAGCACCGAAGTGGAGGTGCCGGCGGCATTGACCGATCAGGAAATCGATCGTCTGCGTAAAGATGCGGTTCAGCGTTTTGGTGGTCAGGTAGATTTCCAGCAGTTGCCAAAGGAAATCTTTGAAGAGCAGGCCAAGCGCCGGGTCAAGACTGGCCTGCTGTTCCAGGAAGTCGTCAAGAAAAACGACCTGAAGGCAGATGAGGCGAAAGTTGACGAGAAGATCCAGGAGATCGCGTCAACGTATGAACAGCCAGAGGAAGTTATCGCCCACTTCAACAGCAGCCCCGAGCAGAAGCAGCAGATTGAGTCTGCGGTGCTTGAGGACGCGGTCGTTGATCTGATCCTTGAACAGGCCAAGGTCAAGGAAAAGAAAATGAAGTATGAAGAAGCCATTCAGGCCGGCCAGCAGCAACAGGGCTGAGACCGTTCGCTGGCATAATTTGCCGGTGCGCTTGAAATCACGAACAGCCGGCACGTCCGGCTGTTTTCATCTCGCGCCCTTACTGGCAGAGTATGTGATCAGATTGCACAAGAACGCTGTGGCAGATAACGGCCACTTCCATTGTACTTAAGGAGCTCACGCGCACCATGACGCAAAATCCAATTGATGGTCCCGCAATGGTTACCAATTCCGGTCTGGTTCCGATGGTTATCGAGCAGACTGCCCGGGGCGAGCGCTCATTTGACATCTACTCTCGCCTGTTGAAAGAGCGGGTGATCTTTATGGTGGGTCAGGTGGAAGACCACATGGCCAACCTGATCGTGGCCCAGCTGTTGTTTCTGGAATCGGAAAATCCGGATAAAGACATCCATCTCTATATCAACAGCCCTGGAGGTTCGGTCACGGCCGGCATGTCGATCTACGACACCATGCAGTTCATCAAGCCCGATGTGGCGACCCTCTGTGTAGGTCAGGCCGCCAGCATGGGCGCGTTCCTGCTGGCAGGCGGTGCCGAGGGCAAGCGGGCGTGTCTTCCCAATTCCCGCATGATGATCCATCAGCCGCTGGGTGGATATCAGGGCCAGGCGACGGATATCGAGATCCATACCCGTGAGATTCTCAAGATCCGCAACACCCTGAACACCATTCTTGCCAGGCATACCGGTCAGGATCTGGAGACGATTGCGAAGGATACCGATCGCGATAATTTCATGGATCCGCAGCAGGCGAAGGACTATGGCCTGATCGATTCAATACTTGATAAGCGCACACCTAATCAATAATACTGGAAGGTGATCGCATCATTCCCTGCCGGCGTAAGCAGGTGAGTGCGTCGGCAAACCCAGCTCAGAGGTATTTCAATGGCAGATGAAAGAAACGGCAGAGGCGACGATAACGGCAAGTTGCTGTACTGCTCGTTTTGCGGAAAAAGCCAGCATGAAGTCCGTAAGCTCATTGCAGGGCCCTCGGTGTTCATCTGCGACGAGTGCGTTGACCTGTGCAATGACATTATCCGTGAAGAAATTCAGGAAAATGCTCAGGAAGAGGCCAGCGACCGTCTCCCGACACCCGCTGAAATCCGCGATAACCTCGATGAATACGTGATCGGGCAGGACCGCGCTAAAGTGGTTCTGTCTGTTGCTGTGTACAACCACTACAAGCGTTTGCGCTATGGTGAGGGCAAGGCCGAGGTTGAGCTAGGGAAGAGTAACATCCTGCTGATCGGTCCTACCGGTAGCGGTAAGACCCTGCTGGCGGAAACCCTTGCGCGCATGCTGAACGTGCCGTTCACCATCGCCGATGCCACGACGCTGACAGAAGCGGGTTACGTGGGTGAAGACGTCGAAAACATCATCCAGAAGTTGCTTCAGAAGTGCGACTACGACGTTGAAAAGGCCCAGCGCGGCATCGTCTATATCGACGAAATCGACAAGATATCCCGCAAGTCTGATAACCCCTCAATTACCCGGGATGTATCCGGTGAGGGTGTTCAGCAGGCGCTCCTGAAGCTGATTGAGGGTACGGTCGCCTCTGTGCCGCCGCAGGGCGGTCGCAAGCATCCGCAACAGGAATTCCTGCAGGTTGATACGGGCAATATGCTGTTTATCTGTGGTGGCGCGTTTGCCGGTCTTGATAAGGTGATTCAGGAACGCTCAGAGCGCAGCAGTATTGGTTTCTCCGCGACTGTGAAAAGCCCTGATGACACCAAGAATACCGGTGACATCATCAAGAACGTGGAAACGGAAGATCTGGTCAAATACGGCCTTATCCCGGAGTTTGTTGGCCGTCTGCCGGTAGTTGCCACGCTCACTGAGCTTGACGAAGCGGCGCTGATGCAGATCCTTACCGAACCCAAGAACGCGCTTACCAAGCAGTATCAGAAGCTGTTTGATATGGAGGGCGTAGAGCTCGACTTCCGTGAGGATGCACTCAAGGCGGTTGCTCACAAGGCACTGGAGCGCAAGACCGGCGCCCGTGGTCTGCGTTCGATTATGGAAGCCACGCTTCTGGATACCATGTACCAGATTCCCTCTGAGCATGACGTGTCCAAGGTGGTGATCGATGAAAGCGTGATTAAGGGGCAGTCAGAGCCCTTCAAGATCTACGCAAACAGCGATCACGCGAAGGCGGTTCCGGACGACTGAGTTCTGGTCGCTATACAGAAAAGGGCGGAAACGCCCTTTTTTTGTGTCTGTCCGGGAGCTGTTACAGGTTTGCAACCGAAGAGCGATTGTAATTTTCGCTGTCGCCCCAAACAATGGTGATAAGCTGAAACAAATACCGTCAGAGGATTTTCTATGACCCTGATACCTGAAGAAACCGTGCAAGAATACCCGCTGTTACCCCTCAGGGATGTTGTGGTGTTCCCGCACATGGTCGTGCCATTGTTTGTGGGCCGGGAGAAATCAATCCAGGCTCTTGAGGCTGCAATGGAGGGCAGTAAGGAAATCCTGCTGGTCGCCCAGCGCGATGCATCAACCGATGAGCCGGGCGCCGATGATGTCTTCGACATGGGCACGCTGGCCACCGTCCTGCAAATGCTGCGGCTGCCAGATGGCACCGTAAAAGTTCTGGTTGAGGGTAATGCCCGCGCAACCATCAGCGACATCTCGGAAGTCGACTACCTTGCCGGCCGCGCCATGCTGATCGATGAGGAAACGCTTCCCGAGCGTGAACAGGACGTGCTGGTCAAAACCCTGATGGATGAGTTTGAGAAATACGTCAAGCTCTCCCGCAAAGTGCCATCCGAGGTATCCAACTCGCTTACCGGTATTACCGAGCTTGAGCGTCTGGCCGATACCATGGCGGCGCATCTCGAGCTAAAAATCCCCGAGAAGCAGGAGCTTCTGGAAGCACTGGATATCCGCAAGCGCGTTGATCTGCTTCTGGGCAAACTGGACGGCGAGATTGACTTGATCGAGGTCGAAAAGCGTATTCGCGGGCGCGTCAAGAAACAGATGGAGCGCAGCCAGCGCGAGTACTACCTCAACGAGCAGATGAAAGCTATCCAGAAAGAAATGGGTAGCCTGGGTGAGGGCAACAACGACTTCGAGGACCTTGAGCAGAAGCTGGAAGAAGCCAGTCTGCCCGAAGAGGCTCGCAAGAAAACCGAGACCGAGCTGAACAAGCTGAAGATGATGTCGCCCATGTCGGCAGAGGCCACGGTTGTTCGTGGCTACATCGACTGGATGCTGTCGATTCCCTGGAAGAAGCGCAGCCGGGTTCGTCACAACATTGAGAAAGCCCGGGACATTCTGGACGAGGATCACTACGGCCTGGATGAGGTCAAGAAGCGCATTCTTGAGTACCTGGCGGTACAAAGCCGGGTCAAGAAGGTGAAAGGGCCGGTCCTTTGCCTTGTGGGGCCTCCTGGTGTGGGTAAGACCTCCCTCGGACAGTCCATCGCCCGTGCCACCAATCGCAAGTACACACGCATGGCCCTGGGTGGCGTCAGGGACGAGGCCGAGATTCGGGGTCATCGCAAGACCTACATCGGTGCCTTGCCCGGCAAGCTGCTTCAGAAGCTGTCCAAGGTGGGCGTGAAGAACCCGCTCTTCCTGTTTGATGAAATCGACAAGATGGGCATGGACCATCGTGGCGATCCGGCATCGGCACTGCTGGAAGTGCTTGACCCGGAGCAGAACCACACCTTCAACGACCATTATCTGGAAGTGGATTACGACCTGTCGGACGTGATGTTCGTGTGCACATCCAACTCAATGGACATTCCGCCAGCGCTGCTGGACCGGATGGAAATTATCCGTATTCCCGGTTACACCGAGGACGAGAAGGTAAACATTGCGTTGAAGTATCTGCTGCCGAAACAGATCAAGGCCAATGGTCTGCGCAAGGATGAGCTTGAGCTACCGGAGCAGACCCTTCGGGACCTGATCCGCTACTTCACCCGTGAAGCCGGCGTTCGTGGGCTTGAACGGGAAATTGCGAAGATCTGCCGCAAGGTTGTCAGAAACCACGTTGAAAGTGGCGACAAGGCGTCCGTTACCCTGACACCGGAGCTCCTTGAAGATTACTCGGGAGTGAAGAAGTTCAAATATGGCCTGGCCGAGGAGAAGAACCAGGTCGGTCAGGTGACCGGTCTGGCGTGGACCCAGGTTGGCGGCGAGCTGCTGACCCTTGAGTGTGCCCTGACCCGGGGTAAGGGACGTGTTGTGAAGACCGGCTCACTGGGTGATGTGATGCAGGAATCCATTCAGGCGGCGCTGACTGTGGTCAGAAGTCGCGCGGTGGGGCTTGGTATCAAAGACGATTTCCATGAAAAATACGACCTGCACGTGCACGTTCCTGAAGGTGCTACACCAAAAGATGGTCCCAGTGCCGGCATTGGCATGTGTACCGCGTTGGTGTCTGCGCTGACCCAGATTCCGGTCCGGGCGGACGTCGCGATGACCGGTGAGATCACCTTGCGCGGTCGGGTTCTGCCCATTGGCGGGCTTAAGGAAAAGCTGCTTGCAGCTCACCGTGGTGGCATCAAGACTGTCATTATCCCGGATGAAAACGTCAGGGATCTCAAAGAGATACCGGAGAACATCAAAGAGTCTCTGGATATCCGTCCTGCCAAGTGGATTGACGAGGTTCTGGATATTGCACTGGAATATGCGCCAGGCCCGGGAGTCGAGGCAGCGGTTGCCGAGGCAGGGTCAACCACTTCACGTGATGAGGATGGCGACAGCTCCGAGCGCATAAATACACATTAAACCCTTAGCGTGTTGTTGACAGGCTAGAGAGCCCATTGGTATAACTGTTTCGCCGTGAAGCAGCCAATATCAAGGGCTCCCGCGCAATCAATGCCTATTCCGAACGCCGGTGATAAGCCGAAAGGAATAATAAAAGTGAAGAATGGAATTCTCTGACCGCTTATGCGATAGTCGGGAACGTCCAAGAAAAAACAATCCAACCTACAACATCTTCAACCTAGAATCGAAGGGGTTTAGTGTGAACAAGTCCGAACTAATCGACGCAATTGCAGAATCAGCAGACATCTCCAAAGCAGCCGCTGGCCGCGCTCTGGATTCAATGACTTCCTCCATCACGGGTGCTCTCAAAAAAGGCGATCAGGTTACTCTGATTGGCTTTGGTACTTTCTCTGTGAAGGAGCGTGCCGCACGTACCGGTCGTAACCCGCAGACTGGTGCGGAAATCAAGATTCCGGCCTCTAAAGTGCCTGGTTTCAAAGCAGGCAAGGCCCTGAAAGACGCCGTTAAGTAACGGACTCTTTCATCTGGCGGCAGCCTTCTGGTTGTTGCCGGAGCCGCCTGTCAGCGAGCCTCTTTCAATGGCACGTGGCTCCGAAAGAATTCCAAGGCGCATTCCTGACAGAATGCGCCTTTTTACGTTAAGCGACCCTTACCGACACTGATCAGGGATCCGGGAGAAACATGCTTCAAGATATTCGGGAAAATTCCCAGGGCACGATTGCCAAAATCATCATTGGCCTTCTGATTGTCTCACTATCAATCTGGGGGATGGATGCCATTATTGGCGGTTTCTCCGGTGAGCCGGAAGTTGCCACGGTCAATGGCCAGGACATCACCGAGCGGGAATTCCAGCGGATCGTGCAGATCGAAAGCCAGCGCCGGCTTTCACGCATGGAAACTCCGGACCCGTCGCTGCTGAACGAAGATCAGATCCGTAAGGAAGTGCTCGAAGCACTGATCCAGCAGGCCGTGCTTACCCAGGATGCCGAAGATCAGGGGCTGGCACTGTCGGATGCGGATATCGATGCACTGATTACCCAGATGCCCCAGTTTCAGGTGGACGGTGCGTTTAACCGCGACCGGTTTGTGTCCGCCGTCCGCAATATGGGGATGGGCGTCACCGAGTTCCGCGAAACCATGCGCCGGCAGTATGTGATCAACCAGATTCGTACCGGTATTGTTCAGAGCGGCGTGGCAGCAGGAGAGAGTGCGGCCCAGCTTTTAAGAATCCAGGATCAGACCCGTGATTTCCGTACCCTGACGATCCCGGAATCGGCCGTGAGTGATCAGGTAGAGGTCACAGAGGAAGAAGTCGCCAGTTATTATGAACAGAACGCCCAGGCCTACCAGCTGCCTGAGCAGGTGGACGCACGCTATATCGTCCTGTCGCTGTCGGCACTGGCGGAGAACATCGAAGTCAGTGATGAGGATCTGCAGGCTTATTACGATGAACGCGCCGCCGATCTGGCCCGGGAGGAGCGTAAGGCGTCTCACATTCTGATCCAGGATGGTGCCGACGCTGAAGAGACCATCGAGACGATTCAGCAGCGTCTGGCAGACGGCGAATCCTTCGCGGATCTGGCCGGGGAATATTCCATCGATACCGTTTCCGCCGAAGAGGGCGGTAACCTGGGTTATGCTGGCCGCGGTGTTTACGATCCCGCCTTCGAGGAAGCACTGTTCGCCCTCGAGGAAGGTGAGGTTTCCGAACCTGTCTCAACCAGTTTTGGTGTGCATCTGATCAAGGCCACGGATGTTCGCAAGTCCGCTGTGCCGCCGCTGGCTGAGCTCGAAGACCGTTTACGTCGTGAGCTGGCACTTTCCCGCGCCAACGAGCGTTTTGCCGAGGTCCGTACCGACCTCGCTGACCGCGCTTACCAGGCGGATAATCTGAGCGGGCCTGCCGAGGCGCTGGGCCTTGAAGTGCGCTCCAAGGAGGGGATTACCCGGGACGGAGGCGAGCCGCCGTTTGATCACGCCGGCCTTGTTCGTCAGCTTTTTTCCGAGGACGTTCTTGAGGAAGGATTCAATACCGAGCTGATTGATGTGGGCGATAACATGTCGGTTGTAGCCCGGGTGGCCGAGTATTACGAGGCACGCCAGCAGCCTCTGGAAGCGGTTGAGTCCGACATTCGTGCCGAGCTGGTTCAGCAGGAGACCGAGCAGGCCCTGCAGGAGCGTGCGGAAGCCGTTGTAGCCCAGCTACAGACCGGCAAGAGTGCTGACGAGCTTGGTCTGGGAGAATGGACTACCTATACCGATCAGGGCCGCAGTGATCAGGCGCTGAACCCGTCTCTGCTCTCGACTGTTTTCTCACTGGAGCGCCCGGCTGATGGATCTGTCTTCGGTACTGACCTGAGCGGCAATGGAGCCACCATCGTGGCGCTCGACGCTGTGGATCAGGGCACGGTTGATCGTGAAAGCCAGGAGTATCAGCAGATCCTCGAATTTCTGGCGACCATCAACGGCCAGCGGGAATACGGTGCCTACCAGGATTATCTGCGCAACCGCGCCGAAGTCGAACGGCCCTGAGTTACCGCGCTCTAAAGAAAAAGCACCCATTGGGTGCTTTTTTTGTTTGCCCGGCGAAGCCGGCAAACCCGTCCGCCTGAAAGAAGGCGGAGTCACCCCGACTGAGGGGAAGACAATCCGATTGGCAAGGGCGTCACTGGCCAACGGTGGGGTCTGAAGGAAGCC